>Ga0070737_10003841_pt1 | contig 15672 bp, 17 predicted proteins | sample Coa_R1_10_FD_66438 | JGI IMG/M metagenome (GOLD analysis project Ga0070737, IMG submission 66438) | Surface soil microbial communities from Centralia Pennsylvania, which are recovering from an underground coalmine fire - Coalmine... | ecosystem: Environmental > Terrestrial > Soil > Unclassified...
GCCGGCGATCTCGGCGCGGCCTTGCTGATCATCGGAGCGAGAGGCCATTCCGCGCTCTACGAGCGGATGATCGGCAGCCGCGCGGACCGAATCATACAGCTCGCTCAGTGCCCCGTGCTGATAGTGAAATAACTGCAGCTTAGCGAGTTTCGATACAATGGGCCTGCGGATGTCTTACGAGAAGCCGTGCCAACAAATGTGCCGGCCTGGGGACGCTTAGCCGTCAATTTTCTCGCCGACGCCGGTTTATTCCTAACATTTTCATTGGCGCTTCTGCGATGAGACGGCCTGATTTGCCCGTTACGCGGGGTCATTTGCAATTGCGTGGCGGCCGACCCAGATGAAGATCGGCACGGCCGCCAATTGGGCGGCGATGCAAAAAGCAATCATGGCCGGCATTGAGATGTCGTAGAGAAACCCGATTACCGCGCTACCGAGAAACCAAAACAGACCGTAGCCAGCGGTGAATAGGCCAAAGGCAGAGGCCCGGAGTTCATACGGGACCATCGGTGTAACAGCAGCGGGAATGATCGATTCGTGGACCCCCATGCCGAGGCCCCAAATCGCGGCACCAAGAAGGGCAGCCCAGAATCCCCCGAGAAAGACAAGTGGCGCAAATGCGGCGGAGAGCAATGTGAGACCGGTCAGGACGGAGAATCCGAAGCGGTCGAATAATCGCCCGAACAGGAGCGATCCGCCTCCGCTGACGGCCATCGCCACGGAATAAAAGACCGCGATCCACTCGCCAGGGACAGTTCCCGTGCGGCCGAAATGATAGGCGATCAGCGAGTAATCGGCGAAGCCCGCTGCCACCAGCGCGGCGCCGCCAAGGTAGATCCAATAAACGAACGGTAGACTCTTGCCCTGTCCCGTAGCTAGCGGCCTTGTTTCGAGGCTCTGCGGGTTCGGATAAAGCAATCGCGCCATAAACACCAAAGCGAGATTGATAAGGGCCGGAACGAGCAAGACGGAAAAGGCTAGGCGGTAACTGCCGTGATGTGCCAATACCGCCGCCACGAGCAGAGGGCCAATCATGGCTCCTGCTTGGTCAAGCGCCTCATGGAGACCGAACACCCATCCATAACCTCCAACCTGCTTACCCGCATGAGAGAGCATCACATCACGGGGTGGCTGGCGGATGGCCCTGCCGGCCCGCTCAAGGATGATCAAGGCCGCCGCGGCAGGCCAGCTATCGGTTAGCGCAAGAGCAGGAACAGAGGTCATCTGCACAACATAGCCAAAGATGGCGATCGGCCAGAATCTCTGGCTCGCGTCGGCTAGCCGTCCCGACACCAAACGCAGACCATAGCCTAGCATCTCGCCAAAGCCGGCAACCACGCCGACGACCGCGCCGCTGGCCTGCAGGGACGCAAGAAAAAGACCAATAATGCTTCGTGAACCCTCGTGAGTAAAATCAGCAAAAAAACTTAGAGCGCCGATTGCCAGTACAAATCTGAAGGCTGTCCGGCTTGTGCTACTATTCACCCGCAAAGTATTTTTTTGCATGCGTTCCAACTCGCTTACAGTACTTTTACAGGTTGACCTAACCCTGATTCAAATGACCTTGCCTTTGCCATAATGGCAACTCGCGCAGAATCCCGGCCGCCGCGGTCCGTACGGCGCGTGCAGGATGGCGATCGGCCAGGATCTGCAACCAGGAATCACCCGACTCCTTGTCCCGGATGAGGCGCAGGCTGTTGACGATTTCCAGCCCTTCCACAATGTCGATCGGGTGTTGCAGGGCACAATCGACGAGCCGCGCCTCGGCCGCTTTATCGCCCCTCAACCCAAGAGCGATAATGGCCCGCATTCGCACATCAGCAAGCGGATGGCCAAGCGCGTCAATCAGGCGCTGGGAATAGGTTTTCTTCTCCCATTCACACAAGGAGGCGTGGCAATGAGGGCAAAGGCCGGCATAGGCCGGAATCTGACGGTAGCATTTCGGACAGAACGCCAGCTCTTCCATTGGTGACTCTTCGCTAATGAAGCCATATTACTTCAGGATCACTTCAGGAACTTCGCCGGCGCCGGCGCGTTAATTTTTGCGTGAGCGATGGAGTCCGCCTTTAACCGCCCTGTGGGCTGATGACTCCTGCCGAACGTCCTAGGACGGGAGGAGGAGATTATCATGCAAGATCTTGGCCGTAAGGAGGCAATTCCTGGCTGCGCCGAATGCTCGGCTTCGGATTGGCCTGATCCAGATTATGGGTTCCACGCAATCCGTCACCTAGCCGAGGTTCTTTCCGGCGGCGAAAACCATCCCGAAGCCGAAGCGGCGTTGTTGTTCTTGGCCCTTTTGCATGAGACTTTAGCCGCCACGTGCACTTTAGCCGCCGGGTGCCCGGCCCCGCCGCCGCTTGAGCGCGAAGTTGAGTCCCCCCTGCCGCAACGCATGCGAGCGGTCGAACTCTTGATCCAAACACATGTTAAGTCAAGGACATGGCCGGGCTTACGTAATCTGATGAAAGACAAAGATGTGTGGATTGCGGTGCTCGCCTGCAAAATCTGTCTGATGTGCGGCTCAGAGCTGGAAAAGCGCGAAGCTATCTTTTGCCTGATCAGTTCGTTGCCACGTGCGGATCCTGAACTAGAATCAGTGATAGAGCGGTGCCTGATAGCGCATTTCAAGAGCGGAGAAGAACTCATCAACGCCGCCCTTCGAGTGCTCCAATCTGTGGACGGTTGTACGCGGCCTGTGCTCCTTCACGTCAAGGCTCTTTCACAATGGACGGAAGCCACAATGGATGGGAACTTTAGACGGCTCACCCCTTGATTGCCCAGGGCGTGGTGGCGAATGTGGGTCCTTGCGTAGCGGTTAGGCGCCTTTGGATGTTGCGGAATCGTCTGGCGATGGGGTTCGCCTTTAAGAGCTTTGCAGCTGATGACTCCTACGGACCTTTGCAGGAGGAATGCTCATGCAAGCTCGCGAACCTCACGTGACTGGCCGTGACCGCCTGACAAGGCGAATGTCCGCTGGCGGCTTCGGCCATTGCCAAGTCCAACAACCACTCTCAAAGTGCGAAAGTTCGGACGTTCGCCTCTCCGGCGCCATTTATGGCGGACCGGATTCTCAAATCCAAAACAGGCCGCCCGCGAGCGCCGGGTGCGCCATTGAAAAGCTCAGGTCACTGCGCGATGGCTATAGCGCCGTCGCCGAAGTTGTTGCCTGCGGCAAAAAAGCTGTTCCAGCGCTTCGCGCGCTTCTTTTTGAGCGAGAGCCAAGCGGCCTCTTCCAGGTGCGATGTCTGGCCGTCAAGGCTCTGGCGGCGCTCAAAGCTCACGATGTGCTTGTGGAATTCCTCACGGCTTTGCGTGAGGCTGCCGATCCCGCCGAACGAATCGGCGATGAGGCGGTAGCCAACGCCGCCGCCTGGGCTCTGGGGCGATCGCGCGAGGTGCACGTCTTTGAACTCCTCCTGCGGCTTGCCGAAACCAGACCGCTTCCCGGCGTGATTGCCGCGATCGGGGCCTCCGGGCGCGCCGGGGCAATTCCTTATCTTATTGAAGCTCTCGCCGAAGATGAGAGCCGTTTCGCGGCCGAAGCGGCCCTGCGAAAGTTCGGCGCTCACGCACAACAGGCCTTGATAGTGGCCGCATGCAAAGATTCGCCATCACTCGATCGGGAGAGCGAGTCCCGCTTGCGGCAGCGCCGAAGCGCGCTTGAGCTCCTCGCCGAACATGGCATTGAGCCGGAACAATGGCCAATACTGCGAAATTTGATGCAGGATGAAGATCCGAAAATCGCGGTGCTTGCGTGGAAAATCTGTCTCCTGAGCGCTCCGGAGACGGAAAAGTGCGAGGCTGTATTGCGCTTGAAAGATCTGCGGCCGAGCGCGGATTTTGTGCTAGGGCAGGAGATAGAGCACTGCCTCGCAATTCATCTGCGTAGCACGGAAGATTGATAATCACGCAACTCATTGCCGCGCTGCCCGGGCGGCCGGCGCATAGTAATCGGCGGGGAGGAACGAATGCCAAGAATTCTGCTTGTCAGGCATGGCCATGTCGAGGGCATCTCACCCGAACGGTTCCGGGGCCAGGCCGAGCTTGCCCTCACCCAAGAAGGTTTGGCTCAAGCGGCCGCCCTTGCCGAGCGGATCCGAAGCGGATGGCAGCCTGCCGCCATTTATACCAGCCCCTTGCAGCGCTGCGTTGCAACCGGTGAAGCGATCGCGGCAGCGACCGGAGCGCCCTGCAAAGCGCTCAAGAGCCTTATCGACCTCAATTACGGCACCTGGCAATGGCAAACTTGCGAAGACGTCCGGAATCATTCGCCGGCTCTATTTGCTCTATGGCATTTTGCGCCGCATCTCGTCCGGTTTCCCGAAGGCGACTCCTTGCAGGATTTGTGCGCCCGCGCGGCGGATACCGTGCGCTTTGTCTTGGAACATCATCATGACGACACAGTTGTCCTTGTTGGACATGACAGCGTGAACCGGGCGATATTGCTGCAAGTCCTGGATCAGCCCCTTTCGGCTTATTGGCACCTGACGCAAGATCCATGCGCTCTAAATGAGCTAGACGTGACGCACAGCCACTCCCGGGTGCTCCGGCTCAACGATACCGGCCATCTCGCACACATTCCCGGAGGCAATGCGCCATCCTCATCACGGCCGTACTAGCGAGCGGCATGATCTGACGTTGATGGCTCAAAAAGTACGTCAGCCAGACGGGTTGGAATTTGGCCAATTATAGTTAGGCAACATTCAATAAAACGCCGACAATGCTAAATAGGACGCCCATCATCATCAAGACAAAAGCCCAATAGACCGGATTGCCCATGACCGCACGTGAAACGAGAACACCAAGGAAGGCTAGCACCGCCACAGCCACGGCAATCGCCATCCACGACACAGTGGTGAAAATGGCACCTAAAGCCAATGGGAGCATCGCTCCGGAAAACCCTCCGGCCGTCGCGATTATTGTGCCGTAGAAGGCTTCGCGTATTATTTCACCGCCGAGGCGGGAGGTTTCAAGCTGCCGCGCTGAAGGAAGGTTGAGATGCTGGCCGGCATGGACCAACTCGCCACGGAGCCTCGCGTACTCGGCCACGAAAAACACGAAGCCACCCGAAAGCGAGGCCGCCAAAGCGATCCTGATGGCGAGCCAAATTTCAATTGGCTGTGCCGCGGTTACAATTCGCCCCGCGGCAAAGGTCAATGCGGTCAAAATGCCATCGATCGGGCCGATGACAAATGAAAAGAGGCGCTCGCGGCTGTATATTCCGGCCAGCAGCTTCATCTCATCCTCGGCACGTGTTCGATCAAGCGATCGCCTGATACGATCTGATCAATGCTATTGACGACGGCGCCCGCGCTTTCAATTGCCTGCAGGAGCGCGGCATAATCGATGCCATCGCCTTCGACCGTGACGTCCATTCCGACGGTTTCGATGTCGATTTCGGTTACTGTGATATTGACTGCCTGAACGCCCGCGACCCCCCCGATACTTTGTGCCAGGTCGACAATCGCCGGCCGCGTGATCGCCTTGTCCACGTCCAAGACCAAACGGCGAATATTCATGGGTATGCGTCCTTAATGTGGATGGGGTGAAGGATCCACGGCACGCCTCTCCTCTGGCTGATGCATGTTGGCAGCCATATCTCCAGCGTCGCGCGGATTATTTTCCATGGAGTAAATGCCGCAAGAAAACACCCAGGCTTTAATAGCCGCCTGCCAAGTAAGTGCCGGGTGGCAAAGTCCAATAAAGTCTAATAGAGATAGATCGCATATAGCGGTATGGCCACGCGCATGGCAATCAAATCCGCCAGAACGGGGCAGCTTGACGCTTATCCTTCGCTGCAATTTTGGCTCCCAAGGATTCATGTCGCTTTGGCACCGTCATTTCCTTCCTAGCGGATTCGTTCGCTGTTAGAGACCCGGTCCAACAAAAGGTCTGCGGACTTCACGGAACTCATCAAGCAAGTTCAAATAGGCCGTCCGCTTGAAGGGCACGATGAGCGCCGGAAGCTGTTCAAGTGGAACCCACTTCCAGGCGGAGAATTCAGGGTCGTCAGTCTCGATGTTTATCTCTGCGTCAGAGCCCCTGAACTGCATCGCAAACCATTTTTGGCGCTGACCCCGCCAAGGTCGATGGCGCGCGCTCGCAATTAGCTCGGCTGGAAGATCATAAAACAGCCAGCCCTTGCTCTCGGCCAGGATTTCGGCATTGTCGGTGCCAATCTCCTCCCTCAGCTCTCGCAGCGCAGCGGCACGAGGATCCTCCCCTTGTTCGATGCCGCCCTGCGGCATCTGCCATGCCTCGTCTTTCGTGTCGCGGCGCCGGCCAACGAGCACTTGATTATTTGCGTTAAGGAGCATGATGCCGACGCCGGACCTGTAATCTTCGGCTTTCAGGGAGTCTCGGCTTTCAGTTGGGCGGCATTCCAACTTTGCTGTCTCGGTTCCGCTTAAGGCCGGACAGAGCAATCTCCTGAGCTGCTCCTCTGTTACGTGATCGGCCTTCATGACCAATTGCACGATCGGGTCGGCGAGCAGATCTGCTAGGATTTGGGTATCTAACGGCTTTTTTGACATACTCCAGCCTCGGCCATGAGGTGAACCCTTCGGGAAAGGCAGGAGTTATCAGCGCCCGGGCAGTTAAATGGGGAACTCCATCCCCACACACATATTAGAGCGTTCTGCTTTTCCGTCAATGCCGTATGCCTATGCCAGGCTGCTGGCCGGATTTAACGGCTCATTTAGCAGCCTCTCGCCGGCCCGGCTGACCTTTCATGACTTCGAATTGTCACTCTCCGCGGGCAACCCCGCCCCACGGTTTGCGCGAATCCACTTCAACACATCGGCTGGCTTACCCAGCAAAAGCTTGAGCCATTTCGTGGAATGTATGCTCTCCCCATTGCTGCCTTGCCAGAATTCCCTGACAATGAGCAGCTTCCAGTTGGCACATCCCGTGGCAGGCAGCCGGATTTGCAGAATATCCGTATGGAAACTGTAGACTTCACCTGCGAAAATGTGCCTGTCAATCGAACACTGGGCACCTTTCGCTGCCCATTTCCGCTGGCCCAGCGCGGGGCCCGGTCTGTTGATGATGAGTTCAATATCACCAATAATCCGTGAGCTCGAAAGTCTTTGCACAGTCTCTGGTCCCGTTTGTCAGTCCTCTTGAGGCGAATCCTGTCTAAGCTCGCTCAAGATATCTGATAACGAGGTTATCGAACGCGCCGACTCTTTGATGTGCTCGCGCATTTCCTCGGCATTCGCCCTTCTGCGCTCGATCGCAAGCTGCATCGCCTGCCGGCTTGCCTGTAAAACGAGATGCAATTGCTCAGAGAGCGTAGACTCGAACCGCCGGAACGCGTCTTCAAGATTCTGGCGGATTGCCTCGTTCAGGTTCGCGAGGTTACGGAGAAGGGCCTTCTCTGTATCGGCAGCGAGCTGACCCCGCGCTCGCTTCTCGCGGAGACTCTTGGGCAGAAGACGCATCATAACGCTCGCTGAGATGCCGATAAGCGAAACCAAAGGCTCAGGCGCAACCCAATAAGGCTCCCGCTTAGCTTCAAAAGCCTCATCGGATCGAGGCAAGGCTGCGGAGATCTCCATCAGATCGGCGGCGGTTTGTCTAACTTGGTTAATCAGGGCGCCGGTGCGTTCCTGATGAACCGCAAGCCGCTCACTTAATCTCATTCTGAACAGACCGATCGATTCGTGAAGGGCATGCTCGAAATATTGCGAGAGAACCGCTGTTACCTGGCCGCGAGCTTCTTCCTCATTGAAGGGCCGGGCAGTAATCTCAGAGATGACTTGGCGCACCTCTTTCTGCGCTGCTTTCCACAGCCGGTCTGTTTCTTTCTCAAGTTCCTTCAGCAGCCGCTTCCGGTCAACCGCTACGAGATCGGATAAAGTTTGCCGTTCGGATTCAAAGCGGACTACGCTCGATTCAAATGCAGCGATCTTTTTCTTCAGATCCTCTTCCGGCATCAGCAGCGCCTTGTGCTCGAGCTCGCTTTGAAAGAGCAATTCGCTGATGAGAGAAATCGCCCGCTGCCGCCCCACCGCAAGGGCGATTGCCTGTTTTTCGCGCGCAAGCTCTCCTGCCAATACTTGCTCCAAATTCTCAATTCCGCTCGCCGCAAATGCCTGCGTATCCCCCATTTGCTTTGCACGCAGTCCCTGCTTTGCTGAAACACAGAAGATCCTGACCGGCTGCACGATCGAAGGCTGCTCCTTGAGCACATTGGCGAGAAAATGCTCGGCAATACCCCGTTCCCGGCCGTCCAGAAGATCGATCTTGTTCAGGGCAAAGAAGATTCTTGGAATGAGCTCCTGCACTTTGTTGAGGTAGTTTACTTCCGTCTCGGTGATGGGAGGATCCGGTGAAACGACGAAAAGCGCAACATCGCATTCCGTCAGAATTGCCTCGGCCGCCTGTGTCTGGTGAAGGAGTGTTGAGCCAACCCCGGGCGTATCGACAAGGACAATTCCCTGATCGAGGAATTCCGAGCGAACTTCGAGTTCCACACTCTCGACGCTAAGGCGGTTTCGGGGATTTCCCGTCTCTGAAATGTACTCTTCAAGAATGGCTGGAATCTCGGCTTCATCCGAGATCAAGAGCGGTTCCTTGCTGCCCTTGAAGGCGATCCGGGCGGTGGTCCTAGAGCCGGCTTTAATGAATGCAGGAATGGCTGTAACTGGCGTGATGCCTGTTGGCAGAATAGGGACGCCAAGGAGCGCGTTCAGCAGAGTGCTTTTGCCACGCTTAAACTGGCCGAGCACCGCGACCCGAAGCAGCCCCCGGCCGAGACGTGCCCGCAACTGGGCCAGCCTCTCAAGGATTTCTTGCTGCGCCGCTGTCGGGCGGGAGACCGCAGAGGCTGCGCGAGCCAAAAGAGTATTGAGTGATGACATGATGATCTGTTTCGATATTGGCAGAGGCCTACACGAGCATCCAGGAAAATGCTCCATGGCACCCAAGCCTAGATTGGGTAATGAGCCAATCGTCAAGGTACGAGGATCGGGGATCAAAGATCAAGGACTCTTCAATCCGCAAACCTGCATGTCACTCTAAAGATTTGACGCATTGAATTGCGTCCACTATCTTTCGATTTCGATGGGGATGGGGCTCCCCGATATCCGCCGCAAAGGCTGATGGCTCCTGCTAAGCGCGGGCTGCGGGCCATGCTGGGGCGGGAGCGAATTTGAAACGCCCTGCCAGCTGCGGGTCTTTGTCGCCCTGAGATAGTGTAGAGGCTGGCAGTACCATGAGCAAAATCGCATCCGTCGAAGCCCTTGAGATTCTCGATTCGCGCGGCAATCCCACTGTGCGCGTGTACCTCACGCTCAATGATGGGCTGATGGTATCCGCATCGGTTCCTTCCGGAGCGTCGACGGGCCAGTTCGAAGCTGTTGAGCTTCGCGATGGTGACAAAAGCCGCTATGGCGGAAAAGGTGTTCTCCAGGCCGTTGCCAATGTCAATGAACGCATAGCTCACGCGCTCGTCGGCTTTGAACCATCCCGGCAAGCTGAAATCGATTCCATGCTCGTGGAGCTGGATGGAACGCCTAACAAGGCCCGGCTCGGCGCGAATGCGATTCTCGGAGTCTCGATGGCCGTGGCGCGCGCGGCCGCGAAGGCAGCCAATCTGCCGCTCTACGCCTATCTCGGCGGGCCCGAGGCGTCGCGGCTTCCGGTTCCGATGATGAACATCCTCAACGGCGGGAAACACGCCGATAATAACGTCGATTTCCAGGAGTTCATGGTGATGCCGGTTGGCGCGCCGACGTTCGCCGAAGCGCTCCGTTATGGGGCCGAGACTTTCCATGCCTTAGCCAAGATCCTGAAAGGAAAGGGCTATTCTGCCTCCGTCGGTGATGAAGGGGGGTTTGCCCCAAGCCTCAGGACAAATGAGGAGGCTTGCGAGCTTATCGTCGAAGCAATCGAAGCAGCAGGTTACAAGCCTGGCAAGGACATTGCGATCGCACTTGACCCCGCCGCAAGTTCATTCTTCAACGCCGGCATTTATGATCTTGCACGATCGGGTGGAGGCCAAAAGACCGCCAGCGAGATGATCGAACTCTACCGGAAGTGGATCGCTGCCTACCCTATCGTTTCCATCGAGGATGGCCTTGATGAAAACGACTGGCCAGGATTTGTCAAAATGACATCGGAGCTCGGCGATCAACTTCAGATCGTGGGTGACGATATTTTCGTGACAAATCCAGTCTTCATTCGCCGCGCGATCACTAAGAAAGCAGCGAATGCTGTGCTGATCAAACTCAACCAGATCGGAACCGTGACGGAAACCATCCAAGCGATCAATCTCTGCCGGGAAGCCGGATGGCGGTACATCATCTCACACCGCTCTGGCGAGACCGAGGACACTTTCATGGCCGACTTCGCGGTCGCGATGGGAGGCGGTCAAATCAAAACCGGCTCCGCCTGCCGAAGCGAGCGAATCGCCAAGTACAATAGGCTCCTCGAAATCGAGAAGTCCCTTGGGCCCTCGGCACGGTTCGAGTCTCCCTTTGGAGAAGATCACTTGCGTTGCCAGGAATGCAAACCGGCAGTGTGACCGGCGTGTTGGTCTCTGATCTCCCTTGAAGGGAGACAATTTTCCATGGTTTTTCACAGCATCTTGTTCGAAAGTCCTGAAAGCCGGAACCAAAGCGAGGCGCCACCTGCCTTTTTCGCCGACTTGAATTGTGATCAGATCGTAGATGCTATCACGGCCAAACGGGAAGACTATAATCTGAAGCCCTTCTTCTACGGCTGCCTCAGCAGCATCGAGGCAATCAAATACCGGCAGGAGGTGTTTGGCGATCTCGAACATACGTCACTTTTCCGGCGAATTAATACTTTTACGCGAAAAATGCGCGAAGTCCGCGCACAACTCGATTGTGCACAAAAGGCCTATTACAAGGAACAGAAGCAAGCATGGTTCCTGGAGGCCATTAAGATGTATTGCGAAGCTGTCACGTCCTTGGCAGCGGATCTCTCCAACACTGATCTCAAGTCGCGGGGCTTCTTGGGATTTCGCGATTTTCTATCGAGTTACATCCGTTCCATTGGCTTTGCCTCGCTCTCGCTCGATACGGAAAACCTCAAGGCTGACTTGTCGGCGGTAAGATATTCCGTGCTCATCAAAGGAAACAGCTTCACCGTTCAACACTACAACATGGAGGCAGACTATAGCGCGGAGATCAATGAGACGTTCGAAAAATTCAAACAAGGGACAGCAACTGATTATAGCATCACGTTACCGGCAGCTGATGACATGAACCATATTGAGGCTGCCATACTCGAGTTTGTTGCTCGATTGCATCCAGATGTCTTTCTTGCCCTGAACGAATTTTGTACCAGGAACAGCACTTTTCTCAACGAAACAATTGCGGCGTTCGACCGGGAGGTTCAATTCTACATCGCCTATCTTGAGTATGCCGCGCCCTTGAAATCCGCCGGACTGCATTTCTGTTATCCAGCCATCTCTGGCGAAAGCAAGGAGATCTACGACTACGGCGGGTTCGACATCGCGTTGGCCCAAAAACTTGTTAGGGGCCGCTCAGCCGTCATATGCAATGATTTTTATATGAAGGGCAAGGAACGAATACTGGTGATCTCTGGCCCCAATCAGGGAGGTAAAACGACCTTTGCCCGCGCGTTTGGCCAATTGCACTATCTCGCGAGTCTCGGATGCCCAGTTCCGGGAAGAGAGGCGCGGCTCTTACTCTTTGATGAGCTGTTCACGCACTTCGAAAGAGAGGAGAAGGCCGGCAGCCTGCGCGGCAAGCTGGAAGATGATCTCTTCAGAATCCATGATATTCTTGCCCGGGCAACGTCACGCTCCATCATTATTATGAATGAGATTTTTACCTCAGCAACGCTACAGGACGAAATATTTCTAAGTACGAAAGTGATGACAAAATTAATTGAGCTCGGTTTGTTGTGCGTTTGGGTCACGTTTGTTGATGAGTTGGCGTCGTTTGGCCCACAAACCGTGTCCATGGTCAGCACTGTCGTTCCCGAAGATCCTGCATTGCGGACATTCAAAATTTTGAGGCGGCCAGCTGACGGACTCGCATACGCAATGGCAATTGCCCGAAAGTACCGCCTGACATACGAGTGCATAAAGGAGCGCATTAAGACGTGAAAGCATTCCTTATGTATAGGGATCGCGATTTTGACCCCCAGGCACTGCTTTCCAGAAAAAAACGGGTCTCACGTTTTGAGAACCCCGATCAAGAAGAGCATCTTCAGCAGCTCCTGCCCTGGAACGAAAAGGCGCTGACGCAAGATTTGCGCTTGGACATTTTGTTCAACGCCATGGCGGATGGAGACGAGTTCTTGTTCGATGTGGCAAAGGTTGCCCTGTTGTCCAGCCTCACCGACCGAGACACCGTCCTCTACCGCCAGCATATCCTTTCAGATTGTTTGAAGCATGCAGCAATTGTCACGGACATCTATCAGATCGCCAAGGACGCGATCGAAGAGGAGAGAAAGAATTTTCTGGGCTACTTCAGCCGGCATCCCAAGGGCATTCTGCACAGATCAGTGGAAGTGCTTGAGATGTTCATGGTTAGGCTGAGGAGGCTTAGAGACATTTCTGAGCACGAAGCAGAACACTTCGAGTCGGAAGGATTCACGCGCCTGCATGCGATGCTCAGGCAGGAACTCACCGGCGAGTATTTTACGAGCGTCGAAAACCATCTTAAGCAGTTGCAATTCCGTAATGGCGTTCTGATCAGTGCCGGGCTGGGCCGAGGCAACAAAGGTACCAATTATGTTCTTCGTAAGCCGCACAAGGACACGCGGAGTTGGACAGCGCGACTCTTTCCGCAAAGGACGCCGGCCTACACCTTCCGCCTACACCCTCGCGATGAAGCTGGCGCCAGAGCTTTATCGGAACTGGAAGACGAGGGTCTCAACCTTGTTGCCAACGCGCTTGCTCAAGCTACGGATCACATCCTCAGTTTTTTCCAGATGTTGCGCACGGAACTGGCTTTTTACATTGCATGCCTGAATCTGCGTGCACGCCTTTTCCAAATGCAGGCCCCGGCGTGCCTGCCCATCCCCGCATCTCCCTGTGAACGGAGGCTCTCGTTCTCTGGCTTGTATGATGTCTGCCTTGCCTTGACCCTGGGGAAAAAAATCGTCGGGAATGACCTGTCCGGCAGGGAGAAGAGCCTCTTCATAATCACGGGAGCGAATACGGGTGGCAAATCGACGTTCCTCCGCAGCATTGGTCTCGCTTACCTTATGATGCAGGCTGGCATGTTCGTTCCCGCTGAATCGTTCTCTTCCGAGATCTGTGATGGCCTCTTCACACACTTCAGGCGCGAAGAAGACCTAACCATGGAGAGTGGCAAATGGGACGAAGAACTCAGCAGGATGAGTGAAATTGTCGACAATCTTAATCCCAATGCCGTGATCTTGTTCAACGAGTCATTTGCATCCACAAATGAAAGGGAAGGCTCGGAAGTTGCAAGCCAGATCGTGAGAGCATTATTGAACAGACGCATCAAAGTTTTTTTCGTAACGCATTTGCTTCACTTCGCGCATAGTTTTTTTGACGAGAGATTGGAAGAGGCCATCTTCCTGCGGGCCGAAAGACGCCCCGATGGAACGCGCCCCTTCAAATTATCCGAGGCGGAACCCCTCCGAACGAGCTACGGCGAGGATTTGTACAACGCGATATTTGTAGACCGCCCGATGCCCCGGGCTACCTCTTCCGAGAAGCGTCCATAGCTTGGACCTTTAGGGATAGCCGGGCGGAAACTCTTCGAACCGCTGATCAATCAAAATCACTGATTCACCAGATGGTGCGGGGAACGAATTCTTGGATTTGGACAACCTTTGGCGCGCCTTAATCGCGATCGCAGGAGCGCATTGGACTGATCCGCCAGCCTAGGAAAGCCCGCTTTGGACTCGGCAGGGTTTGCATCACCAGCGCACCCTCACCGGAAATGCGCAAAATCCTTCCCGCTGCCTGAACCAGCTCGTTCATGGACGTGAGGTCTCCATTGACAATGTAACGTTCTCGTGATTAACTAAATAAATAGGTGATGGAGTTCGCCTTTAAACGCCTCTCATGAGGCTAATAACTCCTGCAGCGCTTTTGCGGTAGGAGTTACTATGAGCCATACTCGGCGGCGCAGATCAAAAAAACGCAGTTTGCGTTGCGATATTTACCGCAGCATCATTTCCCATCGCTATCAGCTTCCGCTGTCCCAAACCGGTCTGCGCCCGGCTGAAGCAAAGCCCCTTCAACGATCACTAGCACCGCCGGGCCGCTCTGCGAGTGGCGATTGCTTTCCTTCTACACCGGCCCTTCTCCGCGTCCCTGGTGTACGCTGGTTTGTATGCCTCGGGGTATCTTCCTGTTGGCCGGCCCGGCGGTTTTCCCGGCCCATGCCGGACATGTCTGCGCCACCCCATATCGTTACGAGATACTCGGCAGCAGTTTGACAGTATAGCAGAGGGAGGACAGCGGCCCAGCGAAGCGGCCGCGTTGGCAGATTCCCGGCATGGACACGACAAGGGGCAGGCGCCGCATGACTCACGTCCGCTTGGCATATCCTATGAGCCGCCTCTTCGGGGAGAGTGGCTTATTGCCCGCGCTAATCTCTCATAGCGGAGGGACGGCTACCGGAATTGGACAGTCCATTCGGATGCTTACCCAACAGCTGCGGGTCCTGGCTGTCTCTCAAGTAAAAGTTTCCGACAAAGTCGCAGGCGATGCATGGCCCAAGATTTGATTTACCATTGCTGCGCTGGCGATTGGCCCTCGATTCTCATCGGGAAAGATCGATAATGAGAGCGGCGCTGATCTGGGCGCTTAGCACCCAACTCGTTTTGGCTGACGCAGGCACAGTACCAGACGCGGTTCCGGAAACTGCGCCAGGATTACAGGCAGAGACTTTTGGGGATTGGGCCGTCGTTTGCGGCAGGGCGTCAGCTGACCGCCGTGACAGTGTCTGCGAGATCACGACAATGATCACTGCGGCTGGCCAGACAGCCCCTTTTGCGCGGCTTGCATTGCTACCGCAGAGCAAAAGAAAACCAGCGAGGCTTATCGCGATTCTGCCGGTTGCTGTCTCCATCGCGCCTGGGGTCAATTTCACCCTCGACTCCGCTAAGCCCGGTATAAATCTTATTTATAAATTCTGTGCAGTGGCTGCCTGTTTCGCGGAGGCCGAGATCGCCGAGGAGCAAATGACGATATTCCAAAACCGGTTGCCAACCGGGCGCCTTGCCTTCAGTGATCCAAATGGAAATAAGATTGAGGTGGACGTATCTTTTAGAGGATTCGATCAGGCCCTCAATGCTTTGCTGAAACGCTAAGCTTTGCGGCTTCCTCGGCGCTATATTGGGGCAGTCTTTGTTTCTCACGCGGCCCCGCTCGTTTGATTTGTGCGCACGGACTTGCCATGGCTCTCGTTTGGTACCCTATCCCATCTCCTAACAGTACCCGGCCGGCTGATGGCTCCTACCGGCCGCAACACGAATGAGTTACGCTATGTGTCCAGGAGTTGTAACTTATGGGATGCAGCAATGTCATATTGTTGTGGCCGGCGGGAGGCTCGGGTTCGCGCAGAAAGGACTCTAGGTCATAAACTCATAAAGGGGATTCCGCTGACGGCTTGTTTCTGATTCAAACTCCTCAAAGGAGTTTGAACGATGACGCCACGCCGATATGAGTTGACGGACTTCGAATGGTCG
>Ga0070737_10003852_pt1 | contig 15653 bp, 23 predicted proteins | sample Coa_R1_10_FD_66438 | JGI IMG/M metagenome (GOLD analysis project Ga0070737, IMG submission 66438) | Surface soil microbial communities from Centralia Pennsylvania, which are recovering from an underground coalmine fire - Coalmine... | ecosystem: Environmental > Terrestrial > Soil > Unclassified...
TGTTCTCGGTTGTCGGCGACGACGAGGAATTGCCCGAGCTCTCCCACGAGTCGCTGCTGGTCCGTGCCGACAACGGCCTCGTCGTCCCGGATTTCGACACGGTCTGTCATTTCGTCAGCACAGCAGCCGGTGAGGAGCATGGATCACGGTCCCGCTGGCGGATGCTGCGGGACCGGCTCGCCCGCGCGCTTGACCTCGGCGCCGAGCGGGACGACGAACCGGATTGGGCGTTGGAATAACTATTCCTCGCCCACCTGCCTGGCGCGTCGTCGATGCCGCCACCAGAGGTACCCGAGCGCCGCGAGAACCAGGCCAAGCACGACGTAGCCGAAGACGCTGAGCCCCGACGCAACTCGGTGCCATGCATTGCCGGCAAGGTAGCCGGCCACCGCGACACCGGTCGCCCACAGCGCGCCGCCAAGGAAATTCCACACCAGAAAGGTGCGGTAGTGCATCCGCGATGCGCCGCAGAAGCCGGGGACGAGCGCGCGGAGCGCTGCCGTGAAGCGGCCGACGAAGACGGCGCGACCGCCGAGCCGTCGGATGAGTTCCTTGGAACGTTCGACATGCTCGGGTTTGAGAACCCGCGGCGGGATGCGCCGGAGAAGTGCATCGCCGAACCGGAAACCGACCGCGTAGCCGACGTTGTCGCCGATAACCGCACCGGACACGGCCGCCAGGACCACCCACCCCAGGGACAGGTGGGTTTCAAAAGCGAGCACTCCGCCAAGGAGCACAGCAGTCTCACCGGGAAAGACGAATCCGAGAAATATGGACGCCTCCAGGGCCGGCAGCGCGAAGACGACGAGGAGCGCGAGCCAGGCTGGAACGTGCAGAATGTTCGCGACGACGTCACTCATGGAGAACCACTCTCACGAGCAGATTGCCGTGTGGTGCGTCCGATTCATCATGGCGCTCCAGTTCGCGGCGCGTGCATCCGAAAAAAGACGGAAGCCGACACGGCATGGTTCCTCGCATCCACGCCGGTTCGGTGTCATCGTTGACCTGAAGTGTCCGGCCATCCGGCCGGACCACGTTGCCGAGGAGGCATGAGTGCCGGTACGAGCAGGTGCGGCAGCTGCAAAGAAGGCTGCCCGGAGTACTCCAACACGCACATCCGCAACAAAGTCGACGAGCGCGGCGACGAAGCGGACCGCGACAACCCGCACCGCGTCGTCCGCCGGAAAAACAGCGACCGCACGCAAGACGGCGACGAAGCGCGTCGCGGCAACGCGCGGTGCCGCTGCCGTCGCGAGTGCGACCCGAAGCCGGAGCACCGCGGCGTCCCGACCGGCAAAGAAGACGACGACACGTGCCGCCGGCACGGCGTCCCGCCGTCCTGCCGCGACGAAGACAACACGCGGCACCACAGCAGCGGCGAAGCGGAGCACGGCCAAAAAGAGCGGAGTGGCGGCGGCATCCGCCACCCGTCAGACAACCGCCCGCAAAACGACGACGCGGAAGACCGCAGCACGTAAGACCACTGCGGTCCGCAAAGCAACGACCCGGAAAGCTGCAGCGGGCACAGCAACTGCGGGCAGGGCGACGACCCGGAAGACGACCGCCGGCAAAACAACCGCCCGGAAGGCGACCGCCGGTAAAACAACCGCCCGGAAAACCACGACCCGGGCTGTCTCGTCACGGAGAACCACGGCGCGGAAGGTGACGGCCCGTAAAGCCACGGCTCGTCCGGCGTCCGCCCGTCAGGCGTAATGGCGAATCGTGGTGGCGAGCTGACCTCGCCACCACGATTCCGTGACACGAGCAACGCCACTCTTACGGCACTCGATAAACCGGCCGCAGCGCGGCGCGCGCAAGGGTGTGGAACGTCAACTGAAAACCGACCACCGCAGCCGGGGTGTCAGGCGTGACGTCCAGGCGCGGCACGTCCAGGGCGTGAACGGTGAAAACGTAACGGTGGTCGCGGTCACCGCGCGGCGGCGCCGGGCCGCCGTATCCATACTCACCGAAGTCATTGCGGACTTGGATTTGGTGGTCTCCTGGCGCTCAGCGCGAACTCTGTACCTTTGCATGACGCGATGCTCTCGCTACTGCCGATCAGCGCGTTCTACGCGATCCTCGGTGGCCTTGTTGCTACGACGCTCCTCCATGAGTTGGGGCACGGCTGCGTCCTCGCGCATCACGGCGGGATGCCGCGTCGGCTGGGCGTGATGCTGTTCTATCTCATGCCGGCGTTCTATTGTGACGTCTCCGATGGTTGGCGGCTTAGCAGGCGCGAGCAGCGGGTCGGCGTCGCGCTGGCCGGAGTTGTGACACAGTCCGCCGTAGCCGGTGCTGCTGCGTTGGCCGCGGCGATGACGCCACCCGGCGATCCTCGCGTCTGCTTGTTGGTTTTCTCAGTCACGTGCTACTTCTACGGGCTGGTTAATCTCATTCCTTTCGTCAAGCTTGATGGCTACATCGCGCTCATGAGCTATCTTGACGTCCCGCATTTGCGTGCAAAAGCAACTGCCGATGCGCAGCGCGCCATCCGGCGACTCATTGCCGGTACACACGAGCGACGCGAGTTGAGTGGCCGCTGGTGGGCCGTGCCGTACGGCCTGTGCTGTCTGATCCTGCCGCCTGTGCTAGTGGTCGGAGCCCTTTCCATGTGGGAGACGACATTGCTCTCGCTGGGCAGGTTCGGCGCAGCTCTTTGCCTGCTATTGCTTGCCTATGTGGCGTACTACGCGTTCAGGGGAGCGACGCGGTTCGTGTATCGGGTGAGGCGTCTGACACATTCTCGCCGCCGACTGGTCTTCAGCTCGTTGGTACTCGTCGTTGGCGCTGTCACTTTGTTGAGTGTCGCGACGCTGCCATACGAGGTCCGAGGTGGCTACATCATCACCTCTAGCCGCGCCGAGCTCGCGTTGCCACCAGGCGCCGACGTCAAAGCGGTTGTCCCGGGCCGTACGGTAAGTCTGCAGCTTGCCGGACTCGCACTTCGGCAAACTGTCGGTGACGCTACCGTCGCTGGTGGCGGGATGGTAGCCCAGGTTCCGATCTCGGCTTTCGTGCCGGTCCGCTCTTCTGACAACGTCACGGTGTCGGCCCGGGTGTATCCGCTGGCTGCCGTCCGCGGTAAGGGCCTCCCTCGCAGCGGACCGGCGATTGTGCACGCCGGCTCGCGTCATCTCGGGTCGTGGCTGGTGGAGCGCTACGTCTCCCCATTGCTGCGTGCGCTGAGGGCCTGAGGTGAACTGCCGTGAATCCGCGGGTATCCGTTATCTGCCCGACGTACCAGCGGTCGAGGGCCATCGTGCCAACGCTCGAATCGGTGTTGCGTCAAGATGTGCGTGAGCTCGAATTGCTGGTGGTATCAGACGGGTCTACCGACGACACCGACGACGTCGTTCGCGAACTAGTACGAGCCGATGATCGTGTTCAGCTGCTGCGCATACCGCACAGTGGTACCCCGAGTGTTCCCCGTAACTATGGACTGGCCCGCGCACGGGGCGAAGTCGTGGCCTACATCGACCACGACGACGAGTGGCGCGCGGATCATCTCCAGGTGCTGCTGGCGCTGCTCGATCGCGACCCCATCGCCGCGACTGGCTGCGAGCGGGTAATAGCTGGACGACGGCTGTCCCTCTCCGCGTTGAGCTTGGCGTGGCATCCGGAGATTCAGCTCGTCGACCCAATGTTCGAGCCTTCCCGCGTTGGCCACCGCGCCGGGCTTGCCGAGGCCGTTGGTGGCTGGCGGGTGAGCGACGTCGGGCTGGAGGATTGGGACTTGTGGCTGCGCATCGCGGATGCCGGGTATTGCGTGACAACCTCGGACGAGCCGACCGCAAGGCTTGCAATGGGGCCGACCACCCGGCGTAACTCGATCCCAAGCGCCTTCCACATCGTCCTTGGCCGGTTCCCGACTCGCGCCCAAGCAGCCGATGCCGCCGATGCCTTACGCAAGACGAGTAGCTGCGAGCGATTGCTTGCAGCAGCCCGAGTTGACGTTCTGACGTGGTATCGAGACTTGGTGACAAGTCCTCGATTTCGCTGGCTTGCTCGCTTCGACGGTTGGCGAGTGGAGGCGCTGGAGATCGCCGTAGAAGAGGCGTTTCGCGCCGACAGGTCGGCCAGCTGGCAAGCGGCCATGTCATGCATCGGGATCGTGGACGGCAGGGGTGACCACTCTGTCGTGCTTCCGTTGTGGTGCACCACGGCCGAACATGCGCAGCGGGCCAGTGTTCTCATCCGTCGACGGCAGCGCCATCAGCTTGCAGAGTTGCGTCGCATCCTGGGTGAACATGCCGCAAAGGATGTTCTCACTGCAGGTATCGGCTTCCAAGCGAACAGAGGGGAGCCAGCGAACGCTGTGCATTCAGCGAAAGGAGTATTGCGATGAACGTCTTGGGGCGCGGAAACCTCAGCGCCGACCAGGGATCCGAGGTCGTGCGCCGCCTGCAACAATGGGTCGCAGGTGTTTACAGCATCGATGACGACCCTCACGTCGACACGGCCGTACTCGAGAATGCCGCCGATGCGGCGGTCCTCAGCGATATACGGGACATTGTTACCAACGCTACCTTGCTGCTTTCCCGATCACGTTTCGACACCACGGCCATGTCCGCGTGGTGCGTCGAGTACGAGGGTTCCGCTGCCGAGAATGGTGCGGAACTCACTATTGACGGTACGTTTTTTGTGCAGATTCAAGACTACGTTTCCAGTGCGTTTCTACCGATCGCAGGACCGGCTATCGTACGGGTCTGCTCTGACGACGACTACACCGCTTTCTTGGATGACGCCGATATCGCCTGTCGCTCTGGGGTTTTCCCGGAGCATCTGACTCACCCGCTTGTTCAGCTCGGCGACGTGTGTGCACTCGGTTCGAGCGTGCCGTGCGCTGCGCCGAAGCTACGCAGGCTGTACATCAACGAGCTCGGCGAGGTGCGGTCGGCGCCGGGCGGTATCGCGTTGGGCGCCGTGACATCGAAGGATCCGCAGGCGTGGTCGGCGCGTGCGAACGACCTTCTTACGACTGGCGTCGACCCGTGCTTGGCAGGAGTGGTGTCCGGGGAGCGGTTACGCGAGTCGCGCAGCTCGCGGCCGTGGTTGGCGCGATACCTATGGGCGCTCGAAGCGAGACGCCAGCTTGCCGGTCGCGGTGTTCGGAATGTCAAGGTTTCCGGGTTCGGCGGTCGGATCGTCGATGGGCTCGAATCACTTGGGATCCCCGTCGACGCCGGGGCCGAATCACCGGCCGCTCCGGTGTTGCTCACGGCGGGTGATGACTCGTACGTCTTCGTACCTGCGGGAGCGCGTTTGTTCAAGGTTGGTGCAGACGCGGCTAGGCTCGTCGAGATTGCCAGCCTCGCGCCGTCTCCCGATGTAGCGCGACGTGGCGCAGCAGCGCATCTGGGTGTTTCCCTTGACGTGGCCACTAAGGCGTTCGACCAGGTGATCTCGCGGTTCTTCTGCTACGGTGTCGAGGTTTCTGGAGTCGACATTGTGGGCGTCAGGTGAGGAGCTGTGACGGCGATCGGAAACGCGACCGCGGTCGTCGACTCATCGAGGCTGTGTCCGGCGCAGTTCGAAGCTACCCTGCCGGGCCGGGCTGGCCAAGTCGTTCGCCTTTTCGGCGATCGGCTGCGCATCGTCGATTTCTACGACGAGATGGGTTCGGCTGTTTATCACGAGCTGACTCGGGATGACCATAGTGAGGTTGCCGAGCTCACGCGCTTGCTGCGCCGTTGCGATGGTGCGGTGCTCGAGTTGGCATGTGGAGCTGGGCGCCTCACGTTGCCGTTGCTCGCGGGCGGGCGCGAGGTCGTCGCGGTCGATAAGTCGTCGCGCATGCTTGAGCTATTGGCTGAGCGGCTGGCAGGACCTGGAGGCAGGCGGTTGGCGGCTCGACTGACGATGCTGCTGGCCGATATGACGCAGATCGCCCTGGGTCGCAAATTTGGCGCCATCGTACTCGGCACGACATCGGTATCGCTCCTTGGAGCCACCGAGCGATGCGAGCTCTTCAAGCGAGTGCGTGAGCATCTGGCCGACGGCGGTCGCTTCTTCATGTCGAACCTCGAAGTCAGCGCTCCCGACCAGACTCAGCCGGTCGAGTCGGTGGAAGTCATCGTGACTTCCCCGGCCCCGGGTGCGAACGCGTCGAGGGACGGCGACGGAGTCCAAGCGCTGTGCACGCTGTTCGAGTACGTCGACTGGCAGCGTGCGCGGCGTTTCGTGAGCGTCCTGCGGCAGACCGCCGTCGGCGATCCGCTACTCGCCACGACGAGCACCTGCCTGATCGAGACCGAGCGGCTCGAGGCTGAATTGCAGCACTGTGGGTTGACCGTCGTCGACCGGTGGGAGGTGGCTGGCTTGCACAGGATAGGCGCGGTTACCCACCGAACGGTGCTGCTGGAGGCTCGACTGAGCGAGCCGCAACGCGGAGAGGAAGTGTGATGACCGCCCGACGCTCGTGGGAGTTCTTTGTCTCTCCTAGTGCCTTCGGCTCGCGTAACCGGACGGCGGTATCGGCGCGAGGTACGCGCGTGAGATTTGCCGATGGCAGCCAGCTCCTTTGTGCGACAAGCGGACTGTGGAACGTCAATCTCGGGTATGGGCACCACCGTATCGCTGACGCAGTGGCGCGTGCACTGCGCGAGGCGTCGTATCTGACACTTTTTCGCTACGGTCACGAGCCAGCCGAGCGAGCGGCGGCCGCACTCGTCGGCCTCGCTGGTGCGGATCATTACGGTCGCGTGTTGTTCTCAACGTCGGGCAGCGCCGCCATTGACGCCGTGATGAAACTCGCTCGCCACTATTGGCTCATCGTTGGCGAACCACAGCGTCGACTGGTGGTCGGATTGCGCGGCAGCTACCACGGGCTTACGTATGGTAGCTTCGCCCTCACAGGGGAGGATCTGGGTCAGCTCGGCTACGGTGTCGACCAGCGGCAGATCCGTCACGTCGCGCATGACGACATTTCCGAATTGCGCACACTGCTGGGGCGTGAGGGCCCGAGGGTTGCTGCCGTCGTGGTCGAGCCTGTCCTCGGCTCGGGTGCACATGCTCTCGCTCGGGAATTCGTCGACGAGCTGGCCAAACTTCGGCTCGAGCACGGATTTCTTCTGGTCGCGGACGAGGTTGCGACCGGGTTCGGCCGCCTCGGAGATTTCTTTGTCTCGCAACATTGGTCAGTGCGTCCGGACGTGTTGGTGGTGTCGAAGGGGCTGACGAACGGCACATGCGCGGCCTCGGCCCTCATCATTTCGGCAGCTGTGTGTGCGGCTTTCGATGAAACCGACTCGGTATTTGTGCACGGCGAGACCCAAGCAGGCAGCCCTCCAACCTGTGCTGCGATCCTGGCAACGATTGATGCGATGCGCGACGAGGACATCTTGCAGCGGGCTCGTGTGCTCGGCGGGTGGCTCGAAACTGCACTCAGAGAGCTTGCAGACGATCACCCGATGGTTTCTGGCTTGTCGGGTCTCGGGTGCTTTCGTGCGCTGCACCTGCGCAACGGCGACGGATCCACTCTTGCTGCGGCAGAGGTGGCGCGCGTTGTCGACGCGGTGCGAGATGCGGGAGCAATCGTGCATCCTGGTCCGAGCTGTATTCAACTCGTGCCGCCGCTGATCTATAGCAGCGCCGAGGTCGAGGAGCTGATGTCATGCCTCCGGCGTGGTCTGGCGGGCTTCACTGGTTGTCGGCAGGATCGCCGGTAGGACGGCCGGGAGACTACGTGAAGGAATTGTCCTGGGAGTGCCCAACTCGATTGCAGGTTGGTGCCGGTGCGTGCGTTTCCGCTTTTGCGGAAGAGCTACAGCAGGGTAGGAGGCTGGTGGCCGTCGTCGATCGGCGATTGACAGACACGCCGAGCGGTGACGCCATCCACGCTGCATTGGCGCACGCGGTCAAAATCGCGAGAGCGAAGGCCGATGCGTTACGCGTCGTGGAGCTCGTTCCTGGTGACAACGGTCTTGAACAAGTGACGTACGTCGTGTCGCAGGTTGAGGACGCTGACACGGTCGTGGGTGTCGGTGGTGGCAGTGTACTCGACATCGTGAAATTGGCGACAGCGGGCGTGCCGCATATTGTCGACTATCTGCGCTCGCATGCGCGCCGCAGCGGCCTAGTGCGCTTGCCGACCAGCGTATGCTCAAGGCGTCCGCGCCGAGTTCTGGTTCCGACGACAGTCGGCACCAGCAGTGAAGTGAGTCGGGCGGCATGCATCGTCATCAGCGGAACCCGTCGACTGGTATTGGGCGCCGGTTTGCCCCCGCAGGTCGCTGTGCTCGACCCGGCTGCGACGGCTTCGTTACCGCACCAGCTTTTCGTCGAGGGCATCTTCGAGGCGCTGATGCGCGTTCTCGGGCCGTACGCGGGCACCCGGTCCACTGATCCGGTGGTTGACCGGATTGCCGAGGCGACGGCGTCCGGATTGCTCGAAATCGGAAACCATGTGAGCGCTGGTCAGGCGGCGGCAACCGATGAGTTGCGATTGCAGGCCGCGCGCCTGAGCGCCTACACCCAGGTGGGCTGGGTGATGCTCGGCCGCGAAACCTACGGAGCCAAAGTATGGTTTCTCGCCAACGAGCTCGCCACGCAGGCGTCTGTACGGAAGGTCGTAGCAACAGCCTGCGTGCTCCCGGCCGTCTGGCGGCGGATTCTCGCGGGCGACGCACGGTTCGGCGATGCTCAGCGATTGGTCAAGATGTGGAGACGGCTTGTCGGCGACCATGACCCGGTTCGCGGAATCGAACTTCTCTTGCGGCGTTGGGGTATCGACAGTGCTGTGGCGCTCGACAACGCGGATGTCGAGGCTGTAGTCGACCGTCTGATGCGTCTGTGGGGTGGTGCGCTCCCGATGCTTTCCGGACTGACTCGCGACGAACTCAGAGCACTGATCATTGAAAGCGTTGCCGACGCGGCAGGTGCAACTTCTAGGTTGCCTGTACTCGGCGCCGAGGCGCAGGTCGGTTGATATGGCGTCTCTCGATATTCTCGCGACCTTGCGGCCCGAACACGGTGTTGTGCAAGGGGTCTCGATAATGCCGCCTGAGCCACCTGACCATTTGTTGTGGACCGTCGCCGTCGACATTGGCGCTCTCGCTGTGTCACGGGTAAGGGGCCTTGACGCCGCCGACTTCCCGCTGCATCTTGTCGGAGCCTGCGGCCCATCCCGGATCGACGCTCTCGTTCGAGGCTGCGGCGAAGCGGTCGAGCGGTTCGCGTTGTTGAATCCAGCGTTTCCCCCCGCAATGACCGCTCGCGCCGCCGAGTTAGAAGACGCGGCGTTGCACTGCTGGAACGAGGGTCTGGCGGCACCGGACGCCGCCTTAGCCTGCCTTTCTTGGTACCCAGGCCGGCGGCTGCGCACAGAGGAGGTCGTGCACGTTCCGGCTCCGCTCGTGGACTACCCGCCCACCGATGAGCAGGCGGCGCTGTTGTTCGATCCTTCTCCTTCTGGTGCCGCAGCTGGCCACGGCTTCCGGCATGCGCTGTACAACGCATTGCTGGAGACCGTCGAACGTGACGCTGTGCTCTCAGCTTGGGCTACCCAAGCGACCCTTCCACGAGTCGACGTCGATCAGGCCCTTACGGTGTCGCCGGCTTCGGTGGCGACCCGCCGATTAGGCGAGCTGATAGCCGCCGCGCGCAAAGCCTGTCTTGAGCCCGCGCTGGCGCAAATCCCTACTGCCGTTCCGGGCCTCGAATGCGTCATTTGCGCGATCGTAGACGTATCGTCAGGTGAACCACTGGCGGCCGTCGGGTGTCGGATTTCGTGCTCGCTCATAGATTCGCTTGGCGGTGCCCTGCGCGAGGCGTTGCAGGTTCGTAGCGTCCTTATCGGTATACGGCGTCATTACGCCGATCGCGCTTCACCGACGATCGTCACGAATGACCTCGATCGGGCCCGATTCTGGTCGGGAGCGCGAGCGGCCGCCGCGTTGGAGGCGTGGATCGCGACTTGGCCCTTTGTCGACGTCAAACCCGGTGTTGCGATGGGGGACGTCAATATCAGTGTGCCGCAGTCGGGTCGTGACATCGATGCCTTAGTGGCTGCGCTCGTTGTCGATGGCGCCGATCCTATCGTCGTCGATCTCACTGGTCGACTGCCGCAGCCGCTGCGCGATATGGGCTGGGCCGCCGTCAAAGTGATTGCGCCTGGCTATCAACCGCTTGTCATGGATGAACGCAAAACTTGGTCTTGGCGACCGGCTCGGTTGGCTGCGTTGGCTCGGCGGTTGGGTGCGACACAGCCATCACCCATGGTCTGCTGCGTGCCGCACCCGCTAATCTGAGCGTCATTGCGAGGATGTCTTTCTGGAGCGACGTATTTGCCGCGCTTCCCCGTAGCGGCGGTGGCCGTCAGCTCAGCGAACTCATCGAACCTGGCGTTAATCGAGCGAGCGGCCAGCGCGTTTCCGATCACCCAACGCAGCTCAAGTGCCGTCGGATCGACCGAGACGTCGACCCTGAGGCAATGACTCGATTCTTCAAAAAGGTTTGTCACCGCTGTCACCTCGTCGACAACGTCGATGGCAACCAGTGCCGGCTTGCGGAACTCGAACAGCAATCCGCGAAATCGAATCAACCCTTGCAGCTCATCCCAAGTCTCTCGAGCGGAATCCGCCAGCCAGACTCTAAGAACGACCCGGCCAGACGGCTGAGCAACTCCGGAGATCGCGTACTCCATCTCACCGCTGCCGACCTCAACGACGTCGCCCAGCGCGTAGTCGTAGGTCGCGAACGGGATGCAGCACAACTCATAACGGCCTGCCGACACCGGCGCCGCCCACAGCTGCTCGAACCACTCCTCACCATCTGGAGGGTTCGGAACAACGGCCCGAAGAACCGCTTTCGCCCGATCCCCCCAGACCGGCGAACCATGAACAACGATGTGCTCGGCACTCGCCACCCGCATCATCCCGTCTCTGCCGCCCACCACGGCGGCGGCCACGGACCGAAGTACCCCGGCGGCGGATTCACCGAAAAGTCTCGTGCACCCTTGGACGCGTTGCACCAAGGGCAGGTCGTCTGCCCGTTGTCGAGCGTCGCGTTACCGCCACGAGATTTAGGAATCGAGTGGTCCACCTGCGGCGAGTCAGTATCCATGTGGCATACACGCACGTACTCGGGCTGTCGTCCAACACTTGCTGCCGAACGCCCTACGAGAACGGCTTACCAGCTGACGGCCCACCCGACGAGCCCGGCTTGATCGCAGGCAGCCCGTCCCCCGCTGCGGCTTCTGCGGCAAGGTCGGAGAGGTGAAATTGGGCGCCGGTTAGCCAGGTTGGCGACACCGCAGCGCGCACCCGGGCCAAAGATGCCGGTTGTGCTGCGACCCGTCGACCGTCGGGTGTGGGCCGGTCGTAGGCGTAACAATGCCCGACGTGGCCATAACCATTGACCATTGGCTCGGCGATCGACCGACTGGCGCTGGTCGCCGCAAGCGTGCCGCCCGATGCTGGCTCTGCTGTGAACGCACCGGACGCGACAAGCCGGCGCGTGTCGTCGTACCCGTAGGAGCCCGTCGTCGACATCGCGACGCCGTTTGTTGGTCCAGCCGTGCCAAGACCCTGGCCGGTAGTCGAGCCGCGCATGACGGCGGCCGGCAGAGCCGCCGCGAGCGTAAGGAGAGCGAGCAGCGTCGCCAACCGCCATCTACGCACGGCGAACCAGCTCAGGCTCCAATCGGAGGCACGAAGGCGCTCGCGAGAACCTCATAGCAGCCGACATCGTCAAAGTAGATGCGGTAGTGCTGCAGCGCCGATCCCTCAGCATGGAGATCCGCCGCCCAACGTGACCCCGCAACTACCTCAAGCCGGTCGTAGGCACGTATCTGATCTTCGTTGCAGTACGCGGCGGCGGTGCATGCGAACGCCGCGACGCCAGAAAAGTGCACTTTCTCCCAAGCATAGTCTCCCGTCTCGGTCTCGAAGTCGTAAGCGAGCGTCAAAGTCGCAGGGCCGAGGCGGACCACTGGGCCTTCGCGGAATTCCTGCGACCTGCAAGGCAGCTCCCACACCGTAGCGTTCATTGCAGGTTGCTCGCGTTCGAGCCCGCACCGGTAATCCGCAGGACGTCCGTGCCGCCGCTCAGCCCATTCTTCGCTAACCGCTGAGTCAGCAACTGTTCCATCGCGGGGTTCCCGGTGACGTTATTCACGGCCCAGCCTCCCCCAGCCACAAGCCCCACCACCGCGCAATTCTTCACCCGCGACCCGATCGAAGCAGCCCCCCACCAGCCCTACACCCCCCCGCAGCAGGCGACCCCCTCACCACCACCGACCCCCACGGAGGGTGGTGCCTTGGGTCGATCTGTACCCGCTTCAACCCAACAGCCGGCCTCAACGCACTCGTCAACATCGGCCGCGGGTGCAAGCTTCGCGCCACTGGACCTCCGAGTCGCCGAATCTTGTCAAGAGCGCTAGTTCGCTCTCTAGCATGTAGCTACTCGGCTTGGACAAGTCAAGGCGCGCCGCGGGAGGCTCCTATGGTCAGCAGCGACACCACCGCCCTGCACGGACCCGGAAGCGAACCTGTGACCGACGCGAACTTCGGCAACCGACTCGCCGCCCTGCGCAAGCAGCGCGGGCTGACGCAGCAGGCCGTCGCGGACGCTTCCGGCGCACACGTCACCCAGATCCGCCGCTACGAAGCCGGCACCAGTCAGCCGACTCTCGACGTCCTGCGCAATCTCGCACTAGCGCTCAACACCAGCGCCGACTCGCTCCTGTTCGACGCCGACGAACGTGGCTCCGAAACACCCAGCCTGCGGCTGCGACTCGAAGCACTCGACCAGCTCGACGCCGACGAGCAGGCGAACGTGGTCGCCATGACCGAAGGCGCCCTGCTGCGTCACCAAGTCCGCCAACTCAACGTCGGCTGATCCGACAATGGCTTCCTGGCGCGACAACGCTTCACCCCGCGCGCAAGCTGACCTCGACGCGCTCGTCGAACCCGCTCTCGGGTTCGCGCAGCAGCAGCTCGCCAAACACGGCGAGTTCTTCCCGTATGCCGTCGTCGTCCGCAGCGACGGCGACACCGAGATGATCGCCGCCCGCCCCGACCCGGACGACGAACATCCCGCTTCAACGGATGTCATCGACGCCTGCCTCATCGCCGTCACCGAACGTCGGGAGCACCTGCGCGCGGCTGCGATCGTCGCCGATGTTCGCCTCGCCGATGGCCGCGACGCGATCCGCGTTGACCTCGAACACAGCGAAGGCGCCGCGCTGACACTGCTGCTGCCGTACTCGAAGAAGCGGTTCAGCCGCGACATCCACTACGGACAACTGCAGGCAGCAGCCGGCGACCGACACATCTGGTTGTGACGGTCAGCCAGCCAGTTTCGCTAGTGCCTTGCGTGCTTCGCTGCGCACCCACGCGCGGCTGTCTTCGAGCTTGGTCTCCAACGTCGTCCGCGCGGCGGCTGCCTTCAACTTGCCGAGAGCCTTGACGGCGTGGCCATCGACGTCCGGATCGTCGGCGAGCTTCACCAGCAGGTCGACCGCCTCCGGCCGCTTGGACCTGCCCAGGCCGAGCACCACCATCTGCCGCGCCTTTCCGTAGCGGCGGTCGGTCGCCAGCTCAGCAAACTCGTCAAAGCTCTCGTCGTCGAACAACACCTCCAACGCATTGCCGATCACCCAACGAAGACCGAGCCCCGTCGGGTCAACCGAAGCGTCGACCCTGCGGAACGCATCGATCATCGGAACCGTCGCCGCCGGCTTCGCCCACGGAACCGACAGCGCCCGAACCAGCTCTTCTTCGACCTTCGGATCGGTCACACGCGGAAGCCAGCGCAACAGCACGGGAACAGCGTCACGGTACTTCGATCCAGATCGCCGTAGATCCGAAAGGGAGCGCACCGGCCTGCCGATGGCAGCAAGGTCGGCGAGAACCGGCTCTTCACCGGCGGCCGGCGCTGCCGGATCACCCATCACGGCAAGCTCCTGATCAGATTGATGTTTCCCGCGTCCACCTCTGCTTGTAGCGGCCCGGACAGCTCGGTCGAACTGCGCACATACAAGTTGAACGTTCGCCCCGTCTGCTGAGCGTACGCAGCGAAATCCTGAAGCTGGCTCGTGTAGCTCAACCGTGCGACGTTCTTCACCTCACCAAGCGTCGTCGCGTTCAACTCGTCAGGGATGCGGTACGCCGCGGTGCTCGTCGCCGACGGAATCCGCTCGGTGTTCTTGATGCTTCCCGCAGCGTTCTCACCCGCCCTGCCAGCAGCCCGTACACCAGCCATGCCGTCTTCGGCGGCAAATCCCGTAGCCGCCACCGGCCGTGCCGGAGCCCGAACGGCCTTGGCCGACCCCAGCCTGTGCTGGTCGGTCGGCAGCGCCGTAATCGAGGCGCCCTGCGCGCCAGGCGACAGTGGGGACGCGCTGTCGTAGCTGTAGGCGACGACGCCCGTCGTCATCGAGCGCGCTGCACCAGCCAACGGACCGATGACGGTGCCGACCACCCGGCGAGGGCCGCGAGCAGCGTTCCGACGATCCGACGGACGGCCGCGGACAACATCACTTGTCCCGGTCGGCCAGGATGGCGTTGAGAATGCCCCATGGCGCTCCATCGATGTCGTGTAGTTCCCGATCACGCAGCCCCTGGTAGTCCTCCTCGGTCATCCATTTCGGGCGCTCCATCACGACCGTGAGTTCGGGATGGACGTCGGTGATCTCCTCCGGCGTCCGAGCCATGAAGACGCCCCACAAGCCGCCCATGCCGTAGTCGTAGCAGACGAGGAACTCCTGCTTTTCGGTGCCCATCAGCCACCCCCGAAGGAGATGAACGGCAGATCCGACACGTCGATCGGCCACTCGGTTGTGATCTCGATACCGCCGGGTTGACCGAAGAGAGGTTCGACGGTCGAAGGTGCCGACGGGCACTGAACACGGCACATGGGGATTTCGTAATAGCCGTCCGGCGTCTTGTTCAGCGCCAGCTTCGCCTGGGCTTCGGCCCCACTGGAGTACCGATCTGGAGTCAGCCAGGTCTTGCCGCTGGCGCCGGGACGCAGGACGCCCTCCTTCGAGATCGACTGCGCTGCGGCGTCGGTTGTGTAGTGACGTACAACCCCGCCGCCGACGTCTTCTGCGGCAAAGCCGCTAGCAACCTCCGAGCCTGGACGCGTAGCAATCGCGGCGGGCGGCACGTGGGATCGCAGACCTGCCGACCTCGCTCCGTTGGTCAGTGCATGTGTTCGCGTCTACAGTTGCCGACTGCTGTCGTAGCTGTATACCGACGCGGTGGCGGGTCTAGACGTTGTGGCCGCCACGCTCGAGCCTGCGTTTGCTGACCACGTGACCGAGACGGCGAGCACGAAAAGCAACGCAGCCGCGGCGAGGCCGCGGACACGGGGCAAAGACGGCCGCATCGTGGTTAGTCGGATCATCTGAGGCCACGGACTAGTCGCTCGAAGTCCGGGTTGGCGTCAACACCGGGGGCTTCCATGCGGGCCGCCGAAAGAACTTGCTCGGCGAGGCCCTGAGCGGCACGTCGTAGAACCTCTAATGGCGCGTGGCCGATAGCGGCCGCGAAGTTGCTCCGGACCTCCACCTCCCCACCACGCAGTTCGAAGCGGAGCTCGGCGCCAGACTCAGTGAACTCGAATGACTCGAGTCGCGAATCTGGGAGACGCATCAGAACGTCAGTGAGCCCGAGCGCGAAATCGAGAAGCGGAATCCAGCCCCATTGAGT
>Ga0070737_10003853_pt1 | contig 15647 bp, 14 predicted proteins | sample Coa_R1_10_FD_66438 | JGI IMG/M metagenome (GOLD analysis project Ga0070737, IMG submission 66438) | Surface soil microbial communities from Centralia Pennsylvania, which are recovering from an underground coalmine fire - Coalmine... | ecosystem: Environmental > Terrestrial > Soil > Unclassified...
TAAGTATGTAGTTGGTGGTTCCGTTTAATATGCCCCTGAAGGATTTCACCTGTATTCCAGGCAGGAGTTCCAGGATGTTGAATGACGGAGTTCCCGCCATCACTGTGCCCTTAAACTTAAGCTGGCAATTCTTCGAACGTGCGAGAGACATCAGCTCTCCAAAGTGGAGGGCCAATGGCCCTTTGTTTGTCGTCAAAACGTTCTTGCCAAGCGTCAAGGATTCTCTTATGTGTTCATATCCGGGGCCACCAGTTTTGTAATCGACCCACGTAAACTCACAGACTATGTCGCAGTCGCTGTTCCTTATGGCTTCAATGACATTCACATCATGCTTGCCGGGCTTCAGACTCCTGACAACGTTTGGTTTGGGGTCTCTGATCAGTCCGTACCTCATATCCACAATCTCTGAGATGTTGACATTACTCAGAGAAAGCCTGTCTTTCTTTTCCATAAAAAGATCGTAGAAACCCTGGCCCACAACGCCGAATCCTATTATCATGATGTTATGCTTTATCACGATGAATCAGCCCCTTCATTACCTTCTAGGAAGCCTGCAAGCCTATCAACTGCTTCGGTGATAGTTTCAGGAGAACCTGAATATGACATGCGGAGATGCCCCTCCCCCATTGTTCCAAATATTGTACCGGGCAGAACCGCCACATTTAGTTCTTCCAGAAGTCTGTTGGCGACATCAGCCGAATCTTTGCACCCTCTCAGTTTGGGAAACACATAGAAAGCCCCGTCAACATCAGAAACGGAGACAGAAGGAATCTTTCTAAGAAGGCGAAGGATGAGATCCCTCCTTTTTCTAAACTCCTGCCGAAAACTGCCAACCCACATACTCCTGTTTAATAATGCAAAGGCTGAGGCCTTCTCTATAAACGGCGGGAAACAGGTTATAGTGTCATCCACGATTGCCCTGATTCTGCTTACAGTCTCAGCCGATGCAACAGTGTAGCCGGCTCTCCACCCAGTCATTGAGAAGCTCTTGGAAAGTGAGAAAATTGATATAACGTTCTTAGGGGAATCCTCAAGAGAGCCCACTGAGAAATGAACGGTATCATAAACCAGATCCTCGTATGCCTCGTCGCTGATGATCCTGACTCCACGGTCGGATGCGATCTCGTACAGGTCCTCAAGTTTCTTCCTGCTTAAGCATTTGCCGGTAGGGTTTCCCGGAGAATTAACCATTATGGCAGCAGTGCTCTTATTCATCTTTCCTTCAATCTTACCAAGGTCCAGGTCATAATCTGAACCCAGCTGGTAGGGGACCGGTTTCAGCCCAGCCAGTTTTGCAGGTTCAGAGTAAAAATAACCGGGGTCCGGGACAAGAACCTCTTTTCTTTCTCCATTTAAGGAAAGAAAAGTTGAATAAATTGCAAATTTGCTCGGCAGGAATATTGTATTGGCTTCCTCCGCTATTATTCTGTTCTGTTCTTTCACCTTTGCAACTATGGCCCTCCTCACTTCCGGAATTCCTGTTGAGACCGTGTAATGGGTCATGCCGGCCTTCATGGCCGAGGCAGCCTCCTCCACAATCTCAACTGGAGTGTCAAACATCGGTTCCCCAACGGCCAGGGATAGTACACGTTCTCCTCTAGACTGCTTCTCAAGAACCCTTGCCACCATCGCCATTGCAAGGGAACCTGAGATCTGGTCAGTTACCATGGTGTGTGTATACTTATGAAATTTAAAAATAATCCCAGACTTAAAGTGAGGACATGGCGGATAAGAACAATAAGTTTCGAGTGAGCGTCTGATTTTTCAAGAAATATCAGAAAAGCGTTTAATCACCGTTTTGATTACTCGGTAATTTTAGGGTGCATCATTGGAACGGAACAACAGAGTTTGGAACGCGGACATATCCATAATAGCTCTGGTAAGGGCAACAAGGAGTTTTTACTTCGGGTTTCTTAGTTTCCTGCTCCCACTCTATCTTCGTGCGAGTGGTTTTTCTTATGTTCAGGTTGGTCTGTACGCTTTTATTGCTACTGCCTCAAGTTCTGTCCTGGTTCTGGTTTCAGGCTTCATGGGAGATCTTTACAGCAGAAAGAGGATGTTTCTAATAATGTCTTCACTATCTGGCTTTCTCGTTGCAACCCTGCTTCTCACCACCAATTATTATGTTCTCCTAGGCTCAGCAGTATTCGGTCTCTCATTCAGTGGAATAGGAGGTGGCGCCGGTGGCGGACCGATAACACCTCTCATAACTGCCATGGTTGCTGACAGAGTCAAGTCTGGCAGGACAAGAATATACTCGATGCTTACATCCGTCGCCACTTTCTCAGCTGTCGCAGGAGGGGCATATTCAACGTTCATTTCTGCAGTTTTCACGGATTTCTACAGGATTCTGTTCATAACAGCTCTTGTGCTGAACATAATTTCAATCGGGTTCGGGGCATTCATCAGAGACACTCAGCAAAAGATTCAAAGATCCAGGGCGGAGAGACGCACACAGATACTTCCAAAAAAATCGGCCAAGAAGATACTGATGATCTCATCAACGGGACTTGCTGGTAGCCTTGGAATGGGGCTGGTGGTTCCACTGATTTCGCTCTATTTCCAGGATCGTGGGCTTCTGGCTTACCAGATAAGTGCCACATTTACTCTTTCCTACATAGTCTCAGGAATCATGGTAAACTTTGCATCCCTGATAGAAAAGGCCCTAGGTACAATACGGGCTGTCATAGCGGTTAGGATAGCAGCCTCCCTTCTTCTTTTGATCATACCGTTATTCCCTGTCATCATATCCGCTGCAATATACATACTGAGGACGGCACTTTACACAACAGGTCAGCCCATCAGGCAGAAGTTCTCCATGACCATATTCTCGCCCGAGGAGAGATCCAGAGGAAGCAGTATAACAGGAGTTTTCAGGAGACTTCCGTACGGGGTATCCACTCAGATAGGAGGTTTCCTGTTTGCATATGGCCTTGTGGCGTTCGCTTTTCTCTCCGCGGGCGTTATTTCCATGATAGACCCCATTCTTTATTACGTCTACTTTCACAATCAGACAGAAGTAAATGCCGAATGACCTGAGAAAATCAGGGCGTCTTTCAACACATTCTGGTTTAAGCTTTAGAGGACGTTAAGGTCCGTCATGAGGTTTTCCGAGATTACTCCAATTAATCTTGAAACAAGAGGCCTCCTTGGTTCAAATGTCTTTATCTTTCGGGAAATTTTTAACTCCTTGGTTAAGTCCTCAACGGCTGAATCAAAATCTCCAATACGGTCGATCAGCCCCAGTTCAAGCGCCCTTCTTGAAGAGAAAACCAGACCAGTGGTAGCTTCTGCATCACTCTGTAGCTTTCTCCTTTTTACAACCTCCCCCTTGAACACCTCATAGACGTCGTTTAGCATTCCCTGATAGAGAACCTTCCCCTCATCATCGGTTTCCCCAAACGGTGACAGTATATCCTTGTGCTTGCCTACCTTGAAAAGGTTCACTTCGACACCTATTTTCTCAAGCATCTTTCTTATGTTTGGAGAAATGCTTATGACTCCAATGGAACCAACAATGGATGTGCTCATGGCGTAGATCTTCCTTGATGCCACGGCAACCCAGTAGGCTCCGGAAGCACCGATTCCCTGTATCACTGAATACACAGGCTTTACGGAGTCCACTGCTGCCAGAGACCGGTACAGCATCTCACTGGCGGTGGCATCCCCACCTCCTGAATTTATGACAATGACTACCGCAGAAACTTTTCTCTTGTTTTTCACATATTGAAATATACTCAGGTAAGCCTGAGCCATCGACTGGGTGATTCTTCCATAGAAATTGATTCTGGCTATGGTCATGCTTCAAGTAGGGTATGCTGGTTTATATAGATAAAGCCGAAGTAAAGTATGAAGCACGCAACTTCACTTTTGCAGTTACATCAACATCAATGATACAGCAGGAAATCACAGGCACTGGCGGACCACTTCCACTGATTGACAATGCAAATTCAAGCTCTGGCTATTTGAACTCATAGCTGTTCAGCATTTAACAACAGGTCCGACCTAATGGCTTTCAGAACTTCCAAAAACTCACCCTCAGAAAGCTTTCCTGTATTTACGTTACGTGGGCTGGGATGAAAGGAACAGAAAATTTTCCACCCCCCTGCCACTATCACTTTTCCGTGACCGAATTTCCAGCCTTTTGTGTTTATTCCCTTCCTGCCCAGAGCCATGACAAGAGAATCGAAGGCGACTTTCCCCAGAACAAGGAACGCCCTGAGATTAGGCATAAGGTCTATCTCACGGCACAGATATTCGAGGCAGTTTGTCATTTCATCCCTCGTTGGTTTGTTCTCAGGAGGAACGCACTTTACAACAGCCGTAACGTAGGCGTCATGGTATCTCAGACCGTCATTGATGTCTGTAGATGATGGTTTATTCGCGAATCCAGTTCTGTGAAGGCAGGAAACGAGGAACTGGGCACTCTTATCTCCGGTGAATACCCTGCCTGTTCTATTTCCGCCTCTTGCAGCTGGGGCGAGTCCTAAAATCATTACCCTCCCATTTATATCTCCGAATCCTGGCACGGGCTTGGCCCAGAACTTTTCTCCCGTTGCACTTGAGTACTTTTCACTGATGGATTCCCTGAATTCCACCAGCCTTGGGCATCTGATGCACCCAATGATCTTACGGTTAAGGTGTTCTATACTTCCACCCTCATGTTCCGGCATTCTTTCACTTCACATCTTTACATTAAATGGAATCTATAAGAATAATGATTTCACCTGGATCAATCGGCTGAGGAGTCATAAAAGTTGCATGCATTATTGTACCAAAACTGATAAATGTGGCAGACCTATCTTTCATTATGGCAGTCACGGGATTGCTTGCAGCAAAGGTGGCACTTGCAGCTGCATCAGCAGCAGGCATAGGCATAGCTGCAGCCCATGGTAATCTGCAGGGGCTAACCACAGCCCTGAGTCATGTGCCTGCATGGACACATGCACACTCAGTGCTAAGCCAGCTGGCCTCAAAACGCTGATCCGGAAAGATCTTCCTGTTTAGATTTTTATAGAGACGCTGCTGTAATAATTGCATTGGAAGATACAGTAGATAAATTTTATAGATACATTATCATTTATTTTTAAGATAATAAATGGGCAAATTAACTTCGCTCATTCTTGGAGTAATCGCCATAGATGCGCTCAGCTATTATGTCCTCTCATCTTATTACACAACCATAATAAACTGGTTCGGCCCCATACTGGGCTACAAAATGGTTATGTTCTTCGGGTTCCTCTTCCTGTTCTTCGGAAATCCCTTGCAGTTCACAGTTCTCATAATTGTATGGATAATAGTTGGCCTGGTGGTGGCCCTTGGAAGCAGGCGGGGCCTAAGATCTGTTGGTGCCGCATCCTCTCTTTTCTTTCTAACACTGGGTTTCTTCATTCTCCTCATATTCTCATTTATCGAAGGCTCTCTTTTGAACGGATCTTCGGGCACAATACTGTCTAGCACAACAAGCTTTTCATTATCCGCTTTTCCCCCACCCCCTCCCGGGTCATCACTGAGCCAGGTTCTGACGGCACCGGTTATAAGCGCACTGGTATCGCTGTTTGAACCCCTGTTTTCTGGAGTCACAACAGGCTCGGGACTTTCGTCTTCCTCTCCAAATTTCACATCAATTTCCGGCATTGCAAGCCTCTTTACCCCTCTGATTACTGCATTCATCGAGAATCTTGTTATTCTGCTGGTATCTGCAGGGATTTTTGGAGCCATTATAGGAAGAGCTGCGGGCGGCGGAGGCAAGAAAATCTCCAGGAGTGAAAAGAAAGGCAAAGAGAAGGTCATAACAATACTCATAATTCTCTTGATGGTAGCATCGATATTTGCCCTTTATGCGCCTCTTTCCCCTGTCACCAAATCGGCACAAACATATGTGAGCGGGACGGGAGCTCTGGACAACCTGAACTATATCACCTCTCTGGAATCTACCGCAGTTGATGCATCTCTTCCATCACTGACTTCCACAATTCCTGCGTATCCATCAGAACTGGTGATTCCATCTATCCAGAACAGCATTGCAGGCTATTATGAAGGAATAGTTAGCTACGTGTCTCAAATAGGCTCTATTTACAATGCATATGGATTCGCACTCGCAGGTAACAGCACTCCCGGTGCCAGCTACTTCCAATCACAGTACATTGACAGCTCCATCTTCACCACTCTCATTGGCACCTCAAATCTTCCAGCTTTTCTTTTAGGAGATTCCTCGATAAATGTTACATCTTCAACATTCACTCAGGTAAGCAACTTCCTCAATCTTGTCCCCCAGGAGATACTTGCTTTCATGTATCCTGGTAACCTGAACGCCACCTCATCAGTCGCATCTTCTGAGGTAGCCTATGTCGACTCTGCCATGGGCGAGGCATTCACGCAGGTACTTGCCCTGGCTTTATCCTTGGGTACCCAGGGTACCGTATCACTTTACGTGTACACCTCGGGATCTCCATTCGGATCATTTATTGGGGCCTTTGAAAATTCAAGCGTTAACAACTTCTATGGAAGTGGCCTCATCAATGTTTTCAGTGAGAAACTGTCATCAGGGAGCTTCAATACAGGAGCCGGAAATAATAGCGGAAGTCTGCTCTTCTCGGCATTCCTTAATTTTCAGAAGCTGAAATCGATATCATCCTCATTCAGCACGATCGGCAACTTCACAAATGGATCAGCATACCTTTCGATAATTGGGGGCGCAACGGTCAGTAATTACGCAGTTCACTCTTCCGGATCGATGAAAAACATTACTCTTTCCCGGACCCTCGGATATTCCAGCCCCATAAAATTTGCCTCAGGATCAGCGGCATCTATCCTGGGGCTTGGGGCACCAACAAAGAGCAGGGTGAACTCTTCACTCCTCAACGGAATAAACTTTACAGGCTTCATACAAGGGAAAAGCCTGACAAACCTTACCGGAAAGAGCCTGAATTTCAGCCGGGTATTGCAGTACAACTCGACAACTGGGGTTGACCCGGGATCAGTCTACATGGAAGTAAACTGGACCTTCCCCGCCAATATAAATGTAATGCTGTCTACATGGGACAGGGGAAACGGTTTTGTACAAGTAAACACAACTCTGATAAACAATGACAGTTCTCAGGTGTACAATCTCTCGTTGAACGAGTCCGGAATCCTGAAATATTATGGAAGTTACATAACAAACGTCAGCGGGAAGCTTGATCCGTATTATTCTGAGATCCACCCCGGCCAGAGGGTAACCTCGTACTTCACCTTTAAGCCGACTGGTACCGGAGATTATGTACTCTGGAACATGACAATGTCATATCTTGAGCCTTCAGGGTCAGGATCAGCAAACAAATCGATCTCCGTAGTCATGCCTCCTTATGTCATCTATTCCCCGCCGCCATTTTTCCTCGTGGCCTACAACGAAGCTGAATACAGCACACTGTCAACTACTTCTCACCTCTTCAACATACCATTTGTCTCAAGCCAGCTTCTTCCGGATTTCTACGGCTTCGATCTGATAATAGCACTCATTGTTCTGCTTGATGTTTATATCGAGATCAGGGCGTTCAGGAAATACAGGAGAAACAGGGAGAGCAGCCAGAAATAATAAGACTGTCCAAGTCAGCTTTCACTGCGAAGAGCAGCGCATCGCTTCTGGCTGAAACGCCAGATGATTATTTGGATCATTCACCACATTATAATATCAAATTTGGATTAGGTGACGTTGCAGAATATCCCTTGGATTGTGCTGACTGAAATACTCATGACTGCCTTCATAATCTGGGCGGTAGCATTCACGAGAGATCATTCCAGAGGAATGAGTCTTCGTGCGTTTTCCCTGATTCTCCTACTGCTGGTCATGATGGGTAGTATGTTCGATTCGCTGGCATATTACTTTGCCACGCCAAGATCATTTCTCACGGCGGTTCTTGCCCTTAACATTTCCATGGTTGCCATGACGCTGGCGATAGTTTACCTTCTCTGGTTGGCCTTCAGGGAAAAGAGCAACCATTGGGGCAGGGGATCTCCAATTGCATTTTCCCTCATTGTGGCATGGAATGAGATATCCATGGCTTTGTTTCTCTGGGTACTGGCCTACCCCAGCACTGTTCCATTGTCTGCAATATCAATTGCGGACTTCTTCGGATCGGCTGTTTCAGGCATATTCTTCTATGTTCCTATGGTGGCAGAGATGGTCTTTTTTATAGCGTTCTCCAAGGCTCACAAGATCGGCAGAAGAGCCTCGGCTGGAATTCTGGTAATGCAGCTTGCTGATCCTGCTCTGGCTGGCACTTCGGAAATTTCAGCCTATCTGGTAGGGGCCTTTTCCGTGCTCATGGTTGTTGCCCTGTATATTTTGTTCAGTTACATATATACCAACAGGAGCAGGCTGGAAGCAGGAGACAGAGAAATTGCAACCTGGTTCATCACAATAGTCGTCGTATCCCTGGCCGGTCTGGTTGAGCCTTTATTCATAACGTCCCCATTCGGGCTGTCGTGGCTCCTCTTCTCCATTTCCATGATAGTGGCGATGGTCGTTTATTTCCGAATTGTATTCGATGGAACTGGAAAGGAGGCATCGGAGACGGGACCCTCACTTATCAGGAGCCCTGTTTGAAGCATTTCTAACCTTGTTCCTGATCCAGTGTCTGACATCGAAGTAAAAAATATTGTCGTATGGGCAGGCATCTACGCAATCACCGATGCCAACGCAACGGGAATCCTTATACTCACCCTTCTCGATGAACTGTGCAGGCTGTCCGTAGTTGCCTATAGGACAGGCAGTTGCACATGCCTTTGTCTCGCAGGTCACACAGGTGCTTGGGTCCTTCACCTTCAGCCTAAAGAATCCAAACTTTGAGATGAATCTGTTGAAGTTACCCCAGGAACAGTAACCTGTGTTGATGCATCCATAGGATCCAACGTAGGGCATCGCAATGAATACTGCATACCAGACGAAGCCGAAGAGTATCAGATAGATCATATTCTCAGGATCAGTGCCGTAAACGGAAAGATCTATGAAGCCCGTTGAATCCAAATAAGAGATAACTGCGGCGATACCCATTGAGAAATAAACCGCAAGTGAAGTGGCGCGGTAAAACACCCTGCCATACCTGTTGGCCAATGTCAGATTCTTGGCCAAACTGTTTGATCTGTTGAACTGCTTCATCGCATCATAAAACGTCCCCTGGTACATCACCGGTGCGGTACAGAATGTTGAACATAGCTGCCTGGAGCCAAACAGGAAGGACAGTGCGCCACTTATCACGTAGGTCAGAATGATTGGGGCAAAATAGAAAGGCTCCAATCCGCCCGCTGTACCTAGGCCCATTGACCAGCCTACAAAGGGAACCTTCGCCGGATCGGAGAAGAAGAAGGTGGGAAGGTAGATGGAATAGATAGCATAGACAAGGAGCATCAGGGAAAGCCTTACCTTCGTCTCCAAATCTCTGGTGATCCTGATCTTGAAAACCACCAGTGATCCCATCTCAGCCCCCATCATTATTAAAAACCAGGGGGAAAGGCTAACTCCGGCAAAAAACATGAAGAAGTTGTACACAGCCTTAGCAGCAATGTCTGCAATACTGCCCCCCATTGCAGCCAGCTGCATTGAGGTCAGAAATGGGCCGGTGCCGAAATACTGAAAGTCGAAGACCAAGCCCATGAAGAATTCAGCTGCAAATGTGGAAAGCAGGAACCCAAATGACCAGTTTCTGCTGGCAAGCCATATCAGCTTCCTGCCTCCCTTTCCGAAATTTATGTTTGTAATAGCGTAACCGAAGATCACCATCTGGAAGACGATAGCTGCTGCAAGAAGCCATATGGAATGATTGATCTGCCAGAGGCTAATACCCCCCATCATTGCGGCAAACGATGCCATGACAGATATCATATAGTTGCCGGTGCTTCTGGGCAGGCTGTGGCTCCTGTACAGGTGCTCAAATAGGAAAACGAAATAACCTGTCATCACCGCTCCTGAAATGTAAATGGATGATTCCACCCACACAGATCCGGAAAAGGCACTGGGAACGAGTATCATGGTCAGTGCCTGAACTGCAAATGTAACGCGCAAAACGACCGGCTGTGTCTTCCAGGAAAGAATCGTACTTACTCCCATCTCAATTGCCATCGGGAGAACGAACCAGGAGCTTCCGATGGAAATAAGCACACCATTAAGGGAATGAGCCAGCAATGTAGTCCTGAACGAGGAGTCAGAAATCAGGTTGAAATCAAGGCTCATGAGGAGCTCATCAAAGATAACAAAAGCTATCAGGAACACTCTTAGGAAGACTTTGCGGAACCCCTCCTCATCCCGGGAAACCTTTCTTAGGAAACTCAGAAGGAACGGCACAATCTCAACTGCCATTATTACAGATGAAAGATCAACAGCCTGCTCAACTGTCAGATGACCAGGAAAAAGGAGATAGAATAAGGGCCCCAGCAGCATCCCGTTCATCATGGCACTCAATATGTAGACAAGGAGCTTCTGCAGGTGGTTACTCGATTCTCTTGTAAGGTAGATAAGGTAAGCCATACCAAGTGCCATGAGCACCGTCAGCACATACAAGAGAAGGAGCTCGGACTCAAACATTGGGGAGAATAACCAATTGCTGTATGTTATAAACGGCTTTCGTATGAACAACAGTGACTTAGGTTTACCTAAAAATCTATACACATGAGCTAGTGAATTATTATATATGATACCACGATTTTCCAGTGATGGTATCTCTTCTCGAGACCTTGCTGCTTTCCGCCGTCATGGGGCTGTCAATATTTCTTTCAATGCCGTTCATCTCATTTTTGAGGGTTAGCGATATAAGGATCCGGTTTTTCTCATCTCTTGCAGCCGGAATTCTGATATTCCTCATAGGAGACGTTTTTTCAGATGCATCAGGGATGCTATACAACGGGAGCCTTTATGGCTACGGTTCAAACCCTTATTACGATTCAGTCTTCTTCATCTCTCTTGTAATCGGGTTCCTTGCTCTCTTATTTCTTGAGGGTAGATCGGGCATACAGAGTCAGTACAGAATATCTTTTATGATCGCCCTTGGCATTGGTTTTCAGAACCTGACTGAGGGTCTGGTATTTGGTTCACTGAGCACCTCCATTGGTTTGGTGAGTGTGACTGTGGTAGTTTTAGTAGGATTCGTACTTCAGAACCTAACTGAAGGTTTGCCTATTGTTTCCCCCTTCTTCGGAAAGCCAGGCGTGAAGCCAGCACTGCTGGCTTCCCTGCTAATGATGGGCGGTCTTCCAACCATAATAGGTGGATCAATTGGATTTTTTTACACATCTGATACTTTGGCACTAGTGTTTGAAGGACTGGCTATTGGAAGCATGCTTTACGTTATATTGCCGATCCTTCGTGCGGTCCTCAGGGACGGGGAGATCTCGGTCAGAAAGTACTCCTACATTGGCACTTTCATAGGATTTGCTCTGGGTTTTGTTGTAAATCTTCTCTAATCTTCTTTCTGGCATGTATCAGACATACTGGGGTAACATGTAATATATTATCCAGAGTCATTTTTTTGTTCTAAAATTTTAACTGCACCAGCCACATTTTCAGCCATGGTTTTCAAGACAACTATGACTGGAAGCTTCTACAGGCCAAAGGACATTGAGGATGCCCTTTTAAAATCACCAACTGGGGAACTGTCGGACGATTTCCGGCAACTGTATCTTAAAGCCGAGAGGCAGGCAATAAGAGACCAGGTGCACCCGGATGGGTCGCCCAATGGCCTCAGCTGGGTGAGCAATGGCGAGCAGAGAAAGTCTGGCTACACAACATACATCCCGAACAGGTTTGAGGGGTTTTCACTCAAGGAGAGGGTTTCAACCTCGTTTTCCCGGGAATTCTACGAGGAATTGGCTGAATCAAATCCCGCACTCGCCAAGACTGTCCAGGAGGTTCCGGTATTCACCCTTCCAAAGATTGTGAACCCATTGCGATACGTTGGAGAGAAGAATGCGAAACAGGAGGCCTTGGACGCCTCCAAACTGAAGAAGGAGGAAAGGGCAGAAAGGGTATTCATTCCTTCACCATCACCCGGTGTAATAACTGTATTTTATCCCCCAGGTTCAGTATACAAGGATCATAGTGAATATCTATTCTCCCTGGCAAAGGAACTCTCCAGGGAATATCGCGCCATTCTATCCGTTGACGGCATTGATCTCCAAATCGACGCTCCTGATCTTGCCATGGCCAAGAGCCTCGGGGTCCAGTGGGGAGTGGATTTCTATGATGCCCTGGCCGATCACGTGGACGCTATAAACGAATCTATAAGAGGACTTCCAAGTGACAGGATTCGAGTCCATTACTGCTACGGCAATTACTCATCATCCCACCTGACCGACCCTCCCTATGAGAAGGTGCTTGGAGAAATACTCAGGTTGAAAGCCGGCACGATCGTAGGAGAGATGGCTAATGCCAGGCACGCTGGAGATCCAGTTATAATCAGAAAATACACCAAGGAGAATGGCTGGCCAAAAGGCATGAAATTTGCTGTTGGCGTTCTTGATGTCAAGTCACCATTTGTCGAAACTCCGGAAACCGTATGGCTAAAGCTGAACAACGTAGCTGAAATAGATGAAATCGGTCCTGAAAACGTGATAGGCGGCACTGACTGCGGATTTCAGACATTCTTAGGAATGCACAACATACCCTATAAAATAGCCCTTAAAAAGTTGAGATCTCTGGCAATTGGGGCAAGGCTCAACGAGCCATAACCATTGCCATGAAAATTATTTAAAATAGTCTCTTCTTAATTGCAGAAGTAACCTTCTGCTTGAGAGCATCGTCAATCTGCTGTATGTTGTGGGCTGACTTTGCATGATCCGCAATCTTTGGGAGCAGATCATCCTGGGACTTCGCTGAGGCCTCAAATCCACAATTCATGCCGATATCCTTGCACTTGAAATGATACGTTGCCAAATTTTCACCTCCTCATACTATGACTTGTTATAATTAAAGCTTTCCTATTTCTGCGCGCATGACAAATTTCCGGTAAAGCAAATCTCTTAGCCACGATCAATAGTGGCCAGATGCCGGTAAGGCATTTGACACTACATGAGAGCTTTCATAGAAAGGTTATTGCAAGTTCCAGAAGTATTGCCACAAATACTGATAGACCAACGCTCCTGAATTTCCAGGCCATAATTCCCGCAGCTATCATGGGAATGAACCCCTTTAATGTAATGCTCTGCATGTCATAGACAGCAAGTGCTGAAAATGCTGAGATTCCAAAAAGGGAAAAAAATTGGTTGAATGACTCAGTGTCCTTCAACTTGCTCAGAAGGAGCCATGGTATCACCCTCTGGCAAAGACTAAGGGCTGCAAGTATAGCTACGATCAAATAGAATTCCGTGAAGGATCCGCCCTCCGTCTGAGACTACCCATCAGTATGCCGCTTCCGACGCCTGCAAGTATGGCTATTATGATGAAATATGAACCGAGATCGGCAAACCTGAAAATAACGGAAAGGGCTACTGCGGTTATCATTGCCTGGACAGTGGTGGCTGACTTTAACCTCGGTACAAGAAGGGATACAAAAAGGGCCGGTAGGGATACCGCAATGGCGGTCAGGATGGCGGCGGTGGCAAACTGCGAAAGAATGGAACCCAGGAATGATGAAAGTGCCCACAGGAAATATGCAAATAGGGCCAGTGGGGCAATCTGCCTGAACCCAAGTTTTGGGTTCATCAGGGAAACAGCATAAACCTCATCAGTCAGAAAAGGGCCAATCAGCAGGATATCCCTGACAGAACGTTCACTTCTCTGGCTTGAAAGGTGTGGCCCATAGAAAGTATGGCGCAAGTTGAGGAGAAAGGCAGTGACTGCTAAGGGCAATATTGGCAGCCCAAGTGGGACGAATCCAAGAAATGCCGACTGGGCAGCTCCCGAATAGATTGTAAGGGACAGAGTCAGCGGTATGAGACTGCCCAGGTGAAGAGACTCGGCAAATGCCCCAAATGCAAGACCGGTAGGAATATACCCAGCCGCAATAATGGCATAATACTGGCCCAGCCCTTTACCTTTAACCATATCCACTGAAAACGTCTCAGTGCTATATAATTGTTTGAGAGATTATCGTTACACGGTTCTTCTGAATAGTGTGTTCCTTGAAAACATTATTTAGATTGCCTTGCCTTACCTACCACCCGGCAAGGCACCTGAATGTTGAACAAGACACTTATCGTGATTAGATCCTTTGTAGTAGCAGTAGGTGCAACTGCTGCCAGCTCATTTGTTGGCGTCTTTGGCGTGTATCTGGGGGCAAGTGCCTCTGAGATGGGATGGTTGCAGTCTTCGGCAAACGCTCTGTCCAACGGTGGCCAGATTCTGTGGGGAAGGCTGAGCGATCGCGTCGGAGCCAGGAGGCCTTTTCTGATTGCAGGGAGTTTGCTTCTTGCTGTGTTGTGGTATCTGATGTCCTACTCCACCTCCCCAGTATCGTTGATAATAGCATACGCCCTGATCTCATTCTTCGCATCTCTGATCACAGTGAACTGGTTCTCTCTGATCGCGGATCAGACCGACAGTTCAGTGAGAGGACGCTTTCTTTCTGTTGTGAACATTCTCAGCTCTGTCGGTACGATAATTTCTCTAATATTAATGACGCTCTTCTTCACAGGGGCAGAGAAAAACGACATATTCATTCCCTTTTCAGCCGCCGCGGGATCATATATAATTTCAGCCGTTCTTATGTCAATGCTCAGGGAAAATAAGCATGAGCAGAAGGTCGTCGGAAACCTCAGAACCACTCTCAGGAACTTGAAAAGGGAGAATCACTTTTATCGATACTTCTTGGCCATGAACATTCAGGGTATATTCTGGTCAATGGCATGGCCAATGTTTCCCATCACCATCGTTAGCGTTATGGATTTCAGCCTGACCCAGGTGGCGTATCTCACGGTGGCTTCTCTCGCAATGACCGTTGCCGTTCAATATGTTCTCGGAAGACTGACCGACCGCATCAACAGGCCACCTGTTATATTCGCAAACAGGGCTATGTTGAGCCTAATCCCTCTGATGTACGGTTTCTTCACCAACTTCGGTCAGTTCATAATGCTGGAAATTTACAGCGGATTTCTTGGCTCCATCCAGAACGTGGTGATGAACTCCTATCTCCTAGACATTGTTCCGGAAAATCACAGGGCTGAGTATATATCAATAATAAACGGGTTCAACGGACTTGTCTACCTAATAGGTGCTTTGATTGGCGGGTATCTTCTCGAATGGCTCCTGGGTATGTTTCATCTCAGGATGGCGCTGGAAATCGCATATATTTGCGTCTTCGCCGGCAGATTCCTATCGTCTCTCCTGTTCCTGAGGCTGAAGGAGCCGGGTAAACGCGGAAAGGCTCCACTTGGACTCTATTCTCAACTGTTCAGACTCAAGCAGCCTGGAAACCCCTCAGGCGGCACAATCAGGTTCAGGTGAATTGAACCATCTGCAGACAGCAGTTTAGAAATATTCCCAACTTGAAGTCATGAAAAGCAAAATAATTCATACTGCTTGACATCTACTGCTGTGTTGCCCCAAAAAATGGAGAGACAGCAGTGGGTGAGAGTCTTTGCTGCCTGGACAGGCTGGATGATGGACGGCTACGTCACCATATCTTATGCTATTGTGGCTCCCACAGTCATAGCGCTGGAGATACTCCCTCCGGGAGGAT
>Ga0070737_10003856_pt1 | contig 15630 bp, 14 predicted proteins | sample Coa_R1_10_FD_66438 | JGI IMG/M metagenome (GOLD analysis project Ga0070737, IMG submission 66438) | Surface soil microbial communities from Centralia Pennsylvania, which are recovering from an underground coalmine fire - Coalmine... | ecosystem: Environmental > Terrestrial > Soil > Unclassified...
CCCCCCAAAAGAAGGGGATGGGGGTTGAAGGGTGGCAACCCCGCGCAGCTATCCCCACTTTACGATCACGGTCCCCTTCATCCAAGGACAGTAGCTCCAGTGATAGGTGTACGTGCCCTGCGTCGCGAACGTGAACGTAAACGTAAATGTGTTACCAGGATCCATGTTTTCGGAACTGAAACTGCCATCGTCAGCTGTGACGATGTGCGACCATAATCTCACATCTTTGCCTATGCTTTTTGTCGAATCTCTCTTGGATCTTCTTCTATCTGACCAATGCTCTTCTTTACCTTTGGAAGGATTGTACTTCCCTCGAACAGACTCCATGTCGGGCATTCCTTCCAAGATAATTTTTGAATCGTCTTCGATTCGTAACTCAAATTTGCATATGCGGTCCATCTTGTGATACGTTTCCATCGTGCTTCGTGTTGTAATGGAGAAAAAAGCATCTGAATCTGCACCATCGATAGTGATAATATCCTTTGAACAACTGCTAGACAAGATACTATCAAACGATCAGTGCGAGACAACGGATCGTCCAACGCCACAAAAAAGCAAATGATGGTCATTGCAGTTGTAAGGCCATTGCCATGTGCATTTTCTTAATAGATGACACATGAATCTTTCCTAGAAGAATGTGCTATAATTAACTCACCTTTTCTTTAATTATGCTCTAGAGCTAATGATGAATTACTGTGTATAGAGGGAATGAATATGGTCGCGCTTGATCTCTCCCCCCGATCCGTGAAGGAGCTCAAGTACACCATACATGATTCGTACATACTTGTTGTCGCATTGGATCAGGTCGGTGCTCCTTTCTTCTACGAGTCGATGCACATGGACGTTGTGGAGGGCAGGTCACTTTCACTCAAAGCAAAGATGGTGTTTGAGTACCACACCGGAAGGAAGGTGTCGAGCAAGACCAAAGCGATCAGCGTGAGACCGAACGAATTTCTTCAAGAGTATGGTCACGGCTTTGGCGAAAAGCGCAGCTGAATTATTAAGGAGCCGGCAATAGGATCTACTAATTGCAATACAATTGTCCTCCGCCTCTGAGAACGTCGAGATAGGGACCTCCGGCTGGTCATACAAAGAGTGGGAGGGGATCTTCTACCCCGACTCAAAGACCTCAAAGTTGAAGCACTATTCCAGGGTCTTCTCTACCGCCGAGGTTGACTCCACGTTTTACGCGGTTCCAACGAAGGGGCTCGTCTTCGGGTGGGCAAAGAACACACAGGAGAACTTTGAATTCTCGCTCAAACTCCCAAGGACGATCACGCACGAGAAGAAGCTCAAACTAGGAGAGGGAGCGGAGATCGACCTAAAAAATTTCCTAGCGCTGCTCGAGCCTTTGAGGGTCGCAAGGAAACTCGGGCCGCTGTTGATACAACTTCCTCCCAGTTTCAACAGGGAAGCAAACAGAGAAGACCTCGAAGAGTTTCTCCGAGCACTGCCTACAAAGAAAAAGGACGGAGACTACAAATTCGCGATCGAGTTCCGAAACAAGTCGTGGCTCTCCGACAATGACCTGCACTCGCTCTTGTCCAAGTACAACGTGTCAAACGCAATCGTTGATGAGCCGCTGATGCCGGTTGATCTCTCCGTGACGAGCAGGGAGTTTGCGTTCTTGCGCTGGCACGGCAGGGGCAAGAGGCCGTGGTACGATTACCGCTACTCCGAGGAGGAGCTCGATCCGTGGGTCGAGCGCGTCCGCAAGATCTCAACAAAAACAAGGAAGGTCTACGGGTATTTTAACAACCACTTTCACGGGAACGCGGTGGTAAACGGACTGGAGTTCCTCGAAAAGCTTGGGACGGCGACGAGCGTTCAAAAGGAGACCCTCAAAGAGATCGAGGAGAGGAGAGCGCAGAAGCAAATGACTCTTTAGATGAGCGCGACCACCGCGATCATGACTATAGTGAGGATCGCGAGAGCTATCGCCCCGTTTCTCGCTGTCGAGATGGTCGAGTCGAGCAGAGAGGAAAAATCGCCGAGCAACTTGCCCCCTATCGTTTTGACGGAGCTGTCCACGACCTCGCTCTCGTAGCTCCCGCCGCCCATTTTTTTCTCCGCTTCTTCGTGAAGCGCTTTGAGCAACTGTACAAACTTTTCTTCCGAGATCTCTTCGCCGAGAGCTATGTACCCCTTTTTCACCATCGTCTTCGCCGCTGTGACGTGCGTATCCGAGGTGCAGATCTCGATGAGGCCCGCTTCCTTGAAGCTCCCGAGGATCTTCTCCCTTAATCCCAGAGCCGCGTTGTTTGCATCCACTATGCAAAGTGAAAACCGCGCGCCGTTTTGAAGCTCGAATAGTACCAGCCCGACCCCCGCGGGACCGAGGTCACGCTCATGGAGTTCGAGTCCGGTCTCTGAGCTGTGGGCAAACCCCAGGCGAAAGTTGTAGCGCTTTGACCCCTTGAGTTCTGTTAGAACCTCGTTTGCAGCCGAGATCGCGTCCTGAGCCTCCTCCTCCGATGGTTTCGCTCCCTCCGAGTTGTGAGTATCTATGATCAACGTTTCACTGAATCCGATTTCCCTGGAGGATCGAAGTATCTCATCCCTGACCGTCGTCGGGAAATCCTCCATCCCGTGGGGAGCCTGAGTTATGAGCAGGAGCGCGGTTGAGCCGAACGCGATCCCGGTCACGGTCGCCTTGTTCTTCCTCTTCACGACCGGAGCGCTCATCGAGTTTCCAGCGTCGACCGTGCGACTATTCGCAAATGAAGACACGTAACTCTCGACCTCCCTCTTCGAGGGCAGGTTCAGATCATGATCTGAGATTGAATGCACCGTGAGCGGAACCTTGCCCGAGTTGCGACGCATCTTGAAGATGTCAGCCGGGAGGTTGCTCGAGCCTATCGGATAGAAAGGTCCGGGATGTATGCCCGGCACGATCACTTCGACGAGCCGTGAATCGCACTTGAACACCAGTATATCCGTTCGCACAACGTGTTGCCTGCTCACCACGTCGAGCAATCGCTCCATGTTCGACGCGTCTTCGATCACCCAAGCGTTCAGGAACGCCTGAAGAAGATGGAGCGGTCTGAACTCCCTTGAACTTTCGCTCCTGTTGATTGCCCGAAGGTAGATTGTGACGGCGATTATAGCTATCAATCCGCCAACCAGCGCTGGCGCGGCGGCTGAGGCGATGATGCCAGCGCTTGATCCGGCTACGGTTGCGAGCGTGACCAACGCCGGCTGGACGAATGCGAGCGGTATACCGCTGACCGTCCGACCGTAGAAGACCGCGCCGAAGATGAACGCACGGAACGCGACCGCGAAGAGCGCCCCAAGCAGCAAGAGGGAAAGAAACCTGATCATTGAACCGCTGGTGAGGAAAGTGATCAGTCCTACTATCACTACCAGAAACCAGATTGAATTTGAAATGATGGCGATCGCGGAAAGCCTTCGAAACGACGCCACCCCGCTCCTCATCCTGAGAGCAAGCAGGTCGATCTCGGTCCCAAGGATCAGGAAGACCCCCGCGAGTACCAAAGAGCCTACGAAGTAAATGCCAGGGGTTCTGAGGACGTAGCGGGAAATCGCGCAGATCAGAATTACAAAGAGACTGGAAGCGAGGATCGATGCTTCAATCGATGGCAGAGTGAATAGATGCCTGTATCGTCTTGCTATGTTGTGCGTCGAATCAGGCTGCACACTGGAGTTCCATTACTCGCGGTGAGAAGATTTTAGCCTAACCCGCAGATACAACGGCTCGAAGCAAGACTGCCACCACCACGAGCGCGGCCGAAAGTGCCACCACGATCTCGGGTCTAATTTTGATTCCGTGAGTTTCGTCCTCAAAGAATCGTAACAGTCCAGCGCTTGAGGCAGGCATCGGCGCCTTGTTCTTGTCTTTCTTGCTGCTCAAGGAGAGGTATACGCAGAGACTGCATTGGATTCAGGGGAGATAAATGTCTTCTTGTTGTCAAACGTAGGGCTTGCCGCCGGACATGTATGTCCCTATCACGTTCCCCGAGGTTATCGGGAGCGTGAGGTTCGAGGGGTATTCATCGCTGTGAAATATGGTGATCCTCGAAGGGTGCTGGCGCTTGAGGTGACCGCTCCCAATCCCCGCGATCGAACTCTCGCGGTCATAATCAATCGAGCTTATTCTCAGACCTATTCGACTGCGCGCCTTGAACAGGTACCCCGTTGGGACGATTGCGACGTTGAACTCGTACACTCGTCCGGGTTCAATTGGTACCTTTCGGTTGTGCGGATGGTACGGGAGGTATGGCTTTGAGTTGCTCGCAAGCTCGCGGTGGGTCCCGCGCAGCCACCCTCCCGTCAACACTTTGCGCTCTCCCTGAGCGTTCTCCTCGAGCAGTCGCAACGAAAACAGGACCTCCGTGTCGGTTGTGGAAGCGTGAAGGTTGGCCACGATCGGTCCAATCACCTCGGTCTCCTCCACGAGCGGCGGGGTGAAAAATTCAAGGAATCCGCGGCTCCAGGGCGAGTCAAAGTAACTGGAACTCCCCTCGTTGACCCAGTAATCGCGCTCGGAGAGCAATCCACCTTCATGAAGATAGAAGGGGGTCCACTTTGTTTCCGGCGGGGCCAGTCTGAGGCGCTCTTCCAACGTCCGTCGATGAAAAGTCGCACCGGTGGCTCATTCATTATCCCGTTCTCAACTCCCTTGAGCCAGTGATCAAACCATCTCAGGGATTCATACTGCAACTGATACATCGGTCTGTCCAGATACGCCGGAGGTCCGATTATCATCAATTTAGGCGCCCTGATCGTTTCCCAGCTTCTGAAAGCGGCCGGGAGGTGGCTGCGATAAATCCCCCAGTCTCCGCCGATGTAGGATGGGACCTTTGAGTTCTCCGTCTTTGCTCTCCGTTCCTCCCAAAAGTCGTCGTAGAGCGAGTGGATCACGCAGTCCGCGATGAACGACCCGAAGTTCTTCTCGGGGTTACGCAAAGCCTCCGCTATCCTCGGCTCCGCGGCGAGGTCCTCATCACCTTCAAGGAGCTTTTGAAGTTCCTCTTTGAACTCACCCTCTCCTAACTTTTCCAATGTCACGCTCTTGGGGCGAACGTTGCCGTAAACAAACGAGGTTCTGGGCCAGTTGGTCGCCCAGTTGGATGCTAGTATCCCGCCCTGGTAGAACATATCCCTGTAAATGTCCGTGGTGCCCCACGGAGCGAAGATGCACTTCAGGTGAGGGGGGTTCAGCGCTGAGACAGCTAGTTGGGTCATTGCAAAGTAGGATACCCCGAACATCCCCACGTTCCCGTCGCACCAAGGTTGTGTAGCGGCCCATTCGATCAACTCATACGCGTCCATCACCTCTCTCCTCCCGAGAAATTCGAAGAGACCCGTTGATCTTCCGGTTCCCCTCACGTTGACCACTACGTGCGCATATCCCCTCCTCGCGTAAAAGTACGGATCCCCGGCTTCGAGAGATCCCCTCGTGCGCTCTTCGCCTTGGTGCGGGGTGAGCGCGGAGTGGCTGTTTACCTTGATCGGCTCGACCTGCCCCGCCTTGGAGTACGGATGAATCGAAAGAATCGCGGGAAACCTTCCCTCCGGAGCGTCAGGCCGAAAGATATCCGCGTCGAGTTCGATACCATCGGACACGCGAATCCTCCGGTTTCGATCACGGACTACCTTGTACCTTCTCTCGGAGGTCTTCCAGCCAACGCCGTACAAAGGGTCAGGACGCTCCTCTCTGTAACCGAGAGATGCAAGGAAAAACGTCCATCAGATAAGAAGATCTATTCATTCATTTGGCTTTTTGTTGTTTGTCGAGCTGCTTTGCCCTCGCGCGGCCAACGAGTTTCTGGGAAATCGATTCCCCGGCGTACTCCATCGCCAGCGACTGCTGACTCTGGAGGGTCTTTGAGAGCAAGTAAATCACAAAGTCCCCGTCCTCCCGTCTGAGTATCCCATAGTGTATCCCTATACCCTTGACGAGACGATCCACGAACATCCTAGTGAAGATGACCCTGTGGACTATGCTGTCTCCATACCTCCTCAGAGTTACAATCGTGGTCTTGCAAACCCTTGAGAGATCCACGAGCGCGTTCGTGACCTCAACGGTGTTTGAGAGCATCTCAAGCCCCTTCGAGCACACGCACCTGACGAACGCGTCCTCCTTGAACGGCAGAGATGTGATCGAGGCCACGACGAGCTCTCCCGCAAAGCCGTTTTGCTTGCGCGTGGTGAGCGCGATCATCGATTTGTTGATCGCAACGCACTCCAGGTTGTGGACTATGAGTGAGGATTCAAGTTTGTCCGCGCCCGCGTCGAGTATAAGGCCGGCTTCCTCGTAAAGGAAGTAACGGATCACGTCCTCAAGACTTGCAAATGCGGGCATGGAGGACACCGCGAGGTTAGGCGATCTATTCGCCTGCGCCTTTCGCATCGCCTCCTCCTGCTGCTCGCGGAGCCAGTCTTCGTAAGTGTAATTCTTCTTGTAAGATGGAGTCGTCGACGATGATGACGGCGATTGTTGTCCCTGCTCCGTTTGCTGAGAGCCGTCTCCCTGTTCCTCGTGCTGCTGTTGTTGCGCTTGTTTATTCTCTTTTTCTTTTTCTTCTTGTTCTGCGGACTCGTTAAATTCTTGATTAGCCATAGGAAAACGATTCTCACTCATCTATGCGTTCGTGTTTGCGCGGGGAGCAGTCAGTCACAGAGACGTTAAAGGTACGCTCATGCGCAGGTTACGTATAAAGGCTTTTTCCATTAATGGTCGGAGTGCCTCTCCGCCAGTTCTCTGTACAGCTGTGGAACTGTTAAAAGGCCTCGCGGAGGTCGGAATCAAGTAATTTCTCAATGGCTCCGCTTTTCTTTTTGCTTTTCATGTTCGCCACCGCGATTGCTGCCGGGATTGTTGGGGCGATAGTAGGAATCGGTGGCGGCCTTTTGGTCACGCCGGTCTTGACGATTATCTTCGGGGTCGACATTCATCTCGCAATCGGTGCGAGCATAATCTCAATCATCGCCACCTCGAGCGGCGGCGCCGCCGCCTACGTCAGGGACAGGGTCACGAACATACGCGTGGGCATGTTCCTCGAAATAGCAACCACCGTCGGAGCGATTACCGGGGCCGCCGTCGCAGCGTACATCAACTCACAGGTGCTCTTCGCACTGTTTGGGATCATCCTCATGCTCTCAATCCTCCCATCGATCCGCAAGCGAAAGGAGGAACTGCCCGAGAATGTGGAGAACGATTCATGGTCAAATAAACTGAAGCTTTCGACATCATATCCCGACCAGAGGCTCAAGAGAGAAGTCCCATACAAGGTCACCCGCACGCCCATCGGCCTCGGGATCATGTACGTCGCCGGTTTGATCTCCGGCCTGCTTGGAATAGGCAGCGGCGCGTTCAAGGTCCTCGCCATGGAGGGCGCGATGCGACTTCCGATGAAGGTTTCCACCACGACGAGCAACTTCATGATAGGAGTGACCGCCGCGGCGAGCGCGGGAATCTACTTCGTGAGGGGAGACGTGAACCCGTTCATCGTCGCTCCCGTGGCTCTTGGAATATTGCTGGGAGCAAACTTGGGAACGAGGATCCTCCTGAAGGCTAAGAACACGACGGTGAGATACGTGTTCATCTTTGTTCTTTTCGGAATCGCGGTCGAAATGATAGCGAAGGCACTTGGAGTTGGCATCTAGTCACACCGGGGGATCCGAAAAGAAAGCCTTGAGGTCAACGAGCAGCAAGCCGAGATCCAAAACGATGGAGTTACTCCTAAGCAGGACGCTACTCTACGGAGTCCTCGCGAGCACCGGGATCATAGTGATCGGTCTCGTTCTCATGTCCGCCAGCGGCTCCACTGGGTACGCGTGCGATTCATCCGGAGATCCGTCAAGCTGCCTCCTTAGCTCCACCGACGTAACCACTCAGTTATACCCCAGTTCGCTCGGGTCGATCTTTTCTGGACTTTTGGCGCTGAAACCGTTCGCCGTGATCCAGCTCGGCGTGATAGTTTTGCTCGCAACCCCCGTGGTCAGGGTCGGCACATCGCTCGTACTGTTCGCAGACGAGAAGGACAGAGCCTTCGTGGCGATCACCCTGTTTGTACTCGTTGTTTTGATCTTCAGTTTCTTCGTCGTCCCTTCGATCCCCATCTTCAAAGCGTAGCGCGGTCCGCAACGTGAGAGGCGGTTGTTAACGCGTTGCATGATCGATAATAAAACTAAATTAATGGCGCGCGGTGAAATTATTATCCGCTGCTAGAGCAGAGCAAGCAGAGAGACCCACGCAAAAGAAAATGACCATAGTAAGCCTTTCACTCCCGGAGGAGCTCGTCAAGTCGATGGAACAGATCCAGCAGTCCGAAGGATTTGCTGGAAGATCCGAGCTCATCCGGGCCTCGCTGAGGTTGATGCTCTCAGATACAAGAGAAAAGGATTCTTTGAAGGGGCCAGTGAACGCCATACTCGTCGTCACTCATGATGAGTTCAACGAGGGCCCCGTCACAAGGTTGAAGCACGAATTTGAGGACATTGTAAAGACGCACATCCACAACAAGATCAGTCACAGCAACTGCGTTGAAATCTTCCTCGTGGAGGGCGACGGTAGGAAGATCTCATCGATGACAAAGGCCTTCCAAAAGGAGGAAAAGCTGCGCAGCGTGAAGCTCGTCGTAATCTAGGGCAAGGACGACGAGAAGCAGTAGCAGTGATTATGAACTAGTACTAGTACTACTGCTGGATGCCGTTGCTTCATTTCAAAGGCAGAATCGTCAGCCTATGATGGTACCGACCTGAGCCATACCTCAATCGTCGTGCCTTTCTTCTTCCTCTCTTTGCTTTCCTTCGAGCTTTCGCTCGCTACAAAGGCCCTTCCACCGTACCTGTTCACGACGAGAGCGTGTATGATCGACATGCCCAGCCCGCTGCCCCTTGCTCCGGCCACGTAGCGCTCAAAGATCTTTTCACGCATCGTCTCAGGTATCCCGACACCTTCGTCCGTGATCGAGACCTTCCAGTACCCGTCCTCGGACCGCAACTTGATCTTGAGCGGGACGATCGATCCCTCGGTGTATTTGGCAGCATTTGCGAACACGTTCGTAAAGACCTCGTCCAGAAGGTCATCCGCCAGCACCAGCGGCCCTGCGGTGTGCGCATCGTCGAGGCCTGGGACCTCCATCTGCTCCCTCAGCGTCTTATGCGGGTTTGCCTGCCTCACCAGTGCGAGCGAAGCTTGCAGAGATTCGGCGAGGTTGACGGGGTACAAGCGCGGATTTTCCTCTGCGAGGATCCGCCCCAATTTCTTCCCCCTCTCGACGAGGGACGTCGCACCATCAACGGAAGCAAGAAGGCTGTCAGCGAGATCCATCCCTTCTCTGTCTCCAGTTGATTCGAGCCTCTCCTTCAGCAGTTCGGCGCTCAACATTGAGATCTGGTTGTAATTTCTGATGTCATGCGTGAGTATGTCTTGTAGGAGCTGCGCCTGCCTCCTTGATCTTTCCTCCTTCGCAAGCGCGTGGGTGAGCTCCCTTCGAATCTGCGCCTCTTCATCGCGCATTTCGCTCTCTCGCCACAGCGCCTCAAAGACCGAGACCATCCCGGAGATCGTATGGCGGTTGGTGGTGTAGATGTTAGAGTAAACGGCCCGCTCCGTGGTTTTCGCGTTTGAATCCAGGTACTGCGTGATGAACATCTTCTCCCTGTCATAGATCAGGATGCTCACCTTCATCGGCTCCTCCATCTTTCGCCAATCCGCCCCCGGGATGACCTCCCTCGCTTCGGGATTCATCGTGGGGGAGAGTATCTTGATCCTGACACCCGCTGATCTTCGTCTTTGATCTAGGCGCGAGAACTGGGATGCGTTCCTGAGGATTGTCTTATCGCTAGCAAGGATGATAAAGACCTCGCTCTTGCACTCTTCCACGATCCTCGCCCCCATTTTGTAGACGTCGTCCAAGTTGTCTAGGATTCTCGTTTCCACCGGATCAACGCCGAGCTCGAGTTGTTTCATCCGTGCCTCGGCCGTGATGGCTGTGTCCCACAACATCTCAAAGATCTGGTTTGCCTGGGAGACGACGTCAGCTCGGTTGCTCCATATGACCTCGCTTGGGAACTCCGCCCCAGTCTCGATCTGCTCTTCGACAGCGGAAAGTTCAGCGGCCAGGTACTCATCCTTGGAGACGGCGAAAGCGATCCTGTTTCTATCAAAGTGCCTTATGATCGCCCCCTCCTGAATCAATTTTTTGTTATACTCAAGGTTCTCCGGCTGGATGTCCGTGATGATCTGCAGCCTGAAATTTGGAGCGTGTTTCGTCAGCGAGTTGAGCGCGAGCGAAACCCTTGGATCCCTGGGGGTCCGCTTGTCTGTGGCGACACGAAGGTAGGACTGCGTAGACCTTTGCACGAAACCCAGAGTCAGTTCCCTTATCTGCTCACCTCCCCTCACGATCTTCGTCTCGGGTTGGATTCCCACGGCGCTCTCAAGTTCAGCAAACCTCTGCGCGGAAGGGGTGGCGTTGCTCCACAGCACATCAAACAAGTATTGTTGTTGCTCGATGATCGACTGAACTGAGCTGTACAGGAGTTGCATCGTTTTCTTCCCCTTGTCTTTCAATGTGGAGGATGTTGCGATGTACTCGCTCTCGCTCAGGGCGAAGTTCCCCTTTACTCCGGTGAGGTGCCTTATTTCAGCAAAACCTGCCAGTCTCTTGCATTTATCGATGTTCTCCTTCGTGATCTCCGTGAGGAGCCTTACCTTGACGCCTCTCTTCGCCATCTCGATGAGGGATTCTCTCATCGCTTCGATCCCGAGCGTCACCGAGGGTCCGGTCCTGTCCAAGCAGGAGTCGAGTCTAGCTTTGGCATTCTTTGCTACCTGAACCTCCAATGCAATAGCATTTTCCGTCCCGTAGACGGTCTCGGTTCTCTCTGAGAGCGCTGGAGGTTTAGGATGTGAGCGGGAGACAGCAGACTCCTCAGAGGTGGACTCGATTGCCAAGGTTGTAGATTGTTCCACCATGCACAGAGATTTCTCTTAGATAATGTATTGTAGAGGAATTCTCTATCGCAGCGACGGCTCGGAAGTTAGGGGCAGAAAGGGGAGAACAGGGAAAAGCATCGCAACTACAACGATTTCAAGTGCATGTGCGTTTGTTCCCCTGAGCCGAGAGAAACTAAATCTCGGTCGGATTTGCATCCGCATGATTTCTTATTGCCCCTTCTCCGGGAATCCCTTCAGGGATCCCTCATTGTTCTTATTCTTCCTCCCGAATCTTGAATACAGGAAGAAGACGAGGAGCCCCGCTCCCATCCACGCCGACCCGACGGTTCTGCCGAGAGGGTGGAGAATCACAACGAGGAGCCAGATTATCAGGTCCGCCACGACACACGCCAAGCCGATTATCGGGATAACGTAATACTTGTCACTACCTTCATCATCAAGAGACTTGATCGTTTTCCTTCTCTTGATCCTGATGCTCCAGGGCGTTGCAAATGGCCTCACAATGTTCTTGTCCTTGTTCCTGAGGGAAATGAGGCTCAAACCAACGATGACGTAGGCTAGGAGAGCTCCAAAGTTGTACAGTTCGGCAACGATGTCCAGTTGTCCCGAGAATGCAAGTGCTATAGAAAGCGTCGAAAACACAATCACCGAGATGTATGGGGTGCCAAACCTCTTGTGCAGTCTCCCGAAGAACCCCGGGATGGATCCCTCCTCGCTCATGGCGTATGAGATCCTCGACACCCCGACTATGCCGGCGTTGGACGCGACGAGCAAAACAGAGATCCCGAGCAAAGCCGCAAGTGAACCGAAAAACCAGCCGTATGGCAACCTGCTCGCGATGAATGAAACCGGATCCGATATGCTGCTCGGATTCCTGAGGAACTCCGAGTAGGGCACCACCCCAAGCGCGAGGATTGAGAAGGAGATGGCGGCGGCGACAGTGGCTCCGCTGATCAGGAATATCGCCCTCGGTACGTTCTTCGCGGCGTGCCTCGTCTCGCCCGCGCTCTGGGAGATCACCTCGATTCCGAGGTACGATGACATCGCGATCGTCACCGCGTACAAAAAGTGCGGATACGTGGGCTCGGTTCCGAAGTGAATAGGGTTGAGCCCGTACCTGTATGAAAAAACGAACCCCACGATCAGGACTATGGCAGAACCAATCAAACCGAATATGACGACGAAGTAGGAAAATTTTGCGGACTCTGCGATTCCAACGACGTTGAGCAGCATCAAGAATATGATGACAGCAGTTGTGGCTATACCGGTGGCGAGCGGAATTTTTAGGGCAGTAACGAAATATCCCATGTAGCCCACGGAGGCTAGCGATGAAATCGATGTCGTCACTATGTAGTCAAGCAGGAGGGCCCACGCTGCAAGGAAACCGACGTTCCTCCCGAACGCCTTGTTGGCAAAAATGAAGGCCCCGCCAGCCTGCTGGTAGGTGCTCGAGAGCTCCGCGTAGCACAGCGCCGTCAGCACATAGGCAATCGTCGCAAAGAGGTACGCATACGTTGAAGCGGGACCGGCGGTCACCATGACGATGCCCAACGTGAAGTAGATCCCCTCCGCCACATCGGCGTAGCCGAAGGCAAAGTTTCCGAGGATACCGATGTTGCGTCTCAGAGATTGCCTGGGTCGGCGAAACAAACGAAAAGATTCAACTTCGAGTTTGCTACTTCTTCCTCACCCTCGCGCCGTGATCCCTCCTCCTCTTTTCTTCCCTGATTCCCTGCGAACCGCGCGTGCGCGAGAGATGAGCTGGAGGCTGGATTTCAGGCTCTCCAAATACCCAATGATTGGGATTGGGAACAAAGAGTCTAGAAAAGAGGTTGTCTCCGTGAAGCGGAAACTCAGTTTTGTGGAGGAGCGCGCGCTTCCGCGAAAGATTCCTTCGCCTCAAACGCGACGAACGCAAGAATCACGATCGTCGCAAGATAATCAAACCAGCCGATGCGGAAGATGTATTCCAGAGCAAGGCCCGTGAGCAGCGCGGCCGACATTAGAAAACAGGTCGCGGACTCGATCGCGTCGATCGTGAGGGGCAGGCATCCCGTATCCTGTCCGATCCTTTTCTTCTTCACCCAAAGATAAGGCATGATCAAGATGGCCCCGGAGGCAATCGCGATCCCGATCAATGAAGCCTCCGGCTGAATCCGAAGAACGAAGAACGAATACGTAGACCCAACACCCAGCAGCGGAACGATTGCCATGAGCAAGAAACTCGTAAACAACGCGGTCCTCTCGCCCAAGAGCCTCGAACCCGCGGAATCCAATCTCAGATGTCTCAGGACCACGATCGCAGACATTATCTCTACGAGAGAATCTGCCCCAAAAGCGATGAGCGCAAAACTGGAGGCGAGAATGCCCGCGGCGAGTGATCCGATCACCTCGATAGACATCCAGCCGACGCTGAAGTATTCCAGTCGGAGGCCCTCGCGAATTCTTTCCTGCCTCCATGTTACGTGGGATTGAGTGCAGCAGCACTCGCTGCAGTTGGAGCACCTCTCCGGGTATTTGCACGGCTCGCAGGACTCCTCAATACACTCGCAAACCGCGCATTGTTGTTGTTGCTGCTGCCTATGGGAAGTCAAAGGAAGGTGTGAGCGCCTGTACCCCTCTTCCGGGCCGGGGGCCTACGGAACTTTACGACCCGCATCATATTTAGGAGTTATCGACAGGCGTCACAGCCGCCTCCAACGCTCGTTACAGTAATGTTACAGTAAGGCTTATATCAAGCGGGTGAATCCAATGGAGGCTGACAAATTACCCCTTGCAAGCCCAAGATGCCGAAAGACAAGAATCGAAGGTAGCGTTCCTTGCGAAAAGTTCGAGCCCGAACGAGTGGAGGACGATCGTCTCAGCGATTCAGACGATGGTTGACGAAGCCACCTTCGAGATATCATCCGACGGAATATCTTTCAGGGGAATGGATCCATCGCACGTCGCTCTCATAGACGTATTTTGGCCCAGCTCAGCTTTTGAGAAATACGAGTCGAGCAAGGTCGACAAGTTCACAGTCAGGGTCGAAGATTACGCAAAGTTGATCAAGAGGTCAGAGTCGAAGGACGCGATTGAGATTTCAAGGCGGGGGAGCGATTCGCTCACCATAAACATCGGAAATGATCTCTACGCGCGGACGTTCGAGCTGCACCTGCTCGAGTCGGCTTCCAAGACATCTCCCCTGCCTAAATTGACTTTTGATTCGAGATTTGTCATGTCGCACTCCGCCTTCACTCAGGCGCTGAACGATATTTCCACGGTATCGAACCACGTGATGATTCGCGCGTCGAAGGACAAGGTCGTGTTCTCCGGTAAGGGGGACGCGGGCAAGGCTCTTGCAAGTTTCGAAAAGGGAGCCAGCGGACTCTTCGATCTTGAAACAAAGGCCGCCTCCGGATCCCAGGAGGAGGGGAGCAACTCCACCTACAACATAGACTATCTCCTGAAAATCACAAAGTCGATTGGTCCTTCATCATCTGACACAATCAAGGTCGAATACTCGAGCAAGATGCCCCTGAGGATGGAGTTTGGGCTCGGCGAGAGCTCGAGCAAGGGCGGCAGGATACACTTCTACCTCGCTCCGCGAGTGAGTTCACCGGACTAGGTTTGCTTTAAGTTCGCCCTCCGCTTTCCTTATCACTGAACATACGTACCGTGGAACCGCCCGAAGTTTCGAAAGAGGATCAAGAAGCAAGAGCGCTTCTCCGTGAGCTCGTGCAGCCGTGGTACGATTCTCTCTCGGATCCGGGAAAGAGCCAAGAAAGCACCCTCCAAGCTCTTCTCAAGGGTTATTCCAAAACAGAGTACGGTGTCAACTCCAAAGCTGATCGCATAGGCTCGATCGAGGAGTATCAGCGTTCCTTCCCGATCTCAAGCTATCACACGCTGCAACCGTACTTGGATCAGGTGAAGAACGGAAGATACTCCCAACTGTTGAGCGAACCGGTTTCGCGTTGGGTGATGACGAGGGGGACAACCGGCGATTCTAAGGTGATCCCAGCGACGGAGACCCATCTGTCGCAGATCCTTTCAAACGGATCAAGGGCGATAATAAATTTCGCTCTGAGGAGGGACATCGAAGTGATGAAGAAGAATGTTCTGAACCTGAATTTCCCCTCGGAGGTTCGGAGCATGGTCGCCCCGGACGGAGAGGTGACCCGCTACGGATATAGCTCCGGAACTTATGCCAAACTCTTCCCCTCACTGGATACCACGTCGCTCGTACCAAAGCAGGAGGAGATCGACTCGCTCGGTGGCGGGATAACAAGGGGTGATTGGGAGAGGCGGTTCGAGCTCGTCTACGAAGTAGCCAAGGAATCAAACATTGGAAGCGTGATGGGGGTAACACAGGTCATAGAAGAGTTCGCGTCTTGGATGAGGAAAAGACACCACACGCTTCCAAAGAAGATCTGGAGGATGAATGCGCTCTTTTGCACGAGCGTCGCGAAGATCCAGTCAAAGCATGCTCCGACGCTCATACACTACTACGGGACGAGCCCGATAGTGGAGATGTACACCGCCACGGAGGGAGTCTTCGCGCAGCAACTCGATGAGAACCCCTACGTGTGTCCCAATTACGACTCTTATCTCTTTGAGGTGAGGATGAGAAGCGGAGAGGTGAAAATGCTTCACGAACTGCGCCCCAAGGAGTGGGGAAGGATAATAATCTCTTCGACCTTGTTTCCCAGATATGACAT
>Ga0070737_10003858_pt1 | contig 15618 bp, 11 predicted proteins | sample Coa_R1_10_FD_66438 | JGI IMG/M metagenome (GOLD analysis project Ga0070737, IMG submission 66438) | Surface soil microbial communities from Centralia Pennsylvania, which are recovering from an underground coalmine fire - Coalmine... | ecosystem: Environmental > Terrestrial > Soil > Unclassified...
CCAGTACACATCCTGGAGGTTGAGCCAGAGGGCGAATTCGTCGAGCGTGAGCGCGGCGCTGATGCCGAAGGCGATCGCCAGCAGCCGTTTGAGCCACGGCCGTTGCGGCGCGAAGGCCGTGGCGATGTAGCCCACCACAAGCAGGCCGATGATGCCGAAGACGAGATGATGGATGTGCGGGCCGTTGGCGGTCTGGACGTTGTGGAACAGCCAGCTCAAGCGATGGGCGCGAATGCTGTGCGTGATGAAGCGCACGACGCCAAAGGTGATGAGGAAGGCCGCGGCGACGAGGAAGGCGTTCTCGCGGCCAGTGGCAACAATATGTTCGCTGTAGAGGTAGGCCACGCGCGCGGGCGTGCCACGCTTCGGACCAGAAGGGTGTTCGCCGGCCGCGGCCGCCGCGGAAGACGCCATCGTAATCCTACCTCGCTCTTATCCCTTCCCATCCTGCGTCGATGGATGGAGAGCGCGTTTGCCGATCATCGTACGCCCTCGCCGCACCGCGCGTCAGCGGCGCGGCTAGCGCTTGCTGCGCGTTTCCGGCACGATCGCTTGCGGTAGAGGCGTCGGCGCACAGGATGCGTCGAGCCGCTCCAGGAGCAGCGATCGATGAGCGAGCACGACACGTCCCCGGCGCTGGAGGACGAGAACAACGGGTACGAGCAGGCGCGGCGCCATTTTTTGCGTTCGCCTGTGACGCGCGTACAGCCGCGTGCCGGCGCCTCTGTACGCGAGGCGCTGCGCGCGCTGTACGAGGCAAGCGGGCCACCGCGCAACCTCGGCGGCGTCTATCGCGGTTGGGAGGAGATGCTAGCGAAAGAGAAGCAGGCCGTCTGGCTGACGATCGCTGGCGCTTACATCCCCTTCGGCCTCGGCGCAACGATGACAACACTGATCGAGCAACATCTGGTCGACTTCATCGTCACGACGCCGGCGCAGATCACGCACGATCTCACCGAGACGCGCGGCCTGCACCATTATCACGGCTCACCCCACGTCGACGACAATCTGCTCCAGGAGCTGGATATCAACCGTTACTGGAACACCTACGGCGATGAGAACGAGCTGAACACCAACGAAGACGTGATCGCCGAGTTTGCCGAGACGCTCTCGGACGAACGCCCCTACACGCCTAGCGAGTACTTCTGGCGCCTGGGACGCTGGCTGCCGCAGAGCCGCCACTATCGGGTGGACGGTATGATCACCGCTGCCGCGCGCGAGGGCATTCCGATCTTCTGTCCCAGCCCCGCCGATGGCGATATCACGACCGATCTGGCGCACTACCGCAAGAAAACGGGCCGACGGATCGTGATCGACGCCGTCAAAGAGCCGCTCGATATGGTCGCCGTCAACGCCGTGGTCGAGGATGCCGGTGGGCGTTGCGGGTTGATCGCGCTGGGTGGCGGCGCGCCGCGCAACTACGGCCAGCAGTCGATGGCCTGCGCCTACATGCTCGATCGCCGCGACCTCAAGAAGCACAATTACGGCCTGCGCATCGGGCTCGACCCGGTGGAGACGGGCGGTCTCTCCGGCTCGACGATCTCCGAAGGGAAGACGTGGAAGAAGTACAGCGCCGACGCCGTCATCGCCGAATATTACAGCGATTTCATGGCGCCGCTGGTCTTGATCGTTCAGGCGCTGCTCGAAGCGCGCGCGGGCCAGCCGCCGCGCCAGGGGGTGCGCATCCGCTACGGCGACGATGGCCGCCTTTTCGTCAGCGCGTTCGGTGCGCCGGAGGTCGATGTGCAGGCAGCGTACGGCTACGCCTGAGGTCCAGGCTAGGGACGGTTGGCGCTCGCTCCAGGCGGGCGGATCGCGCTGGCACACGGCGAAGCGCCTGCGGGTTTTCCACGGTACTGCCCGAATGAAGACCTGATGCGCGTGGGCCACACATCGGTTCGTCGCGGGCAGGGCGACGAGGCTGTCGCTCGCCGATCGCGACGTATCGTTTGCTCGATCGCGGGAGCGAGAGCGGCTTGCCGCGTCTTGGACGGGTATTCGGAGATGCCGTTCGGGCGAGAACGTACGATAACCAGCTTCTGGCAACGGGGTCGTAGCCGGGCGCTGTTGCTGGAGCCGGCGCCTTTCAGCCGATCGATGCAGCGGGATCGCGTTCGGTGCGGTCGTCGCCACGCGCGGAGAGCGGCCGCGTCGCGGTATCGGCGCGGGCGGGCAGGTCACGCTCGTCGGTGTTGGGGGCGAGGGCGCGCGCGCGGCGCGGCGTCGCGCAGTACGGGCAGGCAACCCAGGCGTAGCTGAGCGGGCGGCCGCACTTGATGCACGGCTCTTTGAGCTGCGTCGTGCAGGCGGGGCAGACGATGAAATCGTCCTGGATGCGGCGGTGGCAGGTCGGGCAGCCTTTCTGCTCTTCGAGCTCCTGCAGCAGCGCTTCCTCTTCGAGTGTGCGCTCGTACGCCTCGGCCAGCGTCAGCTTCGGGCGCAGGATACGGTAGAGCCAGAACCCTGGCAGGTTGAAGACGAGCACAAGGAAGACCGCCGCCGCCTGGAAGAACGGATCGCGGGTGCGGTCGCGGATATCGCGGTAGACCCAGATCAACCCGGCCACCCACAGCACGATGATGTAGGTGATGACCACCGCCGCGACGATCTTGACGGTGTTCTGCCAGCTTCCTCCCGGCCAGGAGAGATCGAGCAAGCTTGCCGCGAACGTCTGGGGCATGGCCTTTCCCGCATCCTCTGATCGCGCCCCGCGGGCGCGTGCCCGTTCCGCCGCATTGTACCGCACCGCACGCGTCGGGCCGAAATAACACCCGCCGGGGCGGCTCTGTGCGCATGTTACGATATTGCAGCCGTGCGACGGCGCGTCTGCTGCCGCGCTTGACCAAATGTGCATCCCGGTGCAGCGCCAGGCGTGGCGGCGTAACGGCCGTGGCTCTGACACAATGAAGTTCGAGAATGTTCGCAGAGGATCGCTCGTGCATGGCGCGTGATTTTCTTGCCGGCCTCAACCCACAGCAGCGTGAAGCCGTCGCCGCGGTCTCCGGCCCGGTCCTGATCCTCGCCGGCCCCGGCAGCGGCAAAACGCGCGTGATCGCACATCGCATCGCCTATCTGATCGGAACGTGCGGTGTGCGGCCGTGGCGCGTGCTGGCCGTGACGTTCACCAACAAGGCCGCGCGCGAGATGCGCGAGCGCGTCGAAACGCTGCTGGAGGATGCCGCCCTCGGTATCTGGCTGGGCACGTTCCACAGTATCTGCGCCCGCATCTTGCGTGCCGATGGCTACGCGATCGGCATCGATCGCAACTTCGCCATCTACGACGATGACGATCAGCTTGCCGCCGTGCGCCGCGTGCTGGCCGATCTTGCGCTCGACCCGCGCCAGCACAACCCGCGCGCGATTCTCGGCGCGATCTCGCGAGCAAAGAACGAACTGGTCGGCCCGACCGAGTTCGCGCGTAGCGTTGAATCGTACTTCGACGAGGTGGTTGCGCGCGTCTACCCGCGCTATCAAGACTTGCTCTACACCGATAACGCGCTCGACTTCGATGACCTGCTCTCGCGCACGCTCGACCTGCTCACCAGCGCGCCGGGCGTGCTACGCAAGTATCAGGATCGGTTCGAGCACGTCCTGGTGGATGAGTTTCAGGACACGAACCTGGTGCAGTATGCGATTGCCCGCGAGCTGGCGCGCGGGCATGGCAACATCTGCGTGGTAGGCGACCCCGATCAATCCATTTACAGCTGGCGAGCCGCCGATATCCGCAACATCCTGAACTTCGAGCGCGATTTTCCCGGCACGCGCACGGTGCTGCTCGAGCAGAACTATCGCTCCACCGGTGTGATCCTCGAAGCTGCCCACGCCGTTATCTCCGCCGCCGAACAGCGGCCGCAGAAGGGGCTCTGGACGACGAACCCACGGGGCGCGCCGGTTGCGCTCTACGCCGCTGCCAGCGAGGAGGATGAGGCGCAGTACGTGGTGCGCACCGTTGCCGAAGGGGTGCGCCGTGGGCGTCGCCTGAGTGATTACGCCGTGCTCTATCGCACGAATGCGCAATCGCGGCCGCTAGAAGAGGCGTTTGTGCGGGCCGGGCTGCGTTATCGCCTCATCGGCGGCACGCGCTTCTACGAGCGGCGCGAAGTAAAGGATATCCTCGCGTATCTGCGCTTGCTCAGTAACCCGCGCGACAGTGTCAGCCTGGCGCGGGTGATCAACACGCCGCCGCGCGGCCTGGGCGCGGCAACCGTGGCCGAGCTGGCATCCTGGGCGCAGGATCGTGGCGAGCCGATGTTCGCCGCGCTGCGTGCCGTGGCCGCTGCCGAAGCGGGGCAGCGGCTGGATGATGCGCCGCGTCTGGGGCCACGCGCGGCGCACGCCGTGGCCCGCTTCGTGCGATTGATCGACGATTTGAGCGCTGTTGCGACGCGCGAGCCGGTGGCGCATGTGATCAAAGCGATCGTGGACGCGATCGAGTACCAGCGCTACCTGGGCGATGGCGAGGAGGCGCTCGAACGCTGGGCCAACGTCGAAGAGCTGGCGAACCTGGCCGCGCAGTACGATGCCGCGGCGGGCGAGATCGAGCGCGAGATCGCGAGCGAGGAGGAAGATCGCACGGGCTTCGACGAAGCGCTGGCGCAGCGCTCGGCATTGCAGGCTTTTCTCGAGGATGTTGCGCTCGTTTCCGACGTCGATGACCTCGACCAGCGCCAGGACGCCGTGACGCTGATCACGCTGCACGCAGCCAAGGGTCTCGAATTCCCCGTGGTCTTCATGGTCGGGATGGAGGAGGGATTGCTGCCGCACGCCCGCTCGTTCGACGATCCGGCCGCGATGGAGGAGGAACGGCGGCTGGCGTACGTCGGTATGACCCGGGCCAAAGAGGAGTTGCATCTCTCCTACGCGCTCTCGCGCGCGACGTGGGGTTCGGCCAGCTACAACCCGCCCTCACGCTATCTGAAGAACATCCCGCCAGAGCTGATCGCACCACGCGGGCGGGCCGGCGCGTGGTCTTCTCTTGCGGGCGAGAGTCGCACCCGCTCCGTGCGCGAGGCGATGGTCGAGATCGCCCAGCGTCCTGGTGGACGGACGCCGCGGCCGGTGGACTTCGCGCCGGGCGATCGGGTGCGCCATGCCAAGTTCGGCGAAGGGATCGTCGTGAGCCTGGGCACACGCCACGATGGCGATATCGAGGTCTCGGTCGCTTTCCAGAACGGTCTGGGGATCAAGAAGCTGCTCGCGGCGTACGCGCCGCTCGAAAAGGTGCGGTGAGCGCGCGTCCGTCTCATCGGGAAGGGTGAGGGTCGCGGTGATGGCCCGCGGGATGGCCGTGCCGCTGCTGGCGGTGACGATGACGCAGGTGCGCGACTGGCTAGCGACGCATGGGCTACGCAGCGCGATCATCATCGTCGTGGCGCTGGTAGCGCAGGCGATGGCGCGTCACGTGGTGCCTCCTGCCGTGCGACGCGCCGTCTTCCGCAGCGCACCCGAGGCCGACCCCGGCGAACAGGCAAAGCGCGCTGCCACGCTCAGCGATGTCTTCACGCGGCTGAGCGGTCTTGCGCTGCTGATCATCGCGGCGTTGATGGTGCTCAACGAGATCGGCTACAGCATCGCGCCGGTGATCGCGGGTGTGAGCATTACCGGCGTGGCGATCGGCCTTGGCGCGCAGAGCCTGGTCAAGGACAGCATCAACGGCGTCCTGATTCTGGTCGAAAACCAGTTTCGCCAGGGCGATTACATCACCGTCGCGGGCGTGTCGGGCACCGTCGAAGAGATCAGCCTGCGCCGCACGCTGCTGCGCGATATCGATGGCACGGTGCATACCGTGCCCAACAGCGCCATCGTCGTTGCCAGCAACCACACGCGCGATTATTCCGGTATCAACCTGGCGCTCGTGGTGCCGAACGACGCCGACCTCCAGCAGGCGATCGCGATCGCGGCGCGCGTTGGCGAGGAGATCGCTGCTGACCCGGCGCTCGCGCCCGATCTCCTCGATCCGCCGCGGCCGCTCCGGATCGAAGCGATCGATGAGAAGGGCGTGACGGTGCGCGTGCTGGGCCGGGCGCGACCGGGCAGGCAAGCGCAGATCGCCTCGGAGTATCGCCGCCGGCTACGCGAGGCGTACGAGCAGGCGCGGTTGCGCTACATCGCCATTGTCGCGCCGCCGAAGTCGTGAGGCGGTTTCGTGCAGAGGGGGGATGATGTGGTAGAGCGGCTTGATCTGCCGCACCCGCCACATGAGACGCGCGTGTGCCGACGCAGCTTCGGCACCCGCAAGGTTGTCCCCTGGACGGCGCGTGCAGAGAAGACACGACGCTCGAGACCCGGTCATGGATGTGGAAGCCGGCTCGTCTGCGTGCGGGCGCGATGGCGATAACACGAAGCGCGCTGCTCTGGCAGGGCTAGCACCCGCGATCGCCAGGGCGCGATCTACCTCGGGCCGGGCGGCTTGCGCGGTAGCGCGCTTGCGCGGAGTACCAGCCGCAACGCGGGCTCTCAGCGTGGGAAGACGCTGGTCGAGATGCTGCCCAGGCCCTGCGCGTTCAGCGTGACGGTCTCGCGGGCGTGGCCTTTCGTGATCTGCAGCGTTGTGCCCGGCGGACCGGCGACCAGGATCGTCGCTGGCGTGGCGCACAGGTCGAAGATACCGGCCGATCCGGTCGAGACGGCATAGCCCGCGTTGGCGAGCGGCACGTTCGCGAATGGACCGGCAACGCGCACCGCCGTGGCGCAGCCCGGGAACGCCGGTGGTGGTGCCGGGGCGAAGGCGGGACCGCTGACGAAGATCGGGGCGCTGCCGAACGTCGGCACGTTTCCGCTTGCCGGCCCGCCACCGCTCGGTGGGCTGACGCCAGGGCCACCGCCGCACGGCGCACCTGCCACGCCGCCCGCGACCGTACCGCCCTGCAGCGTGGTGCCATGGCCGATGCCGCTGCCACAGATCGTGGCGCCAGCGATCGTCGCGCCGCTGATGCCGCTGCCTGAAACGGCGGCATTCTGGACCGTGCTGCTCGAAACGCCGCTGTTCGTCACGTGCGTGTTGGTGATGGCGGCGTTGTAGACACCCGAGCCCACAACCTGCGCATCGATGAGCACGCTATCCGCGACGCCCGAGGTCTGCACCGTCGAGCGCTGTGCGTTGCTGGAAGCGACGCCAGATCCGGCGACCGTTGAGTTGACGACCGCGCTGTTGTAGACGCCGCTATGAGCAATCGTCGAACCGCTTACGACGCTGTTGGCGACGCCCGAGCTGGAGACCACCGAGGCGTTTACGAGCACACTGCTCGAGACGCCGCTGTTGCTGACGGTCGCGTTGCTGATCGTAGAACCCGAGACACCGCTGTGGTTCACCGTTGCATTGCTGATCGTGCTGTTGGCGACACCAGACTGCGCGACCTGCGCATGACCGGTGATATTGCTGGCGTAGACGCCGCTGTTGCTGACGACTGCGTTGGTGACGTTGCTATTGGCGATGCCGCTGCCGGTGACGTTCGCCCCGGCGACCGTGCTGTTGGCGATCGCGCTGGAACGCACCCACGAAGCGGTGACGGTGCTGGAGTAGACAGCGCTACCGTCGCTGACCGTGCTGTTGATGACCGTGCTGTTGTAGACGACGCTGTTCGGCGAGATGACGGCATTGAAGAAGTAGTTATCGGCTAGCAGCGCCGCCGGACCGACGAACGCTGCAACGCCTGCAAACAGCCCGGCGACGATCAGCGCCGTGGCGAATGGGTTGCCATCTCGTCGTGGTGGATGGCTGGAACGGCTGTGCGTGCTGGTCATGGTGCCCATGGTGGGGCACGCGGGATAAGAATCGGTGGAGCGCCGGTGCAGCTACGTGGGCGCTTTGCGAGCTTGCACCGTGCTGGCGATCCTCTGCTTCTGCCCACGGATAGCGCGACCTCGCTGGCAGAAGGAGGACGTGTCGCCTTGTTGGCGCGCAGCGTTGGCGATCCGCCTCGCTTCCGCTAGCGCGATGTGCGGCGGCAGCACGCTCGTGCCTCTCACGTTGCCAGCCAGACGCCACCCGGCCGTTACTCGCTGGCCATGAAGGGCCGGAATGCTGGTCTTGCCCGATATCACGGCACGTCGCCGTTCCCCGGGCCGCGACGTGCGCTCGGCCACGCGTTGTACCAGAGCGATCCGCTGGCGGGTTCAGCAAACGCGCGAACGGGTGCCGTTGAGCAGCGCGAGGGGTTGTTGGCTGCCACGGTGCCCGGGCAGCACGTGATGCGCGTCGCTGGTGGTCCCGGCTGCGAGCTGCTCGCCGCGATTGCGACCGGGCGAACGTCGCGCGCGGATGGCGCTGATACCGACCGTCATGTGGTGGCACCGTCTGTCATGCTACAGGACCAGCTTGCCGTGCCGCGCCGGTTCGGGATACCGAATCGGCACATGAGGCGGCAGCGCAGGGCGCCTGCCCACGCCGCAGGACGCGGTCGTGTCCTATCACGCGCCGAGCGGCGAGCGCGATAGCGAGGCGCCGCGTAGCGACGTCTTGCAGCGCGTCGCGCTATCAGCGGGCCAGGCCCGGCGACAGATGCGCGGAGGGTCCGGGCAACGCTGTTCGCAGAGCATGCTCCAGCCGCTGGGCGCACTTTCCCGTTCGAGCGGCCCGGATCCCCCGCGTGCGCGCGCCGAGGCCTACCCTCCTAGCTCGCGGTGGCCTTTTCGAGCAGTTCGGTCACGTCCTCGATCGTGTACTGACGCCAGCGCGCCCAGATCGGCCCGCGGCGAAACGCCCGCAGGTCATCGGCGGCTTCCTCGCGCGTGCGGCCTTCCAGGAGCTTCGTCATCAGCGGCAGCTCGGCGGTTACCCGCTCCGGCCGCTCGATAAACACGGCGACCTGGTCGAGATCCTCGGTGAGGAAGATCGCCGTCGGGATCGAGCGAAACTCGCCCTTGTTCAGGTACTGATCGGCGATGTCGAGGTTCTGATCGCGCGCCAGCACGCGGAGATCCATCCCCGCCGCTTCGGCGATGCGCTGCAGGACGGGGAGGCCACGGTAGACATCGGGGCACCAATCCTCGCCAAGCACCAGCACCTTCTTCGGCCCGTTCGGGCGGGCAACGACGGCGCGCAACCGCTGCGCGTATTCCTCGGGCACGGTGGTGTTCTCGTAGTTGAAGGCGAACTCGTCTTTATTCTTCTCGATCTGCGCGATGTACTGCGCGTACGTTGGCGCTTGCGCGAACCGTTCAGCCGAGATCGCCGTTTGCTTGGTGACCACGATGCGACTCCTTCTGTCTCGCTTGCTGCGGTGTCAGCAGCTAAACATAGCTTACCATCTCGCCTAACGGGCATGCCGAGGCATCGCGCATGCGGCGATCATGCTGCCCTAGGGGTCATACCTGCCGCCCGATGTGGGAGATGGCGTGCGGCGGTGTGCATCCCCTGCGGCTTGCCGCTCGCGTCGATGTTCGTTTACGTTTCCCCTTGATATTTGCCACGATCAGGCGGCGTTGCTCTAGCGTCGTTGCGCTGGAGGTCGCCGCATGCACCGTATCCTCGTCCCGCAGCGTCTGTCTAGCGCTCTGATCTGCGTCGTGACCGTCCTGGCCGCGCTCCTGGGGGTGCGGCCAGGCCAGCCGCTGCCTGCCCGCGCCGCCGTGAGCGTGATGTTTACCTCCACCGGCAGCGAGCAGACGTTTGTGGTGCCCGCGGGGTGACGAGCCTGCACGTAGTGGCGATCGGCGTATCAGGAAGCCGGGGTGGATCCAACGGCGGTACGGGCGGCAAAGGGGCGGTGGTAACGGCGGATATCGCGGTGATGCCGGGACAGACGCTCTACATCGAGGTCGGGGGCAAGGGTGGTACAGGCCCTGGCACCTCGGGCGGTGCGGGAGGCTTCAGCGGCGGTGGTGCGTCGGACGTCCGTACAGTGTCATGCGGGTCGCCCTGCAACCCGCTGGCCAGTGGCAGCCTCGTCTCGCGACTGGTCGTCGCCGCAGGCGGGGGGCGGAGGCGCTGGCTTCGGTTTTTCGGGGCCGTTGGCAATGAGGGCGATGCAGTCCAGGCGGGCAGCACCGGCAGCGGCTCGGCTGCCGGCGGAGCTGGTGCGACTCGTCTTGCTAGTAGGCGAGGGAGCGACGACAGCCTCGGTGCCAGTGGCGCAGGTGGCTATGGCCCCTCGACGGGTGGCGGCGGCTCAAGCTGCCTCGTCGTAAATGGCACGCCACAAGCGCCCCTCTTTGCCGTCACCCTCGATGCCACGGGCACGGCGTCGGTCACCTTGAGCTACGTTCCCGCGGCCAGCGTGACGCTCACCAGCAGCCTCAACCCGAGCGCGGTAGGCCAACAGGTCACGCTCATGGCGACGGTGACGGGCAGCAACGGCACCCCCACCGGCACTGTCACGTTCTACAGCAACGGGCAGAGCCTCGGCACGGGCACGCTCAACGGGAGCGGTGTGGCGACGCTCACGACCAGCTTTGCGGCAGCGGGCGCGTACGGGCTGGTGGCAGTCTATAGCGGCGACAGCTTCTACCCATCGAGCATCTCTCAAGTGGTCGTCCAGACTGTGAGCGGGCTGCAAGGCCCGCAGGGACCATCGGAGCCCACGGGACCGCAAGACCCACAGGGCGCAACCGCTCCCCAGGGGCTGCAAGGGCCGGCGGGGCGCACGCAGGTGTACATGGTATCGGGGCCAACCGGGCCGGCAGGCGCGCAGGGCGCCACGGGGCCGCTGGGGTCTCCCGGTCCGCAAGGACCGCCAGGACCATCGGGTGCGCAGACGCTCGCGAAGACGCAGAAGGTTTACGGGGCGCCCAGTGGCAGGCTGGCGCCAGGTGGTGCGTCGGTCACAGCAACGGTGAGTTGCCCGACGGGCAGCGTGATCGTGAGCGGCGGCTACCAGATCGTGCTCGCCGATCCGGCCGATGCACCCGCGCTGGCGGGCGCTTACGCGCTCTATGATGAACCCGATTCTTCCACCACATGGATGGTCACGATCTCGCCGCCACCGACAGGCGGATCGCAGCCGAGCGGCCCGGCGCAGGTGATCGCAGTAGCGCTGTGCGCACCGGCGAGCTGATCGTCTCGCGCTAGCGGCTGCGTAGCGGCTGGCGCTCGTCGTCCACGGGCGAGGGGCGTGGCGTTTCCGGTGGCGTTCCGGCACGTGCTGGGTGGCGACGCAGATAGAGCCAGGCCACGCCACCCAGCGTGAGCGCCTCGAGCGCGATCAGCAGGCAGAGCAGCACCGTCGCGTCGAGCCAGAAGCCTTCGGGGAACATCTGTACCAGGTGATCGCGCGTCGGGTCGAGCCGCCAGTAATCGTTGTGGAAAACGATCTGGTGGAACGTGACGAAGGCGGCATCGAAACCGCCCGCGGCTGCCACTACCCCGAAGAGGACGAGCAGCACGATCGTGGCCAGCACCGCGCGCAGCGTGCGCCGGGCCAGGTCGGCGAGGCTCTCCTCGCCCGCCCAGAGCACGATGGCAACGCTATACGTCGCAACCACGAGCAACGACCATGTTTGCAGGCCGTAGAAGAAGCGCACCACCTGCTTCACGTCGTGCATGTGTAGCACTTCGCGCGTATTGAAGAGCGGTACCACATCGCCGTTCTGATCGTGCACCAGGGTGCGGAGATAGTCCTGGTTATCGGTGAAGTAGGCGCGGATGTCCTCCGTCGCTGCGATCAGATCGTCGCGCGAGATGCCGGTGACCTCGGCGGCGTGGTAGTGGTCGATCGCGTAGGTGTAGACGGCCTGCGTGCTGAACAGAACGCGCACAGCCGTGCTGATGATCAGCAGTGGAATCGCGATGGCGTACAACGCGCGTGCGACAACGCGCAGCCATCGCTGCCAATCTGTTGCCTGCCCGCCGCTGTCGGTCATGGCTGTTAGACTATCACAGAAGGGCGCGCGACTCGCTGAGCGTTTGGCGGTCAGCCCTCCAGAACCGCGGCGAAGGGGAACGATGGCCGCTCTAACAATCGTGGGGCTGGGTCCGGGCGACCCCGGCCTGCTGACGCTTGCTGCCCGCGAGGCGCTGGCGCGGGCGCGTCTCGTGATTCTGCGCACCGCGCGGCATCCAGGCGTTGAGGCGCTGCCCGCCGGCCCGGTTTACCGCTCGTGCGACGACCTGTACGATACGCTGCCGAGCTTCGACGCCGTCTACGACGCGATCGTTGCTCGCGTGCTGGAAGCAGCGCGCGACGGGGACGGCGTGGCCTATGCGGTGCCGGGTGATCCGCTGGTTGCCGAGGCAACCGTGCCGGTGCTGCGCGCACGCGCGGTCGCAGCCGGGCTGGACGTCGCGATCATCTCTGGCGTGAGCTTCCTCGAGCCGGTGCTGCGCGCTCTGGGCGTCGATCCGCTCGACAACGGCGGGCTGCAGCTCTGCGACGCGCTTGCGCCGGCGGTCGATCCAGCGCGCCCTGCCCTCTTTGCACAGGTGTACAACCGGCGGATCGCCTCCGCGCTGAAGGTCGCGCTGCTCGATCTCTACCCGCCCGAACACGAGGCGGTATTGGTGTCGGCCGCGGGAGTGCCCGGTGCGGAGCGCGTCGTGCGGTTACCGCTCGCGGAGATCGACCGTACCGACCTTGCCGACCATCTGAGCGTGCTGTACGTGCCAGCGCTGAGCGTGACCGAGAACCGGCGTAGTTTCGGCGGTGTGCGGGCGATCGTGCACCGCCTTTACGCGCCCGGTGGCTGCCCGTGGGACCGCGCGCAAACGCATCAGACGTTGAAAAAACACTTGCTCGAAGAGACGTACGAAGCGCTGCAGGCGCTCGACGAGGACGATCCCCACGCGCTCTGCGAGGAGCTGGGTGACGTTCTGCTGCAAATCCTGCTGCATACCGAGATCGCTGACGAGGCCGGCGAGTTCGGCTACGGCGATCTGTTCGAGGGGCTGGCGTCGAAGCTGATCCGCCGCCATCCGCACGTGTTCGGCACCGCCACGGCCACGAGCGCCGAAGAGGTGATGGCGAACTGGCAGCAACTCAAGGCCGCCGAACGGGCGCAGCGCGCCGAGGAGGCGGGCGAGGATGCGCCCGTCGAATCGATCCTCGCCGGGGTGCCGCGGGCGATGCCGGCGCTGGCCTATGCGCAGGCGGTGCAGGACCGCGCGGCGCGCGCCGGGTTCGACTGGCCCGATATCGCCGGCGTGCTGGAGAAAGTCGCCGAGGAGGCCGCCGAGTTGCGCCGCGCCGAAACCCCCGAGCAGCGGCTCGACGAACTGGGCGATCTGCTCTTCGTGCTGGCCAACCTGGCGCGCTGGCTGGGCGTCGATGCCGAAGAGGCGGCGCGGCGCGCGGGGCAGAAGTTCTACCGCCGCTTCTCAGCGCTGGAGGAGCTGGCGCGCGCGCGCGGTCTGGCGCTGGATAGCCTCTCGCTGGCCGATCTTGATGCCCTCTGGAACGAGGTCAAACAGGGCGAGCGGGCGGAGTAGCAGGCGAGGGCTTCACCACGGCGGGCGTAGTCGGGCAGCGGGCGCGTGTGCGTGCCGTGTCGTACCTGCACCATGCGTGCACGATGGAGAGGCCGCCATTGATATCCAGGTGCCGATTCCTCGTGCTGTAGGCGCATGAGCAAGAAGGATCGTGGCCTCCTGATCGCTCTGGCCGGGATGATCCTGGCCGATGGGTATGCAGGTGGGATTTTCACGGTTCTCTCCTGGTGGCCTGGCCCGTTACGTGGGTCGCGCACACGGGGACCGACTGGCTCGTTGGCGCGGCGGCCGCGACCAAGCGTTTGCGCTGCGTGCATGCCCGCGCCGATCCCCTGGTAGTGCCGACCTCTTGCGCTTTCTGGATCGCGCGGATGCAGGCGGGCGCTGGCCGGGCTATGAGTTCGCGGCGCTTTTTCTCCGGGGCATGATGTCTTTGCAAGAGGACCGTGCTCCCTGCAGTCTGTCTCCTTTGGAAGGGAAAAGAGGCTTCTCCCCGCGGCCGCGTTTCCTGGTAGGTGCGCGCTGACGGGATAAACTGCCGGAAGCGGTAGCGAAACGCCGTGCGGCGGGCGTTGACTGGTAGAGGGTCTTCTCTCAGCCGAGCGCTTCGAGCACGAGCCGCGTGGCCGGGCTGGTGTTTAGCGTGTAGAAGTGGATGCCTGGCGCGCCGCGCTCGAGCAGGTCGACGCATTGCATCGTTGCCCAGCGCACGCCGAGCGCGAGGGCGTCTTCGGGCGTCTCGCAGCGGCGCAGCTCGTTTTCCAGCCGGGCAGGGATTGTGGCACCGCAGCCCGCCGTGATGCGGCGGATCTGCTCGACGTTGATGATCGGCATGATGCCCGGAACGATCGGCACGGTGATGCCAGCTTCGCGCGCGCGTTGCACGAAATCCCAGTAAAAGGCGTTATCGAAGAATAGCTGCGTGATCAGGAAGGATGCCCCCGCCTCGACCTTGGCGCGCAGGTGGCGGAGATCGGTAGCGCGATCGGGGCTTTCAGGGTGCATCTCCGGGTAGGCAGCGGCGGCGATGCAGAACGGGTAGCCCTCGCTTTTGATGAAGCGCACGAACTCGGTCGCGTTTGCCAGGCCGTCGGGGCGCGGCTCGAAGTGCGTCTGGCCAGGGCGCGGGTCGCCGCGCAGGGCGATCACGTTCTCGATGCCGCCATCGCGCAGCTGGTTCAGGATGGCGCGCAGCTCATCACGCGAATGGTCGACACAGGTGATGTGCGCCATCGCTTCCAGGCCGTACTCGTGCTTTAGCTTCAGCGCCGTTTCGATCGCGGGACCGCGTTGCGCGCCCATTGCGCCGTACGTCACGGAGACGAACGCCGGCTCGAAGGCACGCAGCGTCTCGACGGTGTGCCAGAGGGTGCGCCAGCCACCGGGCGTTTTCGGCACGAAAAACTCCATCGAGAACAGCGGCTTGCCCAGCGCAAACTTGTCGATAATCTTCACGCGCGATCTCCAGCGCGGTTGCGTGGCGCGGATACTCTCACCCAGCTTCGCATACCGCGCAGACTGTGTCACGGCGCCGGTCGCGGTGGACCACCGGCGCCACATAGGATGTGCAGCCGTTGGACGGCCTCGTCCAGAGGGATGTGTTCGGTCGTGCCGTCGTGCCGGCGGCGCAGTTCGACCGCGCCCGCCGCGAGCGATCGCGGGCTGATGGTGACGCGCACCGGCAGGCCGATCAGATCGGCGTCGGCGAACTTGACGCCCGCCGAGACGTCGCGATCGTCGTACAACGGCTCTAGCCCCGCCTCTCGCAGGTGCCGATAGAGCGTCTCGGCTGCCTCACGCACCGTCGGTTCATTCAGGTTGAGTGCGACAAGATGGACCGGCAGCGGTGCGATGGCGGCTGGCCAGGCCAGGCCGTGGTCGTCGTGATGGCTGGCGGCAATGGCAGCCAGCAGCCGTGTGAGATCGATGGTGCAGGATGCGAGCACGGCCGTCCGTTCGCTGCCGTCGCGGTCGAGGAAGCGAATGCTGGGCGCTTCGCTGTCGTCGTTATGCGGGGCGACCTCACCGAGCAGGATGCCGCTCTGGCCCACGAGCGGTGCACCGCAGCGCGGGCAGCCGTCGCCCGCCCTCGCCCGCGCGATATCGGCCACGACCGAGGCGGTCCAGTCGCGGCCATACGTGACGTTGCGCAGGTGAGTATCGGGCCGGTTGGCGCCCGTGACGAGGTTGGGTGCGTCGAGCAGGGCATCGTCGGCGACGATCGGTAGGCCTGTCAGCCCTACTGGGCCGGCCGATCC
>Ga0070737_10003860_pt1 | contig 15600 bp, 13 predicted proteins | sample Coa_R1_10_FD_66438 | JGI IMG/M metagenome (GOLD analysis project Ga0070737, IMG submission 66438) | Surface soil microbial communities from Centralia Pennsylvania, which are recovering from an underground coalmine fire - Coalmine... | ecosystem: Environmental > Terrestrial > Soil > Unclassified...
TGTGCTGGTGCTCACCCCGGCCCCTGCGGTGATCCGCGAGATCGTGGACACCGCCGCGGCCGAGGACGTCGAGAGCTCGGCCTTCGTGGCACTGTCCCACCACCTGCGCGAGCTGCTGGTGACCCCCGGCCAGGCGGAGCGCGCCGCGGTAGGGGCCGGCCACGCCACGGAGTAGGGAGACAAGCGCGATGGCTACCGAGACGACGCGCGAGATCGCCCTTGCCACCCCCACGCCCGTGGCGGCGCCGCGGGCCCGGCGCGGGCTGCCTACCACGGCGCGGCGCGCGCTGATCCTTCTCGCCATCCTGCTCCTTTGGCAGGGGTATGTGGTGGTCAGCAACGTGCCGCCGCTGTTGATCCCCTCGCCGCTGGCCGTGGCGCAGGCGCTGCTGCAGGACATCGCCAGCGGCCGCATCCCCGCCGCCACCTACACCACGCTGTACAGCCTGGTGGTGGGGACGCTGCTGGGCACGCTGGCCGGGTTCGCGCTGGCCTCGCTGGCCGTGCTGTTCCGCCCGGGGCAGGACCTACTGGCGCTGCTCAGTGCCATTCTCAATCCCCTGCCCTCGATCGCGGTTCTGCCCCTGGCGATGATCTGGTTCGGGCTCAACGAGACCGCCATCATCTTCGTGATCGTGCAAGCCACCCTGTGGCCCATCGCCATCGCCACCGACATGGGCTTCCGCACTATCAGCCCCACCCTGCACATGGTGGCCCGCAACCTCGGCCTGCGCGGCCTGCGCCTGGTGGTCGACGTGCTGCTGCCAGCCGCGCTGCCGCATATCTTGTCGGGGCTCAAGGCCGGCTGGGCGTTCGGCTGGCGCACGGTGGTGGCCGCGGAGCTGGTGTTCGGCGTGGCGGGCGCGGCCGGCGGTCTCGGCTGGTACATCAACGACAGCCGCTACTTCCTGAACACGGCCAACGTGTTCGCCGGGCTGGTGGTGATCTCGCTACTCGGCATCCTGGTGGACCTGCTGTTCACGCTCATCGAGCAGCAGACCGTTGTCAAGTGGGGCATGAAGCACGGGGTCTGACAGCCCCGGCGCGTCAGTGGCCCGCGCGCAGCAGCACGATCACGCTCGGCAGCAGCAGGGCGACGGTGAGCCCCAGCACGGCGTAGAACAGCCGCCGCTGGTCGGCCACCGCTCGCCGCTCGAACAGGTCGATGGCGATCAGGCGCAGGCCGTTGAGCGCGTGGTACAGCACCGCGCCCACCAGGGCGACCTCCAGCGGCAGCAGGTACGGGTGGGCGTAGGCCGCCACGGTGTGGTCGTAGACGTCCGGCGCCAGCGGCAGCAGCAGGACGTCCAGGATGTGCACGAGCAGGAAGCCGACGATGCCCACGCCCGTGAGGCGGTGCAGCGCCCAGGCCCACTGGCCGGCGAATCGCCAGCGCCCCAGCGGCCGCCCGCCCCGCGCCGCGCGCACCGCCCAGACGGCCAAGGCCGCAAGACCGAGGTAGGTGCCGGTGGCCACCAGGAACAGCAGCCCGCTGAGCAGCTCGCCGATCCAGTGCTGGCCCGACAGCGGCCCCACTCCCGCGCGCAGCGCCGCCGGATCGGCGGTGAGCAGCGTCGCCGAGCCGATGGTGAAGAACCCGAGCCCTACCGCGGCGGCCGCGGTGGGGATCAGCAGCCGCGCGGGGGGCGCCAGCACGTAGTCCTTCAGCACGCCCTGCAGCCCCGTGAGCCCGTGGCTGAGCGCGAGCGTCAGCAGCAGCCAGTCGAACGCCAGCCACAGCACGTTGGCCCAGCGGCCGGCCACGAACTGGCTGTCGGTGCGCGACGGTGCCGCCAGGTAGTGGGTGACCAGCAGGTGACCGAGCGCCAGCAGCACGAGGGCCGCGCCGGACACGCGCAGGAAGTACCAGGCCGTCGCCTGCGGCGTGAGCCCCGTCGGTCGCCAGCTGGTGCAGGCCATGCGCGCCGCCCCCTCGGCTCAGGCGCCCACCAGCGCGCGCTGGCGCAGGCGCAGGATCGAGCGCTGCGGGTCGATGCCCTGCGGGCACACCTCGACGCAGTTGAAGGCGTTGCGACAGCTGAACGCGCCGTCCTCGCCGCACACCGCCGCCAGGCGCTGGGCCGCGGCCGTGTCGCGCTCGTCGGCGATCAGGTTGTAGGCGCGGTTGAGGGCGGCCGGGCCGAGGTAGCGCGGGTTGCTGGCCACGATGGGGCAGGCCGAGTAGCAGGCGGCGCAGGTGATGCAGTCGAGCTGCGCGTCGATGATCTCGCGACGGCCCGACTCGGGCGGGATGACCGCCGGCTCGCGGTAGCGCCCACCCACGAAGTACGGCGTCACCACGGCCCACTTGGCCCAGAACGGCTCCAGGTCGGTGACCAGATCCTTGACGATCGGGAGCTGGCGTAGCGGCTCGACGGTGATACGGCGGCCCAGCCGCGCCAACCGCGTGGCGCAGGCCAGCGCCTCGCGCCCGTCGATCACCATGGCACACGAGCCGCACATCGCGGCGCGGCAGGAGTAGCGGAACCCGAGCGTGCCGTCCTGCTGCTCCAGCACCGCGAACAGCGCGTCCAGCACGCTCATCTTGGGACGTACCGCCACCTCGTAGCGGGCCCAGTACGGCCGCCGGTCGGTCGTGGGGTCGAAGCGCCGCACGCGCAGCTCGACGGTCTCGCCCGGGGCCGCCGCGCGAGTCATCGCACCGCCACCTCGCTCTCGGGCCGCAGGCGGGTGAGCGCCACGGGCTCGTCCCAGATGCGCTCGGCGGGAGCCTGCCGCTGCTGGTGGACGTTCACCAGCCAGCGCGCGTCGTCGCGGGCGGGGAAGTCGCTGCGGTAGTGCGAGCCGCGGCTCTCCTCGCGGTACAGCGCCGCGGCGGCTGTGAGCCGGGCCACTAGCACCAGGTTCTGCACGTCGAGCGCCTGCTGCCAGGCCAGGTTCCAGCGCGGCCCGCCGCGCACGCCCGTCCGCTCGGCGCGCTCCGCCAGCTCCGCCAGCGCCGCCAGCGCCGCGCGCAGGCCCGCTGCATCGCGCACCAGCCCCACGCGCTCCCACATGACCGTCTGCAGGGCGTCGCGCAGGGCGAAGGGGTTCTCGCCCTCGCGCCCCAGCGGGCGCAGGGCCGCTTCCTGCGCGGCGCGGGCGGCGGCCAGATCGATCGGCGCCAGCGGCCGCTCGGCGCACAGCGCGGCGGCCGTCTCGCCCGCCCGCGCGCCGAACACCGTCGAGTCGGCCACGCCGTTGCCGCCCAGGCGGTTGGCGCCATGGATGCCGCCGGCGTCCTCGCCGGCCACCAACAGGCCCGGCAGGTTGCAGCGGCAGTCGCGGTCGATCTTGACGCCGCCCATGTGGAAGTGGGCAGTGGGCGTCACCTCCACCGGCCCGCGGGTCAGGTCGTAGCCGACCTCGGCGCAGCGGCGCACCATGCCCGGGAAGCTGCGGCGCACGAACTCGGCGCCCAGGTGCGAGACGTCGAGCAGCACGCCGCCGGCCGGGGTGCCGCGGCCGGCCATGATCTCCAGGTAGCTGGCGCGGGCCACCACGTCGCGCGTCGAGCGCTCCAGCCGCTCGGGGTCGTAGCGGGCCATGAACCGCTCGCCCTGGGCGTTGTACAGGCGCCCGCCCGCGCCGCGCAGCCCCTCCTCCAGCACCATGCCGCTGAGCCGCGAGGCGCCGGCCAGCAGCCCCGTGGGGTGGAACTGCATCATCTCCATGTCGATGAGCACCGCGCCCGCGCGGTAGGCCAGCGCGTAGCCGTCGCCCGTCTTCTCCAGCGCCGGGGCCGAGTACTTGTACATGCGGGGCCCGCCGCCGGTGGCCAGGACCACCACCTTGGCGCGCGCCAGCGTGAAGCGCCCGCTGCGCTGGTCGAGCAGCAGCGCGCCGGCGATGCGGTCGCCCGCGGGGGCCGGCACCAGCGCCACGGCGCGCGTCTCGTCGAGAAAGGTGATGCCGCGCGCGAACAGCTGGTCGTGCAGGCGGCTGACGATCTCGATGCCGGTGAGGTCGCCGCGGTGCACCGTGCGGTCGAACGACTGGCCGGCGAACGGCTTCTGGTGGATGCAGCCGTCGGGGCCGCGGTCGAAGAAGCAGCCGACCTTGGTCTCCAGCTCGTGGATCACCCGCGGCGCGCCGGTGACCAGCTCCCAGGCCAGCTCCTGGTTGTTGAGGAACTGGCCGCCGCGGATCGTGTCGCGGAAGTGCAGCTCGACCGAGTCCGCCGGGTGCAGCACGGCGTTGAAGCCGCCCTGCACCAGCCGCGTGCAGCCGCTCTTGCCGACCAGCCCCTTGGCCACCAGCACGATGTGCAGCCGCGGGTCGGCGTCGTAGGCGTGCAGGGCGGCCATCAGCCCCGCGCCGCCGCTGCCGAGGATCAGCACGTCGCAGGTGAGCGTCTCGTCCATGGCTCAGCCCGGGATGCCCAGCCGGCGGTACAGCTCCGGCAGCCGCGCCCGCGCGCTGGCCTCCACCTCGCGGTAGATGCTGCCGCCGTGGGCATCCATGCCCACGGTGAGCGGTCCGAAATCGCGGAAGCGGAACTGCCAGAGGCACTCGGGCATGAGGTCCTCCCAGTACACCGCCTCGATCGCCTCGACCTGAAGCGTCTCCACCGAGGCCGCCCCGCCCACCACCGCCAGGTACACGCCGCCGTAGCGCTGGAACGCCGCGCTGCTGGCGTCCGACAGCCCGCCCTTGCCGCAGATGGCCCGCACGCCGTACTGGCGCAGCAGCGGCTCGGTGAAGCGGTCCATGCGCATGGAGGTGGTGGTGCCCACCGACAGCGGCTCGTAGCCCTGTGGGGTCTTGCGCACGTTCGGCGCGACGTGGAGCAGCACCGCGCCGCGCAGGTCCACGGGCGGCGGCTGGCCGTGGTCGAACATGCGGATCAGGCTGGCGTCGCGGATGCCCCAGACGACCCCGCTGAGGTACACCGAGTCGCCGCAGCGCCACTGGCGCACCGTGGCTTCATCGAGTGGCGTGGTGGCCGTGTACTCCGCCATCGCGCCTTGCCTCCCCGCGTGCGGCTAGTCGTTTGTGCCCCTATAATGCCCTGTTTCCCTGCTGCCGTGAACGGCGGGCCCGCCCTTCCGGGCGGCGGTAGCCGGCTCGATTCCTCCCTCACGGCGCACCAGGGCTACTGTCCCTGCGGGCATCGCTGGCGTCCCCTGCCGCCGGGAACGGTGGTCGCCCAGTTCACGCGGCACCGCGCCCTAGTAGGTGATCTCGTAGCGCCCGTCCGCGTACACCCGCGCGCGGCGCCGCTCGCCGCGCCAGCACTGCATGTTCACCGCCACGGGGTTGAGCGTGATGTGCGTCCAGGCGTACTCGACGTGGACCGCCAGCGCCGTGGTGTCGCCGCCCAGGCCCATCGGCCCGATGCCCGTGGCGTTGATCGCCGCCAGCAGCTCCTCCTCCAGCCCCGCCACCTCGGGGTCCGGGTTGCGCGAGCCGACCGGCCGCAGCGTCGCTTTCTTGGCCAGGGTCATGCACAGGTCGGACGACCCGCCGATGCCCACGCCGATGATGGTGGGGGGACACGGCTTGCCGCCCGCCTCGACCACGGTATCGAGCACGAACTTCTTGATCCCCGCCACGCCGTCGGCCGGGTACAGCATCTTCAGGAACGACATCGTCTCGGAGCCGGAGCCCTTGGGCAGGTGCAGGATGTCCAGGTAGTCGATCTGCGGCGAGAACTCGATGTGGAACACGGGCACCCCCACGCCACTACTGGTCTGCTGGTTGCGGCGCGTGAGGGGCGACACGATGCTGGAGCGCAGCGGGTGCTCGCGCGTGGCGGCCTCGACGCCCGCCCGCAGGGCCTCCTGGAGCCGCACGCCATCGACCAGGAAGCCACGGCCGATAGTCACCCAGAAGATGGGGATGCCCGTGTCCTGACAGACCAGGGTGCGGTGCTCGTCGGCCACGGAGATCGCCTTCAGCATAGTCGCTAGCACGCGGCGGCCGACCTCGCTCGACTCGCGCGCGGCGGCCTGCTGGAGCGCGGCGCGCACGTCCGGGGGGATGTCCTTCTGGGCCTCGATGTACAGCCGCCGCCCGAGGTCGTGGAGCAGCGCGTAGAGATCGCTGGCCGTGCCGGTCTCGACCACCGCCTGCATGGCACCCCCCGCTCGTGGCCGTAGGTCATACCTATGACCGTTCGCCCCCTGGTAGGTTCGGATTCTAGCGCCGCCCGTTGGTGCTGTCAATCCCCGCCGGCCGCGCGGGGGCGCGCTCCCAGCGGCCGCTTGGCGGGCAGGCCGGGCCGACGCGGGTACGCGGCGGGCGTCGGTGCCGCCTTGTCCACGAGCACCAGCGCTCGCCCGTCGGCCAGCTCCGGCAGGGCGATGGGCAGCGGTGGCCGGGCGGCTCCGCCCAGCTCGCGCAGCGCCAGCGCGGCGCGCGCCAGCTCGGCCGCCAGGTCGCCCTTGCGCGGCGCCACCAGCAGGCCCCCTACCTGGAGGAACGGCAGCGTCAGCTCCAGCAGGACCGGCAGCGCCGCCAGCGCCCGCGCCAGCGCCACGTCGTACACCGCACGGTGAGCAACCTGGTGTGCCGCGATCTCCGCCCGCTCGGCGACCACCGTCACGCCCTCCAGCTCCAGCTCGGCCACGACATGGGCCAGGAACGCGGCCTTCTTACCGGTGGCCTCCAGCAGGGTGAGCCGCAGCTGCGGTAGCGCCAGCTTGAGCGGCAGGCCGGGAAAGCCCCCGCCGCTGCCCACGTCGATCACGCGCAGCGGGGGGATTGCCGCCGCTGCGCCCCAGCGCGCCAGCAACGGCAGGGCACAGGTCAACGAGTCCAGAAAGTGCAGCCGCTCGACGGCGGTGGGCTCGGTGATGGCCGTGAGATTGAGCCGGGTGTTCCAGTGCAGCAGTAGCGCCTGGTAGCGCGCGAAGCGCGCCCGTTGCGCCTTGGTCAGCGGCAGGCCGAGCGCGGTCGCCCCTCCCGCGAGCAGCTCCATGCAGCCTCTCGCGTGCCCGTCGTTGAGTCCGTCTGTAGGGGACATCTATAATGAGGATGCCACAGCATTGTATCCACGCAGGATCCCGATAACGAGGTGGGCGCACTATGGCCAACAGCGCGACCTCGGGGACCACGTCCATGCTGCGGCTGGGCGAGGCCGTCAGCACCTACCTGAGCGGACTGGCTCCCCGCGAGCGCGAGACCCAGGCCCCGGCCCTGATGCGCTTCGTACGCTGGCTCGGCGCGGACCGCGAGGTGGGTAGTATCCGCCCCGTGGACCTAGAGCTGTACCAGGAGCAGCTTGGCGATGGGGGGTTCGACCCTACCAAGAGCCTGGAGAGCGTGCGGGCGTTTCTCGCCGAGGCGCGCAAGCGCGGCTGGACGGCGACAAACCTCGCTGTGCACATCAAGGTGCGCCGGCGCCCCACCGCGCGCGGCGCCCGCCAGCAGGCGAGCGAGGCCCCGCCACGCATCGAGATGACCGCCGCCGGGCGCGAGGCGCTGCAGCGCGAGCTGGAGCGGCTGGAGAACGAGGTGCGGCCCGAGCTGACCGCCGCGCTCCAGCGCGCCGCCGCGGACAAGGACTTCCGCGAGAACGCGCCCTACCACGCCGCCAAGCAGCAGCTCGCCGAGGTGCAGTCGCGTATCAATGCGCTGCGCGCGCAGCTCATGGCTGCCACCGTGGTGGACACGGTGCAGACCGAGCGCGCGGCGCTCGGCACCCGGGTGGTGCTTCGCGACCTCGATGCCGACGAGGAGCTGAGCTACACTCTGGTCGGGCCCGGCGAGATCGACGCCCGCCGCGGCCGCATTTCCATCCAGTCGCCCGTCGGCCGCGCGCTGGCGGACCACGTCGTGGGCGACACGGTCGAGGTGCAGACGCCAGCGGGCACGTATCGCTATCGCATCGAGCGGATCGAGGCGGCGGAGTGAGCAATGGGCCACCCCGCACCCCGCTGCTGACCGTCGACGGCGTGCTGATCGAGGACGGCGCCGTGTTGCTGGTGCGGCGGCGCCACCCGCCGTTCGCCGGCTGCTACGCGTTGCCGGGCGGCTTCGTCGACTATGGCGAGCCAGTCGAGGCGGCGGTGGTGCGCGAGCTGCGCGAGGAGACGGGCCTCGAGGTGGCGCTCGCCTACCTGCTCGGCGTCTACTCCGATCCGGGGCGCGATCCGCGCGGGCACACGGTGAGCATCGCCTACCGGGTCGTGCGGCGCGGCGGCGAGCTGCGGGGGGCCGACGATGTGGACGACGCGCGGTTCTTCCCGCTCGACGCGTTACCGCCGCTCGCCTTCGACCATGCCCGCATCCTCGCTGATGCCCGGCGCGCCGAGGCCGAGCGCGCCGCCCACGCCTGAGCGGCCCCCGCGGCGAGAGCCCGTCGTGGACCTTCGCTTGCAGGGCGCGGTGCTCGCGGGCCGCGCCGCCAGCGCGCTCAGCCGGCGGCTCGGGCGCGGCGGGGGTACTGTGATCGGCGGCCATGTCGTCACCCGCCTGGCGCCGCGGGCGCTCGCCGAGCTCAGCCGTGCGCTGCCCCGCGGCGTGGTGCTGGTGTCGGGCACCAACGGCAAGACGACCACCAGCCGCCTGCTGGCGCACCTGCTGGCCGGCCAGGGCGTGGCGCTGGTGCACAATCGCGCGGGCGCCAACCTGCTGCCCGGCATCGTCAGCGCGCTGGCCCAGAACACCGACTGGCGCGGCCGGCCGCGGGCGGCGCTGGGCCTGTTCGAGGTCGACGAGGCCACCCTGCCCCACGCGCTCGGTCCTGCTGCCCCGCGCGCGGTCGTGCTCACCAATCTGTTCCGCGACCAGCTCGACCGCTACGGCGAGGTGCACTTCGTGGCCGAGCTGTGGCGGCGGGCACTGGCAGCGCTGCCGGCCCCCAGCGCGCTGGTACTCAACGCCGACGACCCCTTGGTAGCCAACCTCGCCGCCGCGCACCGCGGGCCGGTGGTGTATTACGGGGTCGAGGCGCCGGAGCCGGGCGGGCCGGTGCTGCCCCACGCCGCCGACGCACGGCTATGCCCCAGCTGCGGCGCGCCGCTCGCCTACCGCCTCGTCTACTACGGCCATCTCGGTCACTACAGCTGTCCGGCCTGTCGCTTCCAGCGCCCGGCGCCGACCGTCGCGGCCGTCGCGCCCCTGCGGCTGGAGCCGACGCGCACGCTGCTGACGCTCCAGGTGCCGGGCGGCCAGCTGGCGCTCGCCCTGCCGCTGCCCGGCCTCTACAACGTGTACAATGCGCTGGCGGCGGCCGCGGCGGCGCTGGCGCTCGACGTGCCGCCCCCGGCCATCGCACGAGCGCTCGGCTCCTTCCGCGCCGCGTTCGGCCGGCTGGAGCGCGTGGCGGTGGGCGACCGCGCGGTGTCGCTGGCGCTGATCAAGAACCCCGTGGGCTGCACCGAGGTGCTGCGCACGCTCGCCGCCGACGCGGCGCCGAAGACGCTGCTGATAGCTATCAACGACCTGTTCGCCGACGGGACCGACGTCTCGTGGCTGTGGGATGTCGACTTCGAGCTGCTCGCCGAGCAGATAGCGACGGCGGTGTGCAGCGGCACGCGAGCCGAGGACATGGCGCTGCGGCTGAAGTACGCGCTGGTGGCCCCCAACCGGCTCGTGGTGGAGCCCGACGTGGAACGAGCGCTGGCGCGGGGGCTGGCGCTGACGCCGCCGGGCGGGGTATTGCACGTGCTGCCCACGTACACCGCGCTGCTGGCCGTGCGCGCCGCGCTACACCGCCGGGGCGCCGTGGGAGCGTTTTGGGAGAACTGAGTCTGCGCGCCCCCGCAGGAGCGAGAGGATGGCCGAGCCGACCGCTGCAGCGTACACACTGACCCTGGCGCATCTGTACCCCGAGCTGATGAGCACCTACGGCGATCGGGGCAACCTCCTCGCGCTCCAGCGGCGCGCCGCCTGGCGGGGCATCGTCCTGCGCATCGAGCCCATCGGGCTGGGAGTGCCGCTCGACCCCGATCGGTATGATCTGTACTTCTTCGGTGGGGGCCAAGACCGCGAGCAGGCAGTCGTCGCGGACGACTTGCAGCGCAAGGGGCCGGCCCTGCGCGCAGCCGCGGCCGGCGGGGCGGTGATGCTGGCGATCTGCGGCGGCTACCAGCTGCTCGGCCACGAGTTCCGCACCGGCGAGGGCGCCGCCCTCCCTGGAGTCGGCGTGCTCGACGTGCGGACCGTGGCCGGCGCGCGCCGCCACATCGGCAACGTGATCGTGCGCTGCGAGCTAGACGGCGCGGTGCGCACCCTGGTGGGGTTCGAGAACCACAGTGGCCAGACGTACCTCGGCCCGGGCGCACGCCCGCTGGGCCGCGTGGAAGTCGGGGCGGGCAACAACGGCGCGGACGGCACCGAGGGCGCCGTGTGCGGCGACGTCTACGGCTGCTACCTGCACGGCTCGCTGCTGCCGAAGAACCCCTGGTTCGCCGATCACCTGCTGCGGCGCGCGCTGGTGCGGCGCTACGGCGTGGCCGTACCCTTCCCGCCGCTCGATGACTCGCTGGAGGAGCGCGCGCATCAGGCGGTGCTGGCGCGCGTGCGGACGGTGGGGCGTGCGGCGGTGGGGGTGCGCTAGCGCGTGGCCACGCGCGAGGAGAGCGTCATGGCCGAGCCAGTGCGGCAGGGCTCCCGGCCGCTGTGGGCGGCGGCGCGCCGTGACCTCGCGCGCCGTGGGGGCCCAGCGCACCGCGCAACGCCCCCCGCGACGGTAGGCGCCCAACGGCCGGCGTCCCGCCCGCACCTGCGCCAGCTGGCCGGGGCGGCGGGCATCCTGATGGCCAGCTTCGTGGCCAGCCGCCTGCTGGGCCTGGTCCGCAACGCCGTGCTGGCCGCCTACTACGGTGCGTCAGACGCGTACGCCGCCTATCTCGCCGCCAACAACGTCGCGGACACCGTGTTCCAGATCCTCGCCGGCGGGGTGATGGGCGCGGCGTTCATCCCGGTGTTCACCCGCTATCTGGAACACGACGACGAACGTGGCGCCTGGCGGCTGGCCAGCTCGGCGATCAACTTGGCGGCGCTGCTCACCGGCCTGGTGGCGCTGGCCCTCGCCCTGCTGGCGCGCCCGCTCGCGGCGGGCCTGGCGGCCGGCCGCGACCCAGCCTTCCAGGAGCTGACCGCCGCGCTGCTGCGCCCGCTGCTGCTGGCGCCGGTGCTGTTCGCCGTCAGCGCCTTTCTCACCAGCATCCTCAACAGCTTCCAGCGCTTCTTCTGGGCCGCGCTGGCGCCGCTGGTGTACAACCTCGGCATCATCGCCGGCGCGGCGCTGCTGCACGCGCCGTATGGCATCCATGGCGTGGCGGTAGGCGTGGTAGTCGGCGCGGCCGGCCACCTGTTGATCCAGCTGCCCGATTTGCGGCGCGTGGGCGCGTGCTACTCACCGACCATCGACTGGCGGCATCCTGGCGTGCGCGAGGTCGGCCGGCTGATGGTACCCCGCATGTTCGCGCTCGGCGTGGCGCAGCTCAACAAGCTGGCCAGCGTGTTCTTCGCCCTGCTGCTGGCGGCCAGTAGTCTGCCGTACCTCGACTACGCTTGGCTCCTGACGATGGTGCCGCTCGGCGTGTTCGGCATGGCGGTCAGTACGGCGGTGTTTCCCGCCCTGGCGCGACAGAGCGCGGCTGCGCGCCACGACGAGCTGCATGCCCTGTTCAGCCTGAGCCTGCGGATGATCCTGTTCCTCACGCTGCCCGCGGCGGTCGGGCTGATGGTGCTCGGCGGCCCGATCGTGCGGTTGTTGTTCGAACGCGGCGAGTTCACGGGGGCCGACACGCGGGCCGTGGCGCTGGCGCTGGCCTGCTACGCCCTGGGCCTGCCGGGCCACAGTCTAGTGGAGATCGTGAACCGCGCGTTCTACGCCCTGCACGACACCCTCACCCCGGTCAAGGCCGCCGCCGTGGCCGTGGGGGCGAACTTGCTGCTCAGCGCCGCCACGGTGGGGCTGGCACAGCACGGCTGGCTGCCCACCGAGCACGCCTACGCCGGGCTGGCGGTGGCCAATGCGGCCGCGGCCACGTGCGAGGCGGCGCTGCTGCTGTGGTGGCTGCGGCGGCGGCTGCCCGCCCTCGCGGTTGGACCGCTGCTCGGGGCCGGCGGCCGCTGCGCGCTAGCGGCGGTGGGGATGGGGCTGCTGCTGGTGGCGGTGGAAGCGCGGCTGCTGCAGCTGCTGCCGACCACCACGACCGGTGGGCAAGGAGTGGCGGTGGGGCTGCTGGTCGGGCTGGGAGTGGGGGTGTACACGGCGCTGACCGCCGCGCTGGGCGGACGCGAGCCACGCCTCTTGCTGGGATTACTGCGCCCACGGTGACCCCCGGGGATCTCCCCCTAGCCGGCTGCGGTCAGGGTACAATGCGGCCACGGGCTACGGCCGCGGGCGGTGCCATGGGCATGCCCCTCGAGGAGGTGCCGGCCAATGGACGGGATGGCCCTGGCGCTGGGAGCGGGCCTGGCCGCACTGGGCTACGCGGGCCTGCTGGCGCGCAGCGTGCTGACCGCCAGCCCGGGCAACGAGTGCATGCGCGAGATCCAGGCGGCGATCCAGGAGGGCGCGCAGGCGTTCCTGCACCGCGAGTACTGCGTGCTAGTGGTGTTCGCGCTCGTCGTCGCAGGGTTCCTCGCGCTGGTCGTCGGGCCGGCCACTGCTGCGGCGTTCCTGTTCGGCGCGGCCTGCTCCGCGGCGACGGGTTATGCGGGCATGGCCATCGCGGTGCGCGCCAACGCGCGGACAGCGGAGGCCGCGGCACGCTCGCTCAACGGCGGCCTACGCGTGGCGTTCCAGAGCGGCGCGGTGATGGGCACCGCAGTCGTGGGCGTAGGGCTGCTGGGGCTGAGCCTCGTGTGGCTGCTCGTGCGTCCGCTGGTGGACTTCGAGCAGGCGGTGCGGGTCGTTAGCGGCTTCTCGTTCGGGGCCAGCTCGATCGCCTTGTTCGCGCGCGTGGGCGGGGGGATCTACACCAAGGCGGCCGATGTGGGCGCCGACTTGGTGGGCAAGCTCGAGGCGGGCATTCCGGAGGACGACCCGCGCAACCCGGCGGTGATCGCCGACAATGTGGGCGACAACGTGGGCGACGTGGCGGGCATGGGCGCCGACCTGTTCGAGTCGTACGTCGGCTCGATCGTGGGCACGATCGCCCTGGCCGGCACGACGAGCCTGGCGGGCGGCGAGGTGCTGCCGCTGCTGGTCGCTGCGGTGGGCGTCGCGGCCTCCATCGTCGGGACGCTCTGTGTGCGGGTAGCCGAGGGGGCCGACTTCAACGGGCTGCTGTGGGCGCTGCGCCGGGGCATCTTGACCGCCGGGGCGCTGGTGGTGGTGGGCAGCTACGCGGTGGTAGCCCTCACCGGCGCGGGGCCCGGCGTGTTTTGGGCGGTGATGGCGGGGCTGGTAGCCGGCATCGTGATCGGGCTGGGCACCGAGTACTTCACCTCCTACACCAATCGCCCGACCCAGCGGGTGGCCGAGGCAGCGGTCACCGGCGCCGCCACCACCCTCATCCAGGGACTGGCGGTAGGCATGCAGAGCACCGCGCTGGCGATGGTGGTTCTCAGCGCCGCGATCCTGATCGCCTACTGGCTGGCCGGCGTGTACGGCGTGGCGATCGCGGGGGTCGGCATGCTGTCTACCCTGGGCATCACCCTGGCCACCGACGCCTACGGCCCGGTCGCCGACAATGCGGGCGGCATCGCCGAGATGGCGCACCTGCCCGGGGAGGTGCGGACCCGCACCGACGCGCTCGACTCGCTGGGCAACACCACCGCGGCAACCGGCAAGGGCTTCGCCATCGGCTCGGCGGTGCTTACCGCCCTGGCCCTGATGGCCGCGTACACGGCGGCCGTCGGCCTCAGCAGCATCAACCTGCTCGACCCGCGCGTGATCGTGGGGCTGCTGCTGGGAGCGATGCTCGCGTACCTCTTCTGCGCGCTGGCCCTGACGGCGGTCGGCCAGGCGGCCTACGGGGTAGTGCGCGAGGTGCGGCGGCAGTTCGCCGAGATCCCGGGGCTGCTGGAAGGCCGGGCCCGCGCCGACTACGCGCGCTGCGTGGACATCACCACCCGCGCGGCGCTGCGGGAGATGCTCGGGCCGGGGCTGCTGGCGGTGCTGAGCCCGCTGGTGGTCGGGCTCGGCCTGGGCAAGGCGGCACTGGGCGGCATGCTGCTGGGCGCCATCGCCAGCGGCGCCCTGCTGGCCATCATGATGGCCAATGCCGGCGGCGCTTGGGACAATGCCAAGAAGCTGATCGAGGCGGGTACCCACGGCGGCAAGGGCGCCGAGCCGCACAAGGCCGCGGTAGTCGGCGACACGGTCGGCGACCCGTTCAAGGATACGGCCGGCCCCAGCCTGAACATCCTGATCAAGCTGATGTCCGTGGTGGCGCTGGTGATGGCGCCGCTATTCAGCGGCCGCTGAGCGCCCCGAGCGGCCCGCCAGACGCGCGCGTCCAGCGAGCCGCTCGGCAGGGATGCAACGTGCCGCGAGCCCCTACGGCGTCGGCCTCAGCCGGAGAACGCCGCGGGCTGCGCGACGGGCCCGGACGGCGCGCCCTCGGCCTCTTCCCAGATGCGGCGGTCCTTCGTCTCGGGGATGAACAGCCCGCCGATGACCACCGACATCAGCGCCACGCCGATCGCGTAGATCAGCCCGGCCAGCAGGTTGCCGTTGGGGTCGCCGCCGGGGTTGAGGCCCCGCAGGTCGAACAGCCCGAGGAACGGGATGTAGCCCTGGCCGGGGATCGTGGCCGCCACCAGGCCGAGGTAGATCGTCGGTAGCCAGCCGCCGAACCAGCCGTTGCCGAAGTGGTACGGGATCGACAGCGACGTGTAGCGGATCGCCGTCGGGAAGTACTCGACCAGGAAGGCAGCGATCGGCCCGTACACCATCGTCACGTAGATGATCTGGATCCACACCAGCGCGGCGATGACGGGGATGTTGGGGTTCGCGCCCGTGATCTTGCCCGCCTGGTCGTACACCAGGTTGGCGTTGGCCATGATCGCCTGGTAGATCGGCCAGTAGGTCACCGCGGCGATCAGACAGCCGCCCAGGATCACCGGCTTGCGGCCGATCTTGTCGGACAGCCAGCCGAAGAAGACGAAGAACGGGGTAGCCAGCGCGATCGCGACCAGCAGGATGACGTACGCGGGCACGTAGGGCGACTTGAGATACACGGTCAGGAAGAACAGCGCCTGGAACTGCCCCTGGTACCACACCACCGCCTGGCCGGCCGTCATGCCGAGCAGCGCCAGCAGCATCATCCCCAGACGCTTGCCGCCGAAGCTCTGCCGGGCCCAGCTCGCGGTATTGGTAGCCGTGCGGCCGCGCTCCTTGAGGTACGAGAACAGCGGCGTCTCCTGCAGGCGCACGCGGATGTACAGCGCCACGAACACCAGGACGATGGATAGCAGGAACGGCACGCGCCAGCCCCACTCGCGGTACACTTGGTCGCCGAACCACAGGCGCGTGATCAGGATCACGCCCAGAGAGGCGAACATGCCCACCGTGGCCGTGGTCTGGATCCACGACGTATACAGCCCGCGCTTACCGTCCGGCGCGTGCTCGGCCACGTAGATCGCCGCGCCGCCGTACTCGCCGCCCAGGGCGAGCCCTTGCAGCAGGCGCAGGATGGTGAGGATCAGCGGCGCCAGGATGCCGATCTGCTGGTACGTCGGCAGCAGGCC
>Ga0070737_10003861_pt1 | contig 15595 bp, 13 predicted proteins | sample Coa_R1_10_FD_66438 | JGI IMG/M metagenome (GOLD analysis project Ga0070737, IMG submission 66438) | Surface soil microbial communities from Centralia Pennsylvania, which are recovering from an underground coalmine fire - Coalmine... | ecosystem: Environmental > Terrestrial > Soil > Unclassified...
GAGCTGCGGCCCGACGAGGCGCGCGCCATCCTCACCGCGATGGAGCCGGCCGAGGCGCAGGACGTGCGCGAGCTGCTCGCGCACCCGCGGCAGAGCGCCGGCAGCTTGATGACACCCGACTACGTGGCGCTCAGCCCGGACCTCACCGCTGAGGAGGCTATCGCGCGTCTGCGCCAAGTCGCCGAAGAGGCAGAGACGATCTACTACATCTACGTCACCGACCCGGCGACCAACCGGCTGCTCGGCGTCCTGTCGCTGCGCAACCTCGTGCTCAGCCGGCCCGACACGCCGATCCGCGAGCTGATGATCACCCCGGTGATCAAGGTGCGTGTCGACGCCGACCAGGAGGAGGCGGCGCGGCTGTTGGACCAGTACCATCTCATCGCCTTGCCGGTGGTGGACGCCGAGGACCGCCTGCTCGGCATCATCACCGCCGACGACGCGGCCGATGTGCTGTTGGAGGAGGCGGGCGAGGACATCGAGCGCCTGGGCGGCTCGCAGCCGCTGGAGGAGCCGTACCTGCGCGCATCGATCCTCCACCTGTTCCGCAAGCGCATCGGCTGGCTGCTGGTGCTGTTCGTCGCCGAGGCGTACACCGGCACGGTGCTGCGGCATTTCGAGGACACCCTGTCCGAGGCGATCGCGCTCGCCTTCTTCATCCCCCTGCTGATCGGGACGGGGGGAAACGTCGGCTCGCAGACCGTTACCACGCTCGTGCGCGCACTGGCAGTGGGCGAGGTCGAGTTTCGCGACTGGCTGCGCGTGCTCGGCCGCGAGCTGGCGGTGGCCAGCCTGCTGGGCGCGGTCATGGCGCTCGCCACGTACATTCGCTCCTGGACGCTCGGGGTGGGCCTCGAGGTCGGGCCGGTGGTAGCGGTCACCGCGCTGTGCGTGGTGTTATGGGCGGCGACCGTGGCCGCGGTGTTGCCGCTTATCCTGCACAAGCTGCGGATCGACCCGGCCGTCGTGTCCGCCCTGTTCATCACCACGCTGGTCGATGGCACTGGGCTGTTCATGTACTTCACCATCGCGCGCGTCATGCTTCATCTGGACTAAGGCTAGGCGCGCAGCGCGGGTGCGGCGTGCACGATGCGTCCGCCGACCATCGTCAAGTCGACGGGCAAGGTGGGCAGCGCCGCCTCGTCGCAGGTGAGCGGGTCGTCGCCCAGCGCCACCAAGTCCGCCAGCTGCCCGGGGGCGATCTGCCCCTTGCGGCCCTCATCGAACGTGATGTAGGCGCCCGCGGCGGTGTACAGCCACAGCGCCTCCGCGCGGCTTACGCGCTGCGCCGCCCCGAGCACCTCGCCCGTCGTGCGGTCGATCCGGGTGGTGGCATGCCACAAGCCGAGCAGCGGTGGGTACGGGTTCACTGGGGCGTCCGAGCCCAACGCCACCGGGAGCCCCGCGTCCAGCCAGCGGCGCAGGGGGATCGCCTCCTCCGCCAGCTCGCGCCCTAGGTAGCGTACGTACCCTTGGCCCATGGTGTACAGGAACACCGTCTGCGTGACCACCACGGCGCCGAGTCGACGGATGGCCGCCAGGTTCGCCGCGCTGGGGAACTGGCAGTGCACGAGCGTCCAGCGCAGCCCGTCGATCGGCTGCTCGGAGTGGACCTGGGCGTAGCTGTCGAGCACCACGTCGATGGCGCGGCCGCCCGAGTCGTGCTGGGCCACCCGCAGGCCATGTCGCCGGGCAAGCCGCAGGATCGCCAGCAGTTTGTCGGGAGCGACCAGCTGGAGCCCGTGGCTCAGTTGCCCGTCGGCGGTCCGATATGGCGCGCGCATCAGCGCCGTGCCGATCCCCACCCCGCCATCGACGAACAGCTTCACGCCGGCTACCCGCAGCCAGGTGTCGCCGAACCCCGGGCCGCTGGTGAACGCCAGGTGGGCCAGGCGGTCGGCGATCTCCGGCAGCGCGGGATGCGTGTCCAGGTGCACGTGGACGTAGCTGCGCACGGTCAGCTCACCGCGCGCCCAGAGGTCCTGGTAGGCGGCGAGCGCCTCCAGCGACGCGCCGTGCTCGCACACGCTGGTCAGGCCCACGCGATGGTACGCCGCACAGGCAGCGCGGATGCCCGCCACGCGCTCGGCGTGGGTCCGCGACGGCAGGTGGGGCCGTACCAGCGCCATCGCTGCCGGCTCGTAGAACCGGCCGTCTAGCTCGCCCTCGGCGTCGCGCCCCAGCCGGCCGCCCGGCGGGTCGGGCGTGGCGCGGCTCACGCCGACGCGCTGCAGGGCCGCGCTGTTGAGGATCAGGATGTGGGGGGCCTGGATGCACACGGGATGGTCCGGCAGCGCCGGGTCGAGGTCGGCGCGCGTGGGGTAGCGCCGCTCGGCAAGGGCGTGGGAGATGGCCGGCTCGCCGATCTCGGCCGTCACTACCCACTCGCCGCGCGGGGTGGCACGCGCGCGCTCGACTAGGCGCCCGACCAGCTCGGCGATATCCCGGCAGCCCTCCAGCGACACGCGCAGCAGGCCCAGGCCCGTGCTAGACAGATGGTTGTGCGTGTCGTGAAAGCCAGGCACGAGCGTGCGCCCGCCGAGATCGAGACACCGGGTGCGACGGCCCACCAGCGGCGCCAGCTCGCGCTCGCTGCCCACGCCCACGATCCGCTCGCCACGCACCGCCACCGCCTCGGCACGGGGCAGCGCCGGGTCGAGTGTGCGCACATTCGCCCGGTACAGCAGTACGTCGGCCGTGTCGTCCAGCACCGGCATGGAGCGCTCCTTTCTTGCTTGCGGCCGAACCGCGGCTACAGTTCGCGGCGAACGCGTGTGCCCGCGCGCCCCTGGAGGGCAGCGAGCACGTGCGCCGGCGCGGTGATGAGCGCCTGTGCGCCGCCCGCGCGTACGAACTCGCAGGCGGCCTCCACCTTCGGCCCCATGCTGCCGGCGGCGAAGTGGCCCGCGCGGGCGTAGGCCTCCAGCTCCGCCAGAGGGACGTCGCGCAGGGGGCGTTCTTGCGGGGTGCCGAAGTGCAGGCGCACCTCCGGCACCGCTGTCAACAGCAGCAGCGCGTCGGCCGCCAGCTCGCGCGCCACGAGGCTGGCGGCCAGGTCCTTGTCGATCACCGCCTCGACGCCCTCCAGCCGCCCGTCCGGCCGCTCGACCACCGGCACGCCGCCCCCGCCGCAGCAGAGGACTACGAGCCCCGGCGCCAGGAGCTGCCGCAGCGCCGCGCGCTCTACCAGCCGCAGCGGGCGCGGCGAGGGCACCACGCGGCGCCACCCGCGGCCGGCGTCCTGCACCAGCGTCCAGCCGCGCTCGGCGCGCAGGTATGCGGCGGTCGCCGGGTCGTAGAAGGGACCGATCGGCTTGCTCGGCGTGGCGAAGGCCAGGTCCGCCGGATCGACGACGCAGCGGGTCAGCAGGCCCACGGCGGTGTACGGCCACCCGCGCGCAGCGAAGGCAGCGTCCAGCGCCTGCGCAAGCAGGTAGCCGAGCTGCCCTTGGCTCATCGCGCCGCACACATCGAGTGGCTGGGGGGGCACGTCGGGCGCGGCGGCCTCCTGTTGCAGCACCAGGTTGCCGACCTGCGGGCCGTTGCCGTGGATGACCACCACCTGCCAGCCAGCGGCCAGCAGCGCCGCTAGCGCCTCGGCCATGGCCGCCAGGTTTGCCGCCTGCTCGGCGACCGTGCCGCGCTGGCCAGGCTGCAGGATCGCGTTGCCGCCGAAGGCGACGACTGCCAGTGGCATCGGCCTCGTCTCGCGCCGCCGCGCCCGCTCCCGGCCCGGCGGGACTATGTGTTGCTCAATAGCGCCCCAAGCGGGCGACCGCCGCGGCAGCGAAGGAGGGGTCGAGCACGGCGTCGAGGGTCACGCTCGCCGGCACGCTCCCCTGGGCGATCAGCCAGCGCAGCTGGCCCTCCAGGCTCGCGCGGTCCACCTCCCCGTTCGGATCCACGACGGTCCAACCGCTGCGCTCGAACAAGGCGGGGTCGGCGATCGGCACGTAGCGACCAGCCACGGCCAACACGGTCGCCCGGTCGCGGCCGAGCACGCCCGCCTCGTGGTAGTCGCGCACGCCGCGCAGGTACGCGGTCATCCAGCGGCGGCCGATCTCGGCGCGCTCGGTAGCCAGTGCGGCGCTGTACAGGATGACCGTGAACTGGAAGCGCGGCTCCAGGTCCGCGATCTCGCGCCACTTCACGGCGCTGCCGCGTTCGGCGGCCACCGTGGCGGTCGGGTCAGCCTGGATGGCGGCGTCGATGGCCCCGTTGGCAAATGCGGACACCATATCGGGAAAGCCCAGCTCGACGAGGTTCAGCTCGGTGGGCGAAAAGCCGCCACGCCCGGCCAGCAGGTGCGCAGCGTACTCGTTCACGCTCGCCTTCGCCGCGATGGCCACGGTGCGGTCGCGGAAGTCGGGGTAGTCGCGGATCGCCCCGCTATCGACCAGGTCCCGGCGCACGGTGATGTGCACGGCGCTATGGCCGGGCTCGTGGCGCGCCAGGGGGCCGACGATGCGCAGGCCCACCCCGCGGGCCACCGCGTTGAACAGGCCAGCACTGGCGCCGCCTGCCCCCACATCGAGCTGGTCGGCTCCCAACGCGGTAATCATGCGGGCAGCGGCATCGAACGGGATGTATTCGACCGCGAGGCCTTCCTCGGCGAAGTAGCCGCGTTCCGAGGCCAGGTACATGCCGGCGTTGGCCAGCGCGGGCGCGTGACCGACGCGCACGGTGGCGCGCGGCGGCGGGGTCGATGCGTTGACCGTGGTCGGGGAATGCTGCGCAGGGGGTGGCGCGGTAGGCGTCATGGGCGGCCCCGCGCAAGCGCTGAGGCTCACGCTCAGCCACCACCAAACCAGCCACCTCCGCATGCTCATCCCCGGTTGCAATGGTGGCGCACCGGCGCCGCCGCCGGCGCGCCAATGCTAGGAGCGCGCTGCCTCGGCCGCCAGCGTCGGATCGACCAACTCCGCCCATCCCTTGCCAGCCTCGTCGAGTCCCATCGCAGCCTGCTCCGTAGCGATGACGTCTTCGAGGGCGTCGCGCAGCTCCGTGAGGTCGGCGGTCTCCACGTACCCCTCGATCATGCGTGCGTAGACGGCGCGTGCCACCTCGGGGGCGAGGTCGAAGCGCTCGGCCAGGAAAGCCGCGCTCCAGACAGGATCCGCCTTAAGATACCGTATCGCTGCACGCTCAGCACGGATCAAGGCCAGTACTTCCACGCGGCGCGTCACGAGGCGGCTCTCTGGCGCGACCAAGCCGGTGTTCACGGCGCGGTACAGGGTATCGGTGCGCACCCACTCGCGGAATCCCTCGTGGAGCGCGAGCACGCTGTAGGGAAGCGACAGCGCGGCTCCGGCGACCACCCCCGCCTGCAGCGCCTGCAGTTGGCGCGAGGGATCGCCGAGCGCTACCAAGGTTAGCTCACCGACCTCCACGTTCAGGTGGCGCAGCGCAGCACGCACCGCGCGATCATTGGCAGACCCGGGCGCCGAGATGGCAAGGGCCTTGCCGCGCAACTGCGCCGGTGCCGTCACCGCTGGGTGGGTCACGAAAGTGTATTCCTGCAACGACGCCACCGACACGATCTTCAGTGGCAAGCCGCGAAGGGCGAGCCGGATACCCCCCGGAATCCCGGCTGTGTACGCCAGTTCGCCCGCGCTCAGCGCAGCGGCCACGACGTTCGCCGGCGCCACCACGCGCTCGACCTCCAGCCCATGCGCCCGGTAGAACCCGCGTTCCTGCGCGACTTGCAGGTACAGATACTGCACGGCCGTGGAGGGTTGCCCATAGCGCACGGACGTGAGTAGTGGCGCGGGCGTGGGGGATGCGTCGGCGGGCGAAGACACGGCGGGAGCAGCCGTGGGCAGAGTATTGCAGGCGGCCAGTAGGCCAGCCAGCCCCATGGCCCGTAGCAGCTGCGCAGGCGCGGCGCCCCCGCGGCGCCCCCAAGAGCGCCTTGGTAGGTGTTCGTCGACATGCGACGCGGTCATCCGCGGTTCGTGCCTCTCCTGCAGGGGTATCCCCGACCTTACCATGCTGGTCGCCTGGTCGCCAGCGCGCGGCACGGCCGGGATGCCGGCGGCGCTAGGCGGGTAGCGGCCCGGTGGCGAGCAGGCCGGGCAGCTCGGCGAGCGTCTGGATGGTGGGGGCGTAGGGCACGCGGCCGTGCCCCTTGCGGTCGATCAGCACGGCGGGGATGCCGACCGCGCGCGCGCCGGCGATGTCCTCCACGTAGTTGTCGCCCACGTGCAGCGCCGCGTACGCCGGCACCCCGGCCAGCGCCAGCGCCCGTTCGAACATGCGCCGGTGGGGCTTGACGACGCCCTCGCACTCGGACACGACCAGGAAATCGAAATACTCGCGGATGCCGAGGCGCTCGCACAGAGCGGGCAGCCGCGGCTCCCAGTTGGAGATGATGGCTAGCCGGTAGCCGGCAGCGCGCAGTGTGGCCAAGGCGGCCAGCACCTCCGGATACAGGGGGAACAGCTCGCCGCCGATCCAGGCCTCCTGGATCGCCGCCTGGACTGCACTGGCCTGCTCAGGAGCCACGCCCACGTAGGCGAGCAGGCGTCTTACCAAAGTCTCGCGCCGGTGTTGGGCCAACTCCGCCGAGATACGATGGTCGGCGGTGCGGGGCGAGGGGAGCGCGGCGTCCAACTCGCGATGCAGCCCGCGCAAGGCCAGCTCCAGCGCGGCCGCGTCGATCGTGTAGCCGAAGCGGGCCAGCACGGCCTGATACACTGGGCCCGGGCCATTCACGCGGACGAGCGTCTCGCCAACATCGAGAAACACGTACCGTGGGCGCGTGGTGTCCCTCCCCTGCCCCGATAGAGCCGGGCTAGTCGTCGAGGCTCACGCTGTCGCGGCGGCGCGGCACCCCGTTCAGGTACGCTTGGTCCAGCGGCACGATGCGGAACAGCACCCAGATATCCTCGGCCGTGTGCGGGCGCAGGGCGGCGGTGATCTCCTCGGCCAGGCGCTGCGCGTAGCGGTAACGCTGCTCCTCGCTGCTCAGCTCCACCCACACCTCGACGCCCGCGTAGTCGCCCTCGTACAGCCAGCGGCGCACGATCACGTCACGCGGCGCGATGCGCAGCACGCTGGCTACCCGCTCGCGCACCGCCTCGCGCGCGGCGGCGAACACCTCGGCGGGCCCGTCGTATTCGACGAACAGCATCAGCGCTCGGCCTCCCCCAGCCGCTCCTTGAGCCGGTCGATCGCGGCGATCTCGCTGGGATCGACCCCGTTGAGCAGGGCTAGATAGTAACTGACCCAGTCGCCGTAGGCCACGGCGGTCAGCAGCTGCGCCAGCGGCCCGTCGCCCCAGGCGACCACCGTCGTGTACGGCACGCCCGCCCGCTCCAGCAGCTCGGCGGTGACCTCCGCGCGCAGCGTCAAGCGGGGGGGCAGCAGCGCCGAGTGCAGTTGCACCACGTGGACGGCCGCCGTGGCCGCCGGCGGGCAGCGGTAGCCCACCACCGCGTTGTGGTCCAGCTCCGGCAGCTCCTCGAAGAACGCCCAGTTCTTGGCGTTCTCGTTGAGCTGGCTCTTCCAGCGCCGGGCCGCCGGGGCGAGAAACCCACCGCCGTACACCACCGCCGCACGGCCATGCAATGCCTGCGCGAGCTGCTTGGCCCCGTTGGCCGCGGTCGGGGTGCGGGGGCCGAGCTGCGCGGCCGCCTCGTGCAGCGCCGCCGTGGCCGCGGCGAGCGCCGCCGTCTGATCGGGCAGATAGCCCAGCCGCGCCAGCAGGCTCAGCACGAGCCCCAGCGAGTAGCCGAGCGCCGCGCGCGGCTGGCCCGCGTAGGCGAAGCGCAGCACGGGCCGCCCCGCCTCGCTTAGCAGGTCGGCCAGCGGGCCGCCGGTGGTGATCCCCACCACGGGCGCGCCGATGGCCAACGCGCGCCGCGCGCTGCTCAGCGTCTCCTCGGTGGCGCCCGAGTAGCTCGACGCGATCACCAGCGTGCGGGCGTTCACCCACCCCGGCAGGCCGTAGTCGCGCCAGACCACCAGCGGGACCGCCAGCGTGTCGCTCGCCAGGGCACGCACCAGGTCGGCACCGATCGCCGAGCCGCCCATGCCAGCCACCACGATCGCCGCCGCCTGCCGGTACAGCGCTGGCGCGTCGAGCGCCGCCGCGAGCCGCTGCGCCTCGGCGAGCTGGGCGGGCAGTGCCTCCAGGTGCCCGAGCATGCCGGCGCGATCGACCGCCGGGAACGTCTCGGGCCGGTCCAGCTCGACCGCGCCGCTCACCGCACCGCCCCCTCTCACACCCCGGCCAGCTGGTGGCCGTAGTCGAGAATCTGGCGCACGCGCTCGGGCCGCGTCGTCTCGGTGTAGATGCGCAGCAGCGGCTCGGTGCCCGAGAAGCGGATCAGCAGCCAGCTGCCATCCTCGAGGTAGAACTTGCGGCCTTCGAGGTCGTCGGTGCGCACCACTGCCAGCCCGGCGATCTCGCGCGGGGCGGCGCTCATCACGCGCTCGATGATCGCCGCGCGCTGGTCGGCGGGGAAGTGCACATCGTCGCGGCTGTAGTACGACTCGCCGGCGAGCTCGTGGAGGGAGCGCACGATCTCCGACAGCGGGCGGCCCAGCTGCACGCGCAGGTCGAGCAGGTACAGCCCCGCGAGGATCGCGTCGCGCTCGGGGATGTGGCCTTGGAAACCGTAGCCACCGCTCTCCTCGCCGCCCAGGATGGCGCCGGTCTCCAGCATCTTCGGCCCGACGTACTTGAAGCCCACCGGGGTCTCGTACACCGGCACGCCGTACCGCTGGCCGAGTCGGTCGGCCATCGAGGTGCTGGTCAGCGAGCGCACCGCCGGCCCGCGCAGGCCACGCACCTCCAGCAGGTAGTAGAACAGCAGCGCGTAGACCTGGAGCTGGTTCACGAACGTCCCGCGCTCGTCGACCAGCCCGATGCGGTCGGCGTCGCCGTCGGTGGCCAGGCCGACATCGGCGCCCTCGCGCGGCACCGCGGCGAGCAGCGCGTCGATGTTCGGCGGGATCGGCTCCGGCGCGTGGATGCCCGGAAACGCCGGGTTGATCTCGCCGCGCAGGGTACGCACGCCATCGCCCAGCAGCTCGCCGAAGTAGCCCATGCCGGCGCCGTACAGCGCATCGTGCACCACGCGCAGCCGGCTAGCGCGCAGCCGCTCCAGGTCTACCAGCCGGGCCAGCTGGGCGAAGTAGGGCGCGCGGGCGTCGATCAGCTCCACGCGGCCCTGGCGCTGGGCCTCGGCGAGCGGTAAGCGCTCTACGTGCCCCGCTGCCTGGTGGGCCGCGATCCGCTCCTCGAGCCGCGCGACGACCTCCGGGGAGGCCGAGCCGGCGTACTCCGGCTTGTACTTGAAACCGTTGTAGCTCGCGGGGTTGTGGCTAGAGGTGATCACCACCCCGCCGCCCGCATGGCGGTCGAGCACCGAGTACGACACGACGGGGGTCGGCTCGGGCCGGTTGCAAAGGTACACGTGGATGTCGTTGGCGGCCGCGACTTCGGCGACCGCCGCGGCGAAGCGGTCCGAGCCGAAGCGCGTGTCGTAGCCCACCACCAGCCCGTGGCGCGCCTGGCCGGTGCTGTGCAGGTAGTCGGCCACCGCCTGCGCGCAGTAGCGCACGTTCTCGAACGTGTAGTCCTCGGCGATGATCGCGCGCCAGCCGTCCGTGCCGAACTTGATAGGTGTGGGCATACCGCCTCCGCAAGGGGTGGGTGCAGCCGCGCCGCACCCGCTCCATGATACCGGATCGCCTACGCGGGCCCGCAGCGGGCAGACAGAGCGCCCACCCGGGCACGCCGGGTGGGCCCTGGGCCGTGGGCCGCGCGGCCTAGAGGCCGGCGTCGCGGCGCAGGATCTCCGCCTTGCTCGTCTCCTCCCACGGCGCGTCGATGTCGAGGCGCCCAAAATGGCCGTAGGCCGCCGTGGGCCGGTAGATCGGCCGGCGCAGCCGCAGGTCGCGGATGATCGCGCCCGGGCGCAGGTCGAAGTGCTTGGCGATCAGCTCGCTGATCACCGCCTCGTCGACCTTCGCGGTGCCGAACGTCTCGATGTTCACGCTGAGCGGCTTGGCCACGCCGATGGCGTAGGCGATCTGCACCTCGAAGCGGTCGGCCAGCCCGGCGGCGACCACGTTCTTGGCCACCCAGCGGGCGGCGTAGGCGGCCGAGCGATCGACCTTGGTGGGGTCCTTGCCGCTGAAGGCGCCGCCGCCGTGCCGCGCCATGCCGCCGTAGGTGTCCACGATGATCTTGCGGCCGGTGAGGCCGGCGTCGCCCATCGGCCCGCCGATCACGAAGCGGCCCGTCGGGTTGATGTAGTACTTGGTGTGCCGGTCGAGGTACTCGGGCGGGATCACCGCGGCGATGACGTGCTCGCGCACGTCGCGCTGGATCTGCTCCCAGCTCACGTCGGGGTCGTGCTGCGTGGAGATGACCACCGCCTCGACCCGCTTGGGGCGGCCGTAGGCGTACTCGATCGTCACCTGGCTCTTGCCGTCGGGGCGCAGGTAGGGCAGCTCGCCCGACTTGCGCACCTGGGCCAGCCGGCGGCAGAGGCGGTGGGCCAGCGCGATCGGCAGCGGCATCAGCTCCGGGGTCTCGTTGCAGGCGAAGCCGATCATCATGCCCTGGTCGCCCGCGCCGACCTGGAGCTCGGGGTCGTCGTCCAGCTCGCCGAGCCGGTACTCCAGCGCGGCGTTCACGCCCTGGGCGATGTCGGGCGACTGCTCCTTGATCGCCACCAGCACGCCGCAGGTCTGGTAGTCGAAGCCGTAGCTGGCGTCGGTATAGCCGATGTCGCGCACGACCTCGCGCACCAGCTTCTGCATGTCGATGTACGTCTTGGTAGTGATCTCGCCGCCCACCAGCACGGTGCCCGTGGTGGCGTAGCACTCTGCCGCGCAGCGCCCCTGGGGGTCCTCCCGCAGGATCGCGTCCAGGATGGCGTCGCTGATCTGGTCGCAGATCTTGTCGGGGTGGCCCTCGGTCACGGACTCGGAGGTGAAGAACAGCTGCGGCGATCGCATGAAACTGATGGACATACCTCTCCCCCCGCGGATGAGCCGCGCTCATCCGGAATTGTCAGCGCTCCGCGGCGCTACGTGCCCTCGTCCCAGGTCTCCAGGTACTTGGCCTGCTCGGGCGTCAGCGTGTCGATCTGCACGCCGAGCGAGGCCAGCTTGAGCCGCGCGATCTCGCGGTCGATCTCCGCCGGCACCGGGTACACCTTCCGCTCCAACTCCCGGTGGTGGCGCAGCATGTACTCGCTAGCTAGCGCCTGGTTGGCGAAGCTCATGTCCATCACCGCGGCGGGGTGCCCCTCGGCCGCGGCGAGGTTGATCAGCCGGCCCTCGCCCAAGAGATACACGCGGTGGCCGTCGGGGTAGGTGTACTCGTCCACGAAGGGGCGCACGCGCCGCTTGCTGCGCGCGTCGCGCTCCAGCGCGGGGATGTCGATCTCGGCGTTGAAGTGGCCGGCATTGGCCACGATCGCGCCGTCCTTCATCGCCGCGAGGTGTTCGGCGGCAATGACGTGCTTGTTGCCCGTGACGGTGATGAACAGGTCGCCCTCGCGCGCCGCCTGGGCGATGGGCAGCACGCGGTGGCCGTCCATCAGCGCCTCCAGCGCGCGCAGCGGGTCGACCTCGGTGACGATCACATTGGCGCCGTGGCCCTTGGCGCGCATGGCCACGCCCTTGCCGCACCAGCCGTAGCCGCACACCACCACGGTGCGGCCCGCCAGCAGCACGTTGGTGGCCCGCAGGATGCCGTCCAGCGTGCTCTGGCCGGTGCCGTAGCGGTTGTCGAACATGTGCTTGGTGTAGGCTTCGTTGACGGCGACGATCGGGTAGCGCAGCACGCCGTCCTCGGCCATGGCCCGCAGGCGGATCACCCCGGTGGTGGTCTCTTCCGTGCCACCGAGCACCTCGCCCAGCAGGTCTTGGCGCTGCGTGTGCAGGGTGGTGACCAGGTCGGCGCCGTCGTCCATCGTCAGCTGCGGGCGCCGGTCGAGCACCGCGGCCAGGTGGGCGTAGTACGTTCGCTCGTCCTCGCCCTTGATGGCGAACACGGGGATGCCGTAGTCGACCACCAGCGAGGCGGCCACGTCGTCCTGCGTGCTGAGCGGGTTCGAGGCGCACAGCGCGACCTCCGCGCCGCCCGCCTGCAGGGTGATGGCCAGATTGGCGGTCTCCGAGGTGACGTGCAGACAGGCGGCCAGGCGCACGCCCCGCAGGGGCTGCTCGCGCGCGAACCGCTCGCGCACCAGCCGCAACACCGGCATCTGCGCCTCGGCCCACTCGATGCGCAGCTTGCCCGCCGGCGCCAGGGACAGGTCCTTGACGTCGTGGTCGCGTGTGGTGGTTTGGGACACCCTTTCCTCCTCGCTCTCGACGCCCGCCGCAGTGGCGTCGCTTCAGAACGCCTCGCCGAACGCCTCGCGGTAGCGCGCGGCGAATTCCTCGCGCGTGTAGCGGTGCTCCTGGGTGCCGTAGCGCTCGACGGCGAAGGTCGCCGCCAGGCTGGCGACGCGCCCGTAGCGCGGGGCCGGCTCGTCCCGCAGCAGGCCGCGCAGCACCCCCGCGCGGTAGGCGTCGCCGGCCCCGGTCGGGTCGACCACCTGCCGCGGCGGCGCCACGGGGATCTCCCAGCGCGCGCCGCGCTCGTAGATCACCGAGCCCTGCTCGCCCCGCGTGACAATGACCACGTCGGCCAGCTCCAGCAGCGCCTCGGGGGAGTAACCGGTCTTCTCGGCGATCAGCGCCATCTCGTAGTCGTTGCCGATCACGCACCGCGCGCCGCGCATGCAGGCGACCAACTGCTCGCCCGACAACACGGGCAACGCCTGGCCCGGGTCGAACACATACGGGAGCCCCTGGGCGTGGCACTCAGCCGGGTAGCGCACCATCGCCTCCGGGGCGTTGGGCGCCACGATCACCAGCTCGGGCCGCTCCGCGACGCGCGCCAGCGACAGCTCGCCGGCCCGCCGCATGGCGCCCGGGTAAAAGCCGGTGATCTGGTTGTCGGCGCGATCGGTGGTGATGAACGCCAGCGCCGTGTAGTCGTCCGCCACCTCGTGGATCAGCGAGGTGTCCACCCCGCTGGCCTCCAGGTGCTGGCGGTAATCGCCGAAGTCCTGGCCGACCGTGGCCAGCACGCGCGGCCGCTCGCCCAACAGCGCCAGATTGTAGGCGATGTTGCCCGCGGTGCCACCGCGCATCTTGCGCAGCGTCTCCACCAGGAAGCTGACGCTCAGCATGTGGACCTTGTCGGGCAGGATGTGGTCCTTGAAGTAGCCCGGGAAATCCATGATGTAGTCGAAAGCGATCGACCCGGTGACTACGATGCTCACAGCGTCCCCCTGCGCGATGGGATGCGGGGCGCGCGGCTCACAGCTGGGCTCCCTGCAGCGCTTGCTGGCAGCGGCAGCCCGGCTCGGTGGGGATGCGGGGGATCAACGCGTGCAGCAGCTCGCGCAGGCGCGCGTTGTTGGCGTGGAACACGCGCACCACTTCGTCCGCGGTTACCGCCGCGATGTGGCCCTCTACGCCCACGTCGTAGTCGGTAATCAGGGAGATGTTCACGTAGCACATCTCCAGCTCGCGCGCCAGCACGCACTCGGGGTACTGGGTCATATTGATCACCTCCCAGCCCTGGCCGGCGAACCAGCGGCTCTCGGCGCGCGTGCTGAATCGCGGCCCCTGGATGACGACCACCGTGCCGCGCTCGTGGACGGGGATGCCCAGCTCGCGGGCTACCTGCGCGGCGAGCGGGCGCAGCTCGGGGCAGTAGGGGTCGGCGGTGCTGATATGAGTGGCGATCGGCCCGTTGTAAAAGGTGTCGGCGCGGCCGCGCGTGCGATCGACGAACTGGTCGCAGATCACGAAGTCGCCGGGCCGCACGTGGGGCTGCAGGCTGCCAGCGGCGCAGGGCCCGATGATACGCCGCACGCCGAGCTGTTTCATGGCCCACAGGTTGGCGCGGTAGTTCACCATGTGGGCCGGCCATTCGTGCTGGGCGCCGTGGCGCGGCAGGAACGCCACGCAGCGGCCGCCGATCTCGCCCAGGTGCACGACATCGCTCGGGGGGCCGAACGGCGTGTCGACCTTGCGCTCCTCGCGGTGCTCTAGCAGGCTGTAGAAGCCCGAGCCGCCGAACACGCCGATCTCGGCCAACTGCTCGCTCATCTCGCTCTCGCTCCTCACACGGGCATCTCCGCGCCCGCGGCAGCGGCCGCCGCTCGCAGGGCCTCCTCGTAGGGCGGGCGCAGGACACCGCACTCGGTGATGATCGCCGTGACGTAGCGCGCGGGGGTCACGTCGAACGCCGGATTCGCCGCCGCCACGCCCTCGGGGGCGATGCGCTGGCCGGCCAGGTGCGTCACCTCGCTCGGCGCCCGCTCCTCGATGGGGATCGCCGTTCCGTCCGGGAGGCTGAGATCGACGGTGGACAGCGGCGCCGCGACGTAGAAGGGGATGCCGTGAGCGTGGGCCAACACGGCCACGCTGTAGGTGCCGATCTTGTTGGCCACGTCGCCGTTGGCCGCGATGCGATCGGCCCCCACGACCACGAGGTCCACCTCTCCCCGCGCCATGAAGTAGCCGGCCATGTTGTCGGTGATCAGCGTCAGGGGGATGCCATCGGCTTGCAGCTCCCAGGCCGTCAGCCGCGCGCCCTGCAGGAACGGCCGCGTCTCGTCCACCCACACGTGCACCCGTCTGCCCGCCTCGACCGCGGCGCGGATCACCCCGAGGGCCGTGCCGTAGCCGCCGGTGGCCAGCGCGCCCGCGTTGCAGTGGGTGAGCACGCGCGCGCCGTCGGGGACCAGGGCGGCGCCGTGCGCGCCGAGCTGCCGATTGATGGCCACATCCTCGGCGCGGAGCCGCTCGGCGAACGCCAGCAGCGCCGCGCGCGCCGCCGGCACGCCCCGCGGCAGCGCGGCGTCGGCCACGGCCAGGGCGCGCGTCACCGCCCAGAACAGGTTGACGGCGGTGGGCCGCGTGGCCCGTACCTCGGCGGCCACGCGCTCTAGATGCGCACGGAACGCGGCCGGGTCCTCCCCCGGGTACTCCCGCGCGCCGAGCGCCAGTGCGTAAGCGGCGGCGATGCCGATGGCCGGCGCGCCGCGCACCTGCATGGTGCGGATCGCCGCGGCGAGTTCGGCCGCGGTGTGGCACTCGCACACCACGACCTCGGTGGGCAGGCGCGTTTGGTCGAGGAGCCGCACGGCCCCGTCGGCGTAAGCGATCGTCGCGATCACGGTCCTACTCGGCGCGCGATATGGGGTCGGTAGCGCGTGGCTGGCCGCCGCGGAGCGGGGCGGGCGCCGGCACCAGGCACAAAAAAGACTTCTCGCGAGGAGAAGTCCTGGCGGGCACGCGCCGGTGCCCAAGCCTCTCTCTCATCTTCCGGAGCGGCGCTCCGTCGGAATTGGCACCCTCGCCTCGTATCACCGCGGCGCCGCGCGCCGCACGAGGGGGTTGCCGGGCTTCGTAGGGCCGGTCCCTCCACCTCTCTTGATAAGAGCAGCGGCTATGCCGTTGGGAAAGATCCGCGTATTCGTCCCGCAGTATAACACACGGCCCACGGCACGCAAACCGAAACCGCCTGGGGGGCTTAGCAGCGCTCCAGCCGCGCATAGGTGAGGCT
>Ga0070737_10003862_pt1 | contig 15595 bp, 12 predicted proteins | sample Coa_R1_10_FD_66438 | JGI IMG/M metagenome (GOLD analysis project Ga0070737, IMG submission 66438) | Surface soil microbial communities from Centralia Pennsylvania, which are recovering from an underground coalmine fire - Coalmine... | ecosystem: Environmental > Terrestrial > Soil > Unclassified...
GCCGACGTCGCGGGCACGGTAGGTGCGGAGCTCCGCCACGCTCATGCGGCTCACGTCCCGGCCGCCGACGAGGATCTGGCCGGCCGACGGCCGGAGCAGCCCCGCCATGATCTTGAGGAGGGTCGACTTGCCGGTCCCCGAGGGGCCGAGGAGGGCGACGAGCTCGCCGGGGTCGATGTCGAGATCGACGCCGCGCAGCGCCACCACGTCGTTGTCATCGAGGTGGTACAGGTGGACGAGCGAGATGCACTCGATGCCGAGTCCCAAGCGGTCCGGCCGTGCCAGCGCGGGCGCCGCCGTCGCGGCGGGCTCCCGCTCGAGAGCGCCCCTGGGCGGCACGGCTCCGGCGGGCTGCTGGTGGCGCCTGGCCTCGGGGCCGGCGACCGGGCGGGCGTCGAGCAGCGGCAGGTCCTCGTCGAAGGTCACTGCGCCATCCTCAGCTGGTCGGGTCGTACGCCCGCCACGACCGCCATGTTGGCGGCCAGAGCAGCTGCCTCGAGCAGCACGAGCATGGCGAGCCCGGTGAGCACGACGTCGAGCCCCGGAAGGCCGGTCGTGAGCGGAGGGCCGACCCGCCCCGGAGGGAACTCGGGCAGGAAGGCCAGTGCCAGCGAGGCCGACACCATCGTCGCCACCGTGCCCGCAACCGCCCCGGCGACGGCGAGCGCGCTCGACTCGATGAGGAGCGAGCGCCGAAGGGCGCGAAGTGGGATCCCGACCGCCGAGAGCCCCGAGAGCTCGATCCTCCGGCGCCGGGCGTCGGAGGCGATCCCGAACAGCAGCACGCCGAGCGCGAGCAGGGCGGCGGCGGCTGCCGCCACCGTGTAGAGGGAGAACCCGACGGCGGGGCCGGTGCGGTCGATGGCGGCAAGGGCGCTGCTCGCCCGGTGCACCGAGAGGACCGTCACGCCGTCGCGCCGCAGCCGTGAGAGCAGCCCGGCGCTCGGCGCGCTCGAGCACCACACCTGCCAGGTCACGTCCAGGGGCTCGCCCTGGATGAGGCGCTCGGCGAAGGAGAGATCGATCATCGAGGCGTCGCCGCCGACCGAGGGCAGCGCCGGCACCACGGTCGTCGCCTGGGCCGAGAGGTCGGAGCCGTCGAGGCCGAACACGTAGACGTGGTTCGGGTCCGACGGCGTGCCGTCGAGGCCGACGAGCTCGGAGGTGGCCACGGCGGGCAGGACAGAAGGGACGTCGAAGGGAGAGACCGTGACACCGCCCGAGTTGCTCGCGGCGACGAGGTTCGCCTCGATCTCGAGGCCCTGGCTCGCCGAGCCTGCCACGACAGCGTCGGCGCTCGCGCGCCAGGTCCCGGTCTCTCCGAGGAGGGCCTCGACCGGACGGACCGGGGCTCGGGGCGTGCGCCTGGTCGCGACCGAGGTGATCCGGAGCCGGTAGTCCTGGGCGAACGCAAGCCCGGGCTGGTCGACCTGGAAAGGACTCGCGGCGAGGTCGAGCTGGTCGAGCCGGCAGCCGCCGGGGCAGAGACCGGCGAGATCGGCCGTGTAGGTGTGAGAGCCGGGCCGCAGCTTGCCGAAGTCGACCGTGAACTCGCCATCGCCGGCGAGGTCGAACAGCTCTGCCTGCAGGTCCGGCCCGGGCCTGAGCGGCGTCAGCTCGTCAGCGCTCACGAGAAGCTCGCCGGCGGCCGGCACGAGCCGGGCCGGCGGGGTCGGCGGAGCCAGCTCCCGCGCCACCGCGGCAGCGCTCGTCGCCGACAGCGTCGCGGGCCACGAGGCGACCGCCGCGAAGCGCTGCGGGTCGACGGCCAGCGTCGTGCCGGTCGACGTGGAGATCCTCGCCGCCGCCATGGCATGGTCGCCGGTCGGGTCCGCCCGGCGCACCGCCGTGACGAGGTCGACTCCGGGCCGGGGCGCCACGTCGAGCACGACGGGAGCACCGACCTCGAAGCGGGCCTGCATGGCGTGGTTCGCGCCGGCGACGGCTGACCCGGCGACCGCGAACACGAGGAGGCCGGTCGCGATCGCCGGCACGACCGCCTGGCGGGCGAGACCGGGCCGGCGCCCGAGGTTGCGGAGGGCGAGCGACAGCGCCACCCGGCGCGACCAGCCGAGGGCGCGGACGGCGCGCCGGGCGAGGAATGGCAGCGCCCGAGCTGCGAGCACGCCCACGCCGAGGGCGAGCAGGCCGGGACCGAGGTAGGCGAGAGGGGCGACCGCCGAGCCCGAGTGGGCGCTCTGCCCCGCCATCTCGGCGATCCCCGCTGCCGCGAGGGCGAGCGCGAGGGCGTCGAGCACGGCCGCCCGGCGCGACCGCCGCTGCTGCTCGGCGGCCGGCGGCTCGTCTGGTCGCCGGTCCCGCCACACGTGCTGGGAGCCGAGCGCCGCCGCGGCGAGACCGGCGAGGCAGCCGGCGACGCCGGCTTCGATCGCGAGCGAGTCGAGGGTGGTGCCGGAGGTCGTTCCGAGCTCGGCCTTGTCGACCGCGAGCAGGATGAAGTAGGCGACGGCGAGCCCGATCGGGAGGGCGGCGAGGAGCATCAGCGCCGGCTCCCGCAGCGCGACGCGGATCATCGAGCGCTTGGGCAGGCCACGCAGCTCGGCGACCCGTACGTCGGCCTCGCGAAGGGCGCTCGTGGTGCGGGCGATGGCGAACACGACGAGCAGCGCCAACAGCACGAGCTCGAGCGAGACGACGGCGACGATCGTGCGGGCGGAGCCCTCCTCGCTCGAGGCGCCCGAGAGCACCCCCGGCAGGCCGGTCTCGGCCTGGATGCCCTCACGGCTCCCGAGCCTCGAGGTCCACCGTGCGAGGGCGCCGAGGAAGGCCGGTACTGCCGTCGCCCCGAGGCTCGACCTGCGCAGGGGGAGCTGGACGTAGTCGGAGGTCGGCGCCAGGGTCGCGAGCCCGGTGGCGTCCGATTCGGTGACGAATCCGTCGTCGACGATGGGGCCGGTGTACTTCCCGCTCGTGCCGTACGGGAAGTAGTTGTTCTCCCACCAGTACGGGCTCGAGCTGTTGCCCGGGAGGACGAGCCCGGTGACTCGAAGGGCCGGGAGGGACTCCCGCCCCCAGAGCGGGTGGATCGAGCTGCCGACCCCGACCCCGAGCGCCTTCGCGGTCCGGGTCGTGAGCGCCACCTCCCCGGCTCGGGTCGGGCAGCGGCCCGCCACGAACCGCAGCTCGTTGCAGGCCCCCGATCGCGACACGAGCTGCATCGTGCCGAGCAGTCCGACGCTCACGACGGGGATGCGGACGTTGGCATCGACCGTGGTGATCGGCGCTGCGAAGCGGGAGCCTGGCGCTCGCCCCGCCCCTCCCGGCACGGAGGCCGCCGCGTGGAGCAAGAGCCGCGGGGGCACGTAGCTCGAGCCCTCCGGGGTGAGCGAGACACCGGTCTTGACGACGGTCGAGCTCGACAGCGCCGTCGAGACGAGGGCCTGGTCGGCGCCGTGGAGGTAGACCGGCCCGGCAACTGCCGCCACGATGGCCGCCACGGAGACGGCAAGGAAGGCCATGGACGAGCCTGCGCGCCAGCGCAGCGCCCTCCACACGAGCAGCGAGCCGGGCCGTGCCGCCTGCAGCACCGGCGTGCTCGGCTCGGTCCGTCCCCCGCTACCGCTCACGGCCCGACCCTAGCCACCAGGGGCTTGGCGCTGGTGGCGTCGCAGCCGCGGCCTTGGAGCGGTTCGCCCGCATCGGCCGGCGGACGTAGTGCTAAGCAGGGAAGATGCAGGTGCCTCTCACCATCTCCGATTTCATCGACCGGGCGGCGCTCGTCTACCCCGAGCGGGTCGCGCTCGTCGACGAGCCCGGCGTGACGGCAGGGCTCGGGAGCCTCACCTACCGCGAGGTCGCGGCGCGCGCGGCCGGAATGGCGGCCTGCCTCGACGACCTCGGGCTCCCGCCCGGGGCCCGGGTGGGCATCGTGAGCCCCAACTCCGCCCGCTTCGTCATCGCCTACTTCGGCGTGAGCGGGTTCGGGCGCGTGCTCGTGCCCATCAACTTCCGTCTCAACGAGGCCGAGGTCGCCTACATCGTCGAGCACTCGGGCTGCCAGGTCCTCCTTGTCGATCCCGAGCTCGAACACAGCCTCGCCTCGGTGTCGGTCCCGCACCGGGTCGTGCTCGACGGCCGGCCCGGCGACGCACAGATGTTCGCCGAGATCGCTCCGGGCGACCAGCCGCGACCGTGGGAGGCCGACGAGAACGCCACCTGCTCGATCAACTACACGTCGGGGACGACCGCCCGGCCGAAGGGCGTCGAGCTCACGCACCGCAACTGCACCCTCAACGCCATGGCCTTCGGGTGGCACACGACCGTCACCGACCGCGACGTCCTTCTCCACACGCTGCCCATGTTCCACTGCAACGGGTGGGGGATGCCGTACGCGGCAACGGGCATGGGGGCGCGCCACATCGTGCTGCGGAAGGTGGACGGCGAGGAGATCCTCCGCCGGGTGGAGCAGCACGGCGTCACCTTGATGTGCGGCGCGCCCGCCGTCGTGGCCGCGATCCTCCAGGCGGCCGAGGCCCGGCGGGAGCGGGACGAGCCCGTGCCGGGCGGCGGTCGGGTGCGCATCGTCGTCGCCGGCGCACCCCCGCCGAGCCGCACGATCGAGCGGGTCGAGACCGAGCTCGGATGGGAGTTCATCCAGATCTACGGCCTCACCGAGACCTCGCCACTGCTCACCATCAACCGCGCTCCCGAGGAGTGGGACGGCCTCGACTCCGCCGAGCGCTCCCGGAGGCTCGCCCGCGCCGGGGTCCCGGCGCTCGGGGTGCGGATGGCCGTCGACGAGGAGGGCGAGGTGCTCGCCCGCTCCAACCACGTCTTCGCGGGTTACTGGCGCCAGCCCGACGAGAGCGCGAAGGTGCTTGCCGACGGCTGGTTCCACACCGGCGACGGCGGGCATCTCGACGGCGCCTTCGTCGTCATCGCCGACCGCAAGAAGGACGTCATCATCACGGGCGGGGAGAACGTCTCGTCGATCGAGGTCGAGGACGCCCTCTACCGTCATCCAGCTGTCGCCGAGGTCGCCGTGATCGGCGTCCCCGACGAGAAGTGGGGTGAGACCGTGAAGGCCCTCGTCGTCCTGCGGCCCGACGCCTCGGCGACCGGGGAGGAGCTCATCGCCCACTGCCGTGAGGTCCTCGCCCACTTCAAGTGCCCGACGTCGGTGGAGTTCCGCACCGAGCTGCCCCGGACCGCGACCGGCAAGCTGCAGAAGTTCAAGTTGCGACAGCCCTACTGGCAAGGGCGGGAGCGGCTCGTCAACTGAGGTCAAACCGCCAGTAATTACAGGGGTTTTCGTCCTTCAGGCGAGTGGGGCCAGTGGCGTCGCGTTGCTGCCCCCAGCAGCGAAGCAGCCCGTTGCTGCGGCATTTCTCTCCCGGCGCGACGGCAATGCTTGCTTTTTGTGCCGCTTTCCTCTTGTATGTGGGGGACTTCTCGCGTCCAACAGGAGGTGACGGTGAACAGAACAGAGCTCATCGGTCGAGTGAGCGAAGCGACGGGGCTGAGCCGCCGCCACGCCGAGATGGCTCTCGACCACACGATCCACGCCATCAAGGCGTCGGTCCGCGGCGGGGACGTCGTGCGGCTCACGGGCTTTGGCACCTTCAAGCCCCGGGAGCGTCGCGCCCGCATGGGGCGGAACCCGCAGACCGGTGCGCCCGTTCGCATCAAGGCTGCGAAGAGCATCGCCTTTACTCCCAGTGCCACGCTGAGGTCGGCGCTCAACAGCCGTGGCGCGCTCCCGAAGCCGGCCGCATCTGCTGCCCCGGCCGCCAAGGCCCCTGCCAAGAAGGCGCCCGCCACCAAGGCTCCGGCAAAGAAGGCTGCGCCCGCCAAGGCGCCCGCGAAGAAGTCCGCCGCGGTGAAGGCGCCCGCCAAGAAGGCTGCGCCCGCCAAGAAGGCTGCGCCCGCCAAGGCGCCCGCCAAGAAGGCTCCGGCGAAGAAGGCCCCCGCCAAGGCGACGAAGAAGGCGACGAAGAAGGCCTGATCCCACCGGATCGGAGGACTCAAAGAGCCCCGGCGCCACTTGGTGGGCCGGGGCTCTTCGCGTCCCGGGTTCCGAGAGCCCTCGGAGTCGATGCTCGGCAGGGTTCGAGATGCCGGCGGAACGGGCTACAGGCGGTCGATCCGCTTGAAGGACTCGCCGAGGGAGAGGCCGGCCATGGCGCCCTGCTCGGCGAGGCGGCCGAGCAGCCGGGTCCGGAACTGAGCGACCTCGGGGTCGGCGCCGTCCGGCGGGTTCGATCCCGAGATCCCCATCGTCGAGCGGAACTGGCTGCGGTGCGCGAAGAGGGCCTCGAGTTTGCGGTCCTCGAAGCCGCTCACGTCCTCGACGTGATCGGCCTCGTCCGCTTCCCAGAGCAGCAGCGTGCTCGGGCGGTGCGGCTCGGTGTCGAGCTCGGGGAAGAACAACGGGTCCCGGGCTGCCACGATGCCGTCGGTGACGAGGAAACCCGCATGGCGGTGGTCGGGATGGAGCCGGTACCTCCGCCAGGGGTCGTGGCCGAGCACGACGTCGGGGCGGATGCGCCGTATCCACGAGGCCACCTGGACTCGCTGTCGCAGTCCGGAATCGAGCTCCCCGTCAACCCAGCCGAGGAAGACGACGTCGCCCTTCCCGCCGAGAGCCCGTGACGCGCTCCGCTGCTCCTCTCGCCGGATCCTCACGAGCTCAGCGGGATCCTGGGTGGCGTCCCAGGTGCCCTTGGAGCCGTCGGTGCAGACGAGGTGACGGATCTCGCAGCCGGCTGCCGCCCACTTGGCGAGCGTGGCGCCGCAGCCGAACTCGATGTCGTCGGGGTGGGCCCCGATCGCGAGCGCGACACCCGGCACGGGCAGGTTGGTGGAGACCTCGTCGGGCATGGTGGCGACGATACCTGCGGGGGTGCCGCGCTCCGGGCGGCGCCGGGAGATCCTGCGAAAGCGAGCCGGCCCGGCTCCCGCTCAGGGAGCGAGGTGGGCGAGGTCGCCCGGCCGGTCGACGTCGAGCGAGAGGTCGGGATCCTCGAGCACGGCCGTCTCGAGGCCGAGCCGGGCCGCCTCCGCGCAGTGCCGGCGGAACGAGCCGGCCCCATAGGCGAATTGGAACCCCGCGCCCGCCGGCACGGCGATCACGTTCGTCCCGTCGCGGGCGCGGTCAGGCACGATCGTCACCGAGCCGACCGGGAGCGCGGTGCCGAGTGCTCCGAGCCCTTGCGGGCGGACGAGGTCGCCGTGGGCCACGAGGACCGAGGCTGCCCCCATGTGGGCAAGCTGCTCGACGCCGGCGGTGACCGCGCCCGAGAGGCCGAGGCCTGGGGTCCAGATGACGGAGGCCCGCAGCGACTCGGCGAAGGCGGCGACGTCGTGGTCGTCGCAGACGACCGCGACCGGCAATGGAGCGGCGGCCCTGATCACCCGTGCGGCGAGCTCCCTCGCGAGACTGGCTCGCTCGGTGGCGTCGAGGACCGGTGAGAGCCGGAGCTTCGCGTCGTGGAACGCCTTCACCGGCACGAGGACCGCGTTCACCGGGGCCATGCTAGGGGTGGCGGGTAGCCTGGCTCCCGACAGACAGGAGCGGGCGTGGAGCTCGAGCGGACGCCGTTGCTGGGATCGAGCAGTCGGGACGACATCGTCGCCGGGCTGCGCGCGCTCGCCGCCACGCGTGGCGTGACGCCGGAGGAGTTCGATCGCGCCCTCGCCGAGGACCGGGTCGACATGCTGCTCGTCGACCGGCTCCTCACGCGCGGCGAGGCTCCGCGCACGGGCGAGGAGCTGAGCGAGGGCTCGGGCATCCCCCTCGAGGAGGCCGGGAGGCTCTGGCGGGCGCTCGGCTTCCCGCTCTCGGGCGAGGAGGCGGTCTTCACCGACCAGGACGAGGAGGCGCTCCGCACGATCAAGGGCCTTGTCGACCTTGGCCTGTCGAGCCCGGAGACGGCGGTCCAGGTGACCCGGGTGCTCGGCCAGTCGATGGCTCGCGTCGCCGACGCGCTCGTCGCCTCGGCCGACGCGGCGGCGAAGGGGCAGGGCCGTCCCGGATGGGCGACCGAACCCGGCGACGAGGGCCTGCTCCTTGCCGAGGCGATCGCGATCGGGTCCGAGATCGTCTTTCCGAGCATGGAGAAGCTCCTTGTCTACGCCTGGCGGCGCCACATCCAGGCGGCCGCACGCCGGAGAGCCTCGATGCGGCGGGATGGATCAGGCGTCCTGCCGGTCACACCCGAGATGACGGTCGGCTTCGCCGACATGGTGGGCTTCACGGCGCTCAGCTCCCAGCTCGACGCGGACGCGCTGGCGCGCGTCGTCGACCGCTTCGACGACCTCGCCCACACCACGGTCGTGAACGGCGGCGGCCGCCCCGTCAAGATGATCGGCGACGAGGTGATGTTCGTGGTCCCGCGCCCCCTCGACGCGGTCCGGATCGGCCTCGACCTCGTCGATGCCTACGCCGACGACGACGTGCTCTCGGACGTCCGGGTCGGGATCGCGACGGGCCCCGTCCTCGCCCGGGAGGGCGACTTCTTCGGCAGTGTGGTCAACCGAGCCCACCGGATCGTCTCGATCGCCGACGCGGGGACCGTGCTCACGGGCGACGAGGTGCACGCCGAGGTCGAAGCCGACCCCGGGGGTTGGCCGGACGACCTCGTCTGGGCGCCGCTCAAGCCCCGGGAGCTGAAGGACATCGGCCGGGTGAGGCTCTGGCAGGTGGGGCGGGCCGGCGAGACCGCCTCGCAGGAGCGGCGATCCGGGCAGCGCTGGCGGCGGCTCTCGGACCTGTCGGCGGAGCTCGCCGCGGCTCGGGCGCGCGGCGAGCGTGCCGTCGCGACGGCGCGCGCTGCCGGTGCTACCGGCGCGCCAACCGGGCGGCGGGCTCAGGCGGCGAGGATGCGGCCGCAGGGCTCGGGGTCGTAGCCGTCGAGCGCGCCGAGCTGTGCCGGGAGCTCCCGGCCGGCGAGCACGTCGAGGAGGGCACGGACCTCCGTGGAGCTCGCGAGCGAGCGGGGGATGTGGAGCTCCGAGAGCTCCTGCTGCCAGGCGATGAACTCGAGGCCGTAGGCGAGGGCGGCAGGCTCGCACACGACGGCGGCGTCGACCATGCCGGCGGCGACGCCGGAGGCGGCGAGGAGGTGGCCGCTCGCGACGCTGCCGTAGCCGGCCAGCTGGGCGGGGTCGATCTTCAGCCGGCTCAGCTCGGCGTCGAGGAGGCGCCGTGCCTCGGCCCCCTGCTCCCGGTTCGCGATCCGCAGCCCGAGCCGAACGAGGTCCGAGAGGTCGCGGACGGCCCCACGGTGCCGGGGGTGTACGGCGAGGCCCTCGCGCCAGGAGGCGAAGCCGACGACCTCGATCCCGGGGCGAGGCCGTGTCCTGCCCTCGACCGAGCGGTGGATGGCGGCGGCGTGGACGGCGCCGGAGTCGAGCAGTTCGGTGGCCGTCCCGTTCGACGTCGACCACCACGCCAGATTGACCGGCGGGTCGTGGCGCTGGAGCGGCCCGAGCAGGAGCGCGAGAGCGGGGTCGCAGCCGGCGACGGCGAGGGTGGGCGTGGTGGCCGCGATGCGGCGAGCCTCGATCTCCCGGCCGCGCCCGCCTCCGGGCCGCCGTCCGCGATCGTCGCCGTCCTCGCCGCCGATCGGCCCGGTGGCGAGGGCGGGGACGAAGCCGGCGAGCATCGTGTGGTCGCCCGTCAGGGGGAAGGCGACGACGTCGCCGGCGACCTCGGCGACGGTGAGGCGCTCCGGCCCCTCCGCCGGCGGATCGGTCGGGGCGACGGCGAGGCGCGCACGCACCGGGGGAGCCTCGGGGGCCGTACCGAACAGAGCCTCGACCGTCGAGTCGAGCGCGCTCGCAAGGGAGAGGGCGACGTCGAGGGAGGGCGACCAGCGGCCTGACTCGATGCCGGAGATTGCCTGGCGGGTCACCCCGGCCGTGCGCGCGAGGTCTCCTTGGGAGAGCCCGCGGGCGAGCCTCGTCAGCCGCAACCGGTCGTCTCCATGCCGTCTCGACTCCACCACCACTGCCTCCTCGATTGCTCCACTCGGCGGCAGCTCAGCCCGCGACGGTGGGGGGCATGGTCGCGGCCGCAAGCCGTTCCTTACCCACCGGCACCGGGCTGGCTACCACGGCGGGGACCTCCGAGTCCTCATCCGTCACGAACGTGGCGCCGTCGCTGGTGGACAGCGTGGCGCCGGCCGGGACGAAGAGCCTCGCCTCGAACCTACCGCCGGCAGCGACGCATGACAGCACCCTCCCGCTGAGCTGGAGGTGCAGAGGGCTGTCCTGGCCGCCCGTCGACCAGGAGCCGGCTCGCTCCGGCGGGCACCCGGCGTGGCTGCCGGCGATGTGGAACCGCTCCTGGTCGATCGCCAGCGTGCGCCGGCGCCCGGCCGGGTCGCGAACCCGGAGGAAGGAGACGTAGCCGACGAGCTCGGCCACCCGCCGCGTCCCTGGCTGCGAGACGAGCTCGTGCGGATCGCCCACGGCCAGGATGGAGCCGGCGTCGATGACGGCGAGCCGGTGGCCGAAGGCCTGGGCTTCTCTCAGGTCGTGGGTCACCATCACGGTCGCGGCCTGATCTTCCTCGGAGCGTGCCTCGACGACCTCCCGGCACGACCGCCGCGTCGGCGCGTCGAGGCCGGAGAAGGGCTCGTCGAGCAGGAGGACCCTGCAGCGCCTTGCGAGCGCCCTCGCGAGCGCCACTCTCTGGATCTGGCCACCCGAGAGGGAGTCCGGGCGGGAGCTCCGCAACCCGTCGAGGTCGAGGCGAGCGATGACCTGCTCCACGAGCTCCGGGTCCGATCGACCGTAGGCGACGTTCGCCTCGACGCTCAGGTGGGGGAAGACGGCTGGCGGCTGGCGGACGGCCGACACGTGCCGGATCGCCGCCGGGGTGGGGCCGCTCGGGCCGAGCCGGCGCCGGCGCGCAGGTGGCCGCGAGAGCAGCTCGTCGCCGAGGCGGACGGCGCCCCGCAGCGGCGGTACGAGCCCGGCGACCGTGTCGAGCACCGTCGTCTTCCCGGCTCCGCTCGGCCCGAACAGGGCGAGCCGCTCACCGGGGGCGACGAGGAGGTCCGCCGCCACCTCGAAGTCGCGGCGGGGCACCGTGATCGAGATGGAGAGGCCGCTCACAGGAGCCCTGGAGCGACGCCGGGCGCTAGGCGGCCGCGCGCGCGGGCGCTCCACAGGAGGCTCACGAGGGGGAGTGGGAGGACGGCGATCACGAGGAGGACGGCGTAGGGCAGGGCGCCATTGAGGCCGAAGGCCTGCAGGCCGGTGTCGATCGCCATCGGCAGCCCGGGCGGGTTGTAGGCCACGATGAGCACCGCGCCGAAGGCTCCCATGGCCCGCGCCCAGGCCATCGAGAGGCCGACGGCCAGGCCGGGCGCTGCGAGCGGGATGGTCACCCTTCTCAGCATGGCGCGCCTCGAGTCGCCGAGGAGGAGTGCCTCGTGCTCGAGGTCTCGGTCGACGCCGGCGAAGGCGGCGTACGCCGCCAGGACGTAGTAGGGAGCGGCCTCGTAGAACTCGGCCACGACGAGCGCATAGAAGGTGTTGAGGCCGAACAGGTCCTGGTTGAGGTGGGAGCCGACGGGGGAGCTCGGACCGACGAGGAAGATGAGCAGCAGGCCGATCACGAGCGGTGGCATGGCGAGTGGCACGAGGAGACCGGTCTCGACGACGCGCGGGAACGGGAGGCGGTCCCGCGCGAGCAGGTAGGCGAGCGGGGTGCCGAGGACGACGATCGCCGCGAGCGCGATCGCGCTCGCGGCGAGGGAGCGCCAGAGCGGGCCGAACCCCGGGCTCCCTGGCTCACTGAAGGCGTGGGACATCTCGTGGACCGAGAGGTGGGCCACGAGCTCGACCAGGGGTGCGAGCAGGATGACCCAGCAGACCGCGGTGGCCAGGAGCGAGACGGCGGTGCTCGCGCGCCGGATCGAGGGGTTCACGGCGCGACGGCGCGACCGCCGAGCTTCGCGAAGGCCGTGGCGACCGCTCGTGGGAGAGCTGCGCCCACCGAGCTAACGCCCGGCGCGAGGGCGACGGTCGGCGTCGACAGCACGTAGCCCGCTGCGCGCAGCTCCGCCCGCCCCTTGCTGCCGAGGAGAAAGGCGAGGAACTGCTCGTCAGCTGCCGCGTCCGCCGCCGCCCGTTGCCTCCCGGCGGGCGGAAGCACGTACGTGGCGTCGAGGGTGATGAGGCCGCCCTGGAACACCCCCGCCGGCAGCGTCAGTGACACCGTCGCGTAGCGGGCCGCCTGCGCAGGGTCGGCGAAGTCGAGAGAGGGTCCGAGCGTGATGTAGTCGAGGTGGAACTGGCGCGCCTCGGTGAGGAAGTCGCTCCCGGCGTCGACGCTTCCCGAGGCGATGTCGGTGGCAAGGGAGTCCTCGTCGACGACCTGCGTCGTGTTGCCGACCGGGTCGGTCGCGCTCACGCCGAGGATCTTCCCCGGTGTGCCGGCGGGGAGGTGGAGCTCGCGCGTCGCGAGCTCCACCATGAGGATGAAGAAGGCTCCCTGCGGGTCCTGCGTCGGGTCGGTGCGCCCGAGGCGGAAGCCGGGGGTCTCCATGAGCCGGAAGAGCGCGCTGAGCGGCTGTGCGCCGGAGCGGATCGCGTCCAGCTGAGCGGCGTACCGGCTCTTCGGGGAGTATGCGACGACGAGCGGGTCGGTGGCGAGGGTGAGGACGAAGTGGGACCGGGAGGGCCACAGCGACGTGATCGCCTTCTTGCCGATCGAGATGAAGACCCCCGGGGAGAGCTCCCCGTCGAGGATCCCCTGGGCGATCAGGGTCGAGCCGGCGCCCTTGCCGACGAAGGAGTCGCCCGTCTGTTTCTCGAAGGCGGGCTGGAGGGTGGTCTGCACGAGGCCGGTGAGCGAGCCGGCGTAATCCACCGTGGCGGTGCCATGGGTCGCTGTCCCCGCATGCGTGGCCGGCGAGCAGGCGGCAAGCGCGAGAGCTGCGGCGACGGCGAGGAGGATGCCGAGACGGCGAGGTCGAGGATCGGGCACGAGGCCAAGACTACTGTGGATGCAAGAGAAACTGTCGAGTGTCAAGAAGAACTTGATGCACCGGCATCGGTACCGTGTCCCCGTGCGGTGGCCGGTCCGTCCGAGCTGGTGGTGAGCCCGTGAGGTCCGCGCTGCCGTCCCTCCGGGCCGAGGGGCGATGCTTCGCCGAGGGTTGCGAGGCCGTCGCCGGCATGGACGAGGTGGGCCGCGGTGCCTGGGCGGGCCCCGTCTCCATCGGCATCGCGGTGGTCACACGAGGGTGCGGGCGGCGCCTCCCACGGGGGGTGCGCGACTCCAAGCAGCTCGCGCCGGCGCAGCGCGAGGCGCTGTTCGCTCCGCTCGCACGCTCGCTCGCCGCCTGGGCGGTCGGCCATGCGAGCAACGAGGAGTGCGACGAGCTCGGCATGACCGCGGCCCAGCGCCTCGCCGCCAAGCGTGCGCTCGACCAGCTCGAGGTGGTGCCCGACGTCGTCCTGCTCGACGGCCGCTTCGACTTCCTCGTCGACCGGTCCACCGGGGCGTCACTATTCCCGCCCGTTCGGCTCATCGTGAAAGGGGACGCTGTCGCGAAGTCGATCTCGGCGGCCTCGGTGCTCGCCAAGGTGACCCGGGACCGCCTGATGGAGGCGGAGTCCGAGCACTACCCGTGGTACGGCTTCGAGCGCAACCGCGGCTACCCGTCGCCCCAGCACAAGATGGCGCTCGCGTCGTGGGGATGCACGCCGCTGCACCGGCGCAGCTGGGCCTTCGTGGGCGGGCTCCAGTACCGGCCCGCCGGCCTCGAGGAGCTACTGCTTCGGCGAGGGCTCCTTCGGGAGCCCGAGGACGCGCTCGGCGACGATGTTGCGCATGATCTCGTCGGTCCCGCCGGCGATGCGCATCCCTGGGACGCCGAGGAGGTACTTTGACCAGGAGTAGGTGCCCCACTCGCCTGAGTCGGCGAGGATGCGGGGGCCGAGCACGCGGGCGGCGAGCTCGGCCGTGCGCCGCATGTTCTCGGTGAGCGAGAGCTTCGCCGTCGAGAGCTCAGGGCCCGGGAGCTGTCCGGCCCGGATCTTTGAGAGGGCCCGTTCCGAGTTCCACCGTGCCACCTGGAGGTTGATCCACAGGTCGGCGTAGGCCTGGCGCAAGAGGGGGTCCTTCGTGGCGCCGAGGTGGCGCATGAGGTCGAGGAGGCGGCTCGTGGCGCCGCCCCCGCCTGCCCCGGCCCCACCGCCTCCGATCGCGGCCCGCTCGTTCATGAGGGTGGTGAGGGCGACGGTCCAGCCCCCGTTCACGTCGCCGAGGAGGTGGTCGGCCGGCACGCGCACGTCGGTGAAGAAGACCTCGTTGAACGAGGCGCCCCCGGTCATCTGACGGAGCGGCCGCACCTCGACGCCGGGCGCCTTCATGTTGACGACGAAGGCCGAGAGCCCCTTGTGCTTGGGGAGGTCGGGGTCGGTCCGGCAGATGATCTCCCCGATGTCGGAGTAGTGGGCGCCGGAGGTCCACACCTTCTGGCCGTTCACGATCCACTCGTCGCCGTCTCGGACCGCCCTCGTCTGGACGCCGGCGAGATCGCTCCCGTTGCTCGGCTCGGAGAAGAGCTGGCAGGCGATGATGTCGCCCCGCCAGAGCGCTTTCAGGTAGGCCTGCTTCACGGCCTCGGTCCCGTGGGCGAGGATCGTCGGGGCGATCATCCCGAGCCCGATGCCCCGCGGCGCCTGGCTCGGGGTCTCGAAGCGGTTCTCGAGGGACTGGTAGAGCCGCTGGTACGACGGCGGGAGGCCCCGGCCGCCGTACTCCGGCGGGCCCGTGATCCAGCCGAACCCGGCGTCGAACACGAGCGCCGCCCACCTCTTCGCCTCGGCGACCTCACGGGCGTCCTCCTCCGGCGTCCGCTCGGCGAGCACGGCGATCTCGTCGCTCCCCTCGCCGAAGACGAGCTTCTCAGGCGCCTTCGGCTTCGCGTTCGCCTCGAGGAACGAGAGCGCCTCGGCCCGGAATTCCTCTTCGCTCGGGAGCGCTGGAGCAGTATCGGCCATGGGGCGAGCGTACTTCGCCGGTACCACCCGGTCTTATCCCTCCCGACCGGGAGTTGTCGTTGCCGCTGCCTCTTGCATGAGCCGCCAGGTCGCCTCGACGTCGTCCCACTCGGTCGGCTCGGCCCCGATGGAGACCCGTACCATCCACCGCTTGTCGAGCAGCGACGGGGTGAGGTGGGCTTGGCCCGAGGCGTTCACGGCCTCGCACCACGCGAGCGTGTGCGCGTCGAGCTCGTCTGGGCCGCAGCCGTCCGGCACGTGGCGGACACAGACCGTCTGGAGCTGGACCGGCGCCACGAGCTCCCAGCCCGGCTCGGCCGCGACCAGCTCGCCGAGCCGGGCGGCGTGGGCGAGGTCGCGCCGCAGCCGGCGGCGGATCGCCTCGGGACCGTCGAGGCGGAGCTGGTACCAGAGCTTGAGCGCACGGAAGCGGCGGCCGAGCGGGATCCCCCAGTCCCGGTACTGCACGACGGCTCCGTCGACGCTCGAGCGGAGGTAGCTCGGGTCTGTCGCCATGACCCCGACGAGCTCCGCAGGGTCCCTCACGTAGAACAGCGAGGTCTCGAGCACCGTCCCCATCCACTTGTGCGGGTTCCAGCAGAGGCTGTCC
>Ga0070737_10003864_pt1 | contig 15590 bp, 15 predicted proteins | sample Coa_R1_10_FD_66438 | JGI IMG/M metagenome (GOLD analysis project Ga0070737, IMG submission 66438) | Surface soil microbial communities from Centralia Pennsylvania, which are recovering from an underground coalmine fire - Coalmine... | ecosystem: Environmental > Terrestrial > Soil > Unclassified...
TGTTTCCCCATCCCCACCAGCGGCAGTGACGGCGCTCGCTCCAGTGGCGACTAGTCCGGCCCCGCCATCGGCCCGCAAGGTGGTCAAGGTCGGCTTGCTGCCCACGATCGGCTCGGCGCCGTTCTACATCGGCCTGGCGCGCGGCTACTACGAGCAGGAGGGGATCGAGCTGGAGGCCGTGCCCATCGCCAGCGGCGCGGAGACGGTGCCGCCCCTGGCTAGTGGCCAGCTCGATGTGGTGACCGTCGCGCCCTCGGCCGGGCTGGTCAATGCCATCGCCCGCGGGCTGCCCGTGAAGATGGTGGCCAGCAACGGCACCCTGCGGCCCGGCCGCAACATCGCCAACATCGTCGTGCGCCGCGACCTCGCGCCTGATGGCGCCCCGCTCGACCTGGCGGCGCTGCCGCGGCCCGTGCGCGCCGGGGCGACGGTCGAGGGCATCCTGCCGCACGCGGTGCTGCTGCTCCAGTTCGAGCGCGCGGGCGTCCCTCCCGACGCGGTCAGCATGCACTTCATGGGGCTGCCCGACCTGAACGTGGCGCTGGCCAACGGCAGCCTCGATGTGGCCGCCTCGGGCGAGCCGCTGATCACCATCGGCGAGCAGCAGGGCATCCTCACGCGCTGGCGCGAGATGGCCGAGCTGCACCCGAACATGCCGTACGCGGTGCTGCTGTACGGCGTGAACCTCCTGGAGCGCGATCGCGATGCCGGCGAGCGGCTGATGCGTGGCTACCTGCGCGCGGCGCGCGACTACGAGGACGCCTTCGCGCGCGGGCGCGACCGCGAGGCGATCGTGGCGCTGCTGGCCGAGCCGCTGCGGATGACGCCCGCGCTGTTCGATGCGCTGCAGGCCCGCGGCGGGCTGGCGTACCTCGACCCCAACGGCGAGTTGGATGTGGAGACGTTCCGCCCCATCCTCGAGTTCTGGGCGCGCACGCGCCTGGGCCCGGCTGGCTTCGAGCCGAGTCAGCTCGCCGATCTGTGGTTTGCCGCGGCGGCCGTGGACCGTTTGGGGCGTTATTCCCCGTAGACCCGCCAGGTATCGGCGCACTTCGGGCTCGCATGGAGGGAAGCGCTATGCGCACCGCCTCACCGACGGGTATTGCCCCGCTCGAGATGGTGCACAACTCGGTCTACCTGGATCCCGCCGTGTTCGCGCTGGAACAAGAGCGCCTATTCGGCCGGGTGTGGAACTTCGTGTGCCACGAGTGCGAGCTGCCAGCGCCCGGTGATTACCTCGCGCGCGAGGTGGCGGGCTCCCCGATGGTTATCGTGCGGGACAGCCAGGGACGACTCCACGCGCTGTACAACACCTGCACCCACCGCGGCTGCCAGGTCGTCGAGGAGGGGCGCGGGCACCGCAAGACGCTGCTGTGCCCCTACCACAACTGGAACTTCGGGCTCGACGGGCGCCTGCTCGGCGTCCCGGGGCTGGCAGCGCTGGAGGGCACCGGATTCTGCAAAGAGGCGTACGGGCTGCGGGCCGCGCGGGTCGAGTCGGTATATGGGCTGGTGTTCGTCTGTCAGGACCCCGCAGCGCCGAGTCTGCACGAGTATCTCGGCCCAGCGCTCGTGTCGCTCTTGGCGCGGCCGTTCGCCCACAGCGAGCTGGAGCTCATGGCGTATCGGCGCACCGAGCTGGAGGTGAACTGGAAGACGGGGGCCGAGAACGCGCGCGACGGCTACCATGTGCCAAACGTGCATCCTTTCTTCAAGCGGGCCAGCGTGCCCCGGCCGTACCATCTGCACGGATGTCACGCGGTGCAGGAACTCGCGGTGCGCTGGGACGCCATCGACGTGGAGCTGGCGCAGGGGATGCGCGATTACCCGCTGCCCGGTCTGGGCCCAGATGACGGCTACGTGGCCGGGCTGTTCCCCGACACGTTCATCCTGGTGCGCAGCAACTTCGTGTTCATCGAGTCGCAGATCCCCGTGGCGCCCGAGTTGACGATCATCGAGGATCGGGGGTACGGCCTGCGTGGCGACCCGCCCAGCGTGCGGGAGCAGCGGCTACGGAGCTGGGAGGTGTGGGCGGCGAATATCGCCCGCGATGAGGACTTTCCCGTGCTGCGCCGGCAGCAGCGCGGCCTACGTAGTCGTCAGGTCACACGAGCGATCATCGCCCGGCGCGCGCCTGCCGGCGGAAGGGCGCTGGGGCAGTCCAATCTCGGCGATGACGAGCGGTTGCGCGCGTTCTGGGCGCACTGGCGCGCCTATCTCGACCTCGAGCAGAATGCGGCGCCGGGGGCGACTCTCGACTAGCCCCACGCGCTGACGGGCCTCGTCGCTCCCAGCACGCCGCGGTGCGTCTCCCTGGCGCCGGTGCTACACTCGACTAGGGCGCGCGGCGGCACGCGCCCCCAGGGGGGCGTTCATGGAGCAGCGCGAGCGACTGCCGGTGCATCCGCTCTCCCACGAGGCGCGATCCCATGCCACGACGCCGCGCCTGGCGATCGACGGCCTGGTAGCGATGCCACGCACGCTGAGCCCTGACGCTCTGGCGGCGCTCCCTCGGGCAACGCTCACCGAGCCGTTCGCCTGCGAGGAGGGCTGGATGGTGCCCGGGCTGCGCTGGGAGGGCGTGCGGCTCGGCGACGTCCTGGCGTTGGCGGCGCCGTGTCCCGAGGCGCGCTACGTGCGGGTCTGCTCGGGGGAGTACGCGGTGCCCCTGGCGCTGGAGGAGGCGCGCGCAGCCCTGCTCGCCGACCGGCTGAACGGCGCGCCGCTGCCGCTGGAGCACGGGGCGCCCTGGCGGCTGGTGGTGCCGGGCGGCCGCTGCTTCACCAGCGTGAAGTGGGTGACGCGGCTAGAGCTGACAGCCGAGCCGGGCGAGCCGACCGGCGAGCGGATCGCCCGCGCGCGGCTGCGCTGAGGCGCGCTATGTTGCCGAGCGACGCCGAGCTGGCGCGCTGGCTGGTAGCGGAGACGCACGACGCCGTCCTCTTCGCCGACCGCGACGGGATCATCCGGCTCTGGAACCGGGGCGCCGAGGAGCTGTTCGGCTACACGGCGGCCGAGGCGCTGGGGCAGTCGCTGGACCTGATCATCCCCGAACGCTTCCGGGCGCGCCACTGGGAGGGCTACCGGCGCGTGATGGCCACCGGCACGACACGCTACGGGCGCGAGTTGCTGGCGGTGCCGGGCCTGCGTAAGGACGGCGGGCGGCTGTCGCTGGAGTTCACGCTCGCCCTGCTGCGCGACGCGCGCGGCACGGTACTGGGCGCCGGGGCGATCCTCCGCGATGTGACGGCCCGCTGGGAGGAGCTGCGCGCGCTGCGCGAGCGGCTGGCCGCGCTGGAGGGCCGCTAGGCGGGGGATAGTCTATGGCGGTGCGGATCCGGCGCGCCTATGAGCCGCCCGCGCCCGACGACGGCTACCGCGTGCTGATCGACGGGCTGTGGCCGCGGGGCGTGCGCAAGGAGGAGGCGCGTCTCGACGCCTGGGCGCGCGAGCTGGCCGTGTCGCCCGCGCTGCGCCGCTGGTTCGACCACGACCCGGCGCGCTGGGCCGAGTTCCGCGCGCGCTACCGCCGCGAGCTGCTTGCCCCGGAGCGGCGCGCCGTGCTGGAGGCGCTGGCGCAGCGGGCGCGGGCGGGCACGGTCACGCTGGTGTATGGCGCCCGGGACCCCGCCCACAACAACGCGGTGGTGCTGGCCGAGCTGCTCGCGGAGCTGGTCGCGGGCGGTGTGCCGTCCGAGTGACTCCCGTAGCCGCCCGGGGCTGCGGGGCGCGCGGCCTCACGGTCCAGGCGCGGGGGCGCAGGTGCTCGCGCAGCGCCGCGCGCCGCTCGTCGAGCCGTGCGCCGGGTGTGGCTGGCGCCGGCCCTCGCCCGCCGGGAAATGGCGTCCCGTAGTCGTCGAAATTGGGAAGGGCGTGGCGCCGGGATGGGGCGCACCTCGGCCGCCGTCCGCCCCGCGCCTGGGCTGTATCGCCCTGCTCGCACAAGACGCGCGGGTTCGCCGGCGATCGCGCGGTGGGCCGGGTAGTCGGTGGCGTCGAGGCCGCATGCGCTGCCGGCGCGGCGAGAACGCAGCAGATGGTGTCGGCAAGCGCGCTGGGGCCGCAGCCGGCAGCGCGCCAGCGCCTGCCCGGTGGCACCGCGAGCGCGGCCACGAACTCCCACGCGACGAGCTGGCGCCAGCGCCCCATAATACGGCTACGGCTCGTGGACCGCCCCACGGGCCCCCAGAGGGCTCCCTTTCAGGCGCTCTCACCGCAGCGCCCCAGCGCAGCCGGCCCACCTGCCCCGTGACCCGGTCCATGGCGAGGGCCGCCGGGGTCCCCACGGCGGCTGCCGAGCGGCTTCACCGCCTATAATCCCCATGTAGGGTCTTCTCAGATTAGGCAGGCGCGACCATGGCGCTGGCCACCGGTGGCAGGTGCCACAGCGGCGGGTCGGTGCGGCGCTCCCGACAGCGTGGCGTTCCCCCGCAACAGCCCCCGGGAGGGGAGCGCCGCGCGCGGCTCGTGCGCGTGGTGCGTCAAATGCTGCGGGCCCGGGCCCGCCGGGAGCGCGGCCGCTGGCCTGCTGGCCTATGGGCGTGGGGGCTGGTGCCCCTGGTGGCCAGTCTAGGGCTGGTGCTCGCCGCGCTGGCCAGCCGCCTGCTGCTGGGACTGGCGGGGCTGTTCATCTCCTGGCTGGTGCAGGGCACGCCGGGCAGCGTGATCCTGCCGCCGCTGGTCGCCCTACCCCTCGATGCCGCGCTGCCACAGACCGCGTCCGTGCTGGCGCGCGACGGCAGCGTGCTCGCCGAGCTGAACGACATCCACTTCGGCCGTCGGCGGGCGGTGCCGCTGGCGCAAATCGCCCCGGCCTTGTGGTGGGCCACGGTGGCGACCGAGGATCGCCGTTTCTTCGACCACCCGGGCGTCGACCTGCTCGGCCTGCTCCGTGCGCTAGGCCAAAACGCCGGCAGCGGCGGGATCGAGTCCGGCGCGAGCACCCTGGAGATGCAGGTCGTCCGCAACCTGTTCCTCGCCGACGAGCGGATGGAGCAGACGCTCAGCCGCAAGCTGAAGGAGGCCGCCGGGGCGCTCCAGCTCGACCGGCGGTTTTCCAAGTGGGAGATTCTCGAAGCCTACCTGAACCTCGTGTACTACGGCCACCAGGCGTACGGGGCCGAGGCGGCGGCCCAGACGTACTTCGGCAAATCGGCCCAGGAGCTGACCCTGCCCGAGGCGGCGCTGTTGGCCGGGCTGCCCCAGAACCCCGCCGCCTTCGATCCCCTGCAGGATCCCGAGGCGGCCAAAGTGCGGCAGGAGCAGGTGCTGGATCTGATGGTGCGGGCCGGATTCATCACGGCGGAAGAGGCTGCGGAGGCCAAGACCGCGCCGCTCGCCTTCGTGGCCCCGACGCCCGCGCCGTTCCGCGCCCCGCACTGGGTGACCTATATCCGCGACACTGTCCGCGCTCGCTTCGGACCGGAGGCACTGTTCACGGCGGGCCTGCGCATCCAAACCACGCTCGACCCAGCGGTCCAAGCGCTGGCCGAGGAGGTCGTAGCCGCTGGCGAGGGCGTGCGCCGGCTGGCGCGGGCCAATAACACGGCGCTAGTGGTGCTCGACGCGCGCACCAGCCAGGTGCTGGCGATGGTCGGTAGCAAGGACTTCTGGGACGCCACGATCCACGGGCAGGTCAATCTCGCCCTGGCGGGGCGGCAGCCCGGCTCGTCGATCAAGCCGGTGGTGTATCTCGCGGGGTTCGAGCGCGGGCTGAACCCCGCCGTGGAGGTGCTCGACCAGCGCACGGTCTTCTCGGCGCCCCCGGGCCAGCCGCCCTACGTCCCCACCAATTGGGAGAACCGCTTCTACGGGCGCGTGACGCTGCGCGACGCGCTGGGCAACAGCCTGAACGTGCCGGCGGTGAAGGTGCTGAAGTACATCGGCGTGCCCGCCTTCCAGGACATGGCGCGGCGGTTGGGGATCACCACGCTGGACCGCTGGGACCCGCGCTGGCTGTCGATCACCTTGGGCGGTGGCGAGGTACGCTTGCTGGAGCTCGTCAACGCCTACGCGACCATCGCGCGCGAGGGGGTGTATCTGCCCGTCGAGCCGCTGCTGCGCGTGGAGACTGCGCGGGGCGAGGTGCTGTATGAGGCGCCCGCAGCGCCGCAGGGCGAGCAGGTCGTCGATCCCCGGGTCGCCTACCAGCTCCTGCATGTCATGGGCGACGCGGGCGCGCGCTTGGTAACCTTCGGCCCCCGCTCGCCCCTGAACCTCGCGCGGCCGCACATGGTCAAGACTGGCACTACCGATGACTACCGCGACACGTGGACGGTGGGCTGCCTGCCGCAGGTGTGTGTCGGGGTGTGGATGGGCAACACCGACAACCGACCCATGACCAAGGTGTCGAGCTCGCTCACCGCGGGCAAGCTGTGGGTGGACATGATCGAGGCGTTGATCCGCCACTACCAGTACGAGCCAGTGGCATTCCCCCAACCCGAGGGGGTGGTGGTCAAGCGCATCCCGAACGTCGGCGTCACGCGGCCGGGGCAGCGGGACCACGAGGAGGTCTTTCTGGACGGCCACGAGGAGCGGTTCCTGTTGGAGATGGACTGGAGGCGGCCCGACTGATGCGCGGTACCCACGGGGGGCGGGTCGCGGCCTGCTTGGCCGTGGTCGTCGCGGCGCTGGGCGTGCTGGCGCTCAGTGGCTGTGAGGAGGCGGGCCGGCTGCGCGCCATCGCGCCACACCTGCTCGCGCCCGGCGCGCAGGGCGGGGCGGGCATCTCGCTGCCGCTGGCGCCGCCGCCAGTGCCGCGCGAGCTGCCGCCCGAGCAGACCAGCGCGGCCTTCGAGTTCACGCCCGCCGGCACGGATGCCGAAGGGCGGCTGCTGTATCGGGTGCGCATCGGGCCGGGGGGGAGCCCGGCCTTGGTGGCCCTGCGCAAGTTCACCCCGCTGTTCGCGGTCGATGGCCAGGACGCGCTCAGCTACGTGAGCCACGCCTACTTCCAGCAGTACCCGCAGCGCACCGCGCGCTCCATCCAGCCCGGGGACGAGTTTCTGCTCGCGTTGCCCCCGGACACGTTCGTAGTGCGCTGGCAGGAGGAGCGCCAGGAGCAGTTCGGCCATCCTGCGCGGCTGCGCGAGTACGTGAGCGAGCGCGGCGACCGGTTGCGCTACTACCTCACGGCTCCGTTCCCGCTCCGCTATGAGCTGGAGCCCGCGGGAACGCCTGGTCGGGGGGTGGTGCACTTCGCGCCGGACCTGGCGTATCTGCTGCGCACGGGGCGCACGGATCCGCTGCGCCTGGCGCAGCTCGTGTACCGTGTGCCCGATCCGGACATTCTCCAGGTAGAGACGATGCGCCAGCTCGCGGCAGCGGTGCAGCCTGGCGAGGCCCCCACGTTGGAAGTGGATCGCCGTGTGCCGTACCGCGATCCCGTGCGGGTGGCGCTGCCACAGGCGGCGTACAGCGAGGCGGTGAGCGAGGAGCCCGAGCGCGCGCACTGGCGGCGGGCGGTGTTCTCAGCCGACAGTGGGCAGCCGTTCATGGCCGTGGAGGATGCCCTGGGCGCGCGGCCCGACCTGGCCGGGCTCCCAGCGGGCCAACCGTTCCGTATCGAATACCAGTGGGACGGCACGGTACGAGTGCTGTATCTGACCGGCCCCAACGACGCGCTGGGTAAGCGTGACCCGTATCACCTGCGCGAGAACGCGCGGTGGGCCGCGCTATATGCGCGCCTGGCGCCGGACGCGAACACGCCGGTGAAGTGGGGGCCAGGGGAGCCGTCCGACCTGGCGCCGTTCCCTACAGCCCGCGACTCGCTCCAGCGGGACCCCTCGGCGTACGACTACCTGGTGCCCGGCCGTGTGCTGGTGCTGACCTTCCGCCCAACGCGTTTCCTGGCCGACCTCCAGGCCGAAACGGAGTTCCGCGAGCTGTTGGGGGAGATGCGGACGCGCTACCGCGAGGAGATCGATCTGGTACTGCGCGCGCTGGACTTCCTGCAAAGCTGGCGGGCGGCACTGCGCGCGGGCCGGCCCGCCCACGCCACGGGCCAGGCCCCGCAGGCGGCGGAATGAAGCCGCTCGCCTGTGGGGTTACAGATGCCTTGCAGCTCCGCCATTAGGGCGTGGCCACCGTGGGGTGCCCTTTCCGTTGCCCGCGGGCAGATGCTATAGTACCCGCAAGTGAGGAACCCGGGGCATTGAACTTGTAGACCCCTGGCGAACGCCGAGGGCCCTTCAAGCTTTGATCGCTACAAGGGACCCTCACAACGTTCGAAAAGGGGTGATCCATGCGAGTCCTGGTCCTCGGCGCGGCGCTGCTCGCTAGCGCGTCCGTCCTCGCAGTCCCCACCGCTCATGCCCAGTACGGCCAGACGCCTTACGGCTATGGTAGCTACCCCTACGGGTACGGGTACGGCAGCTATCCGTACGGCTACAGCGCGTACGGCTATGGTAGCTACCCGTACGGCTACAGCTCCTATGGCTATGGTAGCTACCCCTATGGGTACGGGTACGGCAGCTATCCGTACGGCTACAGCGCGTACGGCTACGGCAGCTACCCGTACGGCTACGGGGCGTACGGGTACGGCAGCTCCCTCTACGGCTATGGTGGCTACAGCCCGTACGGGTATGGCGCCTCCCCGTACGGCTATGGCATGGGCTACGGTGCGTATCCGTATGCTGGCTACGGTGGTACGCCTTACGGCTACTCGGGTACGGGCAACTACCTGTGCGTCAACAGCCAAGGGCAGCAGCAGATCGTGTCCGGGGGGGCCTCGACGCTGGGCTACTTGAGCTGCACGCCGTACTAACCCGTCGCGCGAAGCCATTGGGCGGCCTGGCGCGCCAGCGGTGGAGCAAGTAGGGTCCCGGCTCGCTCCGCCGATCGGCTACGGGATGGAATGGAAAGGAGACCGCGGATGGTCACGATTACGGAGCGGGCGGCCGTGCAGCTGCAGGAGCTGTTGGCAGCCAATGAGGCCCCGCAGGGGCAGGGAGTGAAGCTGGTGCCCGACGAGACCGGCCGCATCGCCATGACCATCGGCCCCGCGGGCGCGGACGACGAGGTGATCGAGCACGATGGCGAGCCGCTGCTGATCGTCGATGGCCGGATCGCGGCCATGCTCGAGGGCGCCCAGCTCGACTGCGATACCGCCGAGATCGGTGGTGAGCGCCACGTTCGCTGGAGCTTGCAACCGCCCAGCTAGGCGCCGCGTGCCCGCCGGCGGCCTCGGGCGGGCGCGCAATGGGGGTAACCGAGGCCATCGCGGGGGGTGAGCTGTCGGAACAGCGCGCCCCTCGCCGCGTGTGACCTGCTGGCCACGGCCTGGCGCGGCCCTTTGCCCCAACAGGCGAGCGCCCCGCTGGCGCTGTACCCGCGCGGGACCGCCGTTGACGTTCCTCCTCCCCCCCGCTACACTCATCGCACCTGGCCCCCCAGGCGACCTTACGCAGCAGTCGCGAGGGAGATGGTGGCCGACGCGGACACGTCGCTTCATCCCCCCGTGCCCGGGCCGCGTCTGCAGGCGGTGCAGCGCGCGCGGGTACTCGGCGCCGGGGGGCTCGTGGACATCGCGCTGGCGGGCGAGCGGGTTGCCGCTGTCGTTCCCACCGGGATGTCTCCCCCGCCAGGGGAACCGGTGCTCGACGTGGGCGGCCGCGCGGTGCTGCCAGCGTTCGTCGAGCCGCACATCCACCTGGACAAGGCCTACCTGCTCGATCGCCTCGAGGCGGCGGGGCTGCCCGCGGGAACGCTGGCCGAGGCCATCGCCAGCACCGCGCGGCTGAAGCCGACGTTCACCCGAACGGACCTGCGCGCGCGAGCCGAGCGGGCGCTGCACGCGCTGCTTCGCCACGGCTGCACCGCCGCGCGCGTCCATGTCGAGATCGAGCCGATCGTCGGGCTGTTGGGGGTCGAGGTCCATCTGGAGCTAGCGGCGGCCTACGCCGGGGTGTTCGACCTCCAGCTGGTAGCGTTCCCCCAGGACGGGATCCAGCGGCTGCCTGGTGTGGCCGAGTTGCTGGAGGAGGCGCTGCGGCTGGGCTGTCACGTGGTCGGAGGCTGCCCGTATGTCGATCCGGACCCGGCGGCCCACATCGACCAGGTGTTCGCGCTCGCGGAGCGGTGGGGGCGGCCGGTCGATTTCCACCTCGACTTCAGCGACGACCCGCACGAGGCCTGGGTGGACCATGTGTGCGCGCGCGCGCGGGCGCTGGGCATGCAAGGGCGCGTGGCAGTAGGGCACCTGACCTCGCTGGCCGCCATGCCCCCCGCGGAGGCAGCGCCGCGCATCGCGGCCCTCGTGGAGGCGGGGGTGGCGGTCATCGCACTGCCCGCCACCGACCTGTACCTCAGTGGCCGGCGCGTGGACCACGCTCCACCGCGCGGGATCACCCGCCTGCGCGAGCTACACGCCGCCGGGGTGCTGGTCGCGCTGGGCAACAACAACCTCCAGAACGCCTTCACGCCAGTGGGTAACGGCAACCCGTTGCAGATGGCCTGGCTGGCGGGCCTGGCCGGTCAGCTCGGCACCAGCGCGGAGCAGCGCCTGCTGCTGGAGATGGTCACCACGCTGCCCGCGCGTATCCTCGGCTTGCCTCCACGCGGGCCGACGGCCGGGGCGCGCGCCGACCTGGTGGTATTGGAGTGCATCGACCCCCTCCTGGCTGTCCGCGAAGTGGCGCCGGTGGCGGCCGTGCTGCGCGCGGGCCAGCTACTGCCGCGGCCGCCTAGCGCGCTGCCGCCGGTACAGCTCGTGGCTCCTGCCTCCACCCCCCCGGCGGCCAGCTAGGCGCCGCGGCCCAGCGTCTCCCCAGGAAATTCACCAAGTAACCGCTATGCGTACCGTATCAATAGAGCGGGGGCGTGGTTCGTCCCTAGATCAAGGAGAGGTCGACGTTAATGCATCGTGCGCGTTTGGCACTGCTGTTGGGGCTGGGAGCGCTGGTCCTGGCGGGCTGCACCACGAGCGGGGCGCCTGTCCGGCCGGCGCCGCCCGAGGGCACCTCCCCGGCGGCCTCGGCCGAGAGGGCTTCCACGGCGGGCGCGCCAGCCAGCAGGGGCTCTGAGGCCGCCGCGGTCGCACCGGCGCAAAGCGGCTTCACCCTACGGTTGGATGGCAGCGAGGCGCGCTACCGGGCGCGGGAGACGTTCGTGAACATCCCCACGCCCAATGAGGCCGTGGGGCGGACGACCGCGGTGACCGGCAGCATCGTGCTGGACGGCAACAACCAGGTGGTGCGCGAGCAGTCGGTGGTCGTGGTCGACGTGAGCACGTTGCGCAGCGATGAGGAGCGGCGGGACAACTACCTGCGCGAGAACACGCTGCGCACGGCCCAATACCCCACGGTCACCTTCCGCCCCACGGAGGTGCGTGGCTTGCCCACCCCACTGCCGACCAGTGGCGAGGTGCAGTTCCAGGTGGCCGGCGATCTGACCATTCGTGACGTGACGCGGCCCGTGGTCTGGGACGTCGCCGCGACGGTAGATGGGCAGACGGTGAGCGGGGTCGCGCGCTACGATTTCTACTTCGGCGAGTGGGGCGTGCCGGTGCCACAGGTGGCCCGGGTAGCTAGTATCTTCGAGCCCGTGGTGCTGGAGATCGAGTTCCGCGGCACCAACGCCAGCTGAGGCGTGGCCAAGCGGCCCAGTGCCCCCACGTCGCGGGCGCGTCCCGGGCGTGGGGGCACTAGCCCGCAACGGGGGCTAGGCGGGCTCGCGCACCGGATAGCTCATGGGCACGACCTCGTCGGCCCTGGCGCCGCGCCAGTGCCACTGGGGCACGCTGGCCCAGATGCGCTCGCCACTCTCCTGGATCTGGGCGAGCAGGGCGGCCTCGTCGACCACCCGCGGCACCCGGTTCTCTAGCACCGCCTGGCCATCGATGATGATCGTCTCGATGTCGTCGCTGGTGCCCGCGTCGATGAGACTCTTGATCGGGTCGCGTACGGCGCCGAAGCGCGGGCCCGTGAGGTTGATGATCAGAATATCGGCCTTGGCGCCCGGCGCGAGGCGCCCGAGGTCGTCGCGCCCCAGGAACTTGGCGCCGCCGAGGGTAGCGCAGTCGAACACCTCGTGAGGCAGGCCCACCAGATAGCTGCCCTCGGCGAAGCGGCACATGGCGCCGGCGATGCGCATCTCGTGGATCAGGTCCTCGGGGAAGGTATCGGTGCCGAGGGCGACGTTGATACCCCGCTCGCGATAGCGCCAGAGCGACTCGAACAGGATGCCCATCTTGGCGTACTTGTACGGGGCGTGGGCGACGCTGGCGCCACTGTCGGCCAGCAGCTGGAGATCATCGCCGTAGGGGTAGTGGACCCACGAGTGGCGGTTGTGGAACACGCAGTGGCCTAGGATGACATCGGGGCCGAGAAAGCCGATGTCATGGACCAACTGGATGGGTGTGCGCCGGTACTCGCGCAGGATGCGGTGGAACTCGACGAGGTTCATGGCCACGTGCAGCGACAGGCGCAAGCCGGTTTCATTGGCGGCGCGGCGCGTGGCCTGGAGGAGCTCGATAGTACAGGTATCGAGCTGGCCAGGGAACAGCATGCAGCGCACGCGGCCGTTGTGCGCGCCGTCGTGCTCACGGGCGAACTTGACCGCGCGCTCGAGGCCGGCCAGGTCGGCACCTGGAGGGGCGGGGTCCCACTGGACGCGGCCCTGGTCGTCGTAGACATATTCGTAGCTGCGGAAGCCGGGCCCCATGTAGATGCGCACGCCGAGCTGGCCGACCATCTCCAGGAACGCCTCGGCGTTGCGCGTGCCGACATCCATGATGGTGGTGGCGCCGCCACGCATGGCCGCCCACAGGCCGTACTTCTGCTCGACTTCCACCCGGGCGCCACCGCGTGGATCCAGCGTGCCGCGCTTGCCGGCCGCATAGGCGATGAAGTTGCTGCCGAAGTAGTCGGTCTTGGTGTGGTCGATCAGGAACAGATGGTTGGCGTTGGTGCCGGCGTGCAGGTGGCAGTTGATGAATCCGGGCGAGACCAGCCTGCCGCGGGCATCGATGGTGCGGTCGACGCGACCGTCGAAGCGGTGGCCAACGTGCAGGATCTCGTTACCCTCGTAGACCACCACGCCCTCGCGCAGCAGCTCGTGATGCCCGTCGCGAAAGCCGACCACCCAGCCGCCTTGGATCAGCGTGCGCATGCTGCTCCTCCCGTGCCTGTCTGCGGTCCCGTAGTATACCCCGCGCGGGCGGCGTCGCGGTCACGAGCGACCGAGGTGCACGGTGCGGATGAAGTGTGGGGGCGTCGACGGATAGCCGGGGGCTGGGTGGTGGAGTAGGCTCGCGAAGGCCTCGGGCGCGCAGACGTAGTCGGGCTCGGGGAGCAGCACGCAGTCATGGGTGCCGCAGTAGTAGGCGGCCAGCCAGCGGTCGAGCGCTGGCTGCAGGCTAGCACGGCGGTGCTCGTGCTCGAACAGTAGGGCGATCTCCCCCATTACTCCTAGGCAGAGGCCGAGCACGAGCCACACCGCTGCCAGGCCGGCGACGAGCCACGCCCCGCCACCGCCGAGGAGCGCCAACGCCAGCCAGCGGCCCGCTCGGTAGGGGCGACACGGCGGGGCGAACAGGGCGGCCCGCGCTCGCGCTCCCGCGTCGTGCGGCGCGAGCCGCTGGTAGTAGCGGTAGACGCTGCTGACCTTCACCACGCTGAAGTGATCACCGCAGCGCGGACACAGCGGTTTGGGGATCGGGTCGGTTGGCGTCCGGGGCCCCGGGCGCGGAACGGCGCCCCCACGGTCCCGTACATGTCGTTCTGGTATCGCAGCGACCGCATTCCGAGCAGAACGGGTTATGTCCATCCCTGTTACCGACACGCGTGTACGATTCTGGCGTCTTAGATAACGACCTGGCCACACAAATGTTACACTGCATACGCGCAATGGCACGTTCGCACGGGGGCGGCATTATGACTGGTCTTATTGGTCGTGAGGCACTGCCTCGTGTGAACAATACGACGTAAAGGCGCTCTGCATAGGCGATTCGGTGGCATGATGCTATCTGGCATCGCACCGTCGCGGAGCAGCGGGGCCTGGTGCGGTCAGGCCTCCCGACGAGGCAGTCCTGTGGCGACCAGCGCGGGCAGATGCGCGCGCAGGATTGCTACCACGCGGCGGGCGTCGGCCGCGCCGAGCACGGTGTGGATGACGCGCCCGTTGGCGTCCTCGATGGCGAGCGCGGCCAGATGCGGGCCGGCGCGCAGCCGCGCGCGGGCGATCTCGCGGTAGTCGAGCCGCGTGGTCTCCTGTTCGGGCCGCGGGGCCGCGGCTGGCCGCTCCAGCTCGAGCGCCGTGTCGTAGAGGCGGAGGTACGCGGTGCGCTCGTCCACCAAGGGTACCTGCAGCAAGAGCGCCCGTGCCATGGTGCCGTGACTCCCACGGGGTGCGGTCGTGCCCGCACGCTAGGTTGAGGCACGGTAGCATGGCGCGTGGCGGCCGGGCTAGAGTGCCTTGATCAAGATCGCATATCATCGGACGGAGTGGGCTGCCTGCGGCGCGGAGGAGACTAGGGACGTGGGGACTACCTTACAAGACAAGACCGCTTGCGCGGGCGGCCCACCGGAGTCGAGGAGACGCGGGGCTATATGGTACGGCGCGCTGCGGCGGTGAGGGTAGCCGTGCCGCCGGTGCGTTTCGCCTACGCGATCATCCGCGGGGGGGAAGCGTGCGGCCCATGAGCGACCGCCTCTTGTTGACCGGCTTGACGTTCTTCGGGCGCCACGGCGTGCGGCCCGCCGAGCAGGAGCTGGGTGCCCGCTTCGTGGTGGATGTCGCGCTGTACACCGACCTGCGCACGGCGGGCACGAGCGACGACCTGGCAGCAACGGTCGATTACGCGGCCGTGCACCGATGCGTGCGGGCGGTGATCGAAGGGCCGCCGCTGCGGCTGATCGAGGCGGTGGCCGAGCGGCTGGCAACGGCCCTGCTGGCTGAGTTCCCCCGCGTCGAGCGCGTCGTCGTGCGGGTACACAAGCCGCAGGCGCCGATCGCCGGCGCCGTGGCGGGGAGCGTGGCAGTGGAGATCGACCGGGCCCGACCGGGCGAGGGCGCGGCCACGGGCGGGGCGGGGAGGGCGTCGTGAGCGGGGTGCTGGGCCGCGCGGCGCTGCTGACGCGCTTGGCGGACGAGCCACCGCTGGTGCGCGGGCTCGCCGATCCGGCGCGGCAGGTGCAACCGCACGGCATCGACCTGCGGCTAGAGAGCGTCTGGGCGCTGACCGAGGCGGGGGCGATCGAGGCCGATCCGTCGCCCGCCGGCGGCTCGCGGTCCGATCGCCGTTTGCCGAGCCGTGCCCCGGTCCCGTTCGGCCCAGACGGGCGCGTGCATCTCGCCCCGGGCGCCTATCTCGTGCGATTCGTGGAGAGCGTGCACCTGCCAGCCGACTTGATGGCGCTGGGACGCCCGCGGTCGACGTTGCTGCGTTGCGGGGCCGCGCTGCACACCGCGGTGTGGGACGCCGGCTACGCGGGCCGCTCGGAGGCGCTGCTGGCGGTGAGCAACCCGCACGGTGTGTGGCTGGCGCAGGGCGCGCGCCTGCTGCAGCTGGTGTTCTTCCGCGTCGAAGCGCCGGGCACCACGTATGCCGGCGCGTACCAGGGCGAGAACCTGCCGCCAGCCTGAGCCCGGCG
>Ga0070737_10003867_pt1 | contig 15583 bp, 15 predicted proteins | sample Coa_R1_10_FD_66438 | JGI IMG/M metagenome (GOLD analysis project Ga0070737, IMG submission 66438) | Surface soil microbial communities from Centralia Pennsylvania, which are recovering from an underground coalmine fire - Coalmine... | ecosystem: Environmental > Terrestrial > Soil > Unclassified...
GGCGGCATGCCGCAGGCTGGTGGCGTTCCCGCGCCGGGGCGGGGCAGCGGCCCCATGCCGCGGGCGGGGACCGGGCCCATGCCGCGGGCGGCCACCGGGCCCATGCCGCGGGCGGGGACCGGGCCCATGCCGCGGGCGGGGACCGGGCCCATGCCGCGGGCGGCCACCGGGCCGCAGCCGCGGCAGGGGGGTTCCGCGCCGCCGGATAGGCGCGGTGACGCCCCGCCGGGCGCTGGCCGGAATTCCCGCGGGCGGGCGCAGCCATCCGCGACCATGTGGGATGACGCAGCCGATTGGAGCGACCTGACAGGCGGGGCCGTCACCTGGAACTACGGCATGCCGCCGTGGGACGGTGGCGCGCCCGAGCCGGATCCAAGCCTCAGGTACCGCGAGCCGGGGCCAGGCATGCCCGGCTACCGCGGTCCTCGCAACCCATACCCTGGTGGTGACAACCTGCGATGAACCCGAGTTCCCCCGCTGAACTCGACGTGCCGACGATCATGCGGATCGGCGCTGCCCGGATGACCGCCGGGCTGGACCGGATGACCCGGCTGGACCTCCAGGCGCACACCGAGATCTTCGGGCCGTTGCCGCGGATGTCGGCGGACGAGCTGATCGCGACGGCGTCCCAGGTTGACCTCCGTGGCCAGGGCGGTGCCGCCTTCCCGTTCGCGCGCAAGCTCCAGGCCGTCGTCGACGCCGCGAAGAAGACCGGCCAGCCGACGATCGTGGTGGTCAACGCCACCGAAGGCGAGCCCGGCTCGTTCAAGGACAAGATGCTCATGATCAGGTCGCCGTACCTGATCCTGAGCGGCGCCGCGCTGGTCGCCGAGGCGATCGAGGCCGAGGAGATCATCATCGGCGTCACGAGCAACGAGCTCGCCAACCGGTCGATCGAGGCGGCGATCGCCGCCGAGCCGGGCCTGCGCAAGATGGTCCGGGTCGTTCAGCTGCCGGAGCGATTCATCTCCGGGGAGTCGGGCGCCCTGATCCGCGGCATCAACGGCAAGAAGCCGCTTCCGCCGGGCCGCAAGACGCTGGCCGCGGAGCGGGGTGTGGACGACCTGCCCACGCTGCTCTCGAACGCGTCCACGTTCGCGCAGGTGTCGGTGCTGGCGCTGCTCGGGCCGGCCAGGTTCGCCTCGGTCGGCGTGCCCGAGGAGCCGGGCACGGTGCTGCTCAGCGTCAGCGGGTCCGCCAAGCACCCGGCCGTGGTGGAGTGTCCCACCGGTGTTCCGCTCGGCGCGGTCCTTGACATCTGCCAGGCGCCCGCCGGAGACGGCGTGCTGGTCGGCGGCTACCACGGCATGTGGCTGGACGCCGAGGCCGCCTACCAGGTTCCGGTCGGCAGGGAAGGGCTCGCCGCGGCGGGCGGCACCTTCGGCTCGGGGATCGTCCTGCCGCTCGGCGACGGAACCTGCCCGCTCGGCGAAGTCTCCCGGATCGCGAACTACCTGGCGGGCGAGTCGGCTGGCCAGTGCGGGCCCTGCAAGCTCGGCCTGCCCTCCATCGCGCGTGCGCTGGCGGCTATCGTCGACGGGTCGGGCGGGATCGAGGCGCTCGACACGGCCCGCCGCGCGGCGGCCATGGTGAACGGGCGCGGGGCCTGCTCGCACCCGGACGGCACGACGCGCTTCGTGCTGTCCGCGCTCGAGGTGTTCACTGAAGACCTCGCGGCGCACGTCTTCCATTCCTCTTGCGGCCGGCCGGTCCGGGGCGTCCTGCCCCTCCCCGATGGCCCCGAGACCGCGGACGCCAAGCAGCTCATAGTGGACTGGGTGCGGTGCGAGGGGCACGGCCTGTGCGCGCACCTGGTGCCCGAGCTCATCCACCTGGACAAGAACGGTTACCCGGTCATCATGCCGATCCCGGTGCCGCCGTGGCTGGAGCGGGACGCGCAGCAGGCGGTTGACATGTGCCCGGCGCTGGCGCTCCGGCTCGCCGCGGATCCGAAGAAGCGCGGCGGCAAGCTCGGCCCGGCGGCCACTCCGGTGCCGGTGCCCGCACCCACGCTGCGCACCGGGCTGCTCGGCGGGCGCTCCAGCGTCCGGGGGTCCATCACCGCCGGCTAGCTCCGCCCGGCCGGCTGTCAGCCTGCCGCGAGCCGGATGCGGCTCCGGGAGTCAGCCGGGTCCGTTCGGGATCATCGGGCGCGGAAACGGGGATGGGGGACCGCCTGCCGGCCCGGCGTGTCACCGGGTGCCGGACGCGGGCGGCTCCAGGGACCAGGGAACGGCTCCGAGGGGGCGGCCGCGGGCCGTACCCGCCTGATCCGTGGCCGTCCGCAGCGGACTGCCGCTGTCTTTCAGGATCAGGGCCAGCTCGCGGTCGAACTCCGCGAAGGCGGCGCGCAGCGCGTCCTCCATCCACGGATCCGGGCGCGGGCGCAGGTAGCCGGTGACGGCAAGGATCGCCCTGGCGGAAAGGCTCCTGATGCTGTAGCCCGCTAGCGTGAGCCACAGGGTGAGGAAACCTATGCCGAACATCACCGAGATGCCCGTGTAGCTAGCGCCAAGCGCACGGCCCATCCCTGTGTCCATCTCCTTTCCGGATCCGGCTCCGGGGCTACGCGATACGGAACGCCCCTGCGCGTTTCGCTGGCTGCCTCATTCCCTCCTAAGAGGGACGCATGATCGTTTACCCAGGAGTACGGACTTGACTATTTCTTTGCCGTATTAGCCTTATATGTGGCAAATTGTGTACGCAGCGTGATATACGGTGGCTTGCCGCGCGCTGGGCGCCCCTGGTGGCCGGGCCGCGCCGGGCAGGTTACGGGAGGCGGCGGGTGTAGTCGAAGGCGCGGGTGTAGTCGAAGGCGAATGCCTGCCTGAGCCCGGCGTCCGGCCCGGCAGGCGGGACTGCCTCATCGCCGCGGCCCTCGCTGGTCGCGGTCCCCGCAGCCCCGAGACCGGCCAGCTCCGTTGATCGGAGCCGGCCTCTGACCTGGTCGGGGTGGCCGGATTTGAACCGGCGGCCTCTTCGTCCCGAACGAAGCGCGCTGCCAAGCTGCGCTACACCCCGCCGCCATGCACCAGTCGCGAACCGCAATCCGCGGTGCTTCCCGGCGGACCTCCGACAGTCTAGCGGATAACCGGACCGCGATGCGCACGCTGGCGCACCGCGGTCCGGCCGTTCCGCTCAGGACGGGCGCGGAACCAGGGTGAGGAGGGTCGCCTCCGGGCGGCAGGCGAACCTGGCCGGCGCCCACGGCGACGTGCCGAGCCCGCCGGAAACGTGCAGCCACGCGGTTTTCCCGTCGGCCGGGGCCGCTTGCGGATGCATGCTCAGCCCCCGCGCCCGCGCCCGGTCGATGCCGCAGTTCGTCACCAGCGCGCCGAATCCGGGTACGCACAGCTGGCCGCCGTGCGTATGGCCGGCCAGCACCAGCTCGTAGCCGTCGGCGGCGAACCGGTCCAGCACCCGGGGCTCCGGCGAGTGCAGCACGCCGACGCGCAGGTCCGCGGTGGGATCTGCCTCGCCGGCCACCAGGTCGTACCGGTCCCGGCGGTGGTGCGGGTCGTGCACGCCGGCGAACGCGATCTCCAGGCCGCCGGCCCTCAGCCGGCCGCGCCGGTTGTTGAGGTCCAGCCAGCCTGCCGCGGACAGTTCCTCGCCCAGCTTCTCCCAGGGCAGGTCGGGCTCCTTCGTCCCGTGCTCGCCGGCGCTGGTCCGCCACAGGTAGCGCGCGGGGTTCCTGGGCCTGGGGGAAAAGAGGTCGTTCGACCCGTAGACGAACACCCCGGGCCGGTCAAGCAGCGGTCCGAGGGACTCGAGAAGGGGGCGGACGGCCGCCGGGGAGGCTATGGAGTCGCCCGTGTTCACCACCAGGTCCGGTTCCACGGCGGCCAGTGACCTGATGAAGGACATGAGACGGTGCCGGCCGGGCGTCAGGTGCGTGTCGGAGATGTGCAGCACTCGCAGCGGAGCCTTACCCGGCGGCAGGACCGGTACCTCTTGCTCCCGGAGCACAAACCAGTTGCGCTCGATGACCGTGGCGTAGCCGACTGCCGCGACGCCGGCGGCGGCCCCGATGGGTATGAAGGCTCGTGCTCGCACCTACCCATGGTGCCATGTATCCGCCGGTGCGCTAGCCCCCATGCCGGGCGGGATAGCGGCCGTGCCGGGCGGGGCAGCCCCCGTGCCGGGCGGGGCAGCCCCCGTGCCGGGCGGGGCAGCCCCCGCGTCGGGCAGGATAGAGGCGTGAACGGACTCAAGGAACGGCTCCGTACGGATCTCAACGCGGCGATGCGCGCGCGGGACCAGGTGCGGCTGCGCGCGTTGCGGATGGCGCTCACCTCTATCACGAACGAGGAGGTGTCCGGCGACACGGCGCGGGAACTGTCGGACGATGAGATCGTGCGGGTGCTGACCCGCGAGGCGAAGAAGCGGCGGGAGGCAGCCGACGCGTTCGAGTCGGCCGGCCGCGCCGATCAGGCGGCGGCCGAGCGGGCGGAGGGCGAGGTGCTGGCCGGCTACCTCCCGGCGCAGCTTGCCGACGAGGAACTGGCCACGATCGTGTCGGCGGCGATCGCCGAGACCGGCGCTGCCGGCATGCCGGGCATGGGCAAGGTCATGAAGGTCGTGACACCGCGGGTGGCCGGCCGCGCCGACGGCGCCCGCGTAGCCGCCGAAGTCCGCCGGCAGCTTACCGGCGCGGGCTGACGCTCCCGGCGCGGGCTGACGCTCTCCCGGCGCGGGCTGACGCTCTCCCGGCGCGGGCTGACGCTCTCCCGGCGCGGGCTGAGCCTCTCCGCCGGCCAGGGCGCGGCGCCATGGGGGCCGGCGGGTCAGCCGCGTCCGCGGCCCGGGGGCCCGCCGCCGGCCCCGGGTCCGACGCCGCCGGCCCCGGGGCCGACGCCCCCGTTGCCGCCTCCCCCGGGGCCGTTGCCTCCGTTGCCTCCGTTAGCTCCGTTGCCGCCCCCGTGGCCGCCCTTCTTCGGCGGGTTCTGGGCGACGTTCTGGCCGTTGCCCATGCTGTACAGCTCGCTGTCCGCGGGCACCTGCCCGAAGGCCCGGGCGCGGCCGAGGTTGGCGTGGTCGAACGTCATATGCCAGGTGGAGCCCGGGGCGTTCGCGCCGTACATCTCGCCCGGGCAGTCCAGGCCGCCGGACTCTAGCCGGTAGCAGCTTCTCATGCCGCCCATCGTGTACTTAACGGTCGGCGAGATCGGGTTGAACACCGAGGTGAAGCTGGCCAGGTTCGTCGTGTAGCCGGCGAACGCGGCGTACGGGGTGCCGAAGCCGTTGGTCACGTTGGAGGTACCGGTCTTCCCGGCCGTCTGGTAGCCGGGAATGGGGCCGAGGTTCACTGCCGTGGCGCCCGGGAAGGTCAGCACTCCCTGCAAGATGTAGTTCACCGCGTTGGCGACTTCGCTGGACAGCACCCGGTGGCAGCCAGCCGAGGGGACCGGCAGGGAACGGCCGCTGGCGTCGATGACCTTGCTGATCGCGACCGGCTTGCAGTAGATGCCGCCCGATGCCACCGTCGCGTACGCCGCCGCCATCGACAACGGCGACACGTTGACCGCGCCCAGCGTGAACGACGGGGTGTTGTCGGCGGACGGCAGCGTGCCGAGCGGCGTGCGGTCCTTGTCGGTCAGCGGCGTACCGTCTGCCCACGTCATGCCGAGCTTCATCGCGGTGTGCACGACGTTGCAGAGCCCGACCTTCTTCTCGAGTTCGGCGTAGAAGGTGTTGATCGAGGCCGTGGTCCCCGTGTAGAGCGAGAACGTGCCCTTGTCGCCGGGCGACGCGTTGACGACCTGCCACGCGCCGGCCCCCGCGTTCGGGTCGTAGCCGGCCGGCTGCCCGGCGCAGTCTGTGTAGCCGGTCACCGTCGTCGAGTAGGGGACGGTTTCCGTGAACCCGAAGGGAACGCCCTGCTCCAGCGCGGTGATGAGGGTGAACAGCTTGGACGACGACCCGGTCTGCACGCCTCCGCTGCCGCCGTACTGGCTGTTCACGGCGTAGTCCACTTCGGTCTGGCCCTTGCCCGTGCCGTACGGCTGGTCTTCCGCGATGGCCAGCACCTTGCCGGTGCCCGGCTGGATGAGAGCTTCCGTGTCGACGTTATGCCCGGGGTTGTAGTAGTTCGAGTTTTCCGGGACGACGTAGTTGACGGCCCGGGTCGCCGCGCTCTGGTCCTTCGCGTCGAGCGTGGTGTAGATCCGCAGGCCGCCGGTGGCGAGCAGCCTGGCGCGATCCTCCGTGGTCGCGCCGAACGTCTTGTCCAGCAAGATGGTGTGGATCACGTAGTCGCAGAAGAAGGCGTCATCGCCCGCGATGTCCGCGCCGCAGCCGTTCTGCACGGCGCCCGGGTGCAGCACCAGCTTCTGCTTCAGCGCCGCGGCCTCGTCCGCGGGGGACAGCACCTTGGTCTGCATCATCCGGGCGAGCACGGTGTTGCGCCGCTCCAGCGACATGGCCGGGTTGACCATCGGGTCGTACTCCGACGGGTTTTCCACGATGCCGGCCAGGGTGGCCGCCTGGACCAGGCTCAGCTTCGCCGCGGTGGTGCCGAAGTAGGTCTCCGCCGCCGCCTCGACGCCCCATGCGCCGTTCCCGAAGTAGGCGTCGTTCAGGTAGCCGGCCAGGATGTCCTGCTTGGACATCGTGTGCTCGATGTCCACGGCCATCCGCAGCTCGTTCAGCTTCCGGTTCAGGTTGTCGGCGATGGCGGCCTGCTCGGCCGCGGGGTTGCCGAGCCCCTGCAGGACGAGGACGCCCTTCACGTACTGCTGCGCGATCGACGATCCGCCCTGGACCGGCTGGTGGCGCAGGTCGTTGACCAGCGCCCGGAGTGTCCCCTTGATGTCGATCGCGCCGTGCGTCCAGTAGCGGTCGTCCTCGATCGCCACAATCGCCTTGGTCATGTTCGGCGAGATCTGGCTGTAGGCCACCGGCTGCCGGTCGATGCCGGTGTACGTCATCCCCGGCCCGAGGTCCACGCCGAACACGTACGTGATCAGGTGCCCCTGGCGGTCGAAAATCTCCGACCGCTGCGGCAGGCTGGATGTGTTCAGCGACAGCGTGGTGAATTTGTCGGAGGTATTCCGCACCAGAATGCCGGTCGCCGCCACCACGGGCAGCACCATCGCGGCCGCGAGGACGCCGCCCAGCCCCGAGATCAGGAGCAGTCGCCCGAGCGCGCTCGTCTTGCTGGCCGTCCAGTCCAAGAGCTGCACGGGACATAGCGTACGCGCGCACGCACGGTACTACTGCCACCATGCGCGGGCCTATGGCCACATGCTGCCACTTTCGTCACGCAAGGGGCCTGTTCGCAATCGGACCGTGACTAGGCGCGGGGCTGTATATAGCCCATGAGGACTATCTGTGAAATGGCCATGCCGGGGTCTTGGCAGCTATGGCCAAACTTCCGTAAGTTGCATTGTCACGAACAGATAACCGTGACCGGATGGCCGCACACCCGTCACGGTGAGTAATCCGTCAACGCAGACCGTCCGGGCGCACGCGTGCCCGGCGATCAAGAGGAGTTGGGCACATGTGGATCACCGACTGGACCACACGCGCCGCATGCAAGGGAACCGACCCTGACGAACTGTTTGTCCAGGGTGCCGCCCAGAACCGCGCCAAGCTCATCTGCCGGGGCTGCCCGGTGCGCACTGAGTGCCTTGCGGACGCACTCGACAACGGCATCGAGTTCGGCGTCTGGGGCGGAATGACCGAACGCGAGCGGCGCGCGCTTCTCCGCCGCAGGCCCGACGTCACGTCGTGGCGCGAACTGCTCGAGCGGGCCCGTGACCGCTACGAGCGCCAGAGCGTGGACGAGCTGGTCGCCAGCTGACCTTCGCCGTCCCGCCGGCAACGATGCCGGCGGATTCCCGCTAGTGCTCCCGCCTTCCGGCGGCGGCCTCGATGTCAGTCAGCGGTCAGCCGGCCAGTGCGAGTGACTCGCCGATGCGGCGCAGCCCGGCGAGGTCATGCACATCGGTCGGCAAGGCCATGATCTCGGCGACGGGAACGGCCGGGTGCGCGGACATGAACGCGCCGGACACCCGCCGCTCCCGCTCGCCGAGGTTCATGCGCTCGGCGTGCAGCCGCAGCGCTGCCGCCGCCACGGCGTAGTCCCCCGTCATCCCCTCGAGCGTCTCCGCGGCGGCCAGCGAGCGCGCGGCGCTCAGCTTGGTCCCGGGCGAGGAGTGCACCCGGTTGAGGATCAGGCCGGCCAGCGGCATCCGCTCCTCGTCGAGGCGTTCCACGAAGTACGACGCCTCACGCAGCGCGTCTGGTTCGGGGGCCGCGACGACCAGGAACGACGTCCCCGGTGCCTGCAACAGCCGGTAGGTTGCCTCCGCGCGCTCACGGAAGCCGCCGAACATCGTGTCGAAGGCCGTGATGAACGTCTGCGCGTCGCGCAGCACCTGGGCGCCGAGCAGTTTCGTCAGCGCGCCGGTCATCACCGTCAGCCCCGCGTTCAGGACCTTGGTGAACGGCCGGCCCGCCCTGACCGGGCTGGCCAGCACCCGGATCAGGCGTCCGTCCAGGAACCTGCCGAGCCGCTCGGGGGCGTCGAGGAAGTCGAGCGCGCTGCGGCTCGGCGGGGTGTCCACGACGATCAGGTCCCATTCGTCCGAGCGCCGCAGCTGGCCGAGCTTCTCCATCGCCATGTACTCCTGCGTGCCGGCGAAGCTGGACGACAGCGACTGGTAGAACGGGTTGGCCAGGATCTGCGCCGCCCGCGCCGGATCGGCGTGGGCCTCGACGACCTCGTCGAACGTCCGCTTCATGTCTAGCATCATCGCGTGCAGGCTGCCGCCGGCCGCGTCGAAGACGCCCTCGACCAGGCGCGGCGTGTTGTCCAGTGAGGTAAGCCCCATCGACTGGGCCAGGCGGCGGGCGGGGTCGACGGTGAGCACGCAGACCTGCCTGCCGCGCTCGGCTGCCCGCAGGCCGATCGCCGCCGCGGCGGTGGTCTTCCCGACGCCGCCGGACCCGCAGCAGACGATGATCCTGGTGCGGCGGTCGTCGATGATCCGGTCCATGTCGAGTCGCGGGTTCACGGTCACGCTGCTCCCTGGTCTCGGAGCTCGGCGGCCAGCCGGTGCAGGGCGGCCAGGTCGATTCCCTCGGCGATCATCGGCAGCTCGTAGATGGGCTGGCCGGCCGCCTCGAGCTCGGCGCGCTCGCGGTCCTGGAGTTCGACGTGCCTGGCGTGCTCGGCCAGCTCCTCCGCGAGCGCCGCGGCGAGCATGTCCGTGCTGTGCAGGCCGGCGGCCGCCAGCGCCCTCGCCATGCCGGGCACGTCGGGCGCGACCTTCAGCTCCTCCCGGCTGAGCACCGCGGGCCGTGCCATGTTGATCACGATCCCGCCGACCTGCATGCCCGCTATCCCCCGAAGCTCCGCGATCCCGTCGAGGGTTTCCTGCACTGGCATCTCCTCCAAGGTGGAGACGAAGTGGACGGCTGTCTGCGGCGACTTGATCACGTTCGCCACCGTGTCGGCGTGGGCCCTGATCGGGCCGACCTTCGCCAGGCCGGACACTTCGGCCGTGACGTTGAGGAAGCGGCCCACCCGCCCGGTGGGCGGCGCGTCGAGCACCACGCTGTCGTAGACGTAGCCGCCGCCGGGCCGCCTGCGCCGCGCCGCCTCGGTCGCCTTCCCGGTCACCAGCACGTCGGCCAGGCCGGGGGCGATCGTCGTGGCGAAGTCCACCAGGCCGAGCTTGGTCAGCGCGACCCCGGCGCTGCGCATGTTGTAGAACATCTTCAGGTAGTCCAGGAGCGCGCCCTCCGGGTCGATCGCCAGCGCGTACACGTCGCCGCCGGGGTCGCGCCCGTCGCTGGCTTCTCCCAGGCCGATGGCTATCCTGCGTTCCTCGTACGGCAGCGGGGGCCGGTCGAAGAGCCGGGCGATGCCCTGCCGGCCCTCCGCCTCGATCAGCAGCACCTTCCGGCCGCCGTGCGCCAGGGCGAGTGCCAGCGCGGCGGCGACGGTCGTCTTGCCGGTGCCCCCTTTGCCCGTCACGACGTGCAGCCGCACGCCCTCCCAGTCGGTGTCCCTCGCCGTCATGCCGTCTGTCCCTGATCGGTCCGTTCCGTGCCGCGCCCCGTGGACAGGCGCTCTAACGGAGGCTATCGCCGCGCGGTGACCGGATCGTGCCGGTCCGCGCTGGTCCGGGCCATTCTCCGGCCTGGGTGCTTGAAAATTAATCATCCGAACGGGACCGGCTGACTCCCGCCGGGCGCGCTTTCCGGGATGCCGCGCCCGCCCGGCCGATGCTGAGAGGGCCGTGCGCGGTCAGCGCCGGCCCTTCCTGGCGGCGATGGCGGATGCCGCGGGCTAGGCTGAGGCTAAGCCCCTGCGGTTGCAAGAGGAGGCGATTCCAGGTGGCGGCTCTTATCGTTGTACTCATAATCCTGGTGGTGGCCGGGCTGATCGCCGCGGGCCGGTCGATCCGGGTCGTCCAGCAGTACGAAAAGGGCATCGTCTACCGTTTCGGGCGCGTGCTCCCCGAGGTGCGAGGCCCCGGCCTGACCTTTCTGCGGCCGGTCGGCGACCGCATGCAGAAGGTCAACATGCAGATCGTCGCGATGGCCGTGCCCGCCCAGGAGGGCATCACCAGGGACAACGTGTCCGTCCGGGTGGATGCCGTGGTGTACTTCCGGGTCGTCGACCCGATCAAGGCCACGGTGAACGTGCAGAACTACATGTTCGCCATCTCGCAGCAGGCCCAGACCTCGCTGCGGTCCATCATCGGCCAGTCCGAAATGGACCAGCTGCTCGCGGAGCGGGAGACGGTGAACAGGGAACTGCGCCGCATCATCGATGAGCCGACCGAGGGGCCCTGGGGCGTCCGGGTGGAGCGCGTCGAGATCAAGGACGTGTCGCTGCCCGAGGGCATGAAGCGCTCCATGTCCCGGCAGGCCGAGGCGGAGCGGGAACGCCGCGCCCGGATCATCACCGCGGACGGCGAGTACCAGGCGTCCAAGCGCCTCGCCGCCGCGGCGAACGTGATGGCGCGCGATCCGGCCGCGCTCCAGCTCCGGCTGCTCCAGACCGTGGTCGAGGTCGCGGGCGAGAAGAACAGCACGCTGGTCATGCCGGTCCCGGTGGAGCTGCTGCGCTTCTTCGAGAAGATGGCACCCGCGCGGTCCGAAGCGGCCCCGGCTGACTCTGGCCCGGCGGATGAGCCGGAGGATCGCGGTGACGCGGAGGTCGCGCAGGCCGAGGCGGCGATCGCGAAGGCGGGGGCCCCCGGGCTCGGCGAGGCCGAGGTGCCGCCGCTGCCCGAGGTGGGCGTCGCCTCCGACAGCGCGCCCGAGCTCCCCGCCGGCGGGGGCGCCGGGGACGGTGAAAGCCTGCCTGGCAAGGAGGTCAGGGCCGCCGGGCGTTAGTGTTCTCCCATGCGGAAATGGGAGTACGTGACCGTGCCATTGCTGGTGCATGCGACCAAGCAGATCCTGGACAACTGGGGCGACGAGGGATGGGAGCTGGTCGCCGTGGTGCCCGGCCCGAACGCCGAGCAGCTCATCGCCTACATGAAGCGGGAGAAATCGTGACGACCGCGGCCGAGCGCCTTGCCGCGCTCGGGCTGACGCTGCCTCCGGTGGCCGCTCCGGTGGCCGCGTACGTGCCCGCGGTCCGCACCGGGAACTACGTCTACACATCCGGCCAGCTGCCCACGGTGGACGGGAAGCTGCGCGCCACCGGCAAGGTGGGCGACTCGGTCACCCCCGAGGAGGCGGCTTCGCTGGCCCGCGTGTGCGCGCTGAACGCCCTCGCCGCCGCGGCCGAGGCGGCCGGCGGCCTCGACGCGATCGCGCGGGTGGTCAAGGTGACGGGCTTCGTCGCCAGCGCGCCGGGGTTCACCGGGCAGGCCCAGGTCATCAACGGGGCGAGCGAGTTCCTGATCGAGGTGCTCGGCGAAGCGGGGCGGCATGCCCGGAGCGCGGTCGGGATGGCGGTCCTGCCGCTCGACTCCCCGGTAGAGGTGGAAATGATCGTCGAGGTCGCGTGAGGATACAGCTCGGCTGGTTCGACCAGCGGCTGGCAGAGCGGGTAGCCGCCATCGCGGACGGCGGGCTCGTCCCGGCGGTGCCGCGGGACGCGGCGACCGTCATGGTGCTCAGGCCGGCGCCCGGCCAGCCCGCCGATGCCGTCGAGGTGCTCATGCTGCGGCGTCCCGCGGCGATGGCGTTCGCGCCCGGCGCCTACGTCTTCCCCGGCGGATCGGTGGACTCCGCCGATGGGGACCCGCGGATCGCCTGGTCAGGGCCTGATCCCGCGGAGTTCGGCGAGCGGCTCGGGTGCTCGCCCGGCTGCGCCCGCGCCCTGGTCTGCGCCGCGGTGCGCGAGACGTTCGAGGAGGCCGGCGTGCTCTTGGCCGGCAAGCCCGACGGCTCGCCCGTGGTGCCCGGCTCATGGTGGGACGAGGACCGTGCCGCCCTCTCCTCGGGCGCCATCACGTTCGCCGAACTGCTCTCCAGGCACGGGCTGGTGCTCCTGGCCGGCCTGCTGACGCCGTGGGCCCGGTGGATAACGCCGGAAGCCGAGCCGAGACGCTTCGACGCGCGCTTCTTCGCCGCCGCGCTCCCGCCGGGACAGCGCGCCGTCGGCCATCACGCCGAGGCGGACCTGACCGCGTGGGTGCGGCCCGAAGCCGCGCTCGGGGCCGCGCGTGCCGGGTCGATGACGCTGCTGCCGCCGACGGCGACGACGCTGAACGAGTTCGCCGCCCGCGGCGGCGTCGCGCAGATCCTGGGCAGCCGCCGCACGATCACGCCGGTCATGCCCCGGCTGGTGGTCGAGGACGGCCAGCCCTGGCTGCTCATCCCCGATGAGGTCGGCTACCCGCTGTGACCCGGCTGGTCGCGCCGACAGGTGATAACAGGCAGTAAAGGAGCCCCGCCATGAGCATCGACGGCTCGGGCACGCGGCGGGCCCGCTGCGTGCTGGCGAACAATCCCTCGCCCACGACGCTGGACGGCACCAACACCTGGGTCGTAGCCGAGCCGGGAGGGGCCGCCGCGGTGGTAGTCGACCCCGGTCCCGATGACGAGCACCACCTGCGCCGGGTGCTGGACGCGGCGCGGGCCGGGGGAGCCCGGCGGGTCGCGCAGATCGTGCTTACCCACGGGCACCCCGACCACTCGGCGGGGGCGGCGAGGTTCGCCGCGATGAGCGGCGCGCCCGTGGGGGCGCTCGATCCGGCGCTGCGGCTCGGCAGCGAGGGCTTCTCCGACGGCGACGTCATCACCGCCGCCGGCTGTGAGCTGCGGGTGGTGGCCACCCCCGGACATTCCGGTGACTCGCTCAGCCTGCTCCTGGAGGCCGACGGCGCGCTGCTGACCGGCGATACCGTGCTTGGCCGCGGCACCACCGTCATCGCACCGGACGGGTCGCTCGGCGACTACCTGCGGACGCTGGACGAGCTGAGAAGCCTCGCCGGCACCGCGGGCCTCAGCGTGCTGCTGCCCGGCCACGGCCCGCTGCTCGATGATCCGGCAGGGGTCCTCGACTATTACATCGCGCACCGGAAGGAGCGGCTGGACCAGATACGGGCGGCCCTCGCCGCCGGCGCCCGGACCCCGGCCGAGATCGTGGACATCGTCTACGCGGACACCGATCCGGCGGTGCGGGGCGCCGCGGAATGGTCGGTCCGCGCCCAGCTCGACTACCTGAACGGCCGCTAGCGGGCGCGCCTGCGCAGGCGCTCGGCGTCGAGGATGAGCACCGAGCGCGCGGAGATCTGGAGCCAGCCCCGGGCGGCGAAATCCGCCAGCGCCTTGTTGACCGTCTCCCGGGACGCGCCGACGAGCTGGGCCAGCTCCTCCTGGGTGAGATCGTGATGCACGTGCAGGCCGTCGGCTTCCTGGTGGCCGAAGCGGTCGGCGAGGTCGAGCAGGTTCTTCGCGACCCGGCCGGGAACGTCGGTGAAGACGAGGTCGGCGGTCACGTCGTTCGCCCGGCGCAGCCGCTGCGCGAGCGCGCGGAGCATGTGCAGTGACACCTCCGGCCGCTCCCGCAGCCATGGCATCAGCGCTTCGTGTTTGAGCGATGCGAGCAGCGCGTCGGTCACCGCGCTGGCGGAGGAGGTGCGGGGGCGCGGGTCGAACAGGGAGAGCTCGCCGAACATCTCCCCGGGGCCGATCACGCTCAGCAGGTTCTCCCGGCCATCCGCCGCGGCGCGGGTGAGCTTCATCTTGCCGTCGAGCACCACGTAGAGCGCGTCTCCGTCGTCGCCTTCCATGAAGAGGCGCTCGCCACGGTGCAGCTTCACCTCCGCCATCTGGCGCCGGAGCGCGCGGGCGTCCTCCTCGTCGAGTGCGTCGAACAACGGCGCCCGTCTAAGCACTCCTTCGGCGTTGTCCACCGGTCCTCCTTGCTGCGTGCCTTGCCATTACCAAGTGTGAATCATGGGATGGCATGCTCCGTGCCCGGCACCCACGGTATTCCCGCATGCGGAGGCCGGGCGCGGGGGATCCGCACGGTTTTCGCCCGTAGGCTACCTGCCCGGCGTGCGCGGGGCCACCCGGCCGCCGGCCGTGGGAATCCGGCTACCTGATGTTCCGCCGATGTTCGGCTCCGTATCCTTTCCGTTTCGGCTGTTACGCGTAACATGGGACGATGGCGGAAACCAGGGCATGTGAGCGTTGCGGCACGGCGTTCGAACCCAAGCGCGAGCACGCCAGGTTCTGCTCGGCCCGCTGCCGGGTCGCGTGGAACCGCGAGCACGGGACCTGGCCGGACCCGCGCCAGCAGGAGTGGGGCGCCGAGAACTGGGAGCAGGCGGCCGCCGCTGGCCAGCCGCTGGCCACTCCCCTCGGCTGGGCCATCATCGCGATGCGGGACACGACCGGTCGGCTCGGCAAGATCAGGGCCAGCGACCGTCCGCAGGCGTTCGCGGTGATCGGCGAGGCCGTCTGGTGGGTGACCATCGTCGACGCCACTCTCGTCAGGTATTACCCCGACGCCTACGAAGACGCCCTGGCCGGGCTGCCCGGCGCGCGGCGGCGGCTCATCGAGGGCACGTTCGGCGGGCTCCGGTTCGTGCGCAACCGGATGGGCTACTACGCCGATCACGCCGACTTCATCCAGCCGCGGCGCAGCGACGACGGGACCGGCGACGCGCCGATCACCGCCTGGACGTGGCGGTCGCTGCCGGCGCCGGCCGTGGAATCCCTGCCGCCGCGCGGGCAGGAATGGGAGATGAGCCGGTACGCGGCCTACCAGGAACGCCTCGCGGGCCATACGATCGGCGAGACCTTCGACCGGGCGGCGGGATTCCTCGTCCTGGCCGCACGGGCGGCCAGGCAGGGCATGGCCGGAGACGGCGGCCTGAGCGCGTCCGGCCGGTAGCCGACAATCGCCGGTAGCCGGCAATCCCGGCAAAGCGGGAAATATGACCGTAAGTAGTTTCAATGCGTGTATTGCCTGTTACAGGGCGTTATGCGATGATCTTCGCAGGCCGGCAAGGACGGCTACCGTCGAGAGGTTCCCCGGCATGTTCATGGCCCGCCCCAGGCCGCCAGGGCGCAAGGCATCAGAGCGCAGGCTGTGGCGGCTCGGCACGCTGGAGCGGCGGCAGGCATTCCACCTCGGCGAGGCCGTCCGGGCCGCGCT
>Ga0070737_10003870_pt1 | contig 15578 bp, 10 predicted proteins | sample Coa_R1_10_FD_66438 | JGI IMG/M metagenome (GOLD analysis project Ga0070737, IMG submission 66438) | Surface soil microbial communities from Centralia Pennsylvania, which are recovering from an underground coalmine fire - Coalmine... | ecosystem: Environmental > Terrestrial > Soil > Unclassified...
TGGGAGACCTGGTCTCCGTGCCATTTAATATTGCCTGCGGACGGTGCCGCAATTGCAAAGAACGCAAGACAGGCATCTGCTTGAACGTCAATCCCGCCCGCGCGGGCGCCGCTTACGGCTATGTCGATATGGGTGGATGGGTGGGCGGGCAAGCCGAATACGTGATGGTGCCCTACGCGGATTTCAATTTGCTGAAATTCCCGGACAAGGCGCAGGCGATGGAGAAAATTCGAGACCTCACATGCCTTTCGGATATTCTGCCCACCGGCTATCACGGGGCGGTGACGGCGGGTGTTGGAACGGGATCGATTGTTTACGTGGCTGGCGCCGGGCCGGTGGGATTGGCCTGCGCGGCGGCCTGCCATCTGCTAGGAGCGGCCTGTGTGATCGTAGGCGACCTGAACCCGGAACGCCTGGCGCAGGCTAGGAGTTTCGGCTGCGAAACCGTCGATGTATCAAAAAGCGCATCCATCGCGGAGCAGATCGAAGCCATTGTGGGCCAACCCGAAGTCGATTGCGCTGTGGATTGCGTAGGTTTCGAGGCGCGCGGCCACGGGTCAGAGGCCCAAAAAGAAGTGCCGGCCGCGGTCCTGAACTCACTGATGGAAATCACGCGCGCCGGCGGCGCTCTCGGCATCCCCGGACTTTACGTGACTGAAGACCCAGGCGCATCGGATGACAAGGCGAAGTTCGGCAATCTGAGCATCCGTCTCGGCCTGGGATGGGCCAAGTCGCATTATTTCACCACCGGCCAATGCCCGGTGATGAAGTATAACCGTGAATTGATGATGGCCATCCTGTACGACAAAATTAAAATCGCCAAAGCAGTCAATGTGACGGTCATTACGCTCGACGAAGGCCCTCAGGGCTACAAGGATTTCGATAAAGGGGCTGCCAAGAAGTTCGTGATTGACCCGCACCGAAGCTTCTCGCGCAATTAGGCGCTGGGGGTGTAAGGCCTGTGTGAAAACCGCTCCTGTAGCGGTGATGTCCTCACCGCCGGTCTTAATTTTTCAATCGATCGGGCGTGCGGGACATCGCCGCTACAGCGCGTCTTCCAATCTTTTCATACGATCTCACGAGTCATCCTTAGTCATGATCATTGTTAACCCTCAGCAGGAGTATTCGCTGAGCAAGTGCTATAATCCAGGCGAAGTTTGCGAAACCGTTTTCGCAAAACTCTTGACACCTCGATATGATTCCATTAGGTTGAGCGCTTGTCATCCTGACCGGCAGGAGAGTCCTCAAGCAGGTTCCTTATGATCCAGGATACATTTACCATCGGCATTGATTTCGGCACGGAGTCCGGACGCGTTGTCGTGGTGCGAGTCCGTGACGGCGAAGAGATGGCCGCCGCCATTGTCCCCTACCTTGATGGAGTGATCGATGAAAAGATTCCCAGAGGGCCTAAGCTTGAGCCGGACTGGGCGCTCCAGAATCCGCGCGATTACCTGCGGGTGGTTGAGAAAGGGGTTCCCAAGGCATTGAAGGCCGCCCGCGTCAGGCCGGAGCGCATTATCGGTCTGGGGACGGATTTCACAGCCTCGTCCCCCATGCCGGTGCTGACCGACGGAACACCTCTATGCTTTGTAAAAGCCTTTCGCAATAATCCGCACGCCTGGGTGAAGCTCTGGAAGCATCATGCCGCGCAGCCGGAGGCCAATCGCATCACGGAAATCGGCATCGAACGCGGAGAGGAGTTTATCCGTATTTATGGAGGCCGATATTCCTCAGAGTGGTTTTTTTCCAAGCTGTTGCAAATCCTGAATGAGTCACCCCAGACCTATTCTGCCATTGGCCGATTTATCGAGGCCGCGGATTGGATCGTGTGGCAGTTGACAGGCGAGGAGAAGCGCAGCGCCTGCACGGCCTCATACAAAGCGATGTGGGTGAAAGGCCAAGGGTTTCCCTCACACGATTTTTTCCGAGCCCTGCACCCGCAATTTGAAAACGTCGTTTCGGAGAAGGTTGGAGAAGCTTTCTATCCGCTGGGCTCCCGAGCCGGCGGCCTCACGCCACAATGGGCGAAGAAAACGGGACTGCGCCCGGTAACCCCCGTTTCAATTGGTAATGTGGACGCGCACGTGGCTGTGCCCGCAGTGACGGTCACGAAGCCCGGGTCGATGGTGATGATCATGGGCACGTCGATCTGCCACATCCTCCTGGGCGAAGACAAGCGCATGGTGGAAGGCATGTGCGGCACCGTGGAGGATGGAGTTGTTCCAGGCTTATGGGGTTACGAGGCGGGGCAGTCGGCAGTGGGCGATATCTTCGCCTGGTACTTCGAACAGGGCGTGCCGGAGGCTCTCCAGAAGGAAGCGCGCAAACTGAAATTAACCGCGCCGGAAATCCTGGAAACACGCGCTGCGGAGCTGCGACCTGGCCAATCCGGCCTTCTGGCGATTGACTGGTGGAATGGAAACCGCTCCATTCTGGTGGATGCGGATTTAACCGGCGTGATCCTGGGTTTGCGACTGAATACGCGACCGGAAGAAATTTATCGCGCTTTGATTGAGGCCACAGCGTTCGGGACGCGTCAGATTATCGAGGCGTTCGAGTCCAAAGGCATCCGCGTCAAGGATCTGGTGGCCTGCGGCGGCCTGCCGCAGAAGAATAAACTGCTGATGCAGATTTACGCGGACGTTACGGGCCGTGAGATCAAAATCGCTCGCCAGCCCTTGACCTGCCCGGCGCTGGGTTCAGCCATGCACGCAGCAGTGGCCGCCGGGCGCGCAGCCGGGGGATACGATTCCATCTTTGAAGCCGCAGCCAAAATGGCTCATGTCCAGAAGATGAGCTATCGCCCGCAGCCCCGAAATCATGAAACCTATACGCGGCTTTTCATGGAGTATCAGACGTTGCATGACTACTTCGGCCGTGGCGCTAATGATGTGATGAAACGGCTGAAAGAAATTCAGAAGGAAGTGAATGGCAACCAAGCCTGATCTCAATTGAGCGCAAACGGGCCCTATCGGGGCGGGCGGCGTCCGCCCTGAGTTTTTCTGGCCGTCGATTGCTGGATACGTCGGCGGCTCATGTCTCCTGATTTGCGATGCCATCTCTCGAACAGCTTCGACGCGAGGTATGGGCGGCCAACCTGGAAATTTTCCGCGCCGGCCTCGTCACCATGCACAGCGGAAACGCCAGCGGCATCGACCGCAAAAAAGGGCGGGTCATCATCAAGCCAAGCGGCATGGATTATGATAAGCTGCGTCCTTCGGACCTGGTTGAGACCGATCTGGATGGACGTAAGCTGCGAGGCAAGTGGAAGCCGTCGGTTGATCTGCCGCATCACTTATATCTTTATCGGCATTGTCCTGAAATCGGCGGCGTCATCCATACGCACTCAAATTACGCGACAGCTTTTGCCTTGCTGGGCCGCTCGATTCCGGTCTATCTTACAGCAATCGCCGACGAGTTCGGCGCTGAAATACCCTGTGCGCCGTACGTGGACAATCAGGGAGATCACATTGGCGAGACCATTTTGAAGCACATGGGCAAGGCTCCGGCGATTCTTCTGGGGAACCACGGCGTCTTTGCGTGGGGGCCGACGCCCCGCGCGGCCTTAAAAGCTGCGGTTATGCTTGAAGATGTGGCGAAGACCTGTTATCTGGCGCTTGCGCTGGGAAAGCCCAAGCCGCTCGCGCCCGCGGAAATCCGCAAGTGGTATGAGCGTTATCATACGACTTATGGCCAGGAGAGTTAAGAGTTATGAATCAGGGGTTCCGAGTTGAAGCCTGAAGAGGACTCTAACTCACAACTCAGAACTTTAAACTCTAAACTCTGAGATGCTTATGACGTTTCAGCTCCTTGTCGCACCTGCTTTGTGGTTGCTCTCTGGTTCTGCCCCCACCACTCTCTCGCCCCACCTCGTGGATTTCGCTGTCATCGTCATCTACTTCGTGATGGTGCTCGCGATTGGTTTCTATCTGAAGCGCTACACGAAGAGCGGTCAGGACTTCTTTCTGGCGGGCCGCGAGATGACCGCCTGGGTGGCGGGCTTGAGCTTCATGTCGGCGAACCTTGGCTCGCTGGAACTCATGGGCTGGGCCGGGTCGGCCTATGAATACGGCATCCTGGCCGCGCACTGGTACTGGATCGGCGCTATTCCCGCCATGCTCTTCCTTGGCGTTGTGATGATGCCGTTTTACTACATCTGTAAGACCCATTCCGTGCCAGGGTATCTTGAACTGCGTTTTGACCACGCGACCAGCGGGCTGAGCGGCATCTGTTTTGCCATCATGACGATCCTTATGTCGGGCGTGAATATGTTCGCCATGGCGGTGGTCATGAAAGTGCTGCTCGGCTGGAACATTCACTTCAGCATCTGGGTGTCATCCATTGTGGTGGGCGTTTACGTGGCGGCAGGCGGGCTGTTCTCCGCCATCTTCAACGAGGTGGTGCAGTTCTTTCTCATCTGGTTCGGGGCTTTGCTGATTCCCATCATCGGCCTGATCGAGAGTCATGGATGGCACGGAATGGTCGCGCGCATCCACGCTAATTTCCCGGGGCAAGACTTCACGCACCTGTGGCGAGGACTGGGACATTTCAACACCAATCCGATGGGGATTCACTGGACCGGCATCGTCTTCGGCCTGGGCATGGTGACTTCGATGGGTTATTGGACCACGGACTTTCTGGTGGTGCAGCGCGTCATGTCCGCCAAAGACCTGCGCGCCGCGAAGATGGCGCCGGTCATCGCCTCCTTTTTCAAAATGGCGGTGCCGTTCATCGTGATCTTGCCCGGGCTGCTGGCTCTTGCGGTCCTGCCTTTCCACCTGGTGCCGCAGAGCGTGGCGAAAGCCGGGGAATACACTTATAACGCTGTCCTGCCATTGATGCTCGGTCGCTATTGTGGTCCCGGCCTGCTCGGCCTCGGCATTACGGCGCTGATCGCTGGATTCATGGCCGGCATGGCAGGCAATGTCAGCGCCTTCGCCACGGTCTGGACCTACGATCTCTATCGTCCTTTTATGCGCAAGAACGCCTCAGACTCGCACTATGTCGCCATGGGCCGCTGGAGCAGCATTATCGGCATCCTGATTTCGATCGGCGCAGCTTACGTGGCCATGCATTTCGCCAGCATCATGGATTACGTTCAGGCGCTTTTCAGCTTTTTCATTGCCCCGCTATTTGGAACGGTGATCCTCGGCATGCTCTGGAAGCGCATTACCAGCAAAGGCGCCTTCTGGGGGTTGCTGGCGGGAACCATTGCCTCGATTACCATGTTTCTGCTGATGCGGTTTGATCCGCGCACGGTGGCTGTTATCGCCCTCTCCCCGCACGCCAAGGTCATGGCTCAGAACGTGTATCAGGCTTTGTGGGCGTGCGTGGTTTGCGTGTTGGTTACGCTCATCGTTTCGAGTTTGACTCGACCTCGCCCGGACCAGGAACTGGTGGGGCTGGTCTACGGCTGCACCGAAATCCCTTCGGAGGGACATTATCCGCTCTTGAAGCGTCCCATCTTCTGGGCGGGCGTTTCGTTTGCGATTTTCCTGCTGCTGCAATGGATCTTCTGGTAAGGAGTTGAGCGCATGGATTCGGAACAGCAAAATCAGCGTGAAGGTGGCGGCCCGCCTTATCATGTCGCCGCCGACGTGGAGGATCGCCCGGAAGGCAAAATGCTTCCCGTCTGGTTTTTTGTCGGCATTATCTTCCTGATTTACGGCGTCATCATCCTGATCACCGGCCTGCTTGAGATTCATCATCCCCCAGCTACCGTCATGGCCGCTGAACTTCATCCCACGATCTGGTGGGGTGCAATCCTGACCGCTCTGGGCGGATTCTACGTGTTATATTTCGGCCCCTGGCGGAATTGAATTCAAAGCTGAGATTCAAATCCCGGGATCCCGACGACGGTTGGGGCAGATTCTTGTTCAAGCTTCCTGGCGGGGGCAAAGGTCGCCTATGGCGATCTCTTAGAGAGGTTGGAGATCGCGTCAACAGGCGTATAATGAGAACGAGAACGGTATGACCATCGAACAACAGGTCATCGAAAAGTTGCGCGACTTGCCCCCTGAAAGGCAGAAGGAAGTGTTGGACTTTGTGGACTACCTTAGAAAGAAAAGGGGTCCGGGGAAGCCACTCCGCAGTTTGCTTGGATTATGGGCAGACCTGAATTTCCACGTCACGGAAGAGGATATAGTGGAGGCTCGCCAGGAAATGTGGGGTAAGTTTCCTCGTGATATCGAGCTGTGAGTGCGGCGCTCGATACTCACACCGTGCTGTGGTACCTCGAAAACTCCAAGGAGCTGTCGGCGTTCGCCCGTACAACAATTGAAGATGCGATGCGCAATGGCCGATGCATTCATGTATCGGCCATTTCCGTCATCGAGGCTGTTTACCTGGTTGAACGGAAGAAAATCCCGGCTGCTGCCCTTCAGCGTCTCCGCAGCAGCCTGGCAGACCCAGGCGTCGGGTTGTGCATCGCTCCTGTGGACGCATCTGTTGCGGAGGTTCTCGAAAGAATCCCGCGAAACATTGTTCCTGATATGCCTGACCGTATCATTGCTGCAACTGCCCTCCACTTGGGCCTCCCACTCATCACGCGTGACCGCCGCCTCCAAGCCGTCGGAATCCAGACGATCTGGTAAAGCAATCCTGTCAGGAGCGTCCCGGGGCCTCCGCGACCGAGCCGGTTGGTTCGTTGGCACGCCCTCGCCTGTTTCCCAAGTAAACCACCAACATCGCTGCGGCGGCGCCGGCTGTGTCGATGCCGCAATCTTTGATCGAAGGTCCGCGGCCTGGAACAAACATCTGGTGGAACTCATCGGTGAGGGAATAAAGCCCTGCGATGACGATTGACCACATCGCCGCGCGCGGTTGCCATTCAAATTTCCGAGCCTCTGAGATGCTGGCAAACAGCAACAGGCTGAGGATGCCGTATTCCGTGAAATGCGCAGACTTGCGAACGATGAAATGGAGCGCCTCAAAATGGGCAGGGGAGAGCTGAATATGCACCAGGTCGAGCAGCCGGTGAAGCATCACTTCGGTAAATGACGCTCCGTAGGTCTTGGTGGAGAGACCAAAGATCAGCCCCGCCCAGCAGACTGTGACGATCCACCGGAGGGCGCGCTGGGAGGCGGGAAGAAAGTGGGTTTTGGCGTCGTTATTCAAGGCGATAATTCGGCGCCTCTTTGGTGATGATCACGTCATGGACGTGGCTTTCGCGCAGGCCGGCGGAGGTGATGCGCACAAATTGCGCCTTCTCCTGCAATTCCGGGATGGAAGCGCAGCCGCAGTATCCCATGCCGGAGTGCAGCCCGCCCACAAGCTGGGTCACAAGGTCCGCCAGCGAGCCTTTATAAGGCACGCGACCTTCGATGCCTTCAGCCACCATCTTGGAAACAGCTTCGCTTTCCTGAGCGTAACGATCGCCCGAACCGGCGGCCATTGCTCCAATCGATCCCATGCCGCGATAGGACTTGAAGCTGCGTCCCTGGTAAAGAATGGTTTCGCCGGGGCTTTCCTCCGTGCCGGCCAGCAGGCTGCCGATCATCACCGAACTTGCGCCCGCTGCAATCGCCTTGGTCACATCGCCTGAAAACTTGATGCCGCCGTCCGCGATGAGCGGCACACCTGCTTCCCGCGCGGCGCGCGCGCATTCCAGGATCGCTGTGATCTGGGGCACGCCCGCGCCGGTCACAATGCGCGTCGTGCAGATCGAACCCGGGCCAATGCCCACCTTGATTCCATCCAGTCCGAGCGCCAGCAGATCGCGCGCGCCTTCATAGGTGGCCACATTGCCCGCCACCAGGTCCACTTCCGGCAGCCTGGATTTAATGGCTTTAACAGCCTCCATCACCCGCGCGGAATGCCCGTGCGCCGTGTCCACCACCAGCACGTCCACTTTGGCCTTCAGGAGCTCCTGAGCGCGCTCAAAAAAATCGCCCGTCGCCCCTACCGCCGCCCCCACCCGCAGCCGGCCATGCGCGTCCTTGGCCGCGTTGGGATACTTGATGCGCTTCTGAATATCCTTGACGGTGATCAGCCCCTTCAGGTTGAAGTTCTTGTCCACGACCAGAAGCTTTTCCACGCGATGCTTGTGCAGGATTTCTCGCGCCTCCTCCAGCGTGGTTCCCACCGGCACGGTAATGAGATTTTCCCTGGTCATCACGGCTTCCACCGGCGAGTCGAACCGCGTTTCAAATCGCAGATCGCGGTTGGTGAGAATCCCTACCAGTTTTCCCCCGTTAGTGACGGGCACGCCGGAAATTTTGTATTTCCTCATGATTTCCAGCGCGTCCGAGATGCGGTCCTTGGGGCCAATCGTGACGGGGTCCACAATCATCCCGCTCTCGGAGCGCTTCACTTTGTCGATTTCCGCGGCTTGCCGCTCAATCGACATCGTGCGGTGGATAATGCCGATGCCGCCTTGTTGCGCCAGGGCAATTGCAAGACGCGATTCCGTTACGGTATCCATCGCCGCACTCACGATGGGAATGTTCAACGGAATGTTGCGGCTGAAAAGCGTGCAGGTATCGACCTGAGAAGGCAGAACAGAGGATTTGGCGGGACGCAACAGGACATCATCAAATGTCAGCGCTTCGGGGATAGGACCCGCAACCATAATCCTCCTCGCAACAGAAAAGATTCTTGTCCGGTGGTTAAAACTTCCATTCTAATCCCCGGTCAAACGAGGGTCAAGCAAGCTAAAAACGTGGGTATCTGTGGAGGCGCATGCCCGCCGCTGTTTGCAAGTGTGCGCCGCCGGGTCTCCGCCGCATCTTGACTTGGATAGACTACAATTGTAGACTATCTCGGAGTCATGCATGTCGGTTTTATCTTGACCAGCCGGGGGCACTGGGTTTTATTGTACGCATATGAACTTCCACTACAGATCAAGCGATGAGAATTGATGGGTGCGCCGCCATTGAGCCGAAGAGGGCAATGCTCAAGGCTTGGAGAGGTAGGTGCCAAACTGAAATTTTCTTGGACGAATCCTAATGGGTCTTTGAAATCAACGAATGTCGTTCTCCGGTGGATTCCAGGCTTCAAATTAGAAAAAGGACTCGGCAGAGTTCATCGCGAACGATATTTTTCAGGAACGAACCCTAAGTATATAAATTTTACACTGCGCGGTTTCTTTATATGAAACTTGTAGTGGAAGATGAACTTGGACTGATTGCCATCGCGGAGTCTGGCGTGACGGAAATACAGGGATTCTTCGTCTGCGCAGAATGACAAACCCGTCGCGGATTGCGGAGGAACTGTTGGACCCCTGTCATTCTGAGGAGCCGCACGGGCCCGGCCTGAGTTTTTTAAGCTCTACACCTTTGAAGAAGGCGCCCAGCCGCATCGCTCGCGGTCACTCCTGACAATCTCTGCGTTTGGTCAGCCAGGGTCTTTCGTGTGTGAGTATGGCCACCCACGGTGCGATCACGGCTTATAGCCAGGTTACGGCCAGCAGCAACGCGAACCAGACGATCTACTTGGATGCTGTTCGCTTCGCCATCGCCGGGTAAGTCTATCGCGCAATTTAATATAGCCCCCCGCAAAAGTAAATCGTATGATGAGGTTTTCGCTTGCCCCTGTCTTGCTGCGGAAAGCGGCGTTCCCTTGCTGTCTATCTTCTTTCTCAGAAGGAGGAAAGCCATCGAGGGTGAAGCGCGGTTGCTGCGGACTCCGTCAAACGACCATGAAAGCGGAAAGAGCCTTAAAGGATTTTGGAATGGAATTATCGGCTGTAATTATGGAGAACCCACGATGCAACGACGTGATTTTCTCGGTCGATCACTCGCTATGGGAGTCACTGCGATGGCGCAGGGAGCTGCAAAGAACTCCCGGCGCTTCTCTCCTTGTCTGAATGAGGCGACAACGCTGGATGCGCCCTTTGAACAGGATTGCGAAGCATACTCGGCGGCGGGGTTCAAACACATTGAGCTGTGGTTTCCAAAACTTCGGAAACAAGGCCTGAAGCCCGCCCAAGCCGCTGACCTGTTACGTCAGCATGGTCTGACGCCAGTTTCCGCCTGCGCTTCCGAGGGCTGCCTTTGGCAGAAGCAGGGGAGCCTGGACGCTCATTTGCCGGAGCTTGAACGGAACTTTGAAATGGCGCAGGCGCTCAGTGTTCCGCGCTACGTGGTTTTCTCCTTCGTGGCCGGTCGCGTGACGCAGGATGATTACAAGATTGCGGTCGAGCGTTTCGTAAAGTCGCGGAACTCGCCGCGCGTTATCACGTGCGAATCGCTTTTGAGTTCATTGCCAGGTCTGCGCTCTTCGGATCACTCCTCACATCGCTCCAAATGCTTCGAGCGGCAAGGCAGCCCAATGCCGGTATTTGTCTCGATGCCTTTCATTTTTTCGCCGGCGTCAGCAAATTTGAAGACCTTCGGCATTTGCGCCCCGGGGAAATTGAGCACGTGCACTTTCACGATGTGCCGGGCACGATCCCCAGGGAGATTTTGGTTGATCCCGACCGTGTTCCGCCCGGGGAGGGAGTGATTCCCCTCGACCGAATCGTGGAAACGCTGCGTCGGATTCAATACGCTGGCAACCTTAGCACAGAATTGTTCGGGGCTAAGTACCAAGGCGGAAATCCTTCGAGCGTCGCGCAACTTTGTTACAAAGCCCTTCAACCTTACTGCGCCGCATCATAGTTTTCATCAGGTCGAAGGAGCTTGTAAGTTTTCAGGTCTGGAAACGCCCGGGCATGGCCACGCGAGGAAGTTCTCAGTGTTTTGCGCGTCAGGCTTTTCTATGCCGCGAAGGGTTGCCCAGTTCCAAAACAAATTGCGGCTTCTTACTCTGGCAGCGAATATCTTTCTTCGTGTCAAAATATGCGCCTTACCGTTCGTCGCAATGGCGGATGTGCCGGAACACTCCGAAAGATTTTCTTTTTCCGGGAGGAAGCTGTGACTTGCTCGCGAGCGCCCAATCGAATCCGATATTTTCTTGTGCTGGCAGCGTTGCTGGCGGTGTCGCCGCTTCTCGGCTATCAAAATCCTGATGCCCTGAAAGATGCTCAGCGATGGGTATCGGCAAAGCTCCTGGGTAAAGTGAGCCTGCCTCCGGCGAGAGGCTACCTGATGGTGCATAATGCTTCGGGCTCCATAATACGGAATGCGATTCAAGGCCATCCGCTTCGCATCGGTCCTAAAGCGTATGTGCGCGGCTTGCACTTTCCATCGGTGGGTGATGTCGAGGTTCACTTGCCTGGTCCGGGCAAGAGCTTTGAGTCAGTCGTAGGCGTCGATAGGAATGATTTAGGCTACTACTCCAACAAGGGCCGGGGCAGCGTAGTGGCTTCCATTGTGGAGGGTGAAAAGGAACTTTTTCGATCCCCTACCCTGCACGAGGGAATGCCGGGAATGCCTGTGCGCATCAACCTGGGCGGCGTCACCAAGTTCACCCTGAAGCTGCGGCATGTAGGTCCGAGGAAATCCTGGGATGATCCGGGTTGGGATCAGGCAGATTGGGCGCAGGCGCGCGTCGTCCTGACCGACGGAAGCGCGATTTGGCTGGCCGATCTGCCAGTTGGCCCGCTGACAGGGCCCTACACCACCGAGGCGCCTTTTTCATTCCATTATGATGGGCAACCGTCAAGCGCACTGCTGAAAACCTGGGAACTTAAGCGCAGCAAAAAGCAACTGGATAAGAACCGCATCGAGTATACGCTGACCTACACCGACCCCAAAACGGGCCTTGTGGTTCGCTGCGTCGCCGTCGCCTACAAAGACTTTCCGATTGTGGAATGGACGCTGTACTTCAAGAACACGGACGCCCACAAGACGCCCATTCTGGAAAATATCAAAGCGCTCGACACGCGATTGGAGCGGAACGCCGACGGCGAGTTTATCCTGCATCACAGCCGGGGATCGGCGGCCTCACCGACGGATTACGAGCCGCTTTCGACTGTACTTGGGCCAAAATCTGACGTGAAAATCGCGCCAACCGGAGGGCGACCGACCGACGGCAATCTGTGTTACTTCAACGTGGAGTGGCCGGGGCAGGAGGTGATTATTGCCCTTGGATGGCCGGGAGAATGGGCTGCCCGCTTTATTCGCGACGAAGGGGCTGGACTGCGCATCGAGGCCGGGCAACAATTGACACATTTCAGGCTGTTTCCCGGAGAGGAAGTGCAGAGCCCGCTCGTTGCTCTGCAATTCTGGCGGGGGGATTGGATCGAAGCTCAGAATGTGTGGCGTCGATGGATGATGGCTCACAATCTGCCCCGGCCGGGTGGAAATCTTCCTCCACCCCAGCTTGCAGCCAGTAGCGGGCGATATACCGTCGAGATGCAAGGGGCGAACGAAGAAAACCAAAAGGATTTCCTCGACCGGTATCTTCAAGACGGCATCAAGCCGGACTATTGGTGGATGGATGCCGGCTGGTATATTTTCAAGGACCATTGGTGGAACACAGGAACCTGGGAACCGGACCCTCGGCGCTTTCCACACGGTCTTCGCGCGGTGAGCGATTACGCGCACGCGAGAGGCGTCAAAACGATTGTCTGGTTCGAGCTGGAGCGGGTTACTCGTGGTAGTTGGTTGTGGGAACATCACCCGGGCTGGCTGCTAAGTTGTCCGGAGGAAGAACGGCGCGGCCAACGGCTTCTCAACCTGGGGGACCCTGCAGCGCGCAAATGGGTGATTGATTACCTGACACGTTTTATCAAACAGCAGGGGATCGATCTCTATCGAATTGATTTCAATATCCATCCTCTTCCCTTCTGGAGCGCCAACGACACGCCCGATCGTGAAGGCATTACAGAAATCAGGTACGTGACGGGTTTTCTGGATTATCTGGACACGATACGGCGGCTTTACCCGAATCTGCTGATTGATACATGCGCCTCCGGGGGAAGGCGGAACGACTTGGAAACTCTGCGACGCGCTGTGCCGCTCTGGCGCAGTGATTTTGCCTACGAACCTGCCGGCATGCAGGATCTGACCTTCGGAATCTCGCTATGGATACCGTTTTTTGGAACGGCGATCAATTCTGATGATCCCTACGTGTTTCGCAGCCAGATGACTCCCGCTGTAGGATTAGGCGTAGAGCCAGATCGCAAAGATATGGACTACGCGCGATTGCGCAAGTTGCTGGCGCAGTGGCGGCGCGTAGCCCCTGACTATTACGGAGATTACTATCCGCTGACGCCTTACAGCACAGCAGCGAATGTCTGGATGGCTTGGGAGTTTAATAGTCCGAAGCGCGGGGACGGAATGGTGCAGGTTTTTCGCCGTCCGGATAGTCCTTACGAATCGGCGCAGTTCAGGCTGCATGGCCTCGATCTCGACGCGCGATACAGGATGACCGATGCGGACAGCGGCCGTGAAACGGAGATGACCGGACGAGAGCTTGAGAGACGAGGCCTCCCTGTATCTCTGAAAGATAACCCCAGCTCTGCGCTCATTACTTATAAACTGATCAGAGCAAATTGAGAAAGCCGAGCTGAATCTGCCTCGCTGTGATCGCTGCCTTAATCAGAGCCTTCGCGCAACGCTGCGCTGTCAAGGCTGCCGGCGGTTCGACGCTACCATTCCACAACCACCCAGTAAGCCTGGAGGGTTGGGGCGATTGAAACTTCGATCCCATCAGGGCGACGGACCCAAGGCAAAGCGCCTAAAGACCGATTTCCTGACGGGGACACATCCATCAATAGAACGGAGCGTGGACTCGCAGAATGAGCGCAAAGTACAAGCTTGCCCGGTGCCTCGCTCTTCGCAAAGATCCGCTGGGCCGAGAAGAGATCGGAGCCGTCTTCGCTGAAAATATAGACGTATCCGCCTGAAGGCCCCGAAATCAGCCGCCGGCCGCCCCACGAGGCTGATGCAAGCGACATGGCAGCCAGGCATTTGCCTGCAGAGACATGATAGAGAGAGACGTTCTGTGACGCGCTCGCCTCTTTTAACGTCACAAGCATTTCGCCGCGGTCTGTTGTAAGGCGGCCGTTTGAGCTATCGAAGTCGATAAAACGAACGGACCGCAGCAGCGTTGCGAGGTTGCGGAACACCTGGCCCGCAGGTTTGAGCGTGCCATCATCGTGGACTTGGGTTCCCAGCCGGTCGTCCCAGCTTTCCATGCGAAAGGCGGGGTAGTGTTCATAGGAATCTTGCCAAAGCCTCATTTGGCGGGTCCAGGACCATGGCGCAACGCCGCAGAAACCGTTTTTAACTGTGGCGAGAATACCTTCCCTCATATCCTCGGCTTGCGCCAACTCGCTCTCGAGGTCTTCGTTATGGTCCATGTAGATTTCCTGCATCATCACGGGCTTGGCAGAGCGGTTTACCGTTTTGCGGATGTTGTGAGCCCCGGCATGCCGGCCCACATAGTCAACGGCGTCTCCCAGCCGTTCGCCCGATCCGCCGCCCACGGTGATGAAGCGAGGCGCTCCGGTCTTTTCCAGCGTTTCACGCATATCTCGAGTCCAATCACGCAGAGCCTCGATCGGCACGCCCGGTTCATTCCATAAATCCCACGCAATGCCCGGCGCATCCTTGTAGCGCAGGTTCAGTCGCCGCAGGAATTCCTTCTGAACGGCTCGCTTTTCGGGGCAGTAAACTCTTTCTCGAAGGGGAAACCAGCCGCGAGGGTCGCCCATTTCTTCAGGAACCAGCGTGAACAGATCTCCCCCATAGACAATCCCAAACTTCTGACAGAGATAGATGAACGCATCCCAGATGCGCCAGGCGCGCTCGTCAGGCAGAGGGTTTTCAACCGTCTCCAGGCTGGCAAAGAAAGGAAACAGTCTGCCTTGTTGAAACAGCAGATAATCCTTGAACCATTTTAGATGGTGGTAATGGGGCCGAATGTAGTTCACTCCGCACGTGCGCATCTGCCGCAGATCTTCAGCAATGCGTTTCACGTTCGGCCGGAACCACATGATCTCGCCGCGCGTGGATTCATAGTAGTTTGTTCCGCTCAGAAATGATTCGGATCGGCCAATGCGAAAGTACTTTCCTTGAATACGAATCTTCGGACCTTGCCTGACGACCGCATCATTCCAGATAACGAATCCGTTCTCCGCCGCTGACACGGTCTGGTCTTGTCGCTTCAAGCTGACTGACACTTGATATTCATCAGTTTCAAAGACCTCAGGCGACCAATGCCATTCTTTAATCACGCTTTGTCCTGGAGGAAGCCGCATGGATTCGGCGTGCGAGTCAACGGTCTGCCCATTGCCGCGAATCTCAAGAACAACTTCCGCCTCGGCCGCATCAGTCTCAAAGCTCGCCAATTCAGCTCGCACGCGGACCGGTTCGCCTTGCCGAAAACACGCATAGTTTGTTTCCACATCCTTGGCGATAAGGCGATTGGTAAGCAGTTTCAGCAAGTCTTCCATCAGCGCTGGGAAAGTTGGGGAGTTCGGCGACAAGGGATGAGGCTCAGCTTGATGGGCCAGATGAATCCTGCGGCTGCCATTTTCAAAGTCCTGAATGAGCAAAGCGTTGACGGCGAGCGCCTGACCATAAGGATCGGTTCCCCACAAGAGTGGGATCACCTGCCGGGCTGGGTAGCGCTCGGGGAACACATTGCCATGCGAGGGTTTGGGAACGGGATCGTGGGAACTGTTATTGGCCACAATTCCAAGCTGGCAGCCTGCAACATCAAGGGTAGCCGGAAGGCCAGGAAGATAT
>Ga0070737_10003871_pt1 | contig 15577 bp, 12 predicted proteins | sample Coa_R1_10_FD_66438 | JGI IMG/M metagenome (GOLD analysis project Ga0070737, IMG submission 66438) | Surface soil microbial communities from Centralia Pennsylvania, which are recovering from an underground coalmine fire - Coalmine... | ecosystem: Environmental > Terrestrial > Soil > Unclassified...
GAACACTCCGCCGTCTGCGGCGACGAGCCAGTAGCCGTGCCCGTCGGGTGTGGGGGCCATGCCGACGACCGGCTTGTTCAAGGTGAGGTTGCCGGTGGAGCCGTAGAAGCCGGCGTCGCCCATGGTGAACACGCCCCCGTCGGAGGCCACCTCCCAGTAGCCGTGGCCGTCGGGGGTGCCGGCCATGCCTACGACCGGGTGGGCCGGCACCACCGGCAGCTCACCGTAGGACCCTGTCCCCCCGAAGCTGCCCACCAGGCCCGAAGGGGTCGCCATCCAGTAGCCGGCGTCGGAGAGCGTCGGCGCGCCGGGGGGGACGTTCGCCTCCGAAAGCGTGGTCGCCGAGGCGGTCCCCGCTCCGCCGATCAGCCCGGCGACCGACAACGCCGCCCCGGCGAGGCCGGCCAGCGCCCTGCGGCGAAGTCGGGGGGACCGTTTGGCCGCCGCGCGCCTCGCAGCGCGGTTCGGCCGGGGTGCGGTCGTGGTCATGGGAACTCCTTGAAGACGTCGAGTCGGCTGCCCAGGGCGGGCGTTCCCGAATGACCAGTTCCGCCTGATCCGCCGGTTCGTGCCCGCCCCTAACTCATCGGCGCCTCCGACCGTAGCCGTTTAGGCCTTTCCTCGCGATGTGACCGATGTCACCACATCGGCGTGAAGTGCCTCTCCCGGCGTCGAAACACCAGGTCGCCGGCGGGGACTAGACCGGAATGACGGCCGGGAAAATGATCCCCGCCGAGGCGGTCAACGATGGTCGAAGGCGACCTTCACCGCGCCGCTCTCACCCTGCGTGGCGATGGCGAAGAGCGCCTGGCGCCAATCCTCGAGGCGGAAAGTGTGGGTGAGCATGGGCCTCAGGTCCACCCGGCCGGACCCCACCAGGTCGAAGTAGTGCTCGAAGGCGTGGCGCCGGCTCCCTCCGACCTCCTCCACTCCGAACGCGTTGGAGCCCACCCAGGAGATCTCCTTGAAGTAGAGGGGGCTCCACTCCCAGCGCCCGGGGGCATGGAAGCCCGATTTGACCAGCGTCCCCCTGGCTCTCAGGACGCGAACTCCCACCTCGAGGGTCTCGGGCTTGCCGACCGTGTCGTAGACGACGTCGATGCCTCCCGGGTGGCACATCGGCAGACCCGTCGTGCCGGTCACCAGCTTCCCGCCGGACCACCGGGCGAGCTGTTCTATCACCGCCATTCGATCGTCGGGGCTGAGCACCAGCGAGGCGCCGAACTTGCGGGCCAGGGCGGCCTGGGCGTCGAAGCGGGCGACGACCGCCACCTCGACGCCGGGGTACAGGGCTTTCAGGATGGCCACGGCGGTGCTGCCGAGGGCCCCGGCGCCGTACACGAGGACTTTGCCGTCCTGCGGCGGGGGGTGGCGCACGACGGCGTGCAGCGAGACAGAGAACGGGTCGGCGAGGACGGCATCCTCGTCGGTGATGCCGTCGGGGACCGCGACGAGCATCTGGGTGTGCGCCGGCATGAGATCGGCCCACCCGCCGGTCGCGTCGCTCGACAGGCCGGTGTGCAGCCCGGGGGCGATCGGCGGGGCGGTGAAATTCCAGCACAGGCTGTAGTCGCCCGCCTGGCAGGCCGGGCAGGGGGGCTCGACGCCGCGGGGGGCGCACGAAAGCCACGGGTTGAGGACGACCCTCTGACCGACCTCGAAGCCCCGCGCCTCCGGTCCGAGGGAATGGACCCTCGCCACGACCTCGTGGCCCATCACCTGGGGGAACGAGCAGAGCCCGGCCATGGCGTTGTCGGTGTCCTCGTCGCCGAAGTCGAGGAGAGACATCTTCGAGTCCGAGCCGCAGATCCCGGCGAGGATCGGCTCGAGCACCACCCAGTCGGGCCTGAGGAAGCCGGGGTCGGGTACGTCCATCAGCCGCATGGGCGTCGCCGCCAGGTTGGCGACCAGCTGGTTGGCCTCGTACCCGGCGGGCGGTGTCCACGGCTCGGGGTCCACCCCCCAAAGCAGCGCTCTCACCTCGTCCCCTCCTTCCCCGCCGCGGCCATGGCGGCGTTGGTGGCTATGTAACCGTCGATGTCGGACTGCTTGAAGTCGACGACCGCTTTGAGGTCCGGCACGTAATGCTCGAAGCGATCTCCGCCGATCGCCTCGATGATGGCCCTGGCCACCACCTCGGGCGGCTCCTTGGGCACGTCTATGAGCGGCCGGCGGTTGCCCGGGCGGTCCCAGATGTCGGTGGCTATCGGACCGGGATGGATGAGCCGCACAGAGACGCCGGTGCCGTGCAGGTCGATGGCCGTCGCCTCGCTCCAGCCGGTGAGGGCGAACTTGCTCGCGCAGTAGGCGGCCTCCTGGGGGATGCCGACCCTGCCGCCCATGCTGGCGACGTTGACGACGGTGCCCGTCCCCCGGGCGAGCATGCGCGGGAGGATCCTGAGCGTCATCCGCACCGGTGAGAAGAAGTTGACCCTCATGGCCTCCTCGACCATCGCCGGGCTGAGCGCGTCGACGGGCTGGCGCAGCGGTATGGCGGCGTTGTTCACGAGGACGTCGAGGTCCCCGAACGCGGCGACGGCCTCGTCGACGATCGACTCGGCTCGTTCCAGGTCGCCGAGGTCGGCCACCCACGACCGGCAGGCGGGTTGGAACGCCCGGCACTCTTCGAGAACCGCGCCGAGCTGTTCGGCCCGCCGCCCCACGATACCCACCGTCGCCCCCGAGCGGGCCATGAGACGGGCCGTCGCGGCCCCGATGCCCGACGAGCCGCCGGTCAGGAGGACCCGCGCCCCGGCGATCATCGGCGGGGGAGCTGGATGGCGCGGTCGGCGATGATGTTCTTCTGCACCTCTGTGGCTCCCGCTCCTATGGAGGTGTAGCGCTGCCAGGGGTAGTTGTGGGCGGCGTGGCCCCCGTCGACCGCGTCGGGCGCCCCTTTGTCCAAAAGTCCCAGCGGGCCGAGGACGTCCACGTTGAGCTCCGCCAGAGACTGGGAGAGGAAGCTCCACTGCAGCTTGGCCAGAGGCACCTCCGGCCAGGTCTTCTCGCCCTTCAGGATCTTCGACAGGGCACGGGCGTTGAGGAGGCGGGTCAGCTCGATCTGGGTCCAAAGGCGGGCCACCCGGTCGCGCACGTCGGGGTCGGCGAGGGCGCCGGGGTTGTGCTTGCGCGCCGAGGCGATCAGGTTGTCCAGCTCGATCTTCATGCCGATGGACATGCCAGCCGTGCCCACGCGCTCGTGGCCGAGGGTCCCCATCGCCACCAGCCATCCCGCTCCCTCGTCGCCGAGGCGGTATGCGACTGGAACCGGCGCGTCGGTGAAGGTCACCTCGTTGAACATCCTGTCACCTGTTATGTCACGTATCGGGGTGCACTCGATGCCGGGGGCCTCCATGTCCACGATCAGGGCGGTGATCCCCTCGTGTTTGGCGCCCCTGGCGATGGCGTCAGGGTCGGTGCGGACCAGGAAGAGCCCCCATTTGGCCAGATGAGCCGTGGAGATCCAGATCTTCCGACCGTTGACGACGTAGCGCTCCCCGTCGCGCAGGGCCTGCGTGCGGAGGTTGGCGAGGTCACTGCCTGCTTCGGGCTCGCTGAAACCCTGGCACCAGTGGGCGTCGGCGTTGAGGATCCCCGGCAGCCACATCCGCTTCTGCTCCTCGGTCCCCCAGCGGATGATCATCGGGCCGATCTGCCAGATGCCGTTGGTGTTGTATATCCCCGGGGCCTTGGCCCTCGCCATCTCCTCGGAGTAGATGAAGTTCTGCATGATGGTGGCCTCCCGGCCGCCCCACTCCACCGGCCAGTTGATGGCCGCCCACCGGCCTTCGTTGAGGCGTCGCTGCCACGCCTGGCGCCTCTGCATGGTGCGCAGCGTGGCGTCGCTCTGCGCCGGGCCGATCTCGCCCCGCTCCCGGAAGTCGGGAAGGTTGGCGTCCAGCCAGGCGCGCAGCTCGGATCGGAAGTCCTCGTCCTCGGGCGCATACGAGAAGTCCACGCCCGAAAGGCTAGCCCGTTTTGCTGACGCGCGTGTCAGGGTTAGTAATCTGGCGCCGTGGACTTCACGTTCAGCCCCGAGCAGGACTCCCTGCGAGACGCCGTGCGCTCCTTCCTGTCCCGGCCCGGCTACGCCAGGCAGGTCCTCGAGGACGAGCGGGGCTTCACCGACGAGTGGTGGTCTGCACTCGTCGACATGGGGTGGACCTCCGCCCTGGTCCCCGAGGACGCCGGTGGGCTGGGCCTCGGCATGGTCGACGCCGTCGTCATCCAGGAGGAGATGGGCAGGGCCGCCATGCCCGGCCCGTTCTTCTCGTCGGCCGTCGCCGCGACGATCGCGGCGGTTCGCCTCGGCGCGCCCGAACTCCTGGCTGCACTCGCCTCGGGCCGGCGGGGCACCGTCGCCATAGAGGAGGCGGGCTGGGGAGATCCCCTCGGGTCGGTCTCGGCGCGGGCCGTGCCCGACGGAGACGGGTGGGTGCTCGAAGGTTTCAAGGAAGTGGTCATAGACGGCCACACCGCCGACTTCGCCGTCGTCGCCGCGCGCACGCCGGAGGGCCTCGCCTCCTTTGTCCTCGACTCGCCGGGCGGTCTTCTCACGCCGTCGCTCGACGTGACCCGCAGGGTGGCCAGGCTGGAGCTCGCCGGCAGGCGGGCGAGGCGCATCGGGCCCCCGGGAGACCAGTCGAAGGTGCTGGCGCTGATCGGCGACGACATCGCCGTCGCCCTTTGCGCCGAGACGGTCGGCGCCGCCGAACGCGCCCTGCAGATGGCGGTGGACTACGCCAAGCAGCGCGTCCAGTTCGGCCGTCCCATCGCCAGCTTCCAGGCGATCAAGCACAAGATCGTGGACATGCTCCACCAGGTCGAGCTGGCGAGGGTCGGCACCCACTGGGCGGCATGGGCGTCCCAGGTGGACGACCCCTTGCGCGAGCACGCAGCGGCGGCCTGCAAAGCTTTCGTCGCCGAGGCGGCGGTGATGGTCACTTCCGAGAACATCCAGGTGCACGGCGGCGTGGGCTTCACCTGGGACCTGGACTGCCACCTCCTGTTCAGGCGGGTGAAAGCGAACGACGTGCTCTTCGGCAACCAGGCCTGGAACCGCCATCGGCTGGCAGACCTGGTGCTCGGCCCCGCCTGACCAGAGCCGCTAGATGCGGTAGATGCGCTCGGCGTTGGCGGCGAACAGCTTCGCCCGCTCCTCCTCGCCCAGGTGGGCGGTGAGCTCCGAGAAGGTCCCGTAGAGCTCGTCGAAGGTGCCATGGACCGAGTCGACCGGGAAGTTGCTGGCGAACATGCAGCGGTCGACCCCGAACGCCTCGAGGGCGTATTCCAGCCACGGCCCCTGGACTTCGAGGCTCATCGACTCGAAGGGCATGGTGAGCCCGGACAGCTTGCACGCCACGTTCTCCCCCAGCCCGGCGAGGGCGTCGATCCCCGCTTCCCAGAGCGCTCGTTCCTCCCCCGACCCGTTGCGGGGCCAGCCGGTGTGCTCCACCACCACCTGCAGCCCGTCGAAGCCGTCCAGGCTGCGGGCGGCGTCGGCGAGGCGGTCGGGGTGGACCATCAGCTCGAAGACGAGACCCCTCTCGGAGAGCGCCGCCAGCACCTCTGGTTCGGGGACCGGCCTGTCGAGACCGCCCATCGGACGCACCCCGCGAAAACGGGACGCCGTCATCTGGCGGTCGATCAGCTCGACCGCCTCGGCGGTGGATCCGGCTGGGGGGAGACCGCCGATGATCCCGTGCGGCCCCCCGGCGGCCTCGGCGCGCCGGTCCAGCTCGATGGTCTCCTCCACGGAATACCTGCCGGTGGCGGCGGCCACGTTCACGAACTTCTCGACGTTCCAACCGGCTGTCTCGGCGCGATAGGCGGCGGTGTCGAACCGCCGGCTCATCCGCGACGTGTCGACCCCCCCCACCCGCGACGGGCTCGCGAGGTAGGGGTACCAGTCCGCGCGCGCCGGGTCCCACAGGTGCACGTGGGCGTCGACCACCCGGCCGGGTCGGGCTGTCACGTCCCGGCCGCCTCGCGCAGGACCCCGTCCAGCCAGGTGGGCACTTCGGGCCCGCCGTAGACCACCCCGGCGTAGGGCCGCGGGTGGCTCCGCACGCCGACCCAGCCGTCTCCGGCGACCAGCTCGGCCCCGCCCAGAGCGGCGCCGTCGGGGTGGCAGGCCAGGTGGGCGGCCAGGTCGGCGGCGGCCTGGGCACAACGCTCTGTCGCCGACTCCATCGCGACCGAGAAGGCGGCGACCCGGCCGCCGGTGGCACCCGCGGCGGCCCGGGCGAGCTGGGCCGCCGCCTGCGCCCGCGAGCGCCCTCCCGACGTCGCCGCGTCGGCGACGGTGACCAGGCGCAGCTCCCGCCCCCTCGAGGTTGCGTGGTCGGCCGCCGCGCGGGCCCACGCCGCGTCGGCGTGGACGCCCTCCACCGCCCCGCGGTGCTCGTCGAGGACCCCCTGCCAACCTCCCGCGCCTGACGGCCGGGGACCGGCCAGGGCGACGATCACCGAGTCGAGCGGCCCCGAGCGGTCCTCCGCCGCGCCAAGGGCCCGGGCGGCTCCGTCGAAACCTCCGGGAGGGGCAATGCTGCGGCAGGCGACCGAGCGGGCTTCGAGGGCGCTCGCCAGAACCCTCGCAACGTCGGGCCTGTCGCTGACGATCGCACAGCTTCGCGCCCGTCCAGGTCCCGGCGGGGGGGCCGGCTCGGAGAAGAGACGGGCGAAGCGGGGGTTGGCCGCGCCGGTGCTCGCCTGGGCGGCCTCGGCGGCGGCGAAGGAGGAGGGCACGACCGACTCGAGCAGCGCCGCCGGCGAGGCGACTCCGGCGGTGCGGACCGCTTCCAGGAGGCGGGGCCGTTCGACGAGGGCCACCTCGGACCCGTTGGCGAAGACGATCTGGCCGTTGCACCAGCCGAAGCCGTCGCCGGCGAGCGCCGCTCCCAGGGGACCCAGCTCGGCAGGGTCGGGCATCGCCTGCAGGGACAGTCCGCCGCGGCTGGCTGCCCCAGAAGTCGGCGCAGCGCGCGACAGGGCGGCGGCGATCATCCGGGTCGCGGCGATGGGGGACAGGGCGTTCACCCTCACCCCCGGCGGCGCGCAGGGCCCCAGCTGCCAGGTGAGCGCCGCCACCGCCCGCTTGGCGCAGGCGTAGGCGCCGGCGTCGGCTGCCCGCCACCCCGACCCGGAGGTGACGCCGACGACGTGGCCGCCGCCCGCCTCCGCCATCAGCGGCAGGGCCGCCCGCAAGACGTTGAGGTAGCCGCCGAGGTGGACCTCGAGGAGCGCCAGCCAGTCCTCAGCGGAGCCGCGGGCGAACCCGGTCTGGCGGGTGATCCCCGCGGCGTTGATGACGGCATCGATGCCTCCGTGCTCGGCCGCGAGCTGGCCGAACAGCGCATCGAGAGCCTCCGGGTCGGTCACCGAAGCGCTGGATGGGCGGGCCGATCCGCCGGCCGCCTCTATGCGGGCGGCGGTGGGTTCGGGTGGTTCGGGCAGCCGGGAGGCGCCGTCCACGCTGACCATCGGGTCGACGGTGACGACGAACCAGCCGGCGCGACCGAGCTCCTCTGCGATCGCCGCGCCGATCCCCCCGGCGGCTCCTGTCACGACGGCGACCCGCCGACGGCCGTTCATCGGGGCGTCATCGGGGCGTCGTCGGCGTCGTCGGGCGAAGGACGCCCATGGGTTGGCTCGTCGAGGTCGCTCACGGCGCCGGTGTGCGGGCGCTGACCTCGAGCCCGTCGAAGGAGCCGTCGCGCAGCCAGGCTTCGAGCCGCTCGCGGTAGGCGAACCAGTCGCCGAAGCCGCGCCCGTAGTTCCCGTTGCGGGGGTTGAGCAGCTCGGGATGCCCCTCGTTGTTGATCCTCGACGGCGTGCAGGCAGACATGACCGCGCTCGAGTCGACGAAGGAGTCCACCACCTTGGCCGTCCAGGCCTCCTCGGCCTCGGGGCTCACGTCGAAAACCTCGACACCGTTGTCCTCCATCAGCCGCACCGCCCGGCCGATGAACTCGGCGCCGAGCACTGCGAGCTGCGTGTAGTTGACGGTCACCACGGCCTGCTGGCCGGGCGCCGGCATGACGAACATGTTCGGGAAGCCCCGGGTCATCATGCCGAACAGGGTGGCCGCACCATCGGCCCACTTGGTCGCCAGGCTCACCCCTCCCCGCCCGACTATGTCGTGGCCGGCTCGCCGGTAGAGCGGCGTCAGCTCCGGCTCGAACCCGGTGCAATAGACGATCAGGTCCACCTCGTACTGCCTGCCGGCGACCACGGGTCCCCGCGCCGTGATCCGCTCGACGCCCGAGGGGCAGTCGACGAGGGTCACGTTCGGGCGGTTGAACGCCAGCAGGTACTCGTCGTGGAAGCAGGGGCGCTTGCACAGGTACCGGTAGTAGGGCTTGAGGATCTCCGCTTTGGAACTGTCGGAGACAAGCTGCTCGACCCGTCTGCGGTGCTCCTCCATTATCGAGAAGTCCAGTTCCTCGGCGGCGCGCATGTACTCGGCGAGGCTCATCCCCTCCTTGCGCGGGGGGTGGTGAACCGCCGCGTAGTGGCGGGTCCAGCCGTCGTCGACGAGGTCGGCGTCGACGGGTCTGCCCAACATGATCGCCTGGAAATTGTCCATCCGCTCCTTCTGCCAGCCCGGCGCCAGGCGTCGGGCGAAGTCCGGGTCGGTCGGCCTGTTCCCCCGCTCGCCGACAGCGGAGGGGGTGCGCTGGAAGACGTAGACGTGCCTCGCCGACTCGGCGACGGGAGGCAGGCACTGGATGCCACTCGCCCCTGTTCCGATCAGGGCTACCGTCTTGTCGGCGAGGCGGTCGAGCGGCTCGCCCGGGCCGCCCCCGGTGTAGGCGTAGTCCCAGCGGGCGGAGTGAAAAGAGTGCCCGGCGAACTCGTCCATCCCCGGGATGGCGGGCAGCTTGAGCAGGTTGAGTATGCCGACGGCGAGCACGTACCACCGGCAGGAGATGCGGTCACCCCGGTCGGTCTCCACCCTCCAGCGAGCCGAGGTGTCGTCCCACCGGGCGCGGGTCACCTCGGTGTGGAACAGCGAGTCGCTCACCAGGTCGAACCTCGCCGCTATCTCCTCCAGGTGGCGGAGGATCTCCTCGCCGAAGGCGTAGCGGTGCCTGGGGACGTAGCCGAGCTCCTCGAGCATCGGCAGGTACATGTACGACTCGACGTCGCACATGACGCCCGGGTAGCGGTTCCAGTACCAGGTGCCGCCGACCCCCCCAGCGGCGTCGACGAGGCGGATCCGCCGCAGGCCCGCCTTGCGCAGTTCGGCGCCGGCGAGGAGGCCGGCGATCCCGGCTCCGACGATCACCACGTCCACCTCGTCCGAAACCGGGTCGCGCCTGCGGTAGGGCGTGAACGGGTCGGCACGGTATCGGGCGAAGCGCTCGTCGTGGCGCAGGTCGAGGATGTCGGTGCGGCCGGGCACCAGGCGCTTGTCGCGTTCTCGGAGGTACTTGGCGCGCACGGCCGCGGGGTCGTAGCTCATCGCTCCCCAGATTCTATGACGCTCATGTCAGGTATGGCGACAGGCTAGCCCCGAGGCTCCGGCCGGCGGGAGCATCCCGGGTGGCGGGCCGGGGGCCGTCGGCTGGGCCGGCGGGACCTCGTAGAAGGAGGCGGCGCCGCCGGGACGTCGTAGAAGGATGCGGGGGCCGGTGGGAACAACACAGAACGAGGCTGACGCCGGCGTCATATAACGTTGGGCCGCCTATGGGCGATCCGCTGCCGAACCTACCTCCCCCCACGTTCCCGCCTTACTCCCCGACTGTCCCCAACCTGCTCGCCGACGGGGCGGCGCGCTTCGGCGGGCGCGAGTGCGTGGTCACCCCCGAGCGACGTCTCACCTATTCCGAGCTGGACGAGCTGTCGCGCCGTCTCGCCGCACGACTCGTCGAGCTTGGGGTCGGCAAGTCCACGAGGGTGGGGCTGTTGTTCCCCAACGGCGCACCGTGGGTGCTCTGCTGGGCAGCCGCCGCCAGGATCGGTGCCGTGGTAGTACCGGTCAACACCTTCTACAAGCCGCCGGAGCTGCGCGCCTTCCTCCGCCACTCCGACGTCCAGGTGATCCTCGGCGTGGGGTCGTTCATCCGCCACGACTACCTGGGGCGCCTGGAGGAGATCGCACCGGAGATCGCCTCAGCAGGCGAAAGCAGCCTGCACCTGCCGTCGCTGCCCCAGCTGCGTAGGGTCGTCCTGTGGGGCGACGCTGGACGCCCGTGGGCGACCGGGCGCCTCGAGGCCGCCATCGACGAGCCTGCCGGCGAGGGCCTGGCGGCCGTGGTCGCCGGCCTCGAAGAGGACGTCCATCCAGGCGATGACATGCTCGTCACCTACACGTCGGGCTCCACCGGCGAGCCGAAGGGGGTCGTCCACTCGCACGGCGCCCTCGTCCGCCACGCCAGGAACCTTGCCGCCCTGTCCTGCCTCGACGAGACCGCCAGGCTGTGGACCCCCATGCCGTTGTGCTGGGTGGGCGGCTTCGCCTTCACCCTGCTGCGGGCGCTCAGCGTCGGAGGCTGCTTCATCACCCAGGAGGTCTTCGAGGCGGGCGCAGCCCTGCGAACCATAGAGGCCGAGAAGGCGACCAACGTCTCGGCGTGGCCGGGAATCGCAAAGGCTCTGACCGAGCACCCCGATTACGCCGAGCGGGACCTGAGCTCGCTGCGCGGCGGATCGTTCTACGACGCCCTGCCCCCCGACCGCCGCCCGCCGGACCCCGGCCTGGTGGTCACGTCCCTCGGCATGTCGGAGACCTGCGGGCCCCACACCTTCTGGTTCCCGGGGGAGGAGATCACCGGCTCGCCGGAAGAGTACAGGGGTTCGTTCGGCCACGAGGTGCCCGGCACCGAGCACCGCATCGTCGACCCCGACAGCGGCACCGACCTGCCAGAGGGGGAGGAGGGCGAGGTCCTCGTCCGCGGCTACAACCTGATGAAGGGCCTGTACAAGCGGGAACGGTCCGAGGTGTTCGACGCCGACGGCTGGTACCACACCGGAGACCGCGGCTACTTCCGGGACGGCTGGTTCTTCTTCACCGGCCGCCAGTCGGACCTGATCAAGACGTCAGGCTCGAACGTGGCGCCCGCCGAGGTGGAGGGGGAGCTCTTGAAGATGCCGGAGGTGAAACTGGCTTTCGTCGTCGGCATCCCGCACCCAGACCGGGGTGAGGACGTCGCCGCCCTCGTCGTGCCATGGAAGGGCGGGGACCTCGACGCGGCCACGGTCGGCCAGCGCCTGAAGGGGGTGCTGTCCTCCTACAAGGTGCCCCGCCACGTCCTGTTCCTCGCCGACGAGGAGGTGCCCTGGCTGGTCAGCCAGAAGGTGGATCGGCGTGCGCTCGCCGTACTCGCCTCGAAGCTGGTCTCCGGGTGAAGGAGAAAGCCGCCGGTCCCAACGGTTCCAGACGCAGGGCGGGGCCGGTCGGCGGCGCGCCGGCGCAGAGCCGGGAGCTACGCCGCCAGGGGAGGGAGACGCTGCGCAAGCTGTGCGAGGCGGCGATCACCGTCTTCGACGAACGCGGCTACAACGCCGCCCGGGTCGACGACATCGTCAAAGCTGCCAAGACCTCCCACGGCACGTTCTACCTGTACTTCTCCAACAAAGAGGACCTCTTCCAGGCGCTGGTCTCCGGCGTTACGGAGGAGATGAGGGAGCTGGCCGGGGAGCTGCCCTCCGTCGACGCCAACCGTAGCGGCTACGAGGAGCTTCGAAGCTGGGTGGGTCGTTTCTATGATCTCTACGAGCACTACCACCCGGTCATCCGGGCCTGGACGGAGCTCAACGCGCAGAACGCCGAGATGGCCCGCCGGGGGGCGGTCGTGCTCAGACGGTTCATCGAGCAGCTGGTCATGAGGGTGAAGGAGGTCGATCCGGCTCCCGTCACCGACCCCGAGACGGCGGCGCTGGCGATGGTCTCCATGGTCGAAAGAGCGACGTTCTACGCCATAGGAGGTCTCGTGCACGTCGAGAGGGACGTGCTCGTCGAGCAGCTCGCCACGATCCTGCACGTCGGCATGTTCGGCGGCACCCGCCGGCGGTGGGCGGCGAGAAAGTGAGGACTGATGGGCGGCGAGACGGCGGTGGGGCTTGCCAAGGTTTCTGACATCGGCGTCAGGGAGTACGATCGGGACCGTGTTGGGGACACCGGTCATCTCCGTCGATGATCACCTGATCGAACCGCCCGACCTCTTCGAGGGCAGGATGCCTTCCTCGCTGGCCGAGCGTGCCCCGAGGGTGATCGAGTTCGAAGACGGACGCCAAGCGTGGGCGTACGAGGACCAGCTGTACCCCAACGTGGGCCTCAACGCGGTGGTCGGCCGCCCCAAGGACGAGTGGAGCATGGACCCGGCACGCTTCGACGAGATGCGGCCCGGGTGCTTCGACATCCACGAGCGGGTCAAGGACATGGACGCCGGCGGCGTCTGGTCGTCGCTGTGCTTCCCGTCTTTGATAGCGGGCTTCTGCGGGTCGGTGTTCTCCCGCAGCAAAGACCCAGCGCTCGGCCTCGCCTGCGTGAGAGCTTGGAACGACTGGCATCTGGAAGTCTGGGCTGGCAGCTACCCGGGCCGGATCATCCCGCTGCAGATCCCCTGGCTCAACGACCCCGCCGTGGCGGCCGCCGATGTGCGGGCCAACGCCGAGCGGGGCTTCAAGGCCGTCAGCTTCGCCGAGATGCCGTCCAAACTGAACCTGCCTTCCCTCCACAGCGGCCACTGGGACCCCTTCCTCGGGGCCTGCGAGGAAACGGGGACCGTTGTCTGCCTGCACACCGGTTCGTCGGGCTGGGCTCCGCTGCCGTCGCCCGACCCTCCCTTCGAGCTGTTCCCCACCCTGTTCCCCGCTTGCGCCCTGGTGGCGGCGACGGACTGGCTCTGGTCGGGTGTGTGCCAGCGCTTTCCCGGCCTGCGGATCGCCTTCTCCGAAGGGGGCATCGGCTGGGTGGCGATGCTGGCGGACCGCGCCGACTACGTGCTCGACCATTCGGCGTCGGGCACCGAGTCGGTCAGCTGGAAGGGTGATCTCAAGCCGAGCGAGGTGATGGCCCGCAACTTCTGGTTCTGCTCAATAGACGATCCGAGCTCGGTGGACGCCGTGGTGGCGAGGATGGGGCCGGACCACCTGACCGTGGAGAGCGACTACCCCCACGCCGACTCGACCTGGCCGCACACCCAGAAGGCGGTCGAGGAGAACTTCGGCCACCTCGGGCCCGAAGTGTTGCGCAAGGTCAGCTTCGAGAACGCCGCCGGGCTCTTCGGGGTCCCGCTCCCCCCGGGGTTCTGATGCTCTTCGAGGAGATCGAAGTGGGAGACGAGGCGCCCGTCCTCGACCACACGCTGAGCCGCAACGACCTGGTCCAGTACGCCGGGGCGTCGGGCGACTTCAATCCAATGCACACCGACGAGGTGGCCGCCCGGGAAGCGGGGATGCAAAGCGTCTTCGGCCACGGGATGTTCTCGGCGGGCCTGCTGGCAACGGCCCTGACGAACTGGTCCGGAGTCGGCAGCCTCGTCCGCTACAACGTCCGCTTCGTCAAGCAGACCTGGCCCGGCGAGCGGCTGTCCACCCGCATCCGGGTGGAGCGCAAGAGGGTCGAAGGCGGCCGGCACCTCATCGACGTTTCGTGCTCGCTTGCAAACGAGGAAGGTCAGGAAAAAGTGTCAGGCGAGGCGACGGTCACGGTTCCTTCCGCCGGGAACGGTGGATCAGGTTGAAGCGCATCGTCAACACCGGCTCGCCCGACGAGCGTTCGCTCCACTCGGTAGTGGTGACCACGAAGGTCATCACGTGGGTGTCCGTCGTCTTCTCGTAGACGTCGGATAGGACGTCCTCGCCGTAGAGGACGTCGCCCACGACGAGAGGGCGGTGGTACACGAACTCCTGCTCGCCGTGGAGTATGAGGCCTGGTCCGAGGCCGGCCATCACCTCGAAGAGGGGGTTGCCCTCGACCGGCTCGAGCCCTTCCTGCAGCTCCTCGAAGGAGCCCCAGAACCCCATGGCGAAGGGGAACGTCGGCGGCACCGGCACGTCGGCGAAGCCCGCTGCCGTCGCCGCCCGGCGGTCCCGGTAGAGGGGGCTGGTGTCCTTCACCGCCTGGGCGAACACCGAAACCGGGCCCCGCTCGATGGTGACCACCTTGCGGCCGCTCACCCGTCCCAGCAGGCTTCTGTCGACTTGCACGGGCCCAAGCTAGTCTGACATTGGCGTCACATTCACGAGGAGGTGGCCAATGGCCGATGGCGAGCTGGTCATCCGGGGCGGGACGGTCATAGACGGCACGGGGTCGCCCGGTTTCGCGGCGGACGTGGCGGTAGCCGGCGGACGGATCACCGCCGTCGGGGAGCGCCTGTCGGGGCAGCGGGAGATCGACGCGTCCGGGTGCGTAGTGGCCCCCGGGTTCGTGGACATCCACACCCACTACGACGCCCAGGTCTTCTGGGACCCGGGTCTCACCCCCTCCTCCTACCACGGGGTGACCACCGTCGTCGCCGGCAACTGCGGGTTCTCCATCGCCCCCGTGCGCTCCGAGTGCGTCCCCCTGCTGGCCCGCACGCTCCAGCACGTGGAGGACATGAGCTTCGACACCCTCCAGGCCGGGGTGCCGTGGGGCGAGTTCGAGACCTTCCCCGAGTACCTGGAGGCGGTGGCCCGAAGGGGCGTGTCGCTCAACTACGCCTGCTACGTGGGTCACACCGCCGTGCGCCTCTACGTGATGGGCGACGACGCCTACGAGCGCCAGCCGACCGACGTGGAGCTGAAGGCGATGCAGTCTGCCGTGGCCGACGCCCTAGCCGCCGGGGCGATCGGGTTCGCGTCCAGTTCCTCCCCCACCCACAACGGCGACCGGGGGCGCCCGGTGCCCTCCCGTCTGGCCGGCCGCGACGAGCTGCGGGCCTTGCTGGAGCCCCTCCGCGAAGCCGGGAAAGGGGTCGTCGCCCTCCTGCCGGCGGGCGTGTTCCGCAACGAGGACGTCTTCGCCCTCCAGAAGGAGGTGGGAAGGCCGTTCACCTGGACGGCGCTGCTCACCGTCAAGGGCTACCCCTACCACGAGAAGGTCGTGGCCGAGCACGACCGCGCCTGGGAGCAGGGCGTGGAGGTGTGGCCGCAGGTGTCGTGCCGGCCGCTCGTGTTCCAGATGAACCTGGCGGAACCCTTCACCTTGAACATGCAGCCGGCGTTCGCCAAGCTGATGGGCACGAGCCGGGAGGAGCGTGAGGCCGCCTATCGCGACCCGGCGTGGAGGGCCGCTGCCTGGGCTGAGCTCGAGACGAAGTTCAACTGGAAGTCGCTCTCGGTCGCCGAGTCTGATTCGCGGCCCGACCTGGTCGGCAGGTCCGTGACAGCGATGGCCGAGGAGCAGGGCTGCACGCCTCTCGACGTGGTGCTCGACATCTCCTTGGTCGACGGGCTACGCACCCGTTTCTGGTCGGTGCTCGCCAACGACGACCCCGAGGCGATCGCCTGGCTTTTGCCCCGCGACCATGTCCTGCTCGGTCTCGCCGACTCGGGTGCCCACGTTTCGCAGCTCTGCGACGCCTGCTTCGCCACCGACCTGCTCGGCAACTGGGTGCGCGAGAAGCAGGTCATGACCCTGGAACGG
>Ga0070737_10003872_pt1 | contig 15576 bp, 16 predicted proteins | sample Coa_R1_10_FD_66438 | JGI IMG/M metagenome (GOLD analysis project Ga0070737, IMG submission 66438) | Surface soil microbial communities from Centralia Pennsylvania, which are recovering from an underground coalmine fire - Coalmine... | ecosystem: Environmental > Terrestrial > Soil > Unclassified...
CCGGCGAGCTCGTGGCCTATTTGGCGAAGGAGGTCCTGCCCCACGCCATGGCCGAAGAGCGCACCCTCTACCAGGTTGCAGCGACCAAGGCCGACCTAGCGGAGACGGTGGCGGGAATGATCGACGAGCACCGCAAGCTCGCCTCGCTGAGCGAACGGCTGGCGACGGCCGACGACGCGGCCTCGGCTGCAGCCGAGGCCGGGATGATCGGTTCCCTTTTCGTCGCCCATGTGGCCAAGGAGAACGAGCTGATCCTTCCCCCCCTGGCGGCGGACGAGTCAGTTGATCTGTCGGGGCTGCTCGGCCAGATGCACGAGCTCACGGAGACCGCGCAGAGCGAGACCTCGGTGGCCGCGAACGCGGCCCCCGATGCTGAGGCCATCTTGGTCCGGCTCGTGCTCGGTGCCGCCAGCCAGCTCGCGGATGCCGGGCGTGGGGATGCTGCTTGCAGGCTGGCGGCCGAGGCATGGGCGACGGTGCGGGTCCCCAGACCTGAGCTTGCTGTGCGGGTCACCGCCGCACTGCACCGCCTGGTCCGCTCGGTGACCGCCGAGCCGGTGAACCTGTCGGCCGGGCCACTGTCGTCAAAGCCAGCGACATTGGGCGGCGCCGAGGCGGTCCTCGACGTGCGGGCGTTGGCCCCTGCGCAGCGCCACGAGAAGATCTTCGCCACCTACGGTGCTCTCGGGGCGGGGACAGCGTTTGTTCTGGTGAACGATCACGACCCCAAGCCGCTTCGATACCAGTTCGAAGCGGAGCATGAAGGTGGGTTCACCTGGGAGGTGCTCGAGGCGGGTCCGAAGGTGTGGCGGGTGCGTATTGGTCGACCGACCGTTTCGGCTTCGAAGGCTGGGGACCAACACGCCACCGACATGCCGGCAGGCTCCGAGCGCGAGCTCGACGTGCGGCGCTTTCCTCACGGTCAGCGCCACGACGTGATCTTCACGAGCTTCGACGCCCTGGCCGAGGGTGCCGCGTTCGTCTTGGTGAACGACCACGATCCCAAGCCGCTTCGCTACCAGTTCGAGGCGCAGCACCCGGGAAGGTTCAGCTGGGACTACCTCGAGACAGGACCTGACCTGTGGCGGGTGCGGATCGGGCGCCTCGCGGGGCAGCCGGGGTGACCGCGACCCGAGCCGAGCTGGCAGAACTGGCCGGTCGCGAGTACGCATACGGTTTTTCGACCGACCTCGATACCGACTTCGCGCCACGCGGGCTATCGGAGGAAGTCATCCGGTTGATCTCCGCCAAGAAGGGGGAGCCGGACTGGCTTCTCGACTGGCGGCTCGGCGCCTACCGACACTGGTGCACTCTGGTCGAACCGACCTGGCCGAACGTTACCTACCCGCCGATCGACTACGGCGACATCATCTACTACGCCGCTCCCAAGAAGAAGGCCGCACCAGCCAGCCTCGACGAGGTAGACCCCGAGCTGCGAGCCATGTTCGACAAGCTCGGCATCTCCTTGGCTGAGCAGGAGCGCCTCTCAGGCGTGGCCGTCGACGCGGTCGTCGACTCGGTGTCAGTGGCAACGACCTTCCAGGCCAGGCTCGCCGAGGCCGGCGTCATCTTCTGCTCCTTCTCCCAAGCGGTCCGGGAACATCCCGAGCTGGTGCGGGCCTACCTTGGCTCGGTCGTCCCCTACCGGGACAACTTCTTCGCCGCGCTCAACTCGGCGGTATTCACCGACGGCTCGTTCTGCTATTTACCCAAGGGCGTGGCCTGCCCGATGGAGCTGTCCACCTACTTCCGGATCAACGCGGCGGGAACCGGGCAGTTCGAGCGCACCCTCATCGTCGCTGAAGAGGGGGCGTCGGTGAGCTACCTCGAGGGCTGCACCGCTCCCATGCGTGACGAGCACCAGCTGCACGCGGCGGTGGTGGAACTCGTCGCCATGGACGACGCGACCATCAAGTACTCGACGGTACAGAACTGGTACCCCGGCGACGCTGAGGGCAAGGGCGGCGTCTACAACTTCGTCACCAAGCGCGGCCGTGCCGCCGGTGCCCGGTCCAAGATCTCATGGACCCAGGTGGAAACGGGATCCGCGATCACCTGGAAGTACCCCGGGGTCGTTCTCCAAGGCGACGGCTCGGTCGGCGAGTTCTACTCGGTTGCCGTGTCGGCGGGCCACCAGCAGGCGGACACCGGGACCAAGATGATCCACATTGGCAAGGACACGAGGAGCACGATCGTGTCCAAGGCCATATCGACCGGACACGGGCAGAACACCTACCGAGGCCTGGTGAAGATGCTGCGCTCGGCGACTGGTGCCCGCAACCACACCCGCTGCGACTCGCTGCTCATCGGAGGCGACTGCGGAGCGCACACCTTCCCGTACGTGGAGGTGAAGCACCCCACCGCTGTGGTCGAGCACGAGGCGACCACCTCGAAGGTGTCCGAGGACCAGCTCTTCTACGCCCGCCAGCGCGGCATACCCGAGGAGGAGGCGACCTCGATGATCGTCAATGGCTTCTGCCGGGAAGTGTTCCGGGAGCTCCCGATGGAGTTCGCGGTGGAAGCCCAGCGGCTGCTGTCGGTTAGCCTGGAAGGAGCGGTCGGCTGATGCTGCGTATCGACGGCCTGCACGTTTCGATCGGTGACAGTGAGATTCTCCACGGAATCAGCCTGGAGGTCCCCGACGGCGAGATCCACGCGGTGATGGGTCCGAACGGGTCGGGCAAGAGCACCCTGGCCCACGTCCTCGCCGGTGGCGAACCCTACCAGGTGGCCGCAGGGAGCGTCCTCTTCGATGACCTTGACCTGCTGAGCATGACCCCCGAGGAGCGTGCCGCGGCAGGAGTGTTCCTCGGCTTCCAGCATCCCGTCGAGATCCCCGGCGTACCCACCATGTACTTCTTGCGCACTGCGCTCAATGCCCAGCGTCGCGCCCGCGGCGAACAGGAGGTCGGACCTGTCGAGTTCCTCGCCCTCGTCGAGGACAAACGACGCCTGGTGGAGATGGAGCGTGCCTTGTTGGATCGGCCGGTCAACGACGGGTTCTCCGGCGGGGAGCGCAAACGTCACGAGATACTCCAGATGCTGATCCTCGAACCGCGATTGGCCGTTTTGGATGAGACCGATTCGGGTCTCGACATCGACGCTCTGCGAGTCGTGGCCGCTGGTGTCAGCACGATGCGCGGCCCGGACCGCTCCGCGCTGCTCATCACTCACCACCAGCGTCTCCTCGACCACCTCGTTCCCGACCGGGTGCACGTCCTGGCTGGCGGCCGGATCATACGCTCCGGGGGCCCCGACTTGGCCGTCGAGCTCGAGGCCCACGGCTATGCCACCCTCGATGGCACGATTGTAGAGGCGCTCCCCGTCCCGGCCGGTACCGTCCGATGACCGCCACGGTGCGTCCGACAAAGGTGCGTAGGACACCAACCGGCGCCGGCGCGGTGAGGGCGGTGCAGGTTGCCGAGCGAGCATCTGAGTTCGGGTGGCAGTCGGATCCCGATTGGCTGCGGGCGGCGCGCCGACGAGCAGCGGAGTGGGTGGAAGCCAACGGGTTCCCGAGCACCAAGCATGAGGACTGGCGCTACACCAAGATCGACGCGGCACTGGCCCTGCCTCTGTCTGCGCCCTACGAGGGAGCGGTCGAGGACCGCTCGGCCTCGATCTCGTCGAGCGACCTCCCCGCACCGTACTTGGGTGGCCTGCGGGTGGTGGTGGTGAACGGTCGGACCGTCTCCGAGCTCTCAGCCATCGGCACCCCCGTTCTTGGCGGGATACGAGTGGAGTCGATGGCCGGTGCCCCCCAGGGGCTCGATGGACTGCTGAAACAGTCATGGACGAGGCGTGTCGGCGGCTATTCCCACGCGCTTCGCGCCTTGAACGATGCCGCGGCGCTCGACGCAGTAGTCATCGATGTTCCAGCGGGGACCGTCGTCGAGGACCCGATCGAGGTTGTCTTCGTCTCCATGCCCGCTGACGCAGTGCGGTGGTGGCATCCCCGCCTGATCGTCATGGCCGGAGCAGGGGCCCGCGCCACGCTGGTCGAGACCTACCTGAGCGTGCCGGGCGCCCCGACGGTCACCAACGCTGTCACCCAGGTCGACGTCGGCGCGGGTGCCGAGATCGCGCATTACGTGCTTCAGGGTGAGCGCACGGACAGCTTCCACTTCTCGTCGCTCGAGAGTCGCCTGGCGAACAGCAGCCGGATGTCTTCCCGGCTTCTCGCCACTGGCGGCAGGATCGGTCGTCACGAGGTGGACATCGTCCTTGCGGGCGAGGGGTCCCAGGTCGATTTGGACGGGCTGTTCCTCACCGGCTCGGGCCAGCATCACGACAACCCCATCCTCGTCGACCATGCCGCCGTGGGCTGCAGGAGCCGCCAGCTCTACAAAGGGGTCGTGTCCGGTGATGGCCACGGGGTGTTCAACGGGCATCTCGTGGTGCGTCCCGGGGCGGACGGGACCGACGCCGCGCAGGTGAACAAGAACCTGTTGCTCTCCGAGCGCGCCGAGGTGGACACCCGTCCGCGTCTAGAGATCAACACCGACGACGTCGCATGCATCCACGGTGCTGCAGTCGGTCAGCTCGACCCCGAGGCCCTCTTTTACCTGCGCTCACGGGGTGTCTCCGAGCGTGAGGCGCGCGCCATTCTCGTCTCGGGCTTCGCCCGGGAGATTCTCGACCGCTTCGCTCCGGGGCCGGTTCGCCAGCGTGCCGAGCAGCTGGCGGTGGCGGCAGGGGTCGCCATCTTCTACGAGCACCGTCAAGGTCCGGGGACGGATCGCACCGTCACCGTTGAGGCTGCCGACGTCCTCTCTGGAGATCCTCTGACATGAGGCAGGGAGCTAGGGAGACGGTCACGCTGCGAAGAGACTGCCCGGTGGTGCTCGTCCCGAGCGGCGGCCGGGCGATCCTCGCCGCAGGGGAGCAGGTCGTGGTGGTCCAGCGTCTCGGCGGCAGCTTCACCGTCCAGGTCGACCGCGGGAGCCTGGCGCGAGTCGCAGGAGTCGATGCCGACGCCCTGGGCATGGAGGAACCCGGCCGCGGTGAGCATGGTGCCACGGAAGACGGTACCGGTGGCCGGGAGCTGCAGCAGCCACGGAACAGCGAGGGTACCGACTGGCACGCCCCAGACGTGGAGGTGGTGCTGGACCGGCTTCGGAGCGTCTATGACCCCGAGATTCCTGTCAACGTGGTGGACCTCGGCTTGATCTACGGCTGCGAGGTTCACCCGACGCACTCAGGTGGTTACCGGGTGGCCGTGTGGATGTCGATGACCGCCCCAGGATGTGGGATGGGTGAAATCCTGCGGGCCGAGGCAGCCGAGCAGATCCTCGGGATACCCGGGGTCACCGACGCCCAGGTGCAGCTCGTCTTCGAACCCCCGTGGAACCTCGAGCGGATGTCCGACGCGGCCCGGCTACAGCTGGGGATGTGGTGACACCCTTCCCCCGGCGAACCGCGATCAGAACGGGCACGACTAACCGAGACTGGGCGAGCAGGCAAGGAGCGACAGGATGAAGGTGTGGATCGACCAGGACCTCTGCACAGGGGACGGACTGTGCGAGGAGATCTGCCCTCAGGTCTTCACCCTCTTGGAGGACGGCCTGGCCTACGTAAAAGAAGACGGTCGGGTGCTCAACGACCCGGGAGGCTCCGAAGGTCTCGCCACTGTCCCCGACGGCTATGAGGACGCGGTCCGCGAAGCAGCCGAAGAATGTCCCGGCGAGTGCATCTTCATCGAGGAGTGACTGGCGTAGGTGCGTCTGCTCCTCGAGCGCTGAGCAGGTGCAGGGGACGCGCCGAGAGATTCGCGGCGGTGAGAGCACCCGTGGCTGCTAGGAGCGCCCCGCCTGCCGCGATCGCCGGTGTCCATGATGCGCCAAGACCAGCGCAGAGCGCGGCGATACCGGCCGTGACGGTCCCATAGGTAGCTCCAGCCCAACCGTGGTGGTAGAGGTCGGCGAACATGAGCGGCTTGCCTGACGGCCCGCCGTGGACCCCTTTCGACCGCAAAAACGACCAAACGATGAAGGGCACGACCTTGTGGGCGTGGCCGACCAGGGCTTCGAGCAGCCACCCGCCGGAAGCCACCATGGCCGCGGTGACGAGGGCGACCCCAATGCGGTAGTGGTGGGGGAGGAGGAGCGCTCCGGCTAGCGCCAGGCCGGCGGCGAATACCAGCCACACTGCCGCGGTCGCCACGAAGAGGAGGTGCAGGTCGGCCTTCCTGTGGCGATGGGACAGATGCGCCCGCAGCGAGACGAGGTGCGCGCCGAGGCCCACGCCCAGCACCCCGGCGCCTGCCGCTTCGGCAGCGGGGACCCCATGCGCCAACCCGCCAGCGAGAAGCGCCGCGCCGAGCCACGTTGCCCATACCGCCACGGCGCCGGCGCGTTGCCGCCCGGGCAGATGAGCGAGCATGAACATGGGCCAGAGCTTCTGTGCCACGCCGATGTAGGTGACCCCGAGCCAGGCGAACAGGCCCAGCACGCCCATGGCCAGGTCGACGTGGGCGGAGAGGACGAACCAGTTTCCCTGGCGGTCACCGACGAAGGTCGCCCCGAGAAGCGTGGTTGCCGCCGCACCGAGGAGAGCGAGGCGAAGGGCGGTGACCGGGGGCCCCTTGCCTCGTATCGACAACGGCGCGGCGATGTTCCAGGCGAGCAGGATGAGACCCAACAGCGCAAGACCGCCGCTGGCAGCGGTCACCCCGACATTCTCGAAGCCGACCCCGAGGGGCAGCAGCCACGATGTGGCGAGCCAGGCTACGAACGTGGCTCGAGCCAACAGGATCGACCGCAGCGGGCGGCCGGTGATGACGGGGGTGAACTGGTGGGTGGCGCCGAGGACGCCCATGGTCAAGGCGCCGAGCACACCGAAGTGGACCGCAGCGATCGCTGGATCACTGTTCGGATCGGCGGCGGCGGCGGAACGGACCCAGATCCACGCGACGCCGCAGGCGACGAGGCCAAGCGACGCCGCTGCCAAGAAGGAGAGCGGCACCGACTGTGGCGGCACCGCCCCTGGCACACCGGGGGGTCGAGCCACCCAGGAGCCAGTGGTCTTCGTCTCATCGAGCCCGCTACCTCTGCTCATCGGTCTCCCCGCTCCCAGCTCCGGCAAGCAGCGAGGCCATGATCTGTGCGGTCTCGGACACGGTCATCTGCGGGTCGAAGTCGCCTAGGTCGATCTCCGGCCCCACGGTCCGCTCGGCGAGCTCCTCGCGGACCGCATCCCAAAGGTTGTGCAAGTCACCGGTGTCGAGTCCGAGGTCAGCCAAGACCGTTTCCTCGGTGATCTCGTCGTCATCGCCGAGTAGCGCGCATAGAAGGGTGGCAACGATGTTCGCATCTGCAGGCAAGCCGTGCTGGTGGGTCTCTGCGGGCATTCAGTCGTACTTCTCCGTCGAGATGGCCCCCGGCGCGACACCCAGGCCGACCAGAGCTTCGGCCGTTGCCTCGACCATGGCGGGCGGTCCACACAGGTAGGCAGCGCGCGGGTGGATCCCCTTCAGGCTCTCCGATAGCACGGTCTTGTCCACCCGCCGGTGGTAGTGGGCGCGTGGTTCGCTCGGGTCCCGGGTGATGCAGTGGACGACCTGCAGCCAGGAGTGCTGTGCCGCCAGCTCTGCGAGCTCGTCGCGGTAGAAGGCGTGGGAGTAGGTGACCGCCGAGCAGACCAGCACGAAGGGGTCGCGCCGGCCGCGCTGTGCCGCGTAGCGGACCATGGACATGAGCGGCACCATCCCGCTCCCCGCGCCGACCAGCAGCACCGGCCCGGCGTCGCGACCGTCCCAGGTAAAGCGCCCGTAGGGCCCCCGCACCGACAGCGGATCGCCGACGTGAAGGTCAACCAGCAGCGGGGAGAGCAGGCCTCCGGGCACCTCACGGATGCCCAAGTCGATCACCGAGGGGTCCGGCACCGGGGAGGAGCCGACCGAATAAGCGCGCTGCACCGGTCGTGGCCGCCCTGGAACCGCCAGACGCACGTTGTAGTACTGGCCGGGGAGGAAGCCGCTCACCTCGCCGAGCTGGAGACGCAAGGCGACGGCGTCGGGCGTCTCGTCGATCACCGCGACCACCGTTGCCTCCTGCCACGCGGGAGGGACCCGGCCCAAGGAGCACCTTAGCTCTCTCGACCGCTCGCCCGTCGCCACGCTCAACTGCTCCACAGGCGCAGTGTATCTCTACCACGGACCAGATTTTCGGCTTGCCAGCCGGATTGCTGGCCTGAGTACCGTCGCGGGCGGTGCTGCAAACGGTGGACCCACGCCACAGGTCGGACTCCCGAAGGGTTTCGAATCCTGATAAGTTCTAGTGTAGAACAGAACAACAGGGCCCGCCGAGTGTTGTCGGAGCCCAGGAAGGAGAAGGCGATGGCGACCGTAGATGCCCGCCCGATCATCGCGTCGGGGGAGGAACCTTTCGAAACGATCATGGCCGCCGCCGGTGCCCTCGGCGACGGCGAGGAGCTGGTCGTCCTCGCTCCGTTCGAACCGGTTCCCCTGGAGGGTGTGCTGTCGTCCCAGGGGTTCTCCTACCAGGCAGAGGACCTCGGCGGCGGGGACTGGCGGGTCATCTTCCGGAGGCTGTCGTGACCGACCGAACGACGGACGGGGTTGACGGGGCCGGCGCCTCGGCTGTGGACGGCAGCTGGCTGCGGCTCTCTGCTTCCGACGTGCTCGACGCGGCATGGGACGCGCTGCGGGGCGTCTACGATCCTGAGCTGTACCTCGACGTCGTGTCGCTCGGGCTGGTCTATGACGTGAGGGCCGAAGCTGGCACAGTGGTCGTGGAGATGACGATGACGACGCCCGGCTGTCCGGCGTCCGAGGTGCTTCCCGAGATGGCGCGTACGGCGATCGCCGACGCGGTCGACGGTGCCGTAGGCGTCGACGTGCGGGTGGTGTGGGACCCCCCGTGGAGTCCGGCCATGATCGACGAGGAAGCGGCGGCGGCTCTCGGGTTCCGGCCTCGATGAGCCGGGCAGGCAAGACTGGGTTGGTGATGGAACAACACTGGGCCGGTGGTTGAAACGGGCATCGAAGTAGTTCGGGTGTACGAGGATCCTGGGCGTCGCCCCGGCGAGCACCGGGTGCTGGTCGACCGGCTGTGGCCCCGCGGGATACAGAAGGCAGCATTGGAGTTCGACGAGTGGGCGAAGGACGCAGCACCGAGCTCGGACCTGCGCCGCTGGTACGCCCATGACCCCGAGCGGTTCGCGGAATTCGCCCGCCGCTACCGGGCCGAGCTGGACCACGACCCCGGCGCGTCCGCCGTCGAGCGGTTGCGGAAGCTCAGCGGTCGCCACGGTCGCCTCGTGCTCCTGACCGCCACCCGTGACGTTGAGCACTCGGGGGCCGCAGTGCTCGCCGAGGTGCTCGGCGGAACGAGGGACAATTAGCCAGTGGGGATCGCCCGCCTCACGATCGAGGTTCGTCCACCGTTTCGCCTGGACTTCACCGTCTGGGCGCTGCGTCGTCGGCCGCACAACACCATCGACACCTGGGACGGCACCACCTACACGCGGACCCTCGTGGCCGACACCGTCCCGGTGGTTGTCGCCGTCCACCAGAAGCCGGCTGAGAGATCGGAGCCGGTGTGCCTCGAGGTGGAGGTGCGTCGCCGCGGGTACCTTCCGAGCGAGGCCGCCGGCGTCGAGGTGCGCCACACCCTCGAGGGGATGCTTGGGCTTGGGGCAGACCTCGGCGGCTTCTACCACCTGGCGGCCTCCGATGAACGTCTCGCCAGGCTCGTCGAGCGCTTCAGGGGTCTGCGGCCGCCGCGCTTTCCCAGTGTTTTCGAGGCGCTTCTGAACGCGGTTGCCTGCCAGCAGCTGTCGCTCACCGTCGGCATCCACCTCCTCGACCGCCTGGCCGCCGTGTACGGGCCCGAGGTCGGGCTTCGGGGCGCCCCGCCAGGGTTCCCGGCTGCCGAGCGCCTCGCCGCAGCCGAGCCGTCCCACCTGCGCCGCCTCGGCTTCAGCGTGGCGAAGGCCCGGACGATAATCGGCCTCGCCCGGGGCGTCGTCGATGAGACCCTCGACCTCGACTCGCTGGCGCAGGCCGACGACGAGCACGCCGCCGCAGCACTCATGTCCCTGCCGGGAATCGGTCGCTGGAGCGCCGAGTACGTGTTGCTTCGGGGCCTGGGACGTCTCGGGGTCCTCCCGGGCGACGATGTCGGTGCCCGCAACAACCTGCGCCGGCGCTTTGAGCTACCGGCTTCCGCCGGCTACGACGAGGTTGTCGCCCTGGCCAAGAAGTGGTGGCCTTATGGCGGACTGGTCTACTTCCACCTCCTACTCGACGTTCTCGCCCGGGACGGCCATCTCGAAGCCGGGCCGAACCCGGCTGCCCACGGACAAGCCTCGCCCCGCACATGCGCTATCGGCACCCGGCTCGACGCCGGAGACGTCGCATGAGGACCGCGGTGCACGGCATGGCGCGCATCGGCCGGCAACGGGAGCTGAAGTGGGCTCTCGAGGACTTCTGGGCCGGGCGCTCGGCTGCCGACACGCTCTTGGAGGTGGCTGGCGGGATCCGGCGGGACAACTGGCGAACGTTGGCCGCGGCCAGGGTCAGTTTCGTGCCGTCGAACGACTTTTCGCTCTACGACCACGTGCTCGACGCAGCCGTAGCGCTGGGTGCTGTCCCACCCCGCTTCGGACCGCCGGGAGAGCAGGGTGGCCTGGCGCGCTACTTCGCCATGGCCCGAGGCGGGGAGGTGGCTGGCGTCGCCGTGGCGCCACTCGAGCTGACCAAGTGGTTCGACACCAACTACCACCAGCTGGTGCCCGAAATAGGCCCCGCCACAACTTTCTCGGCGGACCCCTCCAAGGCCCTCGGCGAACTGAAGGAGGCCAACGCCCTCGGTATCGAGACCATGCCGGTGCTCCTCGGTCCGCTCACCTTCCTGTTGCGCAGCGCGCCGGCCGTCCCAGAGTGGTCTCCGCTCGCGCTTCTCGACCAGCTTGTCGACGCCTACCTCGAGCTGCTCGGGACGTTGGCGGCGGCCGGTGCCCGATGGGTCCGTCTCGACGAGCCTGTTCTCGTCGAGGACCGCAGTGCCGGCGACCTCGACGCGCTCGCTCACGCCTACCGGCGGCTCGGTGAGGCCTCAGGTCGCCCGAGCCTCGCCGTCTCTACCTACTTCGGCCACATCGGCGCGGCCATGGCGATCCTGGCGGATCTGCCGATCGAAGGGATCGGCCTCGATCTGTGCCGGGGACCTGAGAACCTGGCCCTACTGGAAGAAGCCGGGGGAATCGGCGAGCGGGTGCTCTTCGCCGGCGTGGTCGACGGGCGCAACGTCTGGGCGAACGACCTCGACGCCTCCCTCGGGCTGCTCGAGCGGGCCGGCGCCTACGCCAACGAGGTGGTGGTTTCCACCTCCTGCTCCCTGCTGCACGTCCCGGTTAGCCTCAGGACCGAAACGGCGCTCGACTCCGAGATCCGACCGTGGCTGGCTTTCGCCGAGGAGAAAGTCGCAGAGCTGGCGGTGCTCGCCACGGGCATGGAGCACGGCCCCGGCCGCATCGCCGACGAGCTCGAGGCCAACCGGGCGGCTCGGGCGGCGCGGCGGACGTCGGAACGGGTGCACGACCCTTCGGTGCGGCGGGCTGTGGCCGAGGCGCCCGCCGACCCCCGCAGGTCCAACTCGCCCTCCGAGCGGGCCGCCGCCCAGGCGGCGCGCCTTGCCCTCCCCGTCCTTCCGACCACGACCATCGGCTCGTTCCCGCAGACCGAGGCGCTGCGTGCCTTGCGGGCGTCGTGGCGTGCTGGGAAGACGACCGAGGAGGAGTACCGCCGGGAGCTCGAAACCGAGATCGACCGGGTCGTCGCCCTCCAAGAGGAGCTCGGGCTCGATGTGCTCGTCCACGGTGAGCCCGAGCGCGACGACATGGTCCGCTACTTCGCCGCGTCCCTCAGGGGTTTCGTGCTGCCCGACGCCGGCTGGGTGCAGTCCTACGGCTCTCGCTGTGTGCGCCCTCCGATCCTCTTCGGTGATGTCTCCCGTCGCGAGCCGCTCACCGTCTCCTGGACCGCTTATGCGGCCCGCCGCACCGCCAAGCCGATGAAGGCGATGCTCACCGGGCCGGTCACCATGCTCTCGTGGTCCTTCGTCCGAGACGACCTTTCCCGGGCAGACGTGGCCGCCCAGCTGGGCCTGGCTCTTGCCGAGGAGGTGGCCGACCTCCAATGCACGGGTGTCACGGTGATCCAGATCGACGAGCCCGCCCTTCGGGAGGGTCTGCCGTTGCGGCGCGCCGAACGTGGCGGGTACTTGGCGTGGGCGACCCGTGCCTTTCGCCTCGCCAGCTCGGCGGCCGCCTCGGCCACCCAGGTGCACACCCACATGTGCTACGCCGAGCTGGCCGACGTCGTGGACGTACTCGCAGACCTCGACGTCGACGTCGCCTCCTTCGAGGCGGCGCGCTCGGCCATGACGTTGCTCGGCGCGCTTGGCGACGCCGACTACCGGGGCGGTGTCGGTCCCGGTGTCTACGATGTGCACTCGCCGCAGGTGCCGACTGCGGACGAGATCGCATCGCTCCTCCGCCGCGCCGTCAGATCCGTCGGGTCCGAACGGCTGTGGGTGAACCCCGACTGCGGGCTCAAGACCCGCAGCTACGTCGAGGTAACCGCGGCGATCGCCAACATGGTCGCGGCTGCCCGCCAGGTGCGCGCCGAGCTGGCCACCGAGGCGCGACAGCGGGGACCCGCGGAGGGTGCGGCTGGGGGGCCGCCCGGCCCCGATCGGGGTCCTTGACTGGCGCGGGGTGTCCCAGCGCCACCAACGCATCTACCCTGCCTGTAAAGAGGGCGGTCAGCGGTTGTCGTGGGTGTCAATGGCCGAGCTCGTCGGCGGTGCCGCCGAGCACAACCGAGTGCTAGGAAGCGACCGAACGCGAGAAAGGAAATCCCGATGCCTGGGGGAGACACCACTACGCTTCCAATAGAGGTGGTCCTCGCCGCCGTGGCGCAAGCTCCCGACGCGGTCGTGATAGTCGACTCCGCCGGCACCATCTGCTACTGGAACGACGGCGCGACGCGAATCTTCGGCTACGGGCCGCAGGAGATGGTGGGATCGACGCTCGATGCAATCATCCCCGAGCGACTACGCCCGCGCCACAACGAAGGATTCCGTGCCGCGATGGCCCGCGGCTCGACCCGCTTCGGCGCCGCGGACCTCCTGGCCGTCCCTGCGCGCCATGCGGACGGGCGGACCGTCTCGATCGAGTTCAGCATCGTCTTGCTCGAAGGAGACGACGGATCGGTCGGTCACGTCGCGGCGATAATGCGCGACGTTACCGAGCGCCGAGCGGCCGAGCGGGAGCTTCGGCAGCGTATCGAGACGCTCGAATCCAATCGGCAGACGCTTTGACATGGCCGCCTCTCTCCCAGAAAGGATGCGCGCCGCCTATGTCGAGCGGCCGGGACCCCCGGGGGAGATCGTGGTCGGCGAGCTGGCCGTGCCCGTCCCTGGTCCTACCGACGTGCTCGTGGCCGTCGAGCTGGTCGCGGCCAACCCGGTGGACACGTTCGTCCGCTCGGGACGCTACCCGACACGCGTCCCTTTCCCGTTCATCGTGGGGCGGGACTTGGTCGGCACCGTCGTCGCCAGCGGTCCCGGCTCAACATTCGGCGTGGGGGAGCGGGTGTGGGCCAACAGCCTCGGCCACGACGGTAGGCAGGGCAGCTTCTCCGCCTACGCCGTCGTGGCGTCCGAGCGGTGCTACCGCCTCCCCGACGGCGTCGACCCGGCGCTCGTCGCTGCGGTGGCGCACCCGGCGGCGACCGCCTACCTCGCTCTGTTCGTTCATGGCGCCGTACGAGCAGGCCAGCGCGTCTACGTCGGTGGCGGTGGAGGAGACGTTGGCTCGGCCGCTATAGCCATGGCGCGGCGCGCCGGAGCGAAGGTGGTGGCCAGCGCCCGGCCGGCGGACCATGACCGCTGCCGCGAAGCGGGTGCCCATGTCGTGGTCGACTACCGCGACCCTGATCTGACCGGCCGCTTGCGTGAGGCGGCGCCGGAGGGCTTCGATCTCTTCTGGGAGACCTCTGGCCACCACGACTTCCAGCTCGCCATCGAAGCGGTGACGCCCGGAGGCCGTGTTCTGCTCAGCGTAGCGACGGGAGAGCGGCCAGAACTTCCAGTCCGGGAAATCTACACCCGGGACCTGAGCCTCCGTGGTTTCGTCATCAGCCGGGCGACGGTCTCCCAGCTGGCGGACGCCTCCCGGCTCATCAACACAATGCTCGTCGCCGGCGAACTGAGCGCCCGGATCACGGAGGTCCTCCCGCTCGACGCCACCCCCGACGTCCACGCCCGTCTCGAGGAGGGAACGGTGACTGGCCGTCTGCTACTTCGACCATGATCTATACAACCCAAATATTTCTAGTGTGAGGATGATATACTGCTTGTAAGAGTGAGCGAGAGGAGGACCCTATGGGAGGGAATGCACGAAGGCCGTCCGTCGGTGACAAGGGTGGCCATGGGGTCCTTTGACCACGATGGCCTCCTAACCCTGGCCAGAAAGGCGCACGCGGCAGCTGGCGACGCGGACATCGTCCGCCTGGCGGAGGACCTCGACACCCTCCTGCACGCCCTCGCTCACCACCTCGATCACGAGCTCCCCATGCTCAACCGCCTCCCGCCCCCCGAGGAGCGCCTCCTGAGGCGCGGTCAGGCACGGCTGTCGGCCGCGGTCAGGGCACTTCTTCGCGACGCGGAGGGGGGCTGCACCGGCCCGCAGCGCCGCTGTACCGCCCGACTCGAAGAGCTCGTCGCTCTTCTCACCCTCCAATCCCGCGACGAGCGACTTGCCCTCCACGGTGCTGGCGGCGGTGACGAGAATCGGAGGTGGGCGGAGCTTGACCGTCGCCGACAACCGACGACGGGCCGCCGACGGGACGCACCGTCCGCCGGGCTTGCCTGATCTCGGTAGCGGCTCGGGGGTGATGTCAAGCGTGCTCAGATCGGGAGTGACGAGGGAGCGGTGGCTGGCGGCCGACCAGGCGAGGATGTGGGAAGAGGCCGAGGTCGTCCGCGCAGAGCGCGGCACAGCAGCCACGCGGCTGCGGCTGCGACTCGCCGAGACGCCCGAGGTGCTGCCGGGTCAGTACTACCTGGTGCGCCTGGCGATCGACGCACCGCCCGGTGTGGTCGAGCAAGCCTATTCCCTGTGCTCGTCGCCTTATCCGCCGAGTCCCGATATTGAGATCGCCGTGCGCCTCGTACCCGATGGGCGGGCCTCTCCGATCCTGGCGCGCCTCGTGGAGGTGGGCGACCTTATCCAGGTACGAGGGCCCTACGGGTTTCTCACCTGGAGCGAGTCCGATGGCGGACCGGTGGGCCTGATCGGCGCTGGCACCGGGGTCGCCCCTTTGTCCTCAATCGTCCGCTACGCGGCGGCGCGTCATCTCGAAGTTCCCATGACCCTGCTGTGCTCCAGCCGGGATCGCACGACTATGTTGCTCGGGGAGGAGCTCGAGGGGCTGGCTCGATGCTCGCCATGGTTCAGGCTCGTCTGCACGTATACCCGCAGTCCAAACGATCCCTGGGCGCGCTATCACCGGCGCATCGACGCCGACATGCTCGCCGAGGTGTTCGA
>Ga0070737_10003873_pt1 | contig 15573 bp, 14 predicted proteins | sample Coa_R1_10_FD_66438 | JGI IMG/M metagenome (GOLD analysis project Ga0070737, IMG submission 66438) | Surface soil microbial communities from Centralia Pennsylvania, which are recovering from an underground coalmine fire - Coalmine... | ecosystem: Environmental > Terrestrial > Soil > Unclassified...
GGCAAGTGCTGCAGCTACCATATGGCTGTTATAAACCGTGCCGCCAACCGGCACTGAGTTAATATAATTGGTGAAAGCTTTCTGAACAGCAGAAGTGATACCAGCCACGGTATACCCATCTTGAACCGCTATATTGGCGATAATCGCAATAGATACGGCCGCCGGACCCATTACAAGTGCATCTACATTGATTGGTTTATTTTTATTTATCACGCTCTGAACTTGTGAAATCAGACTTGATGACGGCAATCCATTGGTTGTGGTGATGACAATATCAACCGTTCCGTTTCCACGATTTAACGGCAAAACAGTAGCATTGGAAACGCCGATTACCGACAGTGCCCAGGCTTTATAATCAGCCGCTGTGCCGCCACCTTGGGGATTCTGAATAACGTTTAGGCACCTTTGCCTTAGTTGATCGTCACTTTCCGTATCAATCCCATTTGTAATAGAAGAAGTAAGGATCACCCCATCAATTCCCGGAACCGCTGATCCAATGACAAGCTGTGTATTAGCTGATAGATTCCCCGCCGAACCCGGACCCGGATTGCTGCAAGTGGCTGTAACTGAAACAGAGGTTTGTCCAACAGCCAGAGCAACCGTAGTATCCGTGGTAAACTGGACGACATTCCCGTTGTCATCCGGGAGAGTTGAAATAATCGTGCCCTGGGGAATGCCTATCGTATATAAAGCGGGTGTGTTTTTCGTAAACGTGAATGTACCGTTTGCCGCCACTGCTTGTTTTCTCGTCACCCCCCAAAAAGTGACGATGTTGTCCAAACTACTATCCGTGGCAGTAAGGATACTAGATTGTGTTTGTGCATTAAAATACTGATAGCCAATTTGGTCAGCGCCGGCCGCAATCGCCGAAAGCAGGGTGTATGCAACAGATCCTTCACTGAAATCCGTGATTAATGGCACCCCATTCTTCCAGTTGGCTGGGTTTTGCAAATAATTAATCATGATTTGCAGCAAGGAATCCTGCTGACTCTCATAATCTACCACTTTTCATCACCCCTTTCGGAAAATAGTCTGTGAGGTGAGTGATTCATCGTTGATGGCAGTCACGACAATATCGACGTATATAAAGTCATCATTTTGCGTCACGTTAACCTGATCAACAGATGCGATATCTGGTTCATTGGAAAGTGCCGCTTCGACAGATTGTTGAATCTGATCAAGAATATTCGGATCAGAGCGATCAATTAACGTTTTGGTAAGACTCCCAAAATCGCCAAAATAGTATAAATCCTGCACTGTTTCCAAACGGTTAATAATTCGCTGTTTCAAATTATCCTGACCGGAGACAAGTGCAATATCACCCGTGCTACTAATCCCAATATCACCTAGTAGTTTGATATCCGTTCCTAACGTGTCATCCATTTACTCACCTTCTCTTCAATAAAAAAAGAGCCCGAAATGGCTCTAATCAATGAATCTATATTAAGAAAATACGGTGGAAGAACCTGAAATAATTTGCCCGTAGGTCGGCGAACTTGGGTTCATGTCTACCCGGTCACCTACCCTTGCAACAGCTGCTGTTCCCTCATTTAGCGAAATATTTCCGTTTTTATCAAGTTTGATTTTGGCTCCGCTTTTCGCTTGAACCAATATTTCTCCAGGATTCATGCCGGACGGCGGTTGGTCCGTACCGTTGAAATTTGCAAGGATTACTTTTCCGTTGTGCAAATCACCATTATCAAAAACGACCGTTACTTCTGTTCCTTGCTCTGGGATGGCGATTATACCGTATCCATTGCCTGCTAATAACGTTCCAATTGGCAGCCAGCCGGTTTCTACGCCCGAAATACCGATTTGTACTTTAGCTAAGTATTTATTCGTATCAACAGATGTAATGATTCCTGATACAGCGACATTCACATTATTCAACCCTTTGGCTCCGAGATGTTTAATCACTTCAGCTATATGAGTTCCTCTGATCATCAGTTCACTCCTCCCGGCATCAGCAGCTGATTGATAAAGGCTATTTCAACATCAAACCCCTTATCAAAATCGAATGTCTCTGTGACTCTATTGATATAGTAAATTTGCGAAAGGACCTTGCCGACTCCATTCAGCGTAATTCTCCTGTCGATACTAAAATTAAAATCACCATAGGTTTTTAAAGTGCCAATATACTGTTGAGCACTAAGTGTATTTAAAATGGATTTTGCTCTTGCCTGCGCTTGGCTTTGGGTTAAACCTGGGATCATATAGGTTTCTTTATATTTATCCCGATTTACTTGATTAAACAGCTTTTTGGAATAGTTTGCTGTACTTTTGGCTGTACCAACAATCCTTTTTTTATGATTTCGATCATATGAAATAACATTTACCTCTAAATCCCGGGCAGCTTGAGGGGAACGTTCAATGTTTAGTTCCATTATGTTGTCACCCCATGTTAAAGGAATGGGAGAAAGATTCATATCCGTCACTTGTTCAACCGGTCCAAAATAAAGCGTATTACTTTTCACCCTTGCAACAAAGCCTTCTTGTTGGGCCAAGAACTGTAGGATATCCCATTCGCTTGAATCATTACTGATAACCGTGGAATCGTCATTGTAATAAGTGCCCGCCAGTGTATTTGTCGGGGTAATGACAGGATTTAATCCATGTTCGTGAGCAAATATTTGAGCGATTTGACTGCTTGTTTTGTTCGGAAATTTATCAGTTGCCACTGTATCAATTAACAAAGCCGCGAGACTCCTGCCGGTAAGCTTCAAATATTCCCCAGTATCATCAAAATATAAATCCATGGTATCCACAAAACCATACATATTTTGCGTCAAATCATTTTTTGTGTAGTTATTCGGATCATTCGGAACTCCCCTATAGATTTCAACTTGAATATCCGGCTCTGTAATCAGTGATGAAGCAGATACAGGGTTATTGCTTAACAGTACGTCTCCTTTTTCTTGGGTAATATCAAAAGGTAAATCCACTTCAAATGTATCTGCCTGTTCAAATCCTGTTTGTTCGACCCTCCACGACTCAAACGGTACTTCATAACCGCCTATTACTACAATTGAGCGAGGAGCCGAAATGCTAGGAACTGATTTTGAAGATTGGACAATCAATGAATCGACTCCCCTTTCAATATGGTATGATCAACGTTTTGCCGATTTGAAGCCTTCTCGGATCCACTTTCGGGTTTGCCGCTTGTATTTTTGTCCATAAAGTACCTTTGCCGTAATACTTTTTGGCAAGCCCCCAGAAAGTATCTCCCTTTTGAATCACATGTGTTCTAGTTTTGGACGCCGCAGTTGAACTGCTAGTTGTAGGTTTTGAACTGCTGGATGTTGATGAACTGGATGTTGAATTAGAACCAGTTGTCGGTTTTGACCCAATCGGTGGCAAATTATTGTTAACTGCAGGTGATCCTGGGCTAATCCTTTCTCCGCTTTTTCGAGTCGGCTGCAAGGTGATCGAATAACCTACTCGGCTATCATTCATATACTTGATATTAAAATGTGAAATAATAACATATCTTGTAATGGCGCCAAATTGAAGAAGAACTTCTTTACCGGAAATCCGCATGGCATCTAATTCTTTCGCTGTAGCCCAGGCATCTTCACCTAAAAACTCTCCATCCCAACTGATTTCTCCTTCAAATGCCCCAAGTGTTTGAACATGAATACGCCCCCCGGGGAATTTTCGAACTGCAATAGCATGTTCGCCCCCGAGAGGCAGCTGTTCAGGCAAGTTATTCAGCGTAAGGCCTGTCGTACCAATCCTTAAAATGTGATTCGCCATCTATCCATCACCACGCATTTACTGGCTTATTCCCAGTCCGGTAGCTTTCGTTTCGTAATTTTTTTCCTAGCTCTTTCATAATTTCATTAGCAAGACTTTTTGCATTTTGTCCAGGTTGCTGTTGAATTACAATCGCACCGCTTTGGAAGATAATTTGGGAATTGTCTTGATACAAAGTGCCTGCGCCTTCTGTTCCCGTATTCCCAGCTAGTGAGACAGAGTGATTTGCGTTAAAGGAGCTGCTTACTCCTTTTCCAAGATCCACTGTGGATTGCCGTGCCATTTTGGCATTTTGATCAATCCCCAACGATAGTCCCTGAACGATAAACTTACCGTGGTCCATAAAAACAGTTGACGGAGAATGAATACCAAGGACGTTCTTAAACGAGGATGAAACCTTGTCTCCTAAATCTTTTACTGTATTTAGTAATAAGCCATACCTGCTCTTAATCCCGTCTGTTAGGCCATGGACAATATCTTTTCCCCACTGCAAACTGTTGTTTGTCCAATTATTCGATTTCTTTTCTAATCCAATCCATTGTCCAGAAAAAAGTTTACCAATGTTATTCCAAGAATGATTGGTATCATTCATTACTGGCCATTCGATTTTTATTGACTTACCTATATTCAATAAATCCGTTGCTCCCTTTGTAAGAGTACGAGAATAATTGATTAGATTCGTAGGAATAGCATTTTCATTGAACTTCAATGCGGACCAATTTACTTTAGCTAGGGTGTTTTCTTTTAATGCACCCAAATTAGTTTTATCTAAAGATAAGGAAAGAGAATTCTTACCTTTAAAGGAATCGTTTATCCCTTTTGCAAGATTGTAAGTAGAACTGGTGACCATCTTCGCATTTTGGTCAATCCCTTGAGATAGACCGGCCACGATCCATTTACCATGGTCGGCAAACACTCTTGAAGGGGAATGGATACCCATGATGCTTTTGAATGTATTAGAAATTGAACTACCAATGTTTTTTATTGTATCTCCGATAGCACCAGCCATACTCTTAATCCCATTGATAAGACCGTTGACTATATCTTTACCTAGTTTCAACATATCTCCAGGGATTTTATTTAAATCACCATGGAATAAATCAGTAAAGAATTTCTTAATGTCATTTATGACTTTCATTGTTGTAGTTCTTATTTGACCAAAGTTGCTATTCCAAGCATTCATTAAGGCTACCACTGCCTGACCTACTATACCAGTTGCCGAAAGAACAATCTGTACCCAATTGGATTTGATATAGTTCCACAGTGCAATCATTTTATCTCTGAAACCGAAGAAGTTATGGGTCCATGCAAGAATACCTGCCCCAATTACCGCTGTTACCCCAGCAATGATCCATCCAACCGGCCCCATGGCAATCAACCAGCTGGCCGCCATCCTTGCCGCCCAGATAGTAGCTTGTATACCTAATCGGGCAAGCGCTAATCCAAATTGTCCTAAGAATTTAGCTGTTGTAAGTAATCCCTTACCGAGACCACTAGTTAATTGACCACCTAAGCGTAGAGCCGACATCCCGAATGTGCCCATCGCTTTTCCTACAGTTAAAAGACCTTGTCCTAAACTTCTCGATAATGTTCCGCCCATTCGAATTGCTGCTTGGCTAAAACGCCCCATCGCACTGCCTGCAGTTAGTAGACCCTTGCCAATTCCTTTGGAAAGTGTCCCGCCCAAACGAATTACCTCTTGACCTAATTTGCCTAAAGCTCTTCCGGACGAAACGACTCCTTTTCCTAAACCCTTGGATATCATACCTCCGAATCTACTTACGGCACTCCCAGCTTTCGCTAAACCGCTGCCTAATCCGGATGCAATTTTACCGAATCTCGTTAACTCTCCAGCTGCATTTTTAAATTTTAGGGCATTAACAACCTTTCCGAATTTGGTCAACTCGCCAGATGCTTTTGTAAGCTTGAACATGTTCACAGCTGCTGAAAGCATTTTAAAGCTGCTAGCCAACTTTGACGCTTCTCCAACTTGTCTCGTTAACTTAAATAGTTTAAAACCAGCAAGGGCAAATTTTATAGAACCAGATACCACTTTCAAACTTCCGCCCAGCATTAAAAAAGAAGATACCCCGAGTGCTACATCGGCAAATATCTTCCCCGCTTTTGGGTTTTTTTGAAGGTAACCAATAAATTTCGCTAATAAGGCATTAGCTTTTGCTAAAGCTGGGGTCAACTGCTGCATGATTGGCTTTCCGAGTTCGGTTCCAATTGTGGCAAAATTGCTTTTAAAAACATGCATTTGACCTTCGAATGAGTTCCTTATGTTACCGATTTGTTCATGAAGGCTTTGCTGACCATTTATCTGTTTTGTTACTTTTCCAGCTGCATCTTGATGGCTTGTAAGAAGGGCAAACGTCTGGCCTTGCTCACCAAAAATATGATTCATAAGGGCAGACCATTGTAATTCGCTTCCTCCTTTTTTGATAAAGGCATCATGTTTTGCGGACATGGTTTTTACCATTTCACTATAACTCTGAATATGGTCTTTATCCTTCAGCAAAGCTGCGTTTTGAAATCCAATAATATTCCCTTTTTTGTCCGTTTTAACTCCATCAAGCAGTCCTGCCTCTGCCATAGCCTCTAACTGTTTCTGGCCGCCTTTTGTGCCCAAAAATTTATAGGGGTTAATGCGTTGAGCGAAATCTTTAATGTTGGTACCGGCCATGCTACCTTCCATACCGGATCGAGCTGCAACCGCAGATGCAAGCAACAGATCATTCTCGTTCCACCCTAGCTGTTTCGTAACAGGCATAGCGTATTTGAATGTTTCTCCTAGAGATTCAGAAGAAGCATGGGTAACGTTAATTACCCGATACATAGAATCAGCAAATTCCTTCATTTTATTAACATTATTAGAAATCCCTGCGTCATCTACCATCCTAGCAAAGTTATAAGCCGTTTGATTTGCGGATGCAGACTTACCCATCCCAACTTCTACCTCTGCCAAATAAGTAGCTTCTGGCGCAGTTTTCATCAAACTGCTATAAGAAAGACCGGCGTGGGCAAGTTCAAGATTGATTCCCATTAAATCTGATTTAGAAAAGAGGGTTTTCATTGACAGATCTTGAGCTTGCTTTTCAATCGCCTGGATCTGCTTTGAATCTGTCTTATATCCATATATCCCGCCTAATTGGATATCTTGCATCTGGATTTGACCAGCCTTTTCTGCAAGGCCAGTTAACGCTTTTAATCCTCCGGCGCCAGCTGCAATCATTGCCATGCCTGTCAGTATATCTTTTTTACCCTTACTCATTTGTTCCGTTAATTTATTAGATTTCTGTTGGACTTCAACAAGTCTCATATAGCTTTGTTCAAGCTGGTCAATTTCACTTCTTGCCATGCCGATGGATTTTAAGTCTTTTGCAATCTTAGCAAATTCATTTCTGGCACCCATTTTCTGTAATGAGGACGAAATTCGATCAATATCCGCGCTACTTTTTCCTAACATCTTCATAGCACTTTTGATATCATTTATATTTTTTTGAGCAGAGGCCATTTCACGTGCCATGTTTCTCATTGGTCCTGTGAAGTGGTCCAAAGCACTGATAACCACGCCTAATTCAAATACCTGCTCCATTCCCATATCCTCACCACCTTTTTAGGGCAATAAAAAAAGACCATTGCTGGTCTTTAATTTGTTTTATTGTTTTATCCCAACTTTTATTTGAGCATCCAATAAATTTTTTGTTGCATCGTTCATGAATTTCTGGGCTTCATTCATATTATCTTTGTAACTTTGCATTTCACTAGGTTTTTGATCATCAAAATATTTAAGTAGGCTATCCATCCCTTTTGTTCGCATGTAATAAGCTGTTGAAAGATCTTGTGTAGCCTCGTTTAATAAATTTGCAATGTCATCAGGAAAGCCATCTGGTGAAGACATGCCGCCAAAATCTAGGTGCAATTGTTCGTATTGTTTATTTAAAGCATTAGCTGCACCATATACATCATTAATATCTGCTTGATTATTCATTGCCTTTTTATAAATTTCTTCAAAGTTTTTTGCAGCATCATTAACTGGTTGTTCTTTCTGATCAATTTTTGTCAAAAACTTTTTAAAGGATTTTTGTTGTTCTGATTTTGACATTACTTCAGAACTACATCCGGAAAACATAAAACTGCCAACAATAATTAAAACAATAATAGAAAAATAACGCATGATGTTACCCCCCCATATTTTTTCACTTAACAATATAGCATGAAAATAATGGGGATATAAACAACTTTTTCAAAAAAATAGGTACATAGAATAATGAATATCTAATTATTTTTTTCTTGAGCTTCCTTAAAGAGTTCTAGTGCTGCTTTCCTCATAGCGGATGTCCATGTTTTGGATTCATTAAACGGAATATGATATGAAGCAAGGGAGAGGCACTCTACGAATGCCTCTGATTTTTTCAGGGCGTCAATGCGCCCTCTTAATCGTTTCCCTCATCATCGCCATTCAATCGGTCATACAAGGCTCTAATTTTGTTCCAATCTTTTGCTTTAAAACTAGCAGCAAAATCTCGGTAAGCCCCGAATCCGCGCATTGGCTGGATAGGTTTTCCATCAATTTTAGTGATTGTTTTTGCTACCAAGCAAGAACGCATGATTAAAAAACCACCGCCGTTAGCTTCAAAGTTATCTCCAAGCTCTGCGGATACAATCATTTCATCCGCACCGGTCGACTCCCGCATTTCCACAACTCTGCCATCCGATAACCGAACTTCATTAAATGCTAATTCTTTCATTTCTTCTAGTTTCACTGACGGCTGATCTTCAACTGTATTAAAATGTTTTGACATATTCATTTCCTCCTATTTATCCTTTAATTCTTTTTGTACAAGCACCTTTGAAATCTTCTTTGATTTCATCTTCCGAGTTCGAAGCATCTGATTTGTAGTTATATAGCACAGTGTCAGGATAAACCCATGTTTCCTTTGTCCCATCAAAATGGAGAATTGTTTGCGTCACCCGTACACGCGGGGATGTTTTTCCAGCTAATAAAGCTTGGTCCATCGCATTAAAGAAGTTTGCAATTTGGGCATCTGTTTTACCCATTTTAAAATCCATGTCCCAACCTTTATAAATGACTTGTTGTCGTTCCCCGACTTCTCCTAATGGATGCCATGTTTTAATTTCGTGCTTTTGAGTAGCTGTAAAACTATCCACTTCGGCCGAGATAACTCCGCTGGAAGTATAAAGTTCAATTTTCGCGGACGAACCAAGAATACGGTCTTTCGCCATTTATCATCCTCTCCTTTCCTATTGCCCTTGTTGGGTTGAAGTAATGACTACGCCAGGGCCAATTTGTGTACGGAATACCATGAAACGGTTCATGTTAAGCAATTTAACCGCATAATCGCAAATTAATTGATTCTGACCAATGCTCGAATCCGAATTATTAGTGCTGTCGCAAATGATTCGATAGTCCGCAATCATTTTATCCTTTGCAGATGCCGGATCTTTCATTGGTTGAAGAATGTTATCAATTGATTGATAAATTTGGCGCATTAAATCATCAGTGATCGGCACATCGACAAACTGACCGCCGATTTGGAAAACAAGTTGGTCAATGTAATCCTTCATCCGGCGAACATAGAATTGATTGCTATCACCCGAAATACTTAAGCAAAATCCACCGCGCACACCAATTCCGCCAGCAGGGATTTGTACACCGATAGCATTAATTTGTAATTGTGCCAACTGTGTTAAATCGGATGGTCCTATATTAACCGTTGGATCAGGTCCCAAAATGCCAGTAATATTTTTATTACCTGTACTCTGATGCGGAGGTAATTGGGCAATCAATCCTGCCATATAACCCAATGGACTGACCGTTGGAGTAGTCTTGGTTATTGGATCCGCAATCTGAACCCACGGATACACCGCAACCACACGGTCTGTATCAAACGAGGATACCAAGGAGCCGATCGTCGGCATTTGGGTTCCTTGCGGGAATGTAATAACAGCCGTGCGAGGTAACCCCCCGTTTTGTGTAATGTTATTGCAATTGTCTATTAAGGCTTGGTTAACCGTTGGGTCGGATTGGCCAGCCGCAATCACAATATTGACAGGTGCATTGTCTAACGCAAATATGCCTGTTTTCACGCCGGCCGTATTGGCTCCAATGTAATCAGACGGAAGAATGCCGTTAATTCCATCATCTCCGCCTGAAAAGGTATATGTTCCCGGCTTCGGTAGGTTGGTATTCGGAGTTGTCGGGAATGTTGCAGTCGCAAGTTTCGATAATCCGTTTGGACCAAATACCGTTGAAGCAAGCACAGCTCCCGGAATAGGGGTGCCAGGCTGCTTGATAATCAAGTTATCCCATGTTTCCGATTCGGATCCGTATTGCAACGCGATCTTGAAAGTGCCGGATTTAGTACCGGCTGTCACCACAGCATTCATGACATTTGCCCAAGTACCATTCGTAGCAGCAAATAACGTCATGACCGTCCCTGGTGTCTGTTGAGCATCCTTCAGGACGACCGATGCTGGTTTCGACGGGTTGGCTTTTCCGTCTACTCGAACAACATAGACATTGGCATTCCCTTGTTTAAAAATACCGCGGGCGTCTAACGTTCCCGTTAATTGCAAAGCAGCGTCCACTTCACCGAATTTCTTTACAAGGTCCTGATAAGATGTAACCAATGTTGGGGTATTTAAAGGTCCTCTCGAAAACGTCCCAACAAGACCGATGTTGCCGGTTGGGGCATTGCTGCCGCCTTGTGTCACTGGTACTTCCATGAAGTACTGATCATCCACGGCTAAATTGTTTAAGTTATTGATAAATTGCACAATATGTCACCTTCCTTTTAGTAAAGTACTGATCGTCTAAAAATTCCATTTGAAGCGACATAAGAAGTCTGGGAATCCAGTACCCTAGCAGTCACTTCAAAAGTAATGTCACGCTGATAGAAATTGGTTTCTCCCGGTGGATTATGCTGACCTTTGTATTTAAAAATGGCTGTTTCCACTCCAGGAATCCCGAATTGTAGCTGTGGATTCGAGACAAAGTATTGTTGAATTTTCCAGCCGATATTGCTACGATCTTCTGGTGTTTTTGTAAATAAAGAAAGCTGCAGCAAGTAAAAGAGCCGCAGCTTTTCTTTGTATACAGTTGTTGTTCCGTCATCATTCTTCACGCTGGCATGAATTGATTCCCGGCTGGCCAAATGCTTCCCTGTGTCACTTACGGGAAACACAAATAAAGATGGCAAATTGCCATCAACATCAAAATATTTCGTATCTGGCCATCCTAAAAATGTGTATTTTACGCCAAAAGGAGAAACAATTGGTCCTAATGCTTCCGTAATGGATTCCAACGGGTCTTTTTGTTCAGTAGCCATATTTTTCACCTACTTCCCATTCATGGTGTTAATGATGGCCTTTCTAAACCCTGTTTTAATAAATTCTTGTTCTTGGTATAGAGCCGGGCGCAAAAATGGGCGCGGTGGAATTCGGGAGGTGCCAAACTCTTGGTATTCACCGACTTTGTCATTGGTGCCCACTGCAGCTTCCATTTCACCCACTTTGACTAGGATGGAATTCCGTAGTTGACCGCCAGCCCGTCCACCTTTTTTGTGAACATAATGACCAATTAACGGATCTTCTCCGCCGCCAGCCCGCTCTTTCTGCTTAATCGTGGATTCAGCCAGTTGCGGCCATGCCGGAAATCCGCCTACCCCTGGTTGATAGACCCCGAATTTCGCTTTAGCAGTCGATTGAACTTTAACAGCACCTTTCGCGACCGCCTCATTCATATTCTCCTTAAACAAATAGGAACGCTTTTCTAACTCCCGAGCCAATTCATTTAACGAATTAATTTTTTGGACCATTAATCCACCTCCCTGGAGGCTTGAACAAAATCCGCCGTACTCATTCCCATAAAAGGAATCGGCTGCAAGGATTCAACTTTGTAAGTATGTCCGTTATATTGGAGCTCATCCCCTGTTTGGAAGGTTCCGGCGACTGTAATCAGATTGACGATTTCCTTCGGCTTCCCCCCTGCAAGAGTAGGTGTTAAGTCCAGTTTGTCGCTGTCGATGATGACATTGGTAGTAAATGTCTGCTGCGTGCCGTTGATAGGTGTGCCGAATACATTTCGTTGGGTTGTACCGACTGTTCGAGTCGCTGTGACTGGCATTCCAAATGTAGCTGTCAACATATTGATGTTGTTGCTTAGTTCTTGTGCTTTGTTCATCAACCCATCACTCCAAATGGGCGAAAGCGAACTAAACGTTCAAATTCGTCATAGTATTTTTGAGCTTGTTCTTGCAAGCGTTTAGCGATTTCAGAATCATCTATCTGCAAGTGCTGGCCGACTCTGTATTTCTGCATTTTAAGCCCGCGGTCAATCGCTAAGGTGTTAAGTGCCTGACTTGCAGAAGCTAATGTAACAGCGTGTGAATCAATCACTGGTACAGTGCAAACTGTGCTCGAAATAGTATGCATGGCATAATAATCGAAATTAAGATTCGCACTTTGCCCTGGCGCAGGAGATACCATTAAGAGTTGATCTTGATCATAAAACTCGAAATCCATTTCGCTAAAAGAAGGAACCGCATTTAAGGAAGGAAGAACAAAGCCGACATATTGCCGTAAATCGACTTCTTTTATCCCAACCGCTTCATTAAAACTCTCTTGATCAACCCTTATCCAGTCAGATGGCAAGGTGTATTGCTGCACTCCCGGCTGCAATTGCAGCGTATAAGGCCGTCTCCTTGCTTTATACCGCGAATAAAATAAAACTCCCGCTTGGATAAAGGATTGAATTTCAGAATCTTGGAAAATGTAAGATGCCGCATTGTTATCCCGAATCATTGTTCGGACATTCGCTATATAATCAGAGAGGATCATGAATTATTCCCCCTCTTTTTGCTGCTTTTTCTTTCCTTTCGGCTGCTCTTGCTCAATATTTTCCTGCTCGATATGGGCTGCGCCTTCATAAAATTCATAAGGTCCTATTCGACGGCCGGTTACAGGATGAATAAAAGGATTTGGACCATTTTGATACATCATTTTGAATCACCTCATAAAAAAAGGCCCCTAAAAAGGAGCCTTATAAAATCAGAATCTATTAAACTAACTTGATAGAACGAGATTTCGGATTAATAATGTTGCCATTCGAGTCAATGGTTTGCGGCGTTGCCATGACGCTGTTTTCACGGCCATAGAACACCTTTGCATCCACGATATTGCCGTTAGAATCATATTTCGGATATGGCCCCTCAATTTGGTATGGTGTTTCAATCGCATACCGAGTGGCGCCTTTTTGCGTTAACAAGATACGGTTATCACCCGCAACCCATGGCGCATTGATACGAGCAAAGTTCACACCAGAACGGTTACCGAACATATTTGAAGTGCCTCCGCCCGTTAGGCCGCCAAGATCCGGACTATTGAATTTATACCACATGGATGCATTTTCGATATATTGAGATGCATTCAGGCTCATAATGCCAAGGTTTGGTTTATTGTAACGTGGCGCGCTGCCCATTAACTGTACTTGGCTTGTGATCAATTGAAGTAACGTGTTGTAATATTTATCTGCATCTACACCGTTTGGAACAGTAGTTGCCCAGCGAACATAGTTTGTAACTGCTGAATAGCTGAATGTTGGTAATGCAGAACCCGATAATCCAGCTGCGGCTGTAAAATATACAACTCCATTCTCAAAGTCAACCGCATAGGCACCACCTTGTACGTTTCCTGTCGCATCTAAATAACCCATTGGAATAGTATTTCCGCTAACTTTGACTGTAAAGGCATTCGAAGTAACTGCTTGGGTTTGACCAGAAGGCAAGATTTGAGTTTTAGTTCTTGGACGAACGACAGGGTTAGTTCCGGCTGTTGCATTCGCTGCCCCTCCATTTGTCAGGTTGTACTTGTATACAACATTCGTTCCATTTGATACGGAAGTCACCTGACCGGCTGATGCACCAATGCCAGTTGCAGTTTCAGCTGCTACTACTAATGGTTGATACTCGTCAGAAGCCATCACCATTTCAAGATAAGCCAGGTTATCGAGTTTCCGGCGCTTATCAAATGAAATATGATAAATACCACGAGTAATGGCGTCATATTTTGCTGGGCCGCTTCTTAATACATTGACCACATCAGTAGTTAATGAAATGGCATTTCGTCTCCAGCTTGGATTGAATGTTAACCATGCCAGATTGATTTGGCTTTCGGGAATCCCCGCTCCTTCACCAACAAGCAGGTCATACTGTCCGGATGCCGGATTGACGGTTGCGGCAGAAGTGAACGTTTCAACCGGCCAACGGACTTCCGAGCCTTCAAATGTTTCAGTCGCTAAAAATTGTAAGGATTCCACGTCTTGGAACGATTGAATCAAAAGGGCTTGTTGAATAGTCGGTTGGTTTAATAGTTGGGCAGTTGTTACAGAAACACTGTCCGTTGCAATCATGGAATCAATCATGGCTGCCGAATCTTTCATGGCTTCGTAACCAACTTGTTTTTCGAACTTATCAATGATCTGATCAATGAATTTCTTATTGTATTTCCGAATGGACTCATCTTTGGAATGACCAAATTCTTCACCCATTCGATCTAATGAATCGAGCAATTCATGCACTTGACGATTCCAAGGTTTCTGCTCATTCCTCACTTCTACCCGCACTGCGCCACCTTCTCCCGAGTTCGTTCCATCAAAACCCATTGCATCAAGATTTGCCTTGGCAGATGTTTTGGAATAAAGATTCAACATAGAATCAATAATCGCGCCTGCCATTTCTTTATTGGTTGCGTCCTTTACGGAATCCGCCATGAGAGTGACTACTTCTTCCGGCAACTTCGTTTTTAATTCTTCCAGTTTGGAATCAGTAAAAGCCTTTGTTTCCTCTTTGGCTTTTTCAAGGGATTTTGCCTTTTCTTCGGCTTCTGCTTGCGCCTGTGCTGCGTCTAAAGCTGGTTTTGCAACAGCTTCGGCCTGTGCTTTGATTAAGTCCTGAAATTCAGGGCTGTCTTTCATTGCTTTTAACATTTCTTCTAGTGTCACTTCTTCTTCATCTCCTTTATTTTGTTCATCTGTCAGGGCTTCGGAGGCATCTGTCATGCCCTGTTTATATTGACGGGCGAGGGAATAACCATCCCAATCCGGATCATTAGGAAGCTTGCGAAGGCTTTGGCTGGCCACCGTCGATACAGAATAGTTTTCTTCTGGGATGTACACTTCTTTACACGATTCACAGGAATAGAAGTCTAAATCGTTGTCATTATCCGGGTCCTGCGGGGTTAAGGGGGCACCGCAAGCCGGACAATTTGGAACGGTAATCTGTACATCATCGGCCAGCACCTCCGCCACTTGGGAATCGGTTAAGACTTGAACGACTTCACATCCTGGGGTTGCCGGGTTCATAACCACATCATAGGATTGAATATCCAATTTCGTAGCAACATCCACCATGACCCCGTTAATTTGTTTTCTTACGCTGTCGCCCAGAGCACGCATGGAAATTCCCACAGGAACGCCAGCATCAATTAAGGCTTTTAAGTCCTTTCCTTTGGCAGTGTCCAACACTTCAGCATCCACATAAACGGTGCCTTTTTCATCGATAAACTGGTTATAGATTTTGATTACTGAATTATCAATTTGTGTGTCAAAAACGACTTGTCCTTGTTTACCAATAAAATGTTTGGGATGAGGTGATTCTCCGATCATCCGATTGTTTTTTACCAATTCATTCGATCTCTCCACTGAGTCGTTCAAGACATTCAATGGATACAACCGTGAATTCGAGTTGACTACGTTCGCCTGCGTGGCTTTAAACCGAACGCGCGTCTTGCCATCTT
>Ga0070737_10003877_pt1 | contig 15561 bp, 14 predicted proteins | sample Coa_R1_10_FD_66438 | JGI IMG/M metagenome (GOLD analysis project Ga0070737, IMG submission 66438) | Surface soil microbial communities from Centralia Pennsylvania, which are recovering from an underground coalmine fire - Coalmine... | ecosystem: Environmental > Terrestrial > Soil > Unclassified...
TGCCCCGGCTGCGCCCGTGGCGGCCTCCCGGCACTGAACCGCGCTGACGCCGGCTCGGGATCTCCCGTGAAGATGCCGGCCACTTCGCTCACAGCCAGGAGGCCGCGGCCCTCACCATAACCGTCCGGCAGTTTCTCGATTCCGTAGAGTGGCCCCTACGCTTACCATGGACGGCTGGAGCGGGAGGGTGAAGACCTGCCTTTGCCGCCCACGCGATCGGAGGTGTTGCAGGGGATCAGGCCGAGAGCGATATGCAGAACCCGCGGAGCACGATTTGCCGTGCGCGCGTTGCATGAGCGCTGGGTCCGGCGCGTAGCCCTGGTGGCGTTCGTCCTGGTCGTGGGCGCCGGCGGAGCGCTCCTCGGGCTCGTGCTCGGTGGCCAGACCCGCCATGAGGTGGGTCCCGTGCAAGCGATCTTCTCGCTGGCGCTCGACCCGCACGGCGGCAGCATCGTCGAGATACCTCCCCTCGGCTCGCTGTCCTTCGACAGCCACAAGGGCCCTGTGCGGCTCGACATCAAGTTCGACCAGCTTGACCAGGCCAAGGTCAAGCAGATCGTCACGCATCCGGAGGAACTGAACGGCATCGCCGCCCGCGCCGCCGCCGATATGAAAGCCGGCGTGAAACGGCTGGTCATCCAGGCGAGCCTCTGCGCGGTCGGAAGCGCCCTGTTCTTCGGCCTCGTGATCTTCCGAAGCTGGCGGCGCATGCTGCTCTCGGGTGCGGTCGCTCTCGCAGCGCTCGCCTCAGCCGGCGGAGGTGCCGCGGCCACCTGGAACCAGCAGGCCCTGGCCGAGCCGAGCTACAACGGGCTGCTCACCAACGCCCCGGACGTCGTCGGCAACCTGGGGGACATCGCGCAGAACTTCAGCGCCTACCGTGAGGAACTCGCCGGGCTGATCACCAATGTGAGCAAGCTCTACACCGCGCTGTCCACCCTGCGCCCATACACCCCGAACACCGGCACGATCCGCGTGCTGCACGTTTCGGACCTGCACCTCAACCCTGCGGCGTGGAACGTCATCCGGGCGGTGGACAGGCAGTACAAGATCCAGGCCGTCGTTGACACGGGAGACCTCACCGACTACGGCAGCGCCGTGGAGAACCGGTTCGTCGACAAGCTCGGGACGCTTGGCGTGCCATACGTCTACGTCAAGGGCAACCACGACTCGCGGAAAACGATGCAGGCAGTGGCCGCCCAGCCGAACGGCACCGTGCTGAACGACAGCGAGACGACGGTGGCGGGCATCACGTTCGCCGGCATCGCAGACCCCCTGTTCACACCCGACAAGCAGACCCATCTCAGCGGAACTCGCCACGATCAGGAGCTGTACGCCGCGGGCAAGCGGCTCGCTCAGTCCGTGCATGCCTTCAAGCGCGCCCCGGACGTCCTGCTCGTCCATGACCCCACGATGGCCCAGCCATTGGGGGGAGTGGCGCCGCTGATCCTTGCGGGGCACCTGCACCGGAGGGAGGCCGTGCACCTGGCCGACGGCACACTGCTCCTTGTCGAAGGGTCGACGGGAGGCGCGGGGGACCGGGCCCTTCTGCACCAGAACCCGACGCCGCTGGAGTGCTCGGTGCTGTACTTCGACCCCCACTCCCACCGCCTGGTGGCCCGCGATGACATCACTCTCGGCGGGCTCGGCGAATCGACGGCCACGGTCCAGCGAACCGTCATAGCCCAGCCCGCACAGGCGAGCGGCACGCCCTGACATAAACGCGACGGAGAGGCGGGATGCCCAAGGCTCCGCTTGACTCGCCCCCTCATCGCTGTGCGCCTGCTTACAGCCCGACGTCACAGGCCGATGACTCGGCGAAGTCCCCGGTCAACTTTGTGCATGAGGCTCAGCGGCACCTGCCCGGCCCGCTCGGTGAGGTCAGTCTTGTTCAGCGTGACCAGTGCCGTGGCGTTGACGACGGAATCACGCGGCAGCCCCGTCGCGGTAGCCGGGAGGAACGTGTTGCCCGGCATCGCCGCCAGCGCCGTGTTCGAGGTGATCACGGCGGCCAGGACGGTGGCCAGGCGGCTCGCGTTGTACGGATCAGACTGGATGACCAGCACTGGACGCCGCTTGGCGGGACAGCTACCAGCAGGAGGCCCCAGATCGGCCCAGTAGATGGCCGCGCGGCGGATCACCACTCGTCGTTCACCGAGGCCAGCACCCGGTGCCCAGCGGCCACCGCATCCGCCGCTTCGCCCGTCGCCCCCAGGTGTTCCAGCGCGTCGTCGATCTGGCCGGTAAGCGACTGGGCGTCCAGCTCGTCGAGGTAGCGCTGGACGGCGCGCGCGAAGAACTCCGACCGGCTCAAGCCGAGGTCACGGGCACGGCGAGAGGCACGCTCGAACGTCTCGTCCGGTACCGATATTGCCGTCTTCATGAATGGAGTATAACACGGTATAACTCCTTGACGCCGAGGAACTGCCCGTCACGTTAGCCGAGGCCGGCGCGGAAACCTTGCCGCCAGCTCGGGTAGGACGGCTGCCAGCCGAGTTCGCGCTTCGCCTTGGCGTTGGAGGAGCCCCTCGCCTGCGTCATCATCAGCAGGCCTTGCTCGCCAAGCATGGGCCTGACGAGCCAGCCGGGCAGCCGCATGGGCGGCTTCGCCCCGACTGCCCCGGCAAGGGCTGGAAGCCACTGCGCGACCGGGGCCGGGTCGTCGTCAACGACGTTGTACAGCCCCGGGGCGCCGTGGACCAGGGCCGCGACCGTCGCGCTGGCCGCGTCGTCGACGTGGGTGAAGGACCACACGCCCCCGCCCCCGCCGACGATGGGCAGCCGGCGACGGCGCACCATCTCGGTGATCTCGCCGCCCTTCCCGATGTACGTCCCCGGACCGTAGAGGAACCCGTAACGCAGCACGACACCGTCAATGCCCTCGGCTGAGGGAACGGTCTCCTCGACGTGCCGGATGGCGGCGAGGGACTGCCGTGCCACCGGGGCGGGGTGCGGGTCGAGTGGTTCGTCCTCGGTCGCGGGCGCCGTTCCGGTACGGGCGTTGGGCCAGCCGGTGAAGCTCTGCGCGATGAACCGCGTCGCGCCTGCCGCGCGGGCGGCGGCCAGCAGGTTGTCCGTGCCGGCCGTGCGCAGCCTGTTGGTCTGTTCGAACGTGGTGTCGAACTTCTTCAGGTCGGCCGTACCCGCCAGCGCGGTGAGCTGGTGGACGACCATCGCCGGCTTCGCGTCCGCGACCGCCCGCAGCACCGCCTCGCGGTCCAGCCCATCCACCACCACCGGTTCCGCTCCTGCCTCCGCGATCAGGTCGCGCTTGCCGGCCGCGCGGGTGGTGCCGACCACCTCGTGACCGGTCCGGACCAGCATCGGCACGAGCCGCCTTCCGATGACCCCGGTTGCCCCGGCGACGAAGATCCTCATGTCTCGTTCTCCTTTCGCCCTTACGACTCGATCGCCCTTACGACGAGAGACCGGCCTCCGCTGTGACAGGCGCCCGTGGTTCGATGAGGCCATGGCGGACACGCTCGCGGCGCACGACGAACTGCGGCCGCTGATGTTCTCGATCGCCTACCGGATGCTCGGCAGCGTCGCGGAGGCCGAGGACATCGTCCAGGAGGCGTTCCTTCGCCTGCACACCAGCGCGCCGGACGACCTGCGTTCCCCGGAGGCCTACGCAGCCCGCGTCACCACCCGCCTGGCGATCGATGCGCTCCGCTCGGCCCGGTACCGCCGCGAGCGCTACGTCGGCCCGTGGCTGCCCGAGCCCCTCGTCGCGTCCGAGGACGCCGACCCGGCGCGGCAGGCCGAGATGGACGAGACGCTCTCCGTCGCGTTCCTCGTCGTGCTGGAGAGCCTGTCGCCGGTCGAGCGGGCGGTGTTCCTGCTGCGCGAGGTGTTCGGCTACTCCTACGCCGAGATCGCCGCCGTGGTGGAGAAGAGCGAGGCCAACTGCCGTCAGGTGTTCCGCCGCGCGCGCCAGCACATCCAGGAGCACCAGGCCCGGTTCGAGCCGTCCGCAGAGGAGCGGGAGCGCCTGGCCCGCCAGTTCCTCGCCGCCGTCCGCGACGGTGATCTCGCCGCCCTGGAGGCCATGCTGGCCGATGACGTCGTCCTGTACGCCGACGGCGGCGGCCGGGCTCCCGCGGTCCGCGAGCCGGTTCGCGGTGCTGCCCGCGTCGCCAGGTTCCTCCTCGGCCTGGCGCGCCAGGCCAGCAGCCGCGGGTTCCGGCAGGAACCGGTCCATGCCAACGGCCAGCCCGCGATCCAGGTCTTCTCGGCAGACGGCGACGTCCTTGGCGTGCTGTCACTCGGTATCCGCGATGGCCGGGTCGTGACCGCCTACAACCAGATCAACCCCGGCAAGCTGGGCCACCTCGGCACGGTCGGCGACCTCACGGTACTGCTGGCCGGGGCGGGCCGTGCTCACCGGGATCCCGGGAGCGAAGCGTAGGCTGACGGCGCCGGGCCAGTGATCTATGGTGAAGGGCGGCTGTGGGCCCCGGCGCTCGCGCTGACCGGCGACCTCGCAGGAGGAGATGTGCTGCCGCTGGAGGGGATCACCGTCGTCTCGCTGGAGCAGGCCGTGGCGGCCCCGCTGGCGACCCGCCACCTGGCCGATCTCGGGGCGCGGGTGGTCAAGGTGGAACGCCCGGACGGCGGGGACTTCGCCCGCAGCTACGATTCGGCGGTGCGCGGCATGGCCAGCCACTTCGTGTGGCTGAACCGCTCCAAGGAATCCATCACCCTCGACCTCAAGCATCCGGCCGGGTGCGAGGTGCTCGCGGACCTGCTGGCCGGCGCCGATGTGTTCGTGCAGAACCTCGGCCCCGGCGCCTGCGCCCGGCTCGGCTTTTCCGCCGCCACGCTCACCGCCCGCCACCCGAAGCTGATCACCTGCGACATGTCCGGCTACGGCCCGGCCGGCCCCTACCGGGACAAGCGCGCCTACGACCTGCTCGTCCAGGCCGAGACCGCCCTGGTCTCGCTCACCGGCACCCCGGAGCACCCGGCCAAGACCGGCATCCCCACCGCCGACATCGCCGCCGGGATGTACGCCTTCAGCGGCATCCTCGCCGCGCTGCTGCTGCGCGAGCGCACCGGCCGCGGCACGGCGGTCGAGGTGTCCATGTTCGACGCGCTGGCCGAGTGGATGGGCCACCCCATGTACATCACAGCCCACACCGGGCAGGCCCCGCCGCGCGCGGGGCTGTCCCACCCCGTCATCGCGCCCTACGACGCCTACCCCGCCGGCGACGGCGGCCAGGTGGTCATCGGGATCCAGAACGACCGGGAATGGGCCCGCCTCGCGGCGCAGGTACTGGGGCGCCCGGACCTCGCCACCGACCCGGACTTCGCGACCAACCAGGCCCGGGTACGCAACAGGGGACGCGTCGACGCGGCCGTCGCGGAAGGGCTGGCCGGGCTCACCCGCGCCGAGGCCATCAAGCGCCTGGAGGACGCCGGGATCGCCACCGCCAGCCTCAACACCGTCCACGACCTGCTCGATCATCCCCAGCTCGCCGAACGGGACCGCTGGCGGGAGATCACCACGCCGGTCGGCCGGCTCGCCGCGCTGCTCCCCCCGGCGACCTTCGCCGGGACCGAACCCCGCATGGGCCCCGTGCCCGACCTCGGCCAGCACACCGAGCCCATCCTGCGCTCCCTCGGCTACGACGACCAGCGCATCACCGCCCTGCGCGACGAGGGGGTAATCCGCTGAGCGGATGATCGTCCCCGCCGTAGAGGCTTCCGTAGCGCAGCACAATGCCAGGGATAATCCTCCGGTGCCAGTGCGCTGCCGGTTCCCGCGCATCTCCTCGCGCTGCCAGCCAGCCGCCAGCCGCAATGCGTTCGCGGGTGAAGATGAGGGCGGTGCCGGCCAGGATGGCCATGCCGCACAGAATGTAGAGGTCGCCTTCGGCCAGCCGGATCAGGCTGGGCAGGTGGCCGGGCGGCCGCAGCGGGATGAGCCCGGAGAAGACGACGGCAGCCGCGGCCGCAGCCAGGCCGTACCACGGTGAGCGGCGCCGCCAGGCGGTGCCGGCCAGCCCCGCCAGTAGCGGTACCACCCAGACCCAATGGTGGGTCCAGGAGAACGGGGAAACCAGCAGGCCAGTGAGGGCGCAGCAGCACACCCCGGCCAGCCGATGGCCGCGCCGGTGGGCCCAGGCGGCGACGGCGAGCCCGGCCAGGCCGGTCAGCAGCGCGGCCGCCAGCCACCATGGCCAGGCCGCGCCGAGGCTCCCGGCGAGCCGGGCCACCGCCCCGGACAGCGCCTGGTTGGCCGGGTTGGCGGTGTTGCCGATCCGCTTCTGATTCAGGAACACCCCACCCAGCCAGAACACCCCGGACTGAGCGGGCAGCAGCACGAAGCCCGCGGCGACGGTGGCGGCGAAGGCTGCGGTAGCGGTGGCCGCCGCCCGGACCCGCCGGGTGATCAGCAGATAGGCGATGAAGATCAGTGGGGTGAGCTTGATCCCGGCCGCCAGCCCGGTGGCGATCCCCTGCCACCAGCCGCCGTCACTGCGCCGCAGCAGGTCGGCTGCCACCATGGAGGCCAGGATCAGGTTGACCTCCCCCAGGTGCAGCGTGTAGCCGACCGGGACCATCCATACCGCCAGCGCCGCTACCGTGAACACGATCTCCGGCCGCCGCCGCACCCTGGCCGCCCCCAGCGACAGCCAGCACAGCACCACCAGCGCGGCGATGCTCCCGGCGGTAATGGTGGCCGCCAGCCAGCCTTCCGGCGCACCGGCGCCAAGGCTGAACAGCACCGCGGCGAACGGCGGGTAGGTGAAACTCGCATAACACGCGCCCGGCGCATACAGCGCCGCCCCGTGAGCGGCCCGCTGCCCGCCGCACCAGTACACCCGCACATCCCACAGCGGCCAGTGCGCTCCAGGATTTCCCAGCCTGGGAAGCAGGTAGCCCGCCAGCACCGCCAGGCCCGCCACCACCGCGGCCACCTGCAGCAAGCACCTGCCCCGCCACGCGGCGGCCCACCCCGCCCGCCATGTAGCGGCCTGCCCCGCCCGGCGCACCGCGCCGATCCACCCCGGATACCGGTACCCGTTCCGCGGCACGGCTTTCCACAGCACAGCGGGGCGCCTTATTCGGTGCGCAGGGCCGAGGCGGCCGGGGTGGCGGCGGCCCCATTCGCCTGTATCTGCCAGCTCGCGAAGGTGATCATGACAGTGTCACCAATCTCCATGCCGGCCGATGTGAGGAAGATGAGAAGACGAGAGGCACGTCCGCCTGGCCCGGGCCGGTGTACCAGTGCCCGCTGACCGTGGGGTACCGGTCCAGCTCGCATTGCCGCGGAAGACGGTCACCGGCACCTGCGGCGCCAGTCCGGCCACGCTGACTTCGGTGTCCGCCTCGGCGACATAGTGGAGCGTCCCGGGCTGCGCGCCGCGACCCGGACGCCTGCCCTTATCCGGCTATCCGGCCGCGCTGCGGGCGGCGTCGCCCCTCAGGGTGCCCGCCACGCCCGCGGCAGCGCCGCTCGCGATCATGACGAGCCGGTTGTTGCGGCCGGTGGTGCCGTCAGGCGCCGGGCAGATTCACCAGGGAGGCGAGGGAGGCGCGGTGGGCGTCGGGGGTGCCGAAACCGATCGCCGAGCTCTTCGCCCGCTTCAGGTACAGGTGCGCGGGGTGCTCCCAGGTGAAGGCGATGCCGCCGTGCATCTGCACGCACTCCTCGGCGGCCCGCACCGCCACCTCGCTGCAGTACGCCTTGGCCAGCGCGACGGCGACGGGCGCGTCGGGGTCAGAGCCGGCCAGGCAGGCCGCCGCGTACCTGGCCGCGGCCCGCGCCTGCGCGACCGACACCCACAGGTCGGCGAGCCGGTGCTTCAGCGCCTGGAAGGAGCCGACCGGCCTGGCGAACTGGCGGCGCTCCTTCACGTAACTCACCGCCATCTCCAGGCACTTCTCCGCCACGCCGACCTGCTCGGAGGCGAGCAGCCCCGCCCCGGCCGCCAGCGCGGCCGACATAGCGCGGGCGGCATCCTCCCCCGAGGCGACGGGGCGCGCGGGCGCGTCGGCCAGCTCCAGGTCGCACAGTTGCCTCGTCATGTCCAGCGAGGTGACGGGCACACGCCTGACGCCCCCGGCCTGCGGGTCGACGGCGTACAGGCCCGCCGGCACGCCGTCGGCGGGGACAAGCAGCACGTCCGCGGGCAGCGCATCGGCCACCCCGCTGACGGTACCGCGCAGCCGGGTCACCCCGCCGGCCGTGTCGCCGGGCCGGGGCCCGGCGACACGGACCCCCAGCGGGAAGGCCGCCCCAGGCGGTGTCGCGTAATCGACGGCCAGCGCCGCCGTGACCTCTCCGGAGGCGAGCCGGGCAAGCAGCTCATCCTGGCGGAGCGCCAGCAGCGCCGTCGTGGCGACGACGGCGCTGCCCAGGTACGGCACCGGCGCTACCGCCCGGCCGAGCTCCTCCGCGGCGGCCGCCGCCTCCCGGAAGGACGCGCCGGCGCCGCCGTCCGCCTCCGGAATCAGCAGCCCCGCACAGCCGAGGTCCGCGGCGACGGCGCGCCACAGGCCGCTGTCATAGGTCTGCTCGCTCTCGGTCCTGGCCAGGACGCTTTTCGTATCGCACCGGCTGGTGAGGAGGGACCGGAGCGCCGCGCCCAGTTCCCGTTCGGCGTCGCTGTACAGCAGCCCGGGGATGCGGCGCTCCGCCGGGCCTGCAGCGGGCTCCTGGGCGGACACGCTCATCGGGGCAGGTCCTTCCACGGGATGTCCTTGTCGGTCCGCGGTTCCGGCGGGAGCCCGAGCACCCGCTCCGCGATGATGGTGCGCAGGACCTCCGACGTACCGCCCTCGATCGAGTTCGCGCGCGCCCGCAGGTACCGGTACCCGGGGCCCCGCCCGTAGAAGCCGGCCTGTTCCCTGCGCATGCTCCAGTCGTCGTAGCGCAGGCCCTCGCTGCCCGCCAGCTCCACCTCGAACGCGGAGATGTCCTGGTTGAGCCGGGCGAAGACGAGCTTGGCGGCCGAGCCTTCGGGACCCGGCCGCCCGGCGGCGAGCTGCTGGCGCAGCCGCTCCCCTGCCAGCCTGGCGACCTCGGCCTCCGTCCACAGCCTCAGCAGCCGGTCGTGCAGGCCAGGGGTGCGCAGCTCAGGGTGATCCCGCCAGCGGCGGGCCGCGGGGCCGATCATCCCGGCTTCCCGGGGCACGGCGGTGCCGCCGATCGCGACCCGCTCGTTCATCAGCGTCGCCTGGGCGACCTTCCACCCCTCGCCGACCGGGCCGATCCGGTCCGCATCGGGTATCCGCACGCTGGTGAGGAACACCTCGTTGAACTCGGCCTCGCCGGTGATCTGGCGCAGCGGGCGGACCTCCACCCCCGGCGCGGTCATGTCACAGGCGAAGTAGGTGAGCCCGCGGTGCTTCGGCACGCCGGGATCGGTGCGGGCGAGCAGAAGCCCCCACTGGGCCTCGTGCGCCAGCGACGTCCACACCTTCTGCCCGGAGACGATCCACGCACCGCCGGGGGCGGGGCTGCCCGCACCGCTTTCACCCCCTGGCTCGCGGACGGCGCGGGTGGCCAGCGACGCGAGGTCACTGCCTGCCCCGGGCTCGCTGAAGAGCTGGCACCAGATCTCCTCGCCCGTCCACAGCGGGCGCAGCCACCGCTTCCGCTGCTGGCCGGTGCCGAACGCCAGGATCGTCGGCGCCGCCATGCCGAGCCCGATGGCGTTCCTGTCGGGGTTGTTGCCGGGCGCGCCGGCCGCGGCGAACTCGGCGTCGACACACCGCTGGAGCACCCGCGGCGCGCCGAGCCCGCCGTCACCCGGCGGGTAGTGCACCCAGGCAAGCCCCGCGCCGAAGCGGGCGCGCAGGAAGTCCAGGCGCCCCATGGACGCAGGGTCGTGGGCGGCGAGGAACTCCCTGGCACGCTCGCGGACGGCCTGCTCCGTCCAGCCCGCGCCGTCGCCGGCGAACCCGGCCGTCATCGCCGGCGCCAGCTCAGCACAGCGGGCCGCCGGCTACGTAGATCACCTGGCCGGAGACGAACCCGGCGCCCTCGCTGGCCAGGAACGAGATGACGTGCGCGACGTCCGCGGGCTGTCCCACCCGCTGGACGGGGATCTGGGACGCGGCGGCCTTCTGGAAGTCCTCGAAGCTCATGCCGACCCTGGCAGCGGTCGCGGCCGTCATGTCGGTGGCGATGAAGCCGGGCGCGACCGCGTTCGCGGTGATCCCGAACTTGCCGAGCTCGATCGCCAGCGTCTTGGTGAACCCCTGCATGCCGGCCTTGGCCGCCGAGTAGTTGACCTGGCCGCGATTGCCGAGCGCCGAGCTGGACGACAGGTTGACGATCCGCCCGTACCGCTGGTCCACCATGTGCTTTTGCACCGTGCGGGTCATCAGGAACGCGCCGCGCAGGTGCACGGCGAGCACCGTGTCCCAGTCCTCGTCGGTCATCTTGAACAGCAGGTTGTCGCGGATCACGCCGGCGTTGTTCACCAGCACCGTCGGTGCGCCGAGGCCGCTGGCAACCCGCCCGACCGCGGCCTCCACCTGGTCCCGCTTGCTCACGTCCGCAGCCACCGCGAGCGCGCGGCCGCCCGCGTCCGTGATCTCCTTGACGGTCCCCGCGCAGGAGGCCTCGTCCAGGTCGAGCACCCCGACAGCCATCCCGTCGGCCGCCAGGCGGCGGGCCGTGGCCGCGCCGATGCCGCGCGCGGCGCCGGTCACGATGGCGACTCGCTGCTCTTGTGACATTCGCACACCTTTCGTTCGCTTCGCGTGGTCTCCCGGACCGGGAGGGTGGCTGCCCCGCCGCCGTCTACCGTGCGGGGCCGTACGTTCGGAGCTCACGGCGGGCCAGCGAGCGCTTGTGCACCTCGTCGGGCCCGTCGGCGAACCGCAGGGTCCGCGCGCTGGCCCACAGATGCGCGAGCGGGAAGTCCTGGCTGACCCCGGCCGCGCCGTGCGCCTGGATCGCCTTGTCGATCACCCACTCGGCCATCGCCGGGGTCACGATCTTGATGGCCTGGATCTCGGTGTGCGCGCCCTTGTTGCCCACCGTGTCCATCAGCCACGCGGTCTTCAGCACCAGCAGCCGCGCCTGCTCGATCCGCACCCGCGACTCGGCGATCCAGTCCCGGATGACGCCCTGGTCGGCCAGCGGCCCGCCGAACGCGGTCCGGCCGGTAACCCGCCGGCACATCAGCTCAAGGGCCCGCTCGGCTCCGCCGATCAGGCGCATGCAGTGGTGGATGCGGCCCGGGCCGAGGCGGGCCTGCGCGATCGCGAAGCCGTCACCCTCGGAGGCGATCATGTTCCGCGCGGGTACCCGCACGTCACGGAACTCGATCTCAGCGTGCCCGCCGTGCGTGCCGTCGGTGTAGCCGAACAGGCTCATGCCGCGCCGCACGTATATGCCCGGGGTGTCCCGCGGGACGAGGACCATCGACTGCATGCGGTGCGGGTCACCCGCAGCGGCCGTCCTGCCCATGACGATGAATATCTGGCATTTCGGGTCCATGGCGCCGCTGGACCACCACTTGCGGCCGTTGATCACGTAGCTGTCGCCGTCGCGGCTGATCCGCGTCGCGATGTTCGTCGCGTCGGAGGAGGCGACGTCCGGCTCGGTCATGCAGAACGCGGAGCGTATCTCCCCGTCCAGCAGCGGGCGCAGCCAGCGTTCCTGCTGCTCGGGCGAGCCGAACTCGGCGAGCAGCTCCATGTTCCCTGTGTCGGGGGCCGCGCAGTTGAGCGCCTCGGGCGCGAGCGCGGGGCTGCGCCCGGTGATCTCGGCGAGCGGCGCGTACTGCAGGTTGGTCAGCGCGGGCTGGGGAAGGGGCGAGCCCGGCTGGCCCGCGTTCAGGTCGCTGCCCCGCTTGCCGGTCAGGAACAGGTTCCACAGGCCGCGGCGGCGCGCCTCGGCCTTCAGTTCCTCCACGACCGCCGGGCGCTCCCACGGGCGGCCCGAGGCGGCCAGCGCCGCGGCCTGCTCGGTGAAGACGGGCTCGGCGGGGTAGACGCGCTCGTCCATGAAGGCGAGCAGCTTGTCACGAAGCTCAACCGTCCTGGCATCGTATGAGAAGTCCACCGGGCCGCCTCTCCGTCGCGTGTGGTCCAGCGTACCTACCCGCCAGTCACGTACGGGGCGCTGCCCCGGGGAACAGGGCGATCGACGCGGTGAAGCCGTGCAGGAAGTTCCGGCCGCCGACGGGTCCCAGCTCCCCGGCGCAGAAGAATCCCGCCACCGGGATCGGGCCGAGTATCTTCGCGACAAGCCCGGCGTCGTGGTCGGGCTCGGAGAACAGCCGTGTCCCCCGGCCGTTGCAGGTGTACAGCAGCGCTCCCGCCGCCCGGCGGCCACCGAGGGCGGCAGCCTCCTGTTCCAGGGCATGCCGCAGATCCTCGTCGGCGGACCCGGCGTCCCTGACGTGGAACTGCACGGTCTGCCCCACCTCGATCTCATCGCCCACCACGAGGGCACCGGAGGTGGGATCGGCGCCGACGACGCCGCGGATCAGGAAATCCCCCTGGCGGCCCTCGGCCCGGTACTCGTCCATGACGACCCCCAGGTGCACGCCGCTGGCGAGCAGGTTCCTGTCCCGCTCCGGCAGCACCGTCACCAGTTCCCGCAGCCGCTCAAGGGGAGGCCGCCCGGCCAGTTCGCGGATCACGTTCCCCTCAGCCGAGGTGACGGTGTACGGCTGCCCGACCGGCCGGCACCCCTGGGAGACGAGGGGATGGATCTCGGCTCCGCCCAGGCGGGCGCCGACCGCACCCCGGGACAGCACCCGGCCATCGAGGAACAGGCGGCTCTGCCGCTGGCCGAGCCCTCCGCTGGCCAGCCCGCCCATGACCAGCGCCCCCGGGACGTGCTCGTTCAGGTGGGCCAGCAGGTTGTCAGCCGGGAACGTGAACGGATCGCAGATCATGAGGTGGACGCCCGGCGGCCCCGTGGGGCGGGGCTCGAAACGGTAGCCGCCGAAAACTCCGCCGCCTGGCGCGGCGACGAACTCCATCGCGAAGGTCTCGACCGGGCCGAGGCCGGCCGCGAGCCAGAGCGAGACGGCAGGCTCGGACTCGACCTCCCGCGCCACGCCGACCACCGACTCTGCCACGCAGCCGATGAGCGGCAGCGGGCCGGCCCGTTTGGTGACCTGTGCGGCGAGGTCCTCCGCCGAGCCGAGGAAGTGGGCGGAGGCGAACAGCACGCCGAACTCGGGCGGCGTGCCCTCCAGCGGCGCGCATGCCTCCTGCACGGCCCGGCTTGCCGCCTCGCCGGGGTCAGCGGTCAGGACCAGGGCACTTCCGGCCTTCACACATCCAGGCTATGCGCCGATCCGCCCGCGGCAAGCGGGCCGTCACGGCCGTCCCGCCGCCGGCCAGCCGATCCGGCGGCGGCTCATCAGGCGAGCAGCAGGCGGCCGATCCGCTGGCCCGCGACGTACAGCCCGGCAAGGCCCATGACGGCAAGATAGGCCGCGTGACCGATCATCGCTGGCCCGAGCTCGCCGAGGGACATGCCGCGCAGCAGCGCCACGGCCTGGTACAGCGGCGTGCACTCCACCACGGTCCGGAGCGCCCCGGGGTAGACGCTCAGCGGGTAGAACGTCGCGGAGAACAGGAACATCGGCTGCACCGCCAGGATGATGAAGTCGAAATCCTTCCAGCTCCGCATGTAGGTGGTGGCCGCCACGCCCACCCCGGCGAACGCGAACCCGATGAGCACGGCCACGGGCAGCGACAGCAGCACCCAGCCGGACCGGACGAGGCCCATCGCCGCCAGCACCACGAGGAAGGCGATCGCGTACAGCAGGCCGCGGCCGAGCGCCCAGGTGATCTCGCCGAGCGCGACGTCGCCGGGCCGCAGCGGGGTGGCGAGCGCCGCGTCGTAGACCTTGTCGTACTTGAGCTTGTGGAACACGTTGTAGGTGGAGTCGAACACGGCGCCGTTCATCGAGGCGGAGGCCAGCAGGGCGGGCGCCACGAACACCGCATACGGCACGACGCGGCCGCCCGGGCCCGTCACGTGGCCGACCAGGGCGCCGAGGCCGACGCGGATCGACAGCAGGTAGAAGAGCGGCTCGAGAACCCCCGAGACCAGGACGATCCACAGGTGCCGGTAGGCCAGCACGTTCCGCTCGACGAGCGGCAGCCCGCCGCGGCCGCCAAACCTGCCAGGCCCGGTCAGGGCCGCGAGGGACCGGCCGAGCAGGCCGGGCACGGGGAGCACCCGTGCCGGCCGCGCGGTCACCGGCCTCCCCCCTCACGCGCGCGCCCGCCCCGCCGCCTGCGGGCGGCGATCCGGCCCTCACACATGGAGCCGCCTCGCGTAAGTCCCTCACACATGGAGCCGCCTCGCATAGGTGATGTGCGCGGCGGCGATCCCCGCCGCCGCGAACGCGGCGAGATAGGCCACGTGCACGAGTGCCATGGATGCCGTGGCCGTGCCGAGGCTGAGCCCGCGGCAGAGCGCCACGCCGTGCCACAGCGGCGTCACATAAGCGACCGGCCGCAGCCACGCGGGGAGCTGGCTTATGGGGAAGAACGTGCCGGAGAACAGGAACATCGGGATCATCCCGAACCGGAACAGCGCACTGAAGCTCGTGTCGCGGGTGCGGGTGATCGCCCAGGCCATCAGCCAGGAGGCGAACCCGAGGCCGGTCAGCACGGCCACCGGGAGCGCCAGAGCCGCCAGCGGGCCGCGTGCCGCGCCCGCCGCGGCCACCGCGCCGAGGAAGATCCCGCTGTTCATCGCGATGCGCCCGGTCACGAACAGCAGGTGCCCGCGGAACACGTCGGCGGGCCGCAGCGGGGTGGCCGCCGCGGCCAGGTAGTTGCCGTGCCACTTGAGCGAGCCGAGGACCGGGTACATGCCCTCACCGAACGCGGTCTGCATGCCGGTGGCCGCGAGCAGCCCCGGCGCGATGAACACCAGGTAGCTGACCCCGCCGAGCGAGGCGTGCGGGTGCCTGTTCACCAGGGAGCCGAGCCCGGCGCCCATCGCGCCGAGGTACAGCAGCGGTTCGAGCACGCTGGAGATCACCGAGCCGCGCCAGGTGCGCCGGTAGTCCGTCAGCCAGAACCGGAACTCGCGCAGCGCGAAGGACCATCGCGCGCCCGAACGGGTACGTGGTGATGTGGCCGGTACCGGCGAGACGCGCGTGGCCATCAATCCTCCAGGCTGCGGCCGGTCAGCAGCAGGCTCTTCTGGCCCGGGGGACGACCCCCCGGAACCCCCCGATGTGTTCCTGCTGCCATCAATCCTCCAGGCTGCGGCCGGTCAGCAGCAGGAACACGTCCTCCAGCGTGCTGCGGCGGACCAGGGAGGTGACCGGCTCGAGGCCGAGGCCACGGGCCGCCGCCAGCACGCCGTCGCCGTCGGGGGTGTACAGCAGCACGCGGTCGGCGAGTACCTCGACCCGGTCGGCGCCCACGCCCGCCAGCTTCTCCGCGGCCTGCTCATGCTCGGCCGGATCGAACCGCAGCTCGCACACCTCGGGCGTGGAATAGCGCCCGATCAGCTCGCGGGGCGAGCCCTCGGCCACGATGACGCCGCCGTCCATCACGACGAGCCGGTCGCAGAGCTGCTCGGCCTCGTCCATGTAGTGCGTGGTGAGGATC
>Ga0070737_10003878_pt1 | contig 15560 bp, 12 predicted proteins | sample Coa_R1_10_FD_66438 | JGI IMG/M metagenome (GOLD analysis project Ga0070737, IMG submission 66438) | Surface soil microbial communities from Centralia Pennsylvania, which are recovering from an underground coalmine fire - Coalmine... | ecosystem: Environmental > Terrestrial > Soil > Unclassified...
CTGCACCAGCAGGTGCTGGCGCGCGACCCGCAGGATGCACTTGCGCACTATCATCTTGGATTTGCCTACGGAATGGCAGGACGACACCGCGAGGAACTTGCCGAGTATCAGCGCGCGGTCCAACTCGGCCTTACGGATTGGACGCTGTTCCTCAACCTCGGGCTCGCCTACTTTGAGCGGATGGATTACTCGCGTGCGGCAGACGCGCTGACAGTGGCGGAGGTATTGGCGCCGGAGCGTTCAGAGCCACATTACAATCTCGCGCTGACCTATGAACGGATGCGCATGTTAAGCCTGGCCGAGCAGGAGGCGCTTGCAGCACTGGCACTGGCGCCGCGCGACCGGGACATCCGCAACACCCTGGCTATCGTACTGGCTGAACGCGGCCGCTACGCGCAGGCCCGTGAGCAGTGGAATGCTTTGCTTGCGGACGACCCGGAATATGCGCCGGCAAAGGCGAACCTCGCAATTCTTGACCGTGCGCGCGCCACGGCCGGAGGAGTGGCCGGGCTCGCGGCGGAGGCACTGCGAGCGTTCGACCGGAGGCTCAGGCAGCCTCCCGAGGTTCCCGCGCCGCTCGTGCATCGCGGCGAGCCCGCAATGGTTTTGGATTCGGAAGGCGTCAGCCAACTGAAAGCCCCCCAACGCTAGGGCGAGTTCGCGCAGACGTTGCGGGGCTGGGCGGGGCTTCAGAAGCTCGGCTTGGCCGGATATGGGGTGAGCTGAAGTTCGTGGGTCCAGCACGACCGGTCCTGGGTGTGCAGGTAATAGAACGCCTCGGCGATGCTGGCCGGATTCATGACCATCTCGGGCCGCTTCTGAGCCATCGGCAGCGCGCGCGTTCCGGGTGAGTCGATCAAGCCGTCGATTATGACATTGGCCACGTGCACGCCGTGCTCGGAATACTCCTCGGTGAGCACCTGCGCCAGCGTGCGCATCATCACCCTGGGGTAGTAGAGCGACTGCCCGGTCATGCGTTTGCGCCCGCGCAGACAACTGGGATTGTTGCTGAAGAAAAACGAACCGCGGCCCTTTTTCCGCATCGCCGGCAAGACTTCCTTGGCCACCAGAAACGGTCCCCGGCTGGAAATGTGCTGCGCGAAATCGAACATCTCCACCGGTATGTATTCGAGCAATTCCTTGTCAGGAGGAAGTTCGCGGCCTTCGAGGTAGCCCGCGTTGTAGATCAGAACGTCGGGGTCGCCGGCTTGGCACCGGATGGTGGCGAACGCGGCCGAGATCGAGTCGTGCGAGACGAGATCCAGCTCCACGATCATGCATTCGCCGCCCCGGTCCGCGATGGCTGCCGCCAGTGCGGAAGCATTGGCCTTGTTGCGAGTGGTCAGCACGACGAAAAAACCCTCGTGGGCAAACTTCTGCGCGATGGCGCCCCCGACACCCCAGCGCGCGCTGACCGGGATACCGCTGTCGTCCAGAGCTCTGCCATGCGCCAACAGGGTGTTGCGGCCGTCGGCTTGCCACTTGGAGGTGGCGCCGATCACCACCGCGACTTGCTTGCCGTTGGGGTTGTTCTTTTGGCTCATCGGAAAAACCTTTCTTCTGTCGGCCGCCGGGTCGGCGGTGTACAAATTGTTCTTTCACAGCCGCGGCACGCTGGAACGCTCTGCGGCTTGAACCGGCCCCGGCGTTTTTCTTCCATAGCTTATAAAAGAGGATCAGGCTCAGCGAAAAGCGAATTGAGGATTTTTGTCGTGTCCCGCCCGGCAGTCGACCTCCGGAGTTGCGCCCCTCAGCCGCAGGTCGTCGCCCAACCCTCACGCTGCAACCGCAAGCTGGGCAGCAACAGGTTTCACCAGAAGTGTCGCAAACGCGGCGACGCACAGGAGCATGAAACATGCGGTGAAGGCGACGGAGTAGTTGCCATTGAAATCGAACATTCCGCCGACCATCACCGGGCCCGCGGCTGCCCCGGCTGTCTGCAGCATTCCCATCAAGCCAGCCAGCGAGCCGAAACGTTTGAGACCAAAGACTTCCGCCAGCAAGACCGGGGCAACGGAGGATGTCGCACCGGCGCCGAGACCGAAAGCGACGAGGAAGGCCGCGAGCAGTAATCCATTGCTGTGGACTCCCAACAAAAACAATATGCCCAGACCCAAGGCAGCCAGGGCTGCCGCCAGCACTGGCCGCGCGCCGCAGCGGTCGGCGAAGGCTCCCAGGAACAGGACCCCGAGCGCTACAAATCCAGCCTGTCCGCTTGCGATGAGTGCAGCCCGCGAACTGGAAAAACCCACGCTTATGAGATAGGGCACCAGGTGGAAAAAAGTGCCGTTGAGTCCGGTACCCGCGCACACCTGCATCAGCACCAGCATCCAGAACGACGCCGTGCGAAGAGCCGCGTTCAATTCGACTCCATCGGCTTCGGCTGGCAGCCGGCATTTCGTTCCGGCCACCACTTGCGGACGGGTTCGCACGGTCAGGAAAATCAGTGGCACGATCAGGACCAGAATCAGGGCTGCGATCGCCAACATCGCCGTGCTCCAGCCCCTTGCACTTATAATGCGGTCGGTCACCAACGGCATCACGACGCCGCCCGCCGAACCGCCGGCGATCACGATTCCCAGCGCCATTGCGCGCCGCTCGCTGAACCAGTTTGCCGCCACTACCGAGCACGGAACCAGGGCGGAGCCGGCAACACCGAGCGCCACAACGCCATACCAGGCAAGCATGCTGGTTAAGGAACCGGCGCTACTGGCCAGAATGAACCCGATCCCGGCCAGGCCGGCGCCCAGCGGCATTATGATTTGCGCATCGATCCGGTCCAGCAGCCATCCCACCAGCGGTGATGCAAGACCCCACGTAAGTCCGAATACGGTTGCGATCAGTGAGACCTGGGTATGAGTCCAGTGAAAGTGGATCATCAACGGCGTAAAAAATATGCCCAGTGTATTTACGCTGCCGCCGACTATTACGAATAGCGTCGAGAAGAGGCCGACAACTACCATCACGGACTGCCGTTCACGCCAGTTCATTCCAATCTCCGCGCGGAAAGGGGAAATCCTGGTACACTCCGCCTCGGCAAGCGTGGTGCCGCTTATAGTCGCACCGCGCCCGGTTGTCTGGCGCCTCGGCCGATGAACTTGGACCAGTCGCCCAGCTCAGTGTGACACCGGCCTTCCTGTCGGCGTTCGACGAAGGTGGAAATCGGGAAAGCCGCGGCTCAGACATCAATGCTGCTAAAGCCAAATCACGCCGGCTCTGGCCATCTCCTCACGCTCAGTCGAGCTCAAACCCAGGAGTTCCCCGAGCACGTAATCGGCGTCGGAACCGACCTCGTGCGCGCCGTTGCGCACGGCCGGCGGAGTTGCGGAGAGCTTAAACGGCATGCCGCTCAATTGCATCGTGCTCCCATCCGGCATGGCGACCTGCGGAAAGTACCCGCGTTCTCTCATATGAGGATCGCGCTCGCATGAGTCCTGGGCGTTGGCGACGATGCCCGCCGCCACGCCCGCGCGCTGTAGGATTCCCATTACTTGATCGCAGCTCTTGTCCGCGGTCCATTTCGAGATGAGGCCATCAAGTTCCTCGTGATTGCTCATCCTCGAATAGAGCGTCCGGAACCGAGGCTCAAAAGCCCACGCAGGAGTGCCGATGGCTTTGACAAATCGTTCCCACTCGTCCGCCGAGCGCACCGAGATCGCGACCCAGCGGTCGTCGTCGGAAGCCTCAGCTTGGCAGCGGTAGACGCCGTGGGGAGCGGCCGGCCCTTCTTGTGAGCGCCATTTCGGCGGCTGGGGTTTGCGTCCATTGATTGCGATATCGAGCAAAGCCGGACCGATAAGACTGATAAGGCCCTCGAACTGGGCAAAGTCGACGAATTGACCCTTGCCGGTGCGCCTGCGATTCCATAAAGCGAGCATTGCCGCCAGCGCACCGGTGAAGCCTCCAGCCGAATCAGAATAGGAATAGCTGAATCCCGCAGGCCGTCCTTCCTTGTCCGCCATCATCAGCGTATAGCCAGTAAGCGCCTGAAGAGTCGGCCCGAAGCTGACGTAATGGGTATGAGGACCGGTATGTCCGAAACCGCTCATGCTTACACACACAATGTCGGGCTTGATCTTCACCAGGCTTTCGTAATCCATCTGCCACTGGCGCATGACTCGGGCTGAGAAATTGTCGATGACGATGTCACTTATTTTCGCAAGGCGATGTGCCAGTGCGATTCCTTCCGGCTTTTGCATATTTATGGAAATCGACAGCTTGTCTCGGTTCAGGTCGTTAGTAATGCCGGTTTGAACGGTGGTGAGGAGAAAGCCTTCGAACTTGCGTTCGATCTTAATAACCTCCGCGCCCAATGCCGCCAAGATTCGAGTTGCTACCGGCCCCGCGAGCACCCATGTGAAGTCCAGTACGCGAACGCCTGCAAGCGGTCGGTCCGCCATATCAGATCACCTCCTCGTATTTGAGGGTCGCCAATTCCTGAGCGCCAAGACCAAGATCCGTGCCCAGGACCTCTGCCGTGTGCTCGCCGAGCAGGGGCGGCCGGCGGTAGACGCGCCACGGCGTCCGGCCAAACAGATAGGGCGCGCCCGGATAACGGAAGGTCCGCTGCAGCTCGGGATGCTCCACGTCTGTGAAATAGCCGCGTGCCGCCAGGTGCTCGTCCTCGAGCAACTTGTCGGGCCATTGGGCAACCCCGTACGGCAGGCGCAGCTCCTGCGCCCTGGCCAGGAGTTCGTCGGCGCGATAGTCGGCGACCCACTTGTCGAGAACGTCGAAGACGTGCTCGACGTTGGCTCGTTGGTAAGGTCGTTCTCCCCATTTCGGGTCAACCAGATCCTCCGCCTTGCCGTCCGCCTTTACCCACTCGATCAGCGTGGTCCAGTCGCCGGCAAGGCAATGCAGGATCCAACCGTCTTTGCATTTTCCGACGCGAAAGCCGCGCGCCCAATGCATGCTTCCGTAGCGTCCGGGTATCACGCGGGCGCCAAAAAAATTGCCGGCGACATGCTCGATCCCGGCGGCATTGGCCTCCTGGATGCTCACATCGACCCGCTGTCCTGTACCGTCACGTTCGCGCGCGAACAGTGCGCCGATGAGCGCAATCGCGGCGTAATAGGCCGCGCAATGGTAGGCCTGGAGTCCCCAGGGCCGGACGGGAGCTTCCTTTGGATAACCGCAGGTGTACAACATCCCGCTGAGGGCTGTCAGCACCGTGTCGTCCGCCGCGTAATCGCGATATGGTCCGTATTGTCCGAACGGCGTGATCGAACAGAGAATCAAGGCCGGGTTCAGGCGGTGCAGCTTTTCCCATCCCGCACCTAGCTCCTCCAGCGTGCCGGGTTTGAAACTCTCGATTATTACATCGGCCGAGCCTGCCATCCGCAGCAAGAGCTCAAGACCCGCGTCGCGTCTGTAATCCAACGTAACCGATCGTTTGTTAAGGTTGTAAAACCAAAAGAAAAGGCTTCTGTCCAGGTGAGGTTCGTCGTCTAAAAACGGTCCGATCCGGCGTGCCGGATCTCCGCCCGGCGGCTCGACCTTTATGACATCCGCACCCATGTCGGCAAGCAGGCGCCCACAGAGTGCACCCCTTTGATCGGCCAAGTCGAGAACTCGCAAACCGTCCAACGCACCAGGTTCCATATTTTCTCACCTCTCGGGCTCCGGCGGTGCCGCCGGTGCCAGCTCATCCGATACTTTCTGCATTAGGCGGGGGCGGCAGGCCGCCTCCCTTTCCTCCCGGATCACTGCATGACCTGGGCCAGCGAGGCAGGGAACGCCATCACCGATACGTCCTGATACTGATTGGGAGCCTGCCGGTCAATCCGACCCTCGGTGACAAGCGACAGGGTAGTATGGCTGTTTTGGAGGTCCCAAAGTATAATATCAACTACTTGCGGAAGTATCACGCTGTCGCCGCCGTTTACGAGCCAGGGACGATAATTGACCAGGCCGTACTTCCACAGCTTTTCGCTGGGATCAAAGATGTCCGCCGACACAGGCACCCAGGATTGCTTGTCGATGTAAACTATCTTGTGGCCGTAGCAGTACCCGCGTGCCAGGTCCGGAAGCGGCATGATATCCAGAGCGTATACGTCACGGAGTTCCCATTTGCCCACAGCCGGCTTCGGCCAGCCCGGCAGCCCCCCTGCCGGCTGAACAAACGAACTCCGTTTGCCGGCTGTAGCCGGGTCCTCGTGGAGTATGGCCAGAAGCTTTTTTTCACCGAGCGATTTGATCGAAAACTCGGTAACCAATACGCCCAGGAAATCGTTGTTGTCGTCCTGCGCATAGTCGCTGCCCAGAATGGGGCTGCACCGGGCACGGCTTGACAACCGGAGCGAACGCCGCAGCGAGGGAAGGAAAACATAGAGCTCCTGGGGCAGCGCGGGATCGTCGCGATACATCGCGAGCTCGGTTGTGTACTTGGTCTGCTCGGGGAGATGGACAAAATACCGGTTGGCGAAGATGTAGCCCTTGCCGAATGGCGGGTTGCCTGGATATCCGGGGTCGCTTAAATGGCTGAGACGAAACAGTATCGATTCGGTGTCGCTGAGGCTCACGTTTCGATAGCTGTCCACCTGCCAACCGAGGTCTGAATACCAGCTTATGAAAGGTCGGCATTCGTAATAGGCATTGAAGTAGACCTTCGCACCGAGATCCGGTTCCACAGGATTCGGAAAAGGAATGCCTGCCACGTACCCTTTTACGGTGTAGCTTCCCTGGGGCAGCTTAACAAGCTGCATCTGGCTTGAGTATTTCTCGGTGTCGCTCAGGAATTGTTTGGGTTGCGGCGTGAAGATCGTGGGCCCGACTACCACGGTCGAGTCCGCGCTGGCGTCAAGCTTCCAGTTGTAGGCGCCGGCGAATACGGCCTGCATTCCTATGGGCATGAACCGTTTGTATTGCCGCCAGTTTGCTACGGTTATCCTGGTGCCCTCAGGTATGCTGTCCTTCGAATCGGCGGATGCCAGTGACGCGTATGCGCCCGGGTCGAAGGTAACCTCCGCCCGGGGCGCCGCGGCGAGCGCCGTGGTGAGGGCCAGCGTAGAGATGAGAATCAGGCGGAATTTGGGAATCGGGGTACTCCGCGTTGTCATGATATCTCCTCCTTGTCCGTTGGACGCGGAAGGATGTGTCAGCCGGCTTCGTTCAGTTTTTCAGCAGTGGACGCACCTTCTCTGCTATGAGTCTGAGCGACCGCATGATTGCATCGTGCGGAGTCTGGTATAGCTGCATGAACAGCAACACCTCGTCAATCCCGGCGTCCGCCAATCCCTGTAACATGGTGAGGCACGTGTCCGGACTGCCGACGCAGGAGCCGCGAACCAACTCGGCGAGCGGCGCGTCCCTGGCTCCTGCCATGTTCTGGGCGATCCAGTTGGTGAAGTACTCGTAGGTGGGCGGTGCGCTGCCTTGAATCCACGGCTTGTGGTATTCGATCAGCTGCTCGCCCAGGAATTTGACGCTGGGGGCCTGCAGTGCGAGCGCCTCTTCGTCGGTGTCGCAGCAAAGAGCGGTTACCAGGATGGCGAAGCGATGGTTGGCGAAGGCGCCCACCGGCTTGGAGGCCTTTGCCGCCTCGCGATACATCCGCACTGACTGCGCCGCGTTGTTCACGTCGATTCCGAGTCCCAGGACGCCAAGTCCGTTGCGGCCGGCGAACTCAATGGTCGAAGGTTGCGAGCAGGCCACCCACATGGGCGGGTGCGGCTGCTGGACAGGTTTGGGAATCACGCTGCGCGGCGGAACGCTTATCAACTCGGAGTCCCACCTGAAGGTGTCCTGCGTCCACATCCGGGGCAGCATGTGCAACGCTTCTTCCCACTGGCGCCGAGTATCGGCCGGATCCACGGCGAACGCCTCGAGCTCCGAGCCGATGGTAACCCGGCCACCGCCGAATTCGGCTCGGCCGCGCGACAGGATATCCAGCACCGCGAGCCGTTCGGCCACCCGCAGCGGATGGTTGATCTTGAACGGCAGTTGCACGATCGCGTGGCCCAGCCGTATCCTCTTGGTCCGCGAGGCCAGATGGGCGAGCACCAGCTCCGGAGCCGGGCAGAAGCAATAGCCGGGAAGAAAGTGATGCTCGACGAACCAGGCCGTGCGGTATCCGAGTTCATCAGCCAGAATTACCTGTTCGATCGTCTCGTCATATGCACGCAGCACACCGGAGCGGCTGATGTCGCTCGTCTGGATTTCGTGAAATACACTCAAGTCCATGAGATGGGACTTCTCTAGCGCGATTGTCTCCAAAGGCTAAAGCAACCGGTTATGGAACGAGTGAAAGAGCAGTCAGGTTGCACTTCTCTCACGACCTCCAGGATCACAGGCGTGCCTTATGTACCGGCGTTCCCGGGACAGGGCTGCGTGCCCGCCGGACCGTGCCGGTAAGCGCCTTGACGTCGATGTTGACGCCGGTCGTGACGTACAGGTCTTGCAGATCGCGCCCGCCAAAGGCCAGGCTCATCACCATCCCGTCCCACACCTTCTGCCGCAGATCCAGGGTGGCGTCGGCCCGAAATCGCAGCACCTCCCCGGAAGAAGGGCAGGCGACCCATACTCCGCCCTCTGCATCCACGGCCAGCCCGTCGGGTCCGGAAGCGAGCCGGGCGAAAATCCTCCGATCGGTCAACGTATGATCCGACTTGACGTCATAGGCCCAGACCGCGTTGGTGAAGGTGTCGCAGTGATAGAGCAGCCTCTCGTCCGGACCGAAGCCCAGACCATTGCTGAATTCTATTCCGTCCCACAGCATGGCAACCCTTCCGCCGGGATCAACTCGATATAACTCACCCGGCGGACGCTTGCCGCCGCCGGGTGGGGCGGGGTTGACGGAGCCCACGAACACGCTGCCGCGCGAGTCGGTTGTCAGGTCGTTGAGTCGGCTGATTGCCCTGCCTTCGTAGCTGGAGAAGAGCTCGCGCAGTTCACCGCCGGCATCGCTCCAAAATGCCAGACTCGACCCGGTCAGCACCACGCCGCCGCCCTCGGCGAGCACCAGGCCGCCGATGTGCTTGCGGTCGAGCAGCTTTTGCACGGTTCCGTCTGCCGCGCGCCGGTACAGGGCACCGCGCGCAGGATCGATAAAGTAGCCGATCTCGCTGAAGTAGAGCAGGCCGGACTCATCGACACGCGGCGCCTCGAGCAATTCGTAGTTGCCGGCCACTACGGTCCCGAATTCAAGCATGACAGGGCCCTCACTAATGTAGAGCGTTGTTTGGTCTCCAGCGGATCCTTCGCCGGACGGCCTGCTCGTCTCCTACTGCATGATCTGGTCAAGTCCGGACGGAGTCGTGTAGCGAACCGGATCAGTAAATGGTAGTCCTGCATCCTCATTGACCTTCATGGGGCTTTCAACCGGGGCCGACAGTGTCAGGTGTGCGTTTTGCAGATCCCACATCATGCCCCAGTTGCCGATTGGACCCGAAGGAATGTGTCCCCCGCTGGGCACCCTGACCGGATAGTGCATCTCCAAGTGAAACTTCCACAGCTTGTGGTTTACATCGTACTCGTCGTAAGCCAGCGGCCATCCGGTCTGCGCATCATAATACAGAATACGAGGCCGGATGCAGTAGCCGCGATTGCCTGTGGTCTCCAGCGGATCGATGCGTAGAACGATTACGTCGCGCAACTCCCATTTACCGGCGCTCGGTTTCGGAAACATCACAGGCTCATAGTAATAGGGCATCAGCAAGGTGTCTATGTCGTTGCGCCCGGACGGCAGCAGAGGCGCGGTCTCATGCTCCATGGTAAGGAGCCTCTTGGTACCGAGGTACTTGACCGCAAACTTGGCTATGTGACCGTTGAAGCCATAGATATCGTCGGGAATGTAGTCGCTGCCGTTGAGCGGAGCGCAGCGTGCTGCGGTGGACAAGCGCAAGGAGCGGCGCAGCGCGGGAACGAAAACGTAGAATTCCTGGTCCTTCTGCAAGTCCTCGGGAATTCGATCCAGAATCGTAGTGTATTTGGATTGTTCCGGCGCGACCACCTGGACATATGATACGTTATACACCATGCCCGCGCCTGACCCGGCGTACGGGCTGTTTACCGGCATCTTCGGTTCGCTCAGATGGGTAAGCCGGTAGTTTGCGGCCCACGAGGTCGAGGCATAGCTGTTTCCGTAACGATCCAGGGCCAGACCGTCGGAGGGCGCGGAGATGACGAAAGGAAAATAGCCGTACCACTTGTTGAAGAAAAGCTTCTCTCCCAACTGGGGCTCTCTTGGGTTGGGAAAGGGAAGGCCCGCCACATAGTTGGCCAAAAGATATCCGCCGTCGGCCTGCCGAACCAGCTTCGCCTGACCACCGTACTTCTCGGTGTCGATTCGGTATTGTTCGGGCAAATCATAGGGTATTGTCGGGCCAACGACCATAACGGCGTCCGGCGGTAGCTTCCAGAAGTACTGTCCGCTCCATAGGAGCTGGGTGCCAAACGTCATGAATTGGCGGTATTGGCGCCAGTTTCGCGCCGTGATCGCTGAGCCGGGTTTGATGGTCGCACGCGAGGACGCGTCAGCCATGGCCGAATACGTTGATTCGCTGAAAGCAGGAAACTCTTGAGCTGGCGACGCGCTAACCATAAAGAGGGTCAGAAGTATTACGGCCGCGCAAATCGCAAGGACCTGAGTGATTCGTGATTCGGAAAGTCGTCACGGTTCCCTCCTTGTGCAGGTAGCCCCGAGAGGCTGTCATCGGCCGATGCCTTAAACCAGAAGATGTCGTCAAGGCGGCGCTTTGAGGTAATCGCGTATGACCTTGCCACCCCACTCCTCCCCGCCGACCGGGCGGCGGTACCTGTACTTCAAAAGCCAGCGGTCGCCGTGCTTGACGAAGTCCCAGTGATTAAAGCCACAGGTGAATACCTCGTATTTGTCTCCTTTTTTGAGGTAGACCACCGAATAGCCTTCCGCCCATGCTTTGTCCCCGTCGACTCGAATGAAGTAGTTCATTGAGGTGTGCTGGCAGCGGCCTTCGATTGCCTTATGGCCGCCGCCTGGGCTGCCGATAAAATCCATGAGCTGTTTGCTGCCGGTCCATTTGGTGGACGGAGCCAGGTCGATGACGCCGTCGCGCGTATAGTTGTTGACGTACTCTTCAGAACGGCCCAAGTCAGCGTTAAACGAATAGCGGGCCAGGCATTCTCGAATCTGTTCTTGAGCTTCGAGGACCGCTACGCGAGCTTCAAGTTGTTTGATTCTTGTCTCTAGATCCATGGAACTCCTCCGGTCGGCAGAATAAATGTTCCTGATCCCGGGAGGGAGGGCTTGCTTTCAGGGGTCCTGTGTTATTCAGAGATGGCGTCACGGCGGCGGCCGCACCAAGTGAGCGGACCAGAGGCTAGGGCTGCACCGTATACAACGAGGGTCGATGCCGGTAAAGAAGGGCGGCCCATGTCGGGAGCGGCTCGCGCCGCCATCACGCGCATTGAACTGCCGTGCGGTCAGAGATGGACTTTGATTGTGCGGTTGCGCGCGCACTGCGTGGCGGACCTCGACGAACTGCTGAGCGACAGAACCGACCGACCACTCGGTCGGAATCTATGGCAAAGGCAAAGGATATTGTCAAGGCCAGGGGCAGGCCGGTAAACTCCAGGCTCGGGTCGTAGGGCTGGGTTCGCAGGAAAGCCACGGAGTGACGCTGGCGGTTTTTCCGATGGATATGGGCGCGCCAGTGGTTGGGCGAGCACCTGCAAAACCGCGGCGGCGGGTGGGCGCCATGGGCCGGGCTTCGGCAGCCGCGGCGAGGAGCTCCATATTGCATCGGCTGCTGAAGAACGGATAGGCGCCGCTGTTCATTGCGCTGCTTCGAGGCTGCGCTTCGAGCAAGTGCCGGAACGGCCAGTTCCAGTTCGCGTGCGGTATCAAACAGCGCAAGGGTGGGTGGGGGAAGTCGTCAGTCCGCGATGGGGTCAGGAATGAGGTCAGGTAGAGCCAGGTCACGAACTGAAAAAGGTGCTCGGACGTTTACCGCCATACAGGATGCTGCGGTCGAACTCATCTACGAGCATGGATTTGAAAAGATGACGAGCCAGATGTTGGCCCGAAAGGCGGGGATCGAGAAGGCCACCTTGTACCATCATATCGTCAGCAAAGAAGACCTGCTCTTTCAGATCCTCAAGCGCGGCACGGCCGAGGGCGTTGCGCGGTCGCTTCTGGCAGAGCGGGCAGAAAGGCCGGAAAAGCAGTTGCGGCTGTTCGTTCAACTTTCCATCCGGACCGGCCTCAAGCGCAGGAAGGAGACCGTTATAGCGACGAGCGAGCTGCGCAGCCTGGCGCCTCAGCATCGGCGAATTCTCCGCGCGCTGCAACGTTCGCATTCAGATATTTTGCGGCGAATCATAGAAAGAGGCATGGCCGATGGCACTTTCAAGGTTGCGGACAGCCGTATCACTACCGCCGCGATTCAGCAGATGCTCATCGGCATCTCTACCTGGTATCAACCCGAGGGAAGGCTTACCGAGGAAGAGCTGATCCGTATCTACACGGAGCTGGTCTTGCGGACGGTAGGAATGGCGCCGGCAACGGTAAAATCAGCCACCGAACCGCCGCCTCAGGCGATTGGCAACGTTCTCGGCGGCAGCGTAAAAGAACATACCTGAGCATACGATGAGTTCTGGCCAGCCGCGGCACCCGGCCCGCAACAGAGCTTCGGCCTGATGCGTGTGTCAGCGCCTCGCGAATGCGGCTGGCCGCAGGGTTGCGCCGCGCGCCAATACCCTCGTCTTTAGCGTGCCCCGGCCGGGAGTCGAACCCGGACTTGAGGTTCCGGAGACCTCCGTGATGTCCTTTTCACTACCGGGGCGTCGGTGGGAGTTAATTTTTTATCTCATGCTTGAGGCTTGAACAAGTTGGCCGAGCAGCGGTGCGACCTCTATGCTGGCCCTGAAGTGCGCATGGCGAGGAGCGGCCTTGAAAGCATCGCCGAACGGCAGGTGCTGCATCTGACCACGATCGGGCGCGTCAGTGGATTGCCGCGCGAGATCGAGATCTGGTTCGTCGTCCATCGCGCACGCATCTACCTGTTTTCCGAGCATCGTGAGGCTGCCGGATGGGTCAGGAATATCAGACACAATCCGCAAGTCAGCGTGCGCTTCGGACGGCGGCGGCTTGCCGGTGTGGCGCGAGTGTTGGAGCGGCGCACGGACCGTAAATTGTGGGAGGAAGTAGCCGCGATCGCCGAGCGCAAGTACGGATGGGGCGGCGGACTGCCGGTGGAGATTGAGCCGCTCGCGCGGCGGCCCTGAACCCTGGTATCGCTTTTGGCGTCAAGGCGGCCGGCCCCTGCTCCGGCACGAAGGCGATGTCGGGCGTGGAGGTTCGCACACTCCTGCGGGGATATCTCTTTTGCTGCCGGTGGAAACAACTGCGTTTTCCGACGTTGGCTCTTGATGCACGCGGCTAAACGGTTCTCCGGCGCCCTCGGGCGAGATTAGATTCGCCGTTGCGGCAAAGGTTCATTTTCGGATCTGCTGGACAAGTCTGCGGCATGGTTGTTGCGGTCGGTGACCGTCAAATCTGTGGGCGTCTGCGATCCGAAGACGCACCCGCGCAGAGGGCATCCATATGTATAGCTCCAGAGCGATCCGAGTTATCCTGCTGGCGGCGATCATCGGCGGCTACCTGGCGTGCCGGATGCGGAATACCGAGTCTCACCTTACGACCAGCCAGAGCTATGAGATGGCGCGGTTGGGTACAGTGTTGGTGCAATCCGGATTCAAGCTGAAAGTTTCGGTCCCGCATCACAGCATTGCCGATGAGAACGTCGGCATCCTGGTACAGAAGGCCGGCAACCTTCTGCGTCAGAGAGGAATCCCTGTCTCGAAGATGGCCATTGCGCAGGCTTCGCTACTGATTGTGTCGCAGCGGCCGCTGGATTACCTGGAGCCGGGCGAGACTTCGCAGACGCAGAAGGTGGAGATGGTGGCGACCGGTTCAGGTTTCATCGTGACCAGGAACGGTTACGTCGTCACCAATGCGCATGTGGTCGCTCCGGATGCGGAGGAGCTCAAGCGCGCCGTGGTTAACACCGCCCTGGTGCCGATCGTCCGCGAGTTGACCCGTGGCACCGTGCAGGCCTGGTCGCGATGGGTGGGACAGAGTTTGCCCCGCGAGACCGTGGAGCAAGTGATACAGGCCGAGGTGAAATACGTTCTACACTATGTAAAGATCACCGACTTCGAGAAGACCCACCAGGTCGAAATGGGCATGGCCGTGCCAGGCGTGCTGACCGCGCCGCAGGCGATACCGGTGGAAGTGGTAACGGCGGGTGCGCCGATTCCGGGCAAGGACGTGGCGATTCTCAAGATCGAGGGCCGAAACAATCTCCCCACCCTGCCGCTGGGCGACGACGCGATGCTTAGCGAGACCGACCCGCTGCTGGTGGTGGGCTACCCGGGCACGGCGACCTTTCTGCCCGTGCTGTCCTCGGCCAGTCACGTCGAACCGACCGCGACGCGCGGCGTGTTGAGCCGGCGCGCGCAGATGAGCGGCGGCTGGTCGGCGCTGCAGACCGACGCCGCGATCAATCCGGGCAACAGCGGCGGGCCGGTGCTCGACAGCGAGGGCCGGGTGATCGGCCTGGCCACATTCAAGGCTGTTAGTCAGAAAACCGGTCAGCCTGAAGTGGGGCAGAACTTCATTGTTCCGATCACCATCGTCAAGGAGTTTCTCGAGCAGATCAACGTCCATCCCGAGGAGGGCAGCGTCACCCAGCTCTACGTCAAGGCGCTGATACTGAGCCAGCAGCATCACTATCGCAAGGCCCAGACCCTGTTCGAGCAGGTCAATGCTCTGTATCCCGGCAACCCCTGGGTTCAGAGTCATATTTCGGCCTGTCAGGCCGCGGTTTTGGCCGGTAAGGACGTCTCGCGTTCCGAGACCATGATGGTCATCGGCTACATCGGCGGCGGCGTGTTGATGCTGGCGCTGATGATCGGGGGCGCTTTGATCGTGCGCCGACGCTTTCGGAAGGCAGCCGGCGTTCGTGCGCCGCAAGCCGCACCGGCGCCGGCGCAGGTCTGCGCGCGATGCAACGCACCGCTTGCGCCCGAGCAGAAGTTCTGCGGTCAGTGCTCGGCTCCCACCACGCAGCGGGTTCTGCAGGTGGTGCCGCCCTCGCAGCGCACCTCCTCCGCGCCCGGATAGCTTGCACCGCGCGGGTGCTTCCCTTTGCGCGTCAAGGTTGCGCCCTTCGGCTACACGCGAAGTGAAAGTGCGTGCCGCCGCGGGCCCTTTGACGCTGGCCCCGCAATTGCACGAGGCGGGCTAAATGGGAACTTGCGCCCGCACCACCGGACCATGGGAGATGCTGCACGATGCAATTTGGCCTCTTTGTTGAACTAATCGCGCTGCGGCCGCACGACAAGGCCGCTATTATCCGCTGCTACAAGGAGGCCCTGGAGCAGATCAAATTCGCCGAGCAGATGGGCTTCGAATACGTCTGGGAGACCGAGCATCACTTCACCGAAAAGTTTTCCTACTCGACCGCACCCGAGTTGTTTCTGACCGCGGTGGCGCGCGAAACCAAACGCATCCGGCTGGGCCACGGCGGCGTGCTGCTGACGATGAACCATCCGGTGCGCGTGGCCGAGCGCGCCGC
>Ga0070737_10003879_pt1 | contig 15559 bp, 14 predicted proteins | sample Coa_R1_10_FD_66438 | JGI IMG/M metagenome (GOLD analysis project Ga0070737, IMG submission 66438) | Surface soil microbial communities from Centralia Pennsylvania, which are recovering from an underground coalmine fire - Coalmine... | ecosystem: Environmental > Terrestrial > Soil > Unclassified...
CAAGGGCCTCTTTTGCGAAAGGCCGCTTACGTAGAGTTCCCCTCAAGCACAGGCGCAGTAAAGCACCCAGCTCAGTTTGTCAGCGGCGGTAAGACCGGGCTGCCACTACCGAGGCGGCGCCGCAGTTCGAGATCCCGCGCCTGAAGCATTGCCGGATCTTCTTTGTGGCACCAGGCACAGCGGGTCATTTCCGGCTTGTGCTTTTCTGCCGCTTTCTTCGTATGACAACCGATGCACATGCGATGAAACGCGTCGGTGTAGCTTACCGCGTTGTAGTTCTTGATTTGAATCGTCGCTTTTGCCGGCACCATGCCCTGGTGGCAGTGATCGCAGCCAACGACATTGCTGGCCGTGCGCACCTGTCCGCGAGCATGGCACGTATAACAGGCGATGTTGGCGCCGGTCGGCGAGGCGTGCCAGTCGTGACGGAAGGCATCGACCGTCTGATACATGTCGTAGTGGCAACTGGCGCACGCCGAAGCCTGGTCATGCGGCAGGTTCATGTGATGGCAGAGCACGCAGGAGGCCTTGCCGCCCTCGCGCTCCTCGTGTTTGGCGTGATTGAAGCTCACGCCCAGGCCGTCGAGATTGCCGTCGATCCAGAGGATGTCCCCGCCCCGCGCCCGGTGGACGTGATCGGGTTCGAGACCGTACCGCTGCGCCCGCTGCGCGGTTATAAATCCGATACCAACGGCCGCCGCGATCACAACAGCCAAGGAGTATACCGTCCGCGAGGACACCGAGGGGATACCCAACCACGTCGTGCCAACTTTATCGAACTCCGGAGCGCGTAAGGGATCGGCAGCCGGATCAATGGGGCGCTGCTCCCAGATGTGGAAGTGTTCCATGATCCACAGGAAAAGCAGGACAGCGGCAGAGACGATCCCCAGGCTGATGCTGATTTCCATCCACGATGGAACATAGAACTCACCGCTTGGCCGCAAGTGCGCCAGCCCGCCGGTATCGATGCGGTTGAAGACCACGCCGAAAACCCCCACGGCGGCCAGTGCCCATTGGCCGTCCGTGCTGTTACGGACGCGTGGAATGAAGAGCAACACAAGGGGGACAATCGCGAGCACACAAATCTCAAACCAGAAAAGGAAGGTGTAAATATTGGGGACGAGCAGCCAGTGCGCCTGGCCGCGAACGATAAGGTCTCCGAAACGGAGCACGAGGTACAAAATCAGCACCCAGCGGGCAGCGCCGGCAAAGGGCGCGAGGATCTCGGTCTCCGGCTTGCGGTGGTAGAGATAGGCAGTGGTCTGGCTTTCGAAGGTGACCATCATGATGCCGAGAGCAATGGCCGAAACCAGAAATAGCAACGGAAGAATCGGGGAATACCACAGGGGATACACCCGGTAGGGCATGATGAGGAACAACGAGCCCAGGGACGACTGATGCAGGGTGGAAAGCCCGATGCCGAGCAGCACCAGCGGCAGGCGTAGGCGGACCAGGACCGCCCGCACTTTTGCTAGACGCGGAAACTCTTCCGCCGGGACGGGCAGGAACTCCAGCAGCAAGACGGTGAGATACAACATGACACACCAGCCGACTTCAAAGAGCGGCGAGTGGGGGTTCCAGTACACCATCATGTGCCAGATGTTCCAGGGCAAGCCGAGATCGAACAGCAGGCTGAAGGCCACCGCGGCATAGCCCAGAAACGCCGTCAGGACGGCGGGGCGTACGATGTCATGAAACTTTTCCAGATGGAAGATGTAGACCGTGGCGGTCACGATGAAGCCGCCGGCAGCCAGGGCAACGCCGCCCATGACGTCGAAGCCGACCCACAGTCCCCAGGCATTGGCGTCGCCGAGATTGGTCGTTGCGCCCAGGCCAAACAGAAAGCGGGCGGCGGCGGCCGAGAGCGCCAAGCCTACGCCGAGCCAAAGAACCAGCTTAAGTTTCCGAACTCTCTCCATCAGATTTCTCTTTCTCAAGCTTCATGCGCCGCGAAATGACCCAGTTCACCCCTCCCATGAAGGCCAGCACCCCGCAGAAGGTGTAGGGCACGGCGGACATGGCCAAGCGGGTTTTCGACGGCAAGGGATGACTGGCAATCGGATGATTACCGGTCAGGAAGTCAAGGTCTACGTTGGAGACATAAAGCACTGAGGAACCGCCCGCATCGGTTTCACCCCAGACTTTATCGATGTAAAGATCGGGTTTCTCGCGGATGCGGCGGTGCGCTTCGGCCAGCAGGGCGTCGCGCTCGCCGAAGATGGTGGCCTTGGTGGGACAGGCTTCCGTGCAGGCCGGCTGCTGGCCATTGCGGATGCGGTCATAGCAAAAGATGCACTTGCGCACATACGGCACCGCATTGCCCCACTGGTAGCGGGGAATGCCGAAGGCGCAGGCCATCATGCAATAGCGGCAACCCATGCACTTGACCGGGTCGTAGATGACGGCGCCTATGTCCGTCTTGTGCATGGCGCCGACCGGGCAGGCGGAAACGCACGCCGGCTCGAGGCAATGGCGGCATTGCTTGCGCACGTGGGCCTGCTGCGGTCCTTCCACAATCGAGGTCCAGTTGCGCGCGCTCAGCCCGTCGTCTTCGTCCCAGCGGCGGGGCACATCGCTGGCCAGATGATTCACCTTCTTGCAGGCGATGACGCATTCCTCACAGCCGATGCACTTGGTGACATCCGTAAGAATGGCGAGCTGCGTCATGCGGTCACCTCCTGCGCTGCCGGTTCGACCTCCGGCGGCGGCTGGGTCATTTCCGGCCTGGCGTCAGAAACATCGATCGGGAACCGCTCAAGGCGCGACTTGGGGAGCCAGGTTGGACAATCCGCACAGCCCAAAGTGGCGGCCACACGATCGCCGGTGCCCGGTGGGAACTTCCAGGCAACCGCCGTCACCGTTTGGGAGAGGGGCGCGAGCACGCAGTGCGCGAGCTTGGTGAACGGCATCAGCGCCATAATGAGATCTGCCGAATAAACATGCAGGATCATCAGCGTCTGGTAGGCCTTCGCGGTGAGGGCAGCGTGCGAGCACAGGAACCCGGTGGCGAAGGGGACCAGCAGCAGGATGAGCCAGAAGTACTCCTGGGGGCGGCTGATGCCGCGTGACGCGGAAGATCCCACCCGCCCGATGAACAGGGCTGCACCGGCCAGCAGGGCGATGATCGTCAGCACATCCGTCGCCCGCTGCGGCATCGCGCCCCAGGCGAATCCCACCGACCGTCGCCACAACAGTACATGCGCGGCGGCAAAGAAGGGGACCAGCAACAGGCCGGCATGAAACAGCACGGAAACCGTGCTATAGACGGGACGCCGGCGCCAGAGGCGTCCTACCGGAACTAGCCAATTCGTGGTTTGAAACGCAACTTCCTTCCAGTTGATGATCTTGTCCCAGCTCCTGCGGTAGTTTTCCGCAACCCCGAAGAGCGTGAGCAGAACGAGGCGGGCCAGGCCCAGCACCATCACTGCGAAGGCGGCTGCGAACAGCGGGCCACGTCCGAGCTGAAGCCAGAAATTCACGGCGTCTCCTTCGAGTCGAAGATGATCGCTTTGTACAGCAAATCGTGCAGGCCCACGATCTGACAATCGATCCCGTTGTCTTCCATGAGCTCGCGCAATTGCTTCTTGCAGTTGGCGCAGGGCGCGACGCAGATTTTGGCGCCCGTCGCCCGGATTTGTTCCGCCTTAGAGCGGCCGCCGACGGTGGTGCGGAAGGGACGAATTTCGTCGATCGACACCGTGCCGCCGCCCCCGCCGCAGCAGATGTTCCGGCGACCGTTGGGGACCATCTCGGCATAATCGCTGCAGATGGCCTTCAACAGTTCGCGCGGCTGCTGCACGATCCAGCCTGGGCGGGCGATGTTGCAGGGATCGTGATAGGTGACCCGTTCGGCAATGGCGCCAGGCTTGAGTTTGAGCCGGCCTTGTTTCCATGCCTGCCAGGTGTACTCCATGATGTTGACGACGGGCCGCGCGGGGCGTTGTCCGCAGTATGAGGGATAGAAGTACTTGGCCACGCGAGAGGCATGCCCGCACTCGCCGATCAGAATCTTCTTTATCTTCAGGCGGTCGGCTTCGGCGTGAATCTTCTTCACGACGTGTTCCATCACCTGGTCGGAATAGAAGAGTCCGTAATTAATGCCGTCGTAGTAACCCGTTCCAATGGTCCAACTGTCACCCGTAGCGCGGAACACGGCAGCGTTGCCCATCAAGGTGTCGGCTTCCATCATGAAGTCGGAGACGGCAGGCAGAAACAGGTATTCCGCTCCCTCCTGGTCGATAGGGAAGGGAACATCGACGCCGAGTTCCTCCTGCATCGACTCACTGAGGAACTCCAGGCTGTCGAGCAGCGCCGGCACGGGAATCGCCGAGGTGTTTCCTGTCTTGCCGATGAGTTGCTCGCGGACGCTGACCGCCAGCGCACGCGGTACGATTCCGATCTCCGAGAGGATGTAGCGCCCGAGGTGGGTGATCAGGGCGTGATCGATGCCCAAGGGACACTCGAAATGGCAGCGGCGGCAGGCGGTGCAGTTGTAGAAGGCGTCCGCCATTTCCTGGACCTTCTCATCAGTCAGTCCGGGGTCGCCGAGCAGGCGGCCGCGCAGGACACCTGAGACGGTGAAGTGCCGCCGATAAACGGAAAGCAGCAGCTCGGAGCGGTAGCAGGGGACGTCGCGCCGGTCGCCGGTGGCTTCATACACCTGGCAGGCCACACTGCAGCGCGCGCACTTGGCGGTCACGCGTATGTAGTGGTCCAGCGCCAGCCGGTAATTGCTGTGTTTCAGGATGGCCGCGAAGGCCTCGAGGAAGCGCCGCGGGCGGTCTTCCACACAAAAATCTTCCACATGGTAGCGGACCGGCAAGCGCTGACGCTGGATGATCTCGGGCTTCTTTACGGAGGCGAACGCCTTTTGCCGTTCCTCAATCGTTATCGGTTGCACGAAAGTCCTCGCCGAAGCTGGATAAGCGTTGAAGGTTACTGGCCGGTACGAAGATGGCATGTGTTTCCGGCCCAGATGTTTCGCAGAAGTCGAATCGCCGGTGATTAAAACTCAGCATCGCGCCCTCACCGCGACCACTGGACAGGGAGCGTGGCGCATGACCTTTTCGGCAACGCTCCCCAAGATGGCGCGCTTGATGCCGCAGCGCCCGTGGGTGCCAATCACAATGAAATCGGCCTCCCACTGCTTGGCCGTGTTGATGATCTCCGTCGCCGCTTCGCCGGTTCGGACAAATTCCAGCGCCTTCAATTCGCCGGGCAGGTGGCCGCTAAAGACGGCCAGCAACTTTCTGGCGTCCGCCTGCGCGCGACCTGCCAGTTCACTGGCCACCACGCCGCCTTCCGGGTGGGAATCGTTCTTGGGATCGACGACGTGGACGAAAGCGATTTCTGCTGCCAGGCTGCGGGCCAGCTCGATGCCCACATCGGCGGCATGGGCAGCAACCGGCTCACTGTCTACGGCAATGAGGACTCTTCGAAAGGTCATAGTTCCTGCTCTCCATAGCTTCGGAGGCGGCGCAACGCTGCTAAGCGTACTTTCCTATTTAGATCACACTGGACCCGATTATCTGTAACACGCGTCACATGTGACTATGACTGATGACACCCAGCCAATAGGTGTCCTAGTTTCCTTTTCTTTGTTTCCAGATAAGCCGCGGCATAAGGATTAGGTGCGGCTTCGCAGGGCACGCGTTCCACAACCTCAATTCCAGCGTTCCGCATAGCCTTAACTTTGTCTGGGTTATTAGTAATGATTCTCACCTTGCTTACGCCAAGCTGGCGCAAAATCCCCGCCGGCAGACTATAGTCACGATAGTCGTTCTTCAGGCCAAATCGTTCGTTGGCCTCAACGGTGTCCAGACCGAGATCTTGTAATTCGTAAACCCGCAACTTGGCGACAAGACCTATGCCTCGCCCTTCTTTTTCCTCATAGATCAGAATTCCCCTGCCCTCGCCGGCAATCATCGACAGCGCAAGCTGTAGTTGCTCTCCGCAGTCGCAACGCAAGGAACCGAGCGCGTCTCCGGTGAGGCATTGCGAGTGGATCCGCAACAGCGGCGGGCTGCTCTTGAGATCGCCCATAATTAAGGCCAACGCCGTCTCACGCCGCGGCCCCGCCGGGCCGGGCAGCTCACGTTCGAAGCCAATCATGCGGAACTGACCCAAGCGGGTTGGGAAAGCTATGGATGCGATCTGTTGAATGGAGGGAGGGAATGCTGTGATGCTCATCGCCATGTTGCTCTCGTGCGGTAAGGATGGTGTTTCTTAAAAGGGCATTGTATCCAGCCGCTGCTGGCAATGTGCGAGAGCTGGGTCACACATCGCCGTGATTGTAGTCACGTAGTAGGAGACTGTGGAGATGAAGTCCACTTGGAAGCCGGTTCTCGAAAGCTAGTGAGGCTCGCAGAATATAGTGACGAAACTACGACATGTGTCGTCCCGAGCCAAGTTAAACCGGCGAAGGCCCTGTTTTCCCGGCGAGCTGCAAAAAGCCGGTCGCTAGCGCCTGTGAGCCGGCGCGCGCCCGTGAGGACGACTCAAAAATGGTGACCAACTCCTGCCGCTATAACTTGTAAGTGTCGATAAGCGGCGCCATGACTAGTTATTTGATCGGAATGAGTAAGAAGGCTGGAATTGATAACATTAGGTAGCAGCGTGGGAACGTGCGCCTTCTCACACTACCCTGTGATTGCTCTCACTGCGGCCCTTCGGGGTGGGACCGATAATGGTCACGTTCGAACACTCGTTCGCACCGTGGTTGTTGGTTGTTCTTGCGCTGTGTGAAGCAGCGACGGCCCGTTGGCCACGATCAAGTTCAGCGGAGGCCCGGAAGCTCTTTATAAATTTTCTTAACCGCGGTGAAGCTGTTGATCCAGAAGGTCCCGTCCAGACGAAAGGAGTGCACTAATGGCATTGAAAGAAGTGCTCAGGCAGAAAATTGAGGAATTCCGTCCTCGCATCACACATCTGATTAAAGAACACGCTAAGGTTGTCATTGACCAGGTAACAATCGACCAAGCCATCGGTGGCGCTCGCGATGTCCGCTGCCTGGTGACCGATATTTCGTATCTTGATCCCAACGAAGGTATCCGCTTCCGCGGCAAGACCATTCCCGAGACCTTTGCGGCCCTGCCCAAGGCGCCCGGTTCCAAATATCCGACGGTGGAATCCTTCTGGTACTTCATTCTCACCGGCGACGTGCCTACCCAAGCCGATGTCGATGAAGTTCTGGCCGAGTGGAAAGTCCGGCAGATTGTTCCTTCGCAGGTGTGGGACGTAGTCCGGGCCATGCCGCGTGACAGCCACCCCATGGCAATGCTCTCCGCCGCTCTGCTGGCCATGGAAAAGGATTCCAAGTTTGCCCACTACTATAGTTCGGGCAAGTTCAACAAGCTGAATGCGTGGGAATATACCTACGAGGATGCCTTTGACATCGTTGCCCGTATTCCCATCATCGCTGCTTTCATCTACAACCTGAAATATCGCAGCGATTTCCAGAAGCGGATCGGGAAGCTCGACATGGGCGCGAACTTTGCCGAGATGATCGACCAGTGCGAAGAGTACAAGGATGTTGCCCGCATGTACTTCATCCTGCACTCTGACCACGAGTCCGGCAACGTCTCCGCGCATACCACCCACCTGGTGAACTCGGCCTTGTCCGATCCTTATTACGCCTATTCCGCCGGCCTCAACGGCCTTGCTGGTCCACTCCACGGGCTCGCCAACCAGGAAGTCCTGGATTGGGTCATCAAGTTCAAGGAGAAGTACTGCGGCGATACCGAGCCGACCAAGGACCTCGTCTCGATGGCCCTGTGGGACACGCTCAAAGCGGGACAGGTAATTCCCGGCTACGGTCACGCCGTGCTGCGCAAGACCGACCCGCGCTACATGACGCAGCGTGAGTATTGTCTGGCTACGCCGGGCCTGAGGGACGATCCGCTCTTCAAGCTCGTTTCTATGATCTTCGAGGTCGCGCCCGCGATCCTGACAGAGCACGGCAAAGCCAAGAATCCTTGGCCGAATGTCGATGCCCAGTCCGGCGTCATTCAGTGGTACTACGGGGTGCGCGAGTGGGACTTCTACACGGTCCTGTTCGGCGTTGGCCGCTCGCTGGGCTGCATGGCCAACATTACCTGGGATCGCGCTCTCGGTTATGCATTGGAGCGTCCCAAGTCAGTCACCGTGTCGATGCTGGAGAAGTGGGGAGACGAAGGCGGTCGCCATCCCGAGGCAGCAGCAGCCCAGCCCGCGGCTACGACCGCTCACTAACCCGCGGAGGTGAGGTCTTGCCTCTTAAAGTCGAAGGCGGTCCCGATCGAAGCCGGCGATCATTCCGTCGGCGTCGCGGACCACCTCACGAATGAACCTACCTTCCTGACGTGGCTACGCAAAGGCGTAGCCACGATTATTTTGCGTCCCTTCGGGGTCCCTCTGAATAGCGCTCCGGCGGCAGCCTTGCTGAAAGGCGCGAATGTTATTTACGAAGTCAATCCTACCAATCCTATAGGCTTACAAGACAAAGGGTCACGCACCTCCGGTTGGCGTGATATGGCTCACTGAAGGGCAATAGTAACCGCAATAAGCTGTCAGAAGGTGAGCCGTCATGTGGCAAGGGAGAAAACTTTCACTGCGATGCGCCGGGATCGAAATCTTGTGTGTCCTGGCGTTTGTTCTCTCCCTCTACATACGGCTCGCTCCTTTCGAACCCGAGAAAGCATCCATCAAGACTTTCGCCGATTTTGAAATCTGCCGGGAGGGGCGGGGCATCGACTTGTCGGTTTCGAGCGGCCCTGCTCCCAATGCCGTGCCCGCCTGCTTTGTCCTCTCGCCTCCGGATTCTAGTTCCATGAGATGTGTCGTGGAAAAACCTAGTGCAGGGCCAGAGAGCTCCGAGGGGCTAATCCGGCTGCAACGGCCCCCGCCGGATCGGTCGTCTGACGATGCTTTCTGAGGTTCCGCAAGGAATCTCAGGAGGACACAATGCGCAGGTTGCACTTCACGGCAGCGGTAATTTTGCTCGTTGCCGCTCAGGCGTTGGCACAATCCAGCCAGATCCAGCCGTCCAGTACCTCATCCACCGTTCCGAACGCAAACGCGACCGCCGCGGCCATTTCCGAAATGCAAGCTCGGTTGGACGCGATGGAAAAGAAACTGCAGGAACTTGAAAACCGCGTCAATGCAGCGCTGCCCGGGCCCTCCGCCTCCGCTGCGGCCCCCGCTACGACGGATATGAACGCGCGCATGGACGCGCTGGAAGCGAAACTTGACAGTCATCTGGTGGAGCACAACGCCCAAGTTCAGGAGGGCCCTACCCTCACCGTGGGACGCGACACCTTTTCCATCTCCAGTCCGGATAAGACTTATAGCTTGAGGATTGGCGGTCACTTCCAACTGGACGGCAAGTTCTTTCCCGGTAATGACGGCGACCTGTTGACCAACTCTTTTAACCTTCGCCGCGCCCGTCCCATCATCGAAGCTTCGCTCGGACAATATGTTGATTTCCGGTTTGTGCCGGACTTCGGCAATGGTCAGACTCTCATCTACGATGCCTATGCCGATGTGAAGATATCTCCCTATTTCGTTGTGCGTGGGGGCAAATTCAAAACACCAATGGGATTGGAACTACTGCAAAACGACCCTGACCTGACGTTTCTGGAGCGCTCGCTGGCGAGCGATCTGGTGCAAAACCGTGATGCAGGCGTGGAATTCTATGGGGACGTCAAGCAGCGCCTGAGCTATCAGTTTGCGGTAGACAACGGGTCGCCCATTGGCGCCAACCTTGCCGTACCTTCGCAGGGCGGCAAGAACGTGGTTGAGCGCATTTTTGCCACTCCTTTCGCGCCTTCCGGGATAGCAGCCCTGAAAGGCCTCGGATTTGGCATTGGTTCCTCTCAAGGTCGTCAGAATCCCGGCGCCACGCTGCCGACCCTTCTTAGCACCGGAGGTCAGGCTGTATTCTTCAGCTACACAGGCACCGCCGCAGTCCCCTCTACCTTTACCGATGGGACAATGATCAACATTTCGCCGCAGGCTTATTACTATGCTGGCCCGTTAGGGCTGATGGCCGAATACGTAACCTCGACCCAGGACATTGGGGGAAAAACCGCCAACAAAAACACGATCGTGCGGGCCATCGAAAACCATGCCTGGCAAGTGACCGGCTCTTGGATGCTCACCGGAGAGCAAAACTCCTACCGGAGCATCGTTCCGCGCAAGGCCCTGGAAGGCGGCGGCCATGAAAGCGGCTGGGGCGCGTGGGAGGTGGCGGCGCGCTATTCGGAGCTGAGAATTGATCCTCTGGCCTTCAGTTCCGGGCTGGCGGACATTACGAAATCGGCCAGAGCTTCCCATGAGTGGGTGGTGGGCTTGAACTGGTACTTGAACTTTTTCGTCAAGCTGCAGTTCAACTACGACCAGTCAACGTTTGATGGAGGGGCTGTAAAGGGCAATCGGCCAACCGAGCACGCGATCATGGAACGGCTGCAGGTCGCTTTCTAAGGGAGTGGTTCGTAGACAGCGGTCTTGCGACAGCGTAATAGAAGCGGACCTGACTCAGGGATCAGCGCTTGCTATGAGCGACTTCGGGTTGGGCCGAGGGTTCCCGGTCTTCAAGAACGGCCGGCGCGAAGATAGGAAGATAGTGGGCAGCCAGCCCGAACAAAGCTATACAAAGGGCGATGACGCCGTAAGCAATAAACAGATCTGTCCACCGTGGAACGTAGAGTATGCCCTTCACGGCTTCGCGGGCGGTAATACTGATATTCAGACGATTGGTCACCATTCCGGCAAGGACCAGCACGGAGATGCGATAGAGAAATTGGTCCGTTAGCTCCTGGTACCATCGAATAAGTAGCAAGGTAGGAAGCAAAAAGAGACACAGCTCGATGCCCAGCAGGTAATTCTGAAAACGAGCCTGGAAGAGCAAGGGAATAGTCTGGCGGTCAATCAGGTCCACTAGGCGCATCGTAAGGTAGAGAGACAGGACGATAAGCAAAACCTCCTTAATTCTGGCAATCGGAAAAGCCTGAGCTTTGGCGTGGGCCGGCGCCGGCAAATGCCGCCAGGCAAAGATAACCATGGCCAGCGAGCCGGCCACCGCGGACAGGAACAATTGCGCCGAGAACATGGGCGTGAGCCACAGGCGCGAGAACGCACCGGGGACCTGCAAAATAGGCCGGGCGAGAGAAGCCTGCTGCAGGATTGCCAGCAGGGCAGCACACAACGCCAACGCTGACCGCGTGACCCGCAGCAAGGGAGAAGGATCCTGCGCAGCCGCCTTGCTGGGCGACGGGTAAGCAAATTCGACGCTGAGAAGCAGGCTGTACAGCAGCAAGGCCCCAGCCAATCCCAGGAATGGAGTGCCGGGGTTCCACAGTTGCACAAAGTACCAGAAGTGAAATGGCCGGTTTGCCATCGTAGCCAGGGGCGCTCCCAGAAAGCCGAGGAACCCGATGAGCAGGCTGATGCGGAGGACCGTCTTATAGCTTCGCAAATCCGCCACGTAGAGCGTAGCGGCAATGGAAAAGCCACCGGCTGCCAGTGCCAGACCACAAAAAACGTCCAGGCCGGAACAGAACCCCCAGGGAAAGATTTCCCGCAGACGTGCCTGTGCGCCCCAGCCAACGATCCTGCGAAAGACCACCCCGTAGACGCCCAACAGGATGGTTGCGGCCAGGACCCATCGCCAGACGATCTTGCGGGTTTCGGGAATGTTTGGCGGCATGGTCTCCTCCGTTCACATGCCTGAAGTCTGACCGGCCGGTTACGAGATGTTGGTCCAGCCTTTGCGGCACTCTGCTTGGTTGACTCTCTGTGCGGCCCTCCGGATCTGGTTACGACGCTGCGATGGAATGCCTTTCCTTACTTGCTTGCCGTGCCGGATAGGGATTCGCTTGCTGGATCACCCAGGACAGGGCACTGCGCCGCCTGGTCAATGATGCGCAACACAACTTTCTCGATGTCAGCAGCAATCTGATCCAGAGCGGAATCGGGACAGAATAAAGTGAGAGCGGACGGCCGCATTGTGCTAATCAGCGTCTCGCCCCCTTCCACGTAAACCACGATGGGACAGGGCAACATGAGGGCTACGTTGATGTCTTTCTGCAGCGCTTCATTGGCGTAACGCGCATTGCAGACCTCGATGATCTTCAGTGGCCCGCGGGTGATTCCTTCAGCTTGCAGGCTGGCGGCAACATCATAGGTATGGATTACGCGAAAGCCGTTCTCCACCACGCTTTTCTCCAGCGCCTCAACGGCAGTATCGAAGGGCTTGAGAGTGGCGACCGTGTAAAGGAAGTGCTTCACCGCAGTCCCTTCTACCAGCGTCCGATGGAAGCGGCTCAGAGCTGGTGCTGAACGGCAAACTTACTGGCGGCGCCGGTAACACCCTGGGCCCACTCCGGGGTTGCCAGCGCATGCAAGTGGGTATAGCTGGCCCAGACGTGATTGACAACGACGGCATCGCGCCCAGGAAAACATCCCGTCCCGCGGAGAACTTCGCAGGCGGTGGAAGCTAAGCTCGCCTGGGGCACGATGCGCGAATAGTGAAACTCATGTCCGCGCAGCTTTGTCCCTACTGCGAAAAATGGGTTCTGCTGGTCCACAAGCAACTCGCTATAGCCGTGACCTTGGGCCGCGTCGGAGACCTCGACGTCAAAGGGCAAGACGCCGGCCATCGGGTAGCTGGCACCCTTCCAAAGTAAAGTCCGAGCCAGCAGAATCAGGCCGCCACATTCCGCATAGATCGGCATTCCGGCTTCTGCGGCGCGGCGAATCGAATTGAGCATCGTGTGATTTGCGGCCAAGGCTGCGGCGTGCGTCTCGGGAAATCCCCCGCCGATGTACAACGCATTCAGATCGTCGGGCAAGGCGGCGGCCTGCAACGGGGAAATCGGAAGCAGCTCCGCACCCGCCTGCTCCAGTTGTTCGAGGTTCTCCGGATAGTAAAAGCTGACGGCGCCGTCCCGGAGATAACCGATTTTGACCTTGGTTGTTTCCGGCGTGCTTGGCGCGGGGAGGGTAACAACTTCCAACGGAGGCGCGCCGCGAGCGATGGCTATGAGCGCATCGAGGTCGATCCTGTCACCCACAACCGCGAGCAGGTCGTGCTCCAGCTCTTCCAGATGGCCGTATTCCTCCGGGGGAACTAACCCCAGATGGCGTTCCGGCAGGGGTTGACCCAGAGCAGCCTTGGGGATGGCTCCAAGCACAGGAATGGAGCATGTCGTCGTGATGGCCTCGCGCAGGATCTGCTCATGCCGTCGGCCGTTCACATTGTTCAGAATTACACCGCGAATGTTGACCGCCGGATCGAGCGTCTGGCAGCCGAGTACAAGAGCGGCTGCTGTGCGGGTCATCTTGGTGGCGTCCATTACGAGAACCACCGGCGCCTGCAAATGCTTGCTAAGCGCCGCCGTCGAGTGGGTGCCCACGGCGTCGAAACCATCAAACAAGCCGCGGGCGCCTTCGATGATGTTGACCCCAGCCTCCGCCGCATTGCGAAAGAATGAGTCGACGGCCTTCGCCGTGCCCATGAGGTAGGTATCGAGGTTGCGAGCGGGCTCACCCGACGCCCAGCGAAGCCAGGCCGCGTCGATGTAGTCCGGGCCTTTCTTGAAGGCGCGCACCGGCACACCGGCACGGCGCAGCGCGCACACGATTCCCAGCGAAACCAGGGTCTTGCCGCATCCGCCAGACAGGCCACCAATGACCAGGCGGGGCAGTGCACGGGGGCTGCTCATGGGGCGTTTCCTACTGTGCCGTACCGCTTCCTTCCTTGGGCGGAAGCTGGATGAATGAGCCTCCGAGATAGCTGTAAATGCAGCGGCCCGAATCGATCAGCAGGCGGATCGCTTTCTTGCAATCCTCTTTGTTGCAGGCCTGCTCGCCATGTTTGGCAATCATGGCCTTGGTCAGGTCCATGGCCTTGAAGTTCTTCTTGCCGGCGAATTCAGCCACTAGCTGATACATTTCCTCCGCCAATGTTTCCACGGGTATTGTCGTGACTTCCGTCATACGAGCACCTCTTCTTCCCGGTTTTCTTTCAGGTTTTCTTTGGATTGGGCCATCAGTTGCCGCAGTTTTTCGCGGAGCCGAACCACTTCCCCAACCACCAGCGTGGCCGGCGGCTCGATGCCCCGCCTTTGCACCTCGGCGGCGATGCCGGCGAGGCTGCTGGTGACCACCTGCTCGCCGTCCCAGTAAGCCATCTGGATCATGGCTGCAGGGGTCTCGGGAGAGCGGCCGGCGGCGATGAGGTTAGCGGCAATCGCGGCGACATTGTGTACCCCCATCAGAAAAACCAGCGTGTCGATCTTGGTCAGCGCCTTCCAGTCGGTGTGGTCCACATGGCCTACGGCACAGTGGCCGGTCACGATGGCAACCGACGACGATGCTTCGCGGTGGGTAACGGCGATGTTGGCGCTCAGCGGCGCGGAAAGACAGGCCGAGACGCCGGGCACTACTTCGAATGGAATGCCGTGCTCCGCCAGGTATTCGACTTCTTCTCCACCCCGCCCAAACAGAAACGGGTCGCCGCCTTTGAGCCGGACCACGGTTTTCCCTTCGCGCGCCTTCTTCACCAGCAAGGCGTGAATTTCCGCTTGGCGATTGTGGTGTCCGGGAGGCTTGCCCATATAAATTTTCTCCGCGGACGCTTTCGCCAGGGCAATCACTCCCTGCTGGATCAGGCGGTCATAGACGATAACGTCAGCCAAGCTGATCCGCTGCACGGCGCGAATCGTCAGCAGATCCGGATCACCGGGGCCCGCGCCGACTAGGTATACCTTTCCGAGCTTTGACATCGGTACCTCAGACTGATTGCATATCGAACTGGAACAAGGGCTCACTTTGCCTCGCGTATCGTGACCGTGATTTTGTAAAACACAGTGATCATCAGCGCACCGATCGCCCATACGCCCACCACAATGCCGATTTCCGGCGCGGTGGGGACATATCGGGTGATCGTGCCCAGCGGCGACGGCTCAAAGCCGCCGATGATCAGCCCCAAACCTTTTTCAATCCACAACGAGCCAAAAACCAGCGCGGCGGCGATCGCCAGCAGCGGTTCCTGCTCGCGCAGCCGGCGGACGAGCAGCAACACCAACGAAACGCAGGCCATTGCCGCCGAGGCCCACATCCACGGGACCAGCTCGGTGTTGCCCTCCAGCCCTACGAACAGGAACTGGAATCCCTCCTTTTCATGGGGGATACCGCTGTAGAGCCCGGTGAAGAGCTCCAGCAGAACGAAGAACACGTTGACCGACATGGCATAAGCCACGATGATGGCGAGCTTGCGCACCGCCTCCTGCCCGGCATCGAAGCTGGTCAGGCGGCGCAACAGAAGACACAACAGGATCAGCAGCGAGGGCCCGGCGGCAAAGGCCGACGCCAGGAAGCGCGGGGCGAGTATCGCCGTCAGCCAGAGCGGGCGGCCGGGAAGCCCGCAGTACAGGAAAGCCGTAACCGTGTGAATGCTGACCGCCCAGGGTATGGAAAGCAAGACCAGGGCATGGACCCAGTGCGGCGTCGGTAGTTCATTACGCTCGCAGGTGAGCATCACCACCGAAATGATCGCGTTCAGCAGCAGGTAGCCGGAAAG
>Ga0070737_10003882_pt1 | contig 15548 bp, 9 predicted proteins | sample Coa_R1_10_FD_66438 | JGI IMG/M metagenome (GOLD analysis project Ga0070737, IMG submission 66438) | Surface soil microbial communities from Centralia Pennsylvania, which are recovering from an underground coalmine fire - Coalmine... | ecosystem: Environmental > Terrestrial > Soil > Unclassified ...
GACCGCCAACTGGTGCTCGACGAACTGCAGCGCCTGGGCTTGCGCATCAGCAACGCCGACCTGCGCCGCTACATCGAGGGCGACCGCAGCTTTCAGGTTGGCGGCCATTTCGATTTCATGACTTATCAGGCGACCCTGCGCGACAATAACCTGGAACCGGCTGAATTCGAGGCGACGGTGCGCGCCGACTTGGCGCAAGCCCTCGCGCAAGACATGGTGACCAGTGCGGTAACGGTCAGCCAGGCGCAGGCCCATCAGGCGTACAATCTGGCCCACGAGCAGGTCAATCTTTCCTACATCGAACTGGCCGCGGCCGATTTCCTTTCCAAGGTGCACCCAACCGACCAGCAAATCCAGGCGTATTACAAGGCCAACTCGGCGACATTTCGCGAGCCCGAGCGCATCAGCGTGGCCTACATCCGCTACTCGCCCGACCAGTTGGCTGACCGTATCCAGCCCACCGACGAGCAAATCAAGGACTACTATCAGCGCCATCGCGAAGCGATGTTCAGTTACCCCGAAAGAGTTCGCGCCCGCCACATCCTGATCTCGGTGATACCCGGGGCGTCGGCCGCCGACCGCGCCGAAGCCAAGGCCAAGGCCGAACGGATCCTGGCCCAGCTTAAGAAGGGGGCCGACTTTGCCAAACTGGCCGACAAATACTCCGACGACACCGGGACCAACAACCGTGGCGGCGATCTGGGCTATTTTTCGCGCGGGCAGATGGTGAAGCCGTTTGAGGATGCCGCATTCAGCCTCAAGCCGGGCCAGTTAAGCGGGGTCGTCGCCACCCGCTTCGGCTACCACATCATCGAGGTGGAGGATCACCAGCCGGCACGCACTGACACCCTGGCGCAGGCGCGACCCAAAATTATCGATGCACTCAAGCAGGACGCGGCCCGCCAGGCGGCGCAGTCGGACGAACAGGCCGACCTGGCGGCAGCGCTCAACGGCACCCCGCTCAAGCAGATCGCCAGCAAACGGGGCCTGGAGTTGATCGCCACCGCGCCGTTTGCGGCCAACGAACCGATTGCGCAACTGGGCGATGACGCGCGCGCCTTCGCAAGTTCGGCTTTCAAGTTGGGTAAGGGCGAAGTAGGGACCGTGCGCACCGATAACGGCATTTACCTGGTGCAACTCATCGACCGCATCCCCGCGCACGTGCCGCCACTGGCACAGATCAAGGAGCAAGTCCGCACCGCGCTGATGCAGCATGACGCCGAGGTGATGGCGGCAGCTCAGGCACGCCTGCTGCTCAAGCAAGTCCAGGGCGGCGCCGATCTGGCAAAAGTCGCCGCCGCCAATCATCTGAATATCCGCCAGACCGGAGTCTTCGACCGCTCGGCCGCGACCGTGCCGACGATCGGCAGTCTCCCGCAATTGGCCGACATGGTCGGCAGCATGGTGAAAACGCCGGCAATGATCCCGCAAGTGCTGGCGCACGATGGCAACTCCTATCTGGTGCGCGTGGACAGCCTGGCGGCGCCCAGCGAGGCCGATTGGAAAAAGGCTGCGCCGGAGTACACTCAGCAGCTGATTCAGACCCAACGCAGTCAGGTCTGGATGAATTATGTGAGTGATTTGCGCAGCCGTGCGCGCATCACTGTCGATCCTAATCAGCTCGGCGCGATGGCGCCGGCTCAGTCATAGACACAAGGTATGAGTGCCACATCAGAAAGCGACCCTCCACTAACCAACGTTGTCGACACCCGCGAGTTCTTCTTCCCCGGCTCCCACATCAGCACCCTGCTGATCCACGGCCTGACCGGCACGCCCTACGAGATGCGCCATCTGGGCCAACGGCTGGCAGACGCCGGGGTCCGCACGCTGGGCGTCAGGCTGGCAGGCCACGCCCGCTCGCCGGAAGAATTGGGCGCCACCACCCACAATAGCTGGTATCAGTCCGTGGTCGACGGCTACGAACGGCTGCGCGAGTATGGCGACCCGATCGTGGTGGTTGGACAGTCCGCGGGCGGCGTGCTGGCAACACGCCTGGCAATCGACCAGCGCGACGCGGTGAGTGGCCTGGTAATGCTGGCGCCCGCCTTCTATCTGCCCCTGTGGCAGCGGGCCGCGCTGCGCGGCCTGGCTCGCTGCGGACAGGTCGCGGATAAGATATATCTGCATGGCGCAGCCGCGGACGTGCATGACGGCGCAGCGCGCCAGATCCATCCCAGCGCCCGCCTGATGCCGCTGGGAGCGGCGCTGAGCCTGTGCGAACTGTCCGCGCTGGTGCGGCCCAGGGTCAACCGCGTGGTCCAGCCCACGCTCCTGCTGCACAGCCGCAATGACCACACCTGCCCCTTCAAGAAGAACGTCGACTTCGTGATGAACAACTTCGGCGCGGTGAACAAGCGCCTGGTGGCACTGTCGGAGAGCTATCACGTGATTTCGGTCGACACCGAAAAGGACAGAGTCGCGCTGGAGGTGATCGACTTCGTGCGGCGCCTGATGCCGCGCACCGGGCATGAACTGGCCGTGGGTTAACCGCGCATCATACGCCGCGCCAATCGGGCGGCCAGATATGCTTGTGCAGTTGCAGTTGCAGGCGCGCGGGCAGGCCATCTTCCAGCAGCCATCCTGCCAGCGCCTGCGGATCAAGCTGGCCAAACACCGGACTTAGGAGCAGCGCGCCCACGCGCCCGGCCAGGCCGTGAGCGTCGATCATCGCCCGCGCCCATTCATAGTCGCGCCGGTCGCCGATCACGAACTTGATCTCGTCGCGTCCGGTCAGCCAGTGTAGGTTCTGCCACAGGTTGCGGTGGGCTTCGCCGCTGCCCGGGCATTTGAGGTCCATGATTTTGATCACGCGCGGATCCAGCCGGCTGATGTCGGAGGCGCCCGAGGTCTCGATCATCACTTCGCGCCCGGCCGCCAACAGTGAATCGCACAAGCCGTAAACCCCATCTTGCAGGAGCGGCTCGCCACCGGTGACTTCGACCAGGCCGCAGCGGTAAGCCAGCACCTGGGCCACGACTTCCGCCACCGCCCGGCGGCGTCCTTCATAAAAGGCGTACTGGGTGTCGCAATAGCTGCAGCGCAGGTTGCAGCCGGTCAAACGCACGAATACACAGGGACATCCCGCGCGCGTGGACTCTCCCTGAACGCTATAGAAGATCTCGTTGATTACGAGCGACTCGGACGGCCCCGCCATCGTTATTCCAATTGCGCGCGCGCCTGCGCCGCCGCTTCGCTCATTATAACCCGCAACGGCACGCCGTGCGCGAGCGCGGCGCGGCGGCAGTCGTCGTATTCCGCCACGACGCTGACCGCGCGGCCGTGCAAACGCGACACCTTCACCCCGATTGCGCCCCAGCGCGTTTCTACCGTCACTATCTGGCGCGGCAGCTTGAGCCGGGCCACGGGATGGTACCGCAAGCCGATGGTGGTGGTTTCCTCGAACAGGATTGTCGCCAGCCTGTCGCGCGCCGCGGCTTCGGCCAGCACTGCCACCGTCACGCCCGGCCGGCCCTTTTTCATCACCGTCGGGGTCAGCGTGACATCGCGCGCACCGGCCGCGAACAAGCGCTGGGCGAGATGGTCATAGATCTGCGGATTGAGATCATCGATGTTGGTGCGAATTTCGAGCAGTTGGTCGCTGTCGAAACCGCCGGCGCGATGACCCACCATCAGGCGTAGCAGGTTGGGTCGATCGGCGAAGGTTTTGGTACCCGCGCCATAGCCGATACGCTCGATCGTGAAATCCGCAGGCAGCGCGGCCGGCGTGGCCAGTGTCCGTACAATCGCCGCCCCCGTGGGTGTGACCATCTCGGCCTCGCCATCGCCCAGGCGCACGGGAAATCCGCGCAGCAACTCGACGGTCGCGGGCGGCGGCACGGGCAACATCCCGTGCTGGCTCTTCACGAAGCCCTGGCCCATCGGCAGTGGCGAAACCATCAACTCGCCAATTCGCAATTCGCTCAGGCACCAGGCGCTGCCCACGATATCGATGATCGAGTCCACCGCGCCCACTTCGTGAAAATGAACTTGCTCGGGCGTGGTCGCGTGGATTCTGGCCTCCGCCTCCGCCAGCGCGCTGAAGATCCTGGTTGCGGTCTCTTTGACCGCGGCGGACAGTACGCGACTGCTCTCGATCATCGAGCGGATCTCGGCGAGCTTGCGCTGCGGCTGAGCAGCCAGAACTTCGACCTGGAATCTGGCCGCCGAAATCCCGCTGAGCTCGCGCCGTCCCAGGCTCACGCGGTAGCCCTCCAGATGCAACGAGGCGAGTGCCGTCTGCAATCCGGCGAAATCGGCTCCCGCGTCGAGCAGGGCACCCACTGTCATGTCGCCGCTGATGCCGGAAAAAGCGTCCAGATATCCGCACCGCATGTCGCTTAGATAACAGCAACCCGCGCCGGGAATCAAAATGTTCTGATGCCCAGGCGACGGCTGCCAGACAAATTCACCACGACGAGTTTGTGTTCGCGGCCGCGCGAGGAGTCGGAAGCGCGATTTTCCGCAAGCCAATTCGTCAAGCTTGCTCCGACAGGCCGTGTAAACGCCGCGGCTGCCGATGCAGTCTAAATGACAATCATGCGATACGGGAGGTGGTTTGACGATGAAGCTGATGGCCAAGGGCTTGTTGCTCGCGATGCTGTTGCTTCCGGCGGCACCGATGGCCGCCCATGCCTTCGAAGGATTGGGGTCGCCGGGATGCTGGCCGGGGCGAGGAGGCATCCATCACGCCTGGCGCGACATCGCGCACGACCGGCGCGCGCTTCATTGGGACTTGGCGACTCACAACTGGGCCGCCGCCAACTGGCAGTGGAACGATATCAGGCGTGACCGGCGCGCCTTGGAATGGTCTTACACCCGGGTGCCAGGACCCTATCGAGGCTGGTAGGCGCCCCTTCCGGGGACCATCGCGGAGCGGATAATACCGAAAAAGAAGCCGTTTGCCGGAAACTTCGGTTGATGGAGCCGGTTTGCTGGCCGCCTCGGGCTTCTTCATCACGAGCCGGAGCAACTGCCTTTACATATCGGGAAGCGGTTATTACGATTTAGAGAGTCAGGGTGCGGACGCGACCATCAGCCCGAGGGCCGAGCGGAACCGAGGCGGGTACTTTATCTTAGCTTTGCATACCAAGCCAAAATCCCGTGCGGGAAGAGAGCGGCGGCCGGTGCTCGGGATGCCGCGGGTGGGACTGTGAAAGTCAACAAAGCCGTAATTCTGGCTGCCGGCTTCGGCACACGAATGCTGCCGGCCTCTAAGGTTATACCCAAGGAAATCCTGCCGGTCGTGGATCGGCCGGCGATCCAGGTGGTGGTGGAAGAGGTCGTCAAGTCCGGCATCAGGGATATCGTATTTGTGATCAGTCCGGGCCGCACCACCGTCCTGCAGCATTTCGGGAGCGTGCCGGACCTGGAGCAGCATCTGGCCGAAAAACGGCGCCACGACTTACTGGAACTGGTCCATCACAGCACCAACCTCGCGCATATCACCGCCGTGGAACAGCGCGAGCCGCGCGGCATCGGGCACGCGGTGCTGCAGGCCCGTGCGGCGATTGGCGAGGAGCCCTTCGCGGTCTTGCTGCCCGATGATATCTTCGATGCCGAACGTCCCTGCCTGCGCCAGCTTCTGGACGTCGCCGAAAGGCACGACGCTCCGGTCGTGGCGCTGCTGCGCGTGCCGCGCTCGGAACTGTCGAAATACGGCATCGTCGAGGCCCGGCAAATCGGCCACCGCACCTTCAAGCTGACCGGCATGGTCGAAAAGCCGGCACCGGAGCAAGCGCCCAGCGATTTCGCAATCATGGGCCGATACGTGTTGCCGGCGAAGATCTTCTCTATTCTTGAACATGCCAAGCCCGGCGTCGGCGGGGAGATTCAATTGACTGACGCCCTGATGGAATTGAGCCGGCGGCGCGATCTGCTGGGTTACGAGTTCGAGGGCGTGCGCTACGACCTCGGCGACCGTCTGGGCTTTCTCAAGGCGCAGATTGGCTATGGGTTGCAACACCCCGATCTCGCTGATAAGTTGCGGGCGTACTTGGAATCGCTGGTCGCTCCGCGCTAGTTCATTGGGGCAGTAGCTCAGCTGGGAGAGCACTACGTTCGCAACGTAGGGGTCGAGGGTTCAAATCCCTTCTGCTCCACCACATCCCCGCGAAAAATAAAACGACTTTTTCCCGCGCTGCCCTTCGGCGGGCAACGAGGTATTTGCAACGATTCCAGAAACTTGCCGCCGGCCCTGTCGCGTGAGTAGGGGCGTAGAGTCTGGTGGCACGCGCCGATTGGTGGCCGGGCGCGCTCCAGAGTGCGCCGTCCTCCAGCAAAATGTGATGCCCGTGGGGCGCTTTCATCGCTGAAATGATGGTGGCCAAAGAACCTGCGAGCCAATTACGCGTTTGCGATCGCCATCGCTCCCTCTGCTGTCGGCAATCGCCAGCGCGAGTTGTTCGCGCGTCTTTTCGTCCAGGGCTCGGCGGGCAAGATCCGCACCCAGGTCCGTTTCTCCTTCAAGCGCCGCCGGCGAATTCGCGAGCACCAGCTTTCGTGCCAACCGGCGTCTTGACGAAAAACGCGTCCAGGGATCGGCGACCGCACTTCTTACCCGACAGTTTGTCGCCTGCTGGTCGATGCGATGAAGCCCGAGCTGCGAAGCCGAGAGCCTGGACGCGCTTCGGCGATATCAGATCCTCGACACGCCGCCAGACGGTGCCTTCGACCACATCGCCGCGTTGGCGGCCAATTTCTTCCACATGCCAATCGCGATCGTCAGCCTTGTAGACGAGGACCGCATCTGGTCCAAGTCACACTATGGCATTGATGCAAGTCAGGTCGGGCGCGACCCTGGATTATGTGCCTCCGCCACCCTCTCGCCCGGGAGCCACTACCTGCGCGATGCGCTGCACGATGCGCGCGCGATGGCAAATCCGCTTGTCGCGGGGGCCCTCGTGCTCCGCAAACCACATCGGAAGCGAAGGTCGCGCTCCCGCCACGTGACGAGCTGAAGCGTCAGGAACGCGCGGCCATCGTCAACGGCTTGAAACAGACCAATGGAAAGGTTTTGGGACCCGGCGCTGCCGCAGAATTACTGCGCATGAAGCCGTCGACCTTGGCATCGCGCATCTCCTCCCTTGGCATCAACCGCAGGACGCTTGACTGAGGATCCCGCTTTGACCGATGGCCAGATGCTCCCGCCCGAACGGACAAGAGCTTGCTTTTAGCAACCGCGGGCTCCGCCGTGAAAGCGATCAGCGACTTATTTGATGGATCGGCCGGGGGAACGGAGCACAATGACGGACTGCGGGGGCACTGATTTCCGGTAAGGCAATCAACCGGTAAGGCAATCAGGGCGGGGCAAATGTCAATCGCCCTCGCCTTGCGCCTTCCCATGCTTTTGGTCCCAGCCGGGCGCGTCAACCGTGCTGTGTGGCCGCCATGCGCCGCGCGGTACTTCGCACAATCCCAAAGCATCGCAGGACAGAGTCTGCTTAAAGGCCGCGTTCCTCTGGCACGGAGCCACTGGCGGCGCCGTCGTATCGCTGTCGCATCCTGCGGTTGTGCGAAGCGCCGACCTGCTTGCGCGCGCCACGGACCGGTCGTCTGCGCACCGCCTGCTTCTTACCTGCGTAAACCGTCTCCGTCGTGTTCAGCTTCCAATCGTGGTTTCGGGCACGTCCAGGCACCATGCCGATTGTGGACTCAGCACGGTCTGGCCGTTGAACGTGATGCTTGGCAGCCACGCGACGGCCTGAACCGTGTACTGATTGGTCTGCGAAGTCTGAAGGGTCAGCGAGACGGATGCGGAGCAGGTGCCGGCCGTGCAGGTAAAAGCCGACGGACTCAGCCGCAAGGGCGGATTGCCGTTGCTCACCGCGTTATTGCCCGGATTGAAGTTGAACTCATTGCCCGGACATACCTGTTCCGCAGGCAGGGTTTGCAAGGGGCTCAGTGGCTCGACCACGTAACTGAGCAGAATATTCTCGCGGGCGGACATGAGCGCGGCCAGCACAGCCTGCGGCATGGTAACCGTTCCGGTAATCGGCTGATTAAGCGCAATCTTATCGGGGAATGCCGGAAAACTGAGCGTCCACGGCGCCGGAACCGACTTCTGCAACGCGGTGTTCCAGCCCGGAGGTTGAAGCGCCGGCGTGCTGAAATCGAGATCGAAGGTCTGATTCAGGGGCGTCGTGGCGAAGCCGGTGAAGCCTTGATAGCCCGAGCAACCGGTCGAGCAGAACGTAATCGGCGGGTCGTGCGGCCCGTCTCCGGCCACGGCATCGGTCACTTCTCCGCTGGTGATGGTGGCGGAACTGGCCAGCTTGACGACTTGCGGCGGGAGCAGACCGTCGCTCACCCACACGGTCTCCGACTGCGTGGCCAGGGCATTGGTCTGAAGTCCGTTCAAAGCGGGCGGCTGAACCTGCTGGGTCGGATAGTTCAGATACGGAAGATCGCAAGCTGCATTGCTGAGTTGGGGCCCATTCAAGGGCAGATCCAGCAGATGCGACAACAAAATACCGTGAGTAATTTCGCTGTTGCCGAACGCGTCGTAATCATAGGTGGCCGTGGTGTTATCCCCGCTGATCGATGAGCCGGCTTCCCAGTCCTGGATCGAAATCGTTTGCGCCTGCCCCCAACTCCACGAATCGCTCCATGATGCCGACAGCGTGCCGAGCGGGTTTCCGTTCTGGACCCCCGCCGTGGCCGATACACCCACGGTCTCGGTGTGGTTTTCCGAAGTTGTCAAAGTGGTCGTGTTGTTCGCCTTTTGCGGCAGAAAGGTGTCGATGCCCACTGAATTCCTGGCTACATTCAGTTGCGTAACCAACTGCACGGAGTCATTCCAGCCAAGCGTGGAATACACCGGCCAGGGAAAAGTCCATTGATCGCAGGAGCCGACTATCGGGTATTGCTGAGTGAGGGTCTGGGTCCAGCTCGATGACCAGCTCTGGCTGGGCCGCGCCGGCGGAGGGCTCACGTTGAGGTATTGGCGGACGAGAATTTTGTGGAAATAGCCGCTGGTTGCATTACCCTCCAACAGCGCGTAGCCACGCGTCTCGAAGGTGGCATTGATAGTGATATCGGCGTTCGGCGGTTGTGTGCCGGAAGGGCCCCAGGCCGTGGCGTATGGCGCCGCCTGGCCGTTGAGCTGCGAGGGTACATTGACACTGATGGGAGTTGTGGCATGAAACGATAGCGCAGTCTGATTCGCACACTCCGAACTAGGTTGCGGGTTGCTCGGATTCGCGCCACACGTCGAGGTGCCGATGTCGGAGCCCGCGCTTGCGATCGCCTGGTTCAGCAGGCGGAGCCATTGCTCGCTGTCCTGCTGCAATTGCGCACTCGCGGGCGTCACCAGGGTTGGCCCGCCATTGCGTGGCGCGGCGATCATCCGCACCGGAAAATCAATCTGCGACAGCTCTTTTTGCCCCAGGATCTTTTGATTACGGCCGCTGCGGTTGAACACGTAAATCCACCCGGCCGCCGGGGAAGATCCTTCCTCGTGCATCCACGCCGCTCCTCGAAGGCCAATGCTCCGGTGCGCTTCGGTGTTGTTGAGAATCACCACCGCCTTGCCCGCGGCGAGAAAATTCTTCACCCCCGGATTGCCCTGAAGCTGCGCGGGCGTGATGTCGTTGCCGTCGAAGATGATCATGGCATAGGGCGTGGGGTCTTCCTCCCCGGTGCCCGTAACGGTTTGGTACTCGGACCGGATCGTCTGCAGCACAACCCCACTGGCGCTGCCCACAACCAGCGCCTGCGGCATCGCGGGCGGCGCAGAACTCGCTCCCCCGCCGCAACCTGCACAGCACCACAAAAGACCCATCAGCAGAACCATCCCTGACCAGGGCCTCGCCGATCCGGCGGCCAGCTTCATGCGAAACACTCTCCTCCAGTGAACTCAATCGAACACAAATCAGAGCAATTTTTCTGTATTGCAGCTAAATATTTGTATTTCTTGCTATAACACGGTTTGCATCACTATGTGGTATTTAGCAGAGGCGTCGTTTGCGTCCAAACTCTGCCCAGGGAAAAGCTCGCCATTACCGGGCAGGCCGCGCCCGCCGCACACCAATGCGGTTGATTGCGGAACTTACAGACCCACCCGAGTAAGATTGTGGCAGCGTGCTTGAGAGCGCGATCCAACCATGCGCAGACATGACTCGCAGCAGGCAGGGACGTCTTCTTCGGGTCCACTCAGTCTTGCAATAAGCAACACCGAGCGCCTGGCTAGCTTGATCGAGAAGTTCGGGGGTAAGTTCTCGCGCGAACTGGGGATCAACCTGCCCGGCGGCGAATCGGCCGAGATCTTCAAGTGGTTTCTCGCTTCGATCCTGTTCGGAGCACGGATCTCGGAGGCGATCGCTATCCGCACCTACCGGGAATTCGAAAAGCAAGGATTGCTCAGCGCGGAAAGCATCGCGGCCCGTAGATGGCGGAGCTTGGTCGCAGTGCTCGACCATGGCGGTTACGCCCGTTACGACTACAAGACCGCGACCAAGCTGCTCGAGGTCTGCAAGGCGCTGCAGAAGACCTACGCTGGTGATCTCAACGCGTTACATGCGGCGGCATCCGACGAGGCCGAACTGCAAGCGCTGCTGCGCGCACTGGCCAAGGGCATCGGCGAAGTTACGGTCAATATCTTTTTGCGGGAAATGCGGGGTGTCTGGAGCAAAGCCGAGCCGCTGCCCTCGGAACTGGTGCTGAAGGCGGCAGCGGGTCTTGGTCTGATCGCTGCGGCCGAGCAGGATCCCAGGCAGGCGCTGGCGATCCTCAAACGCAAGTGGACGGACGAGGGCAATCGTCTGCAGGATTTCGCTGATTTCGAAGCCGCGTTGTTAAGGGTCGGGCTCGCGATGCGCCGCCGCCATCGCCCGCACGTGGGCAGTATCGCTGAAATCCCGCCATCCGCCTGACTGGCCACGTCGCCGCACTGCAATCAGTGGCGCGCCCATGATGCCGCAAACACCTCGGACGTTTGTGGTTCCGGCCGAAGCGGGTGAAAGAGTCCTTTCTGACAACCGGCTTCGGGTGTTCCTTGCCGGGGCGCGCGGGGCGGTGAGCCGCAAATTTGCCGCGCCCAACGCGCCGTCGCTCTATCGAAACGGCGCCGCTGCCGCGACGCCGGCCCAGGCGATGCAAGCCTAGCGCCGTGACGCCGGAGCTTGCGCCTTCTGCGCATGCTCCGGCAGCCGTTGTTCCTGGTCAAGCGGAACATCGGATTACAAGATGATCGCAACGCCGAAAACCGGCACCGGCGTGACTGACTCCAATTCGCATAAGAGGCATCCTGATACCTTGACGCCAGAAAGCGATGCAGTCGGCATCTACCCGGGAGCGGATTCGAGCCTGAACGTCGAAAAAATCGGCGGATTGGAGCGCGTTTGTGGCCCTGAAGGTTCTTCTTGTATTGGTGTTCGCCTCAGCGTTGGAGGTCGGCGGAGATGCGCTCGTCAGGATCGGATTGGGAGGCGCCCGCTCCGCGCTCGCCGCGGGAGCGGCAACGCTTTTCTTCTATGGCCTGGTGGTCAACAAAAGCGGCCTTGATTTCAATCGCTTGATGGGGGTCTACATCGCGGTTTTCTTTGTGATTTCGCAATTGATCGCATTTCTGATTTTCAAGCAAATTCCCAACGCCAGAATCATGCTCGGCGGCGCCCTCATAATATCCGGCGGCCTGCTCATCCTGCTGCTGAGCTGAGTAAGGTTCCGGCCACACATCCGCAAAGCGCGCGCGGCATCCCGCCGCGGGGAGCGGGATTAAGCCGCCCTGCTGCTGCGCTGGGCGTTTGATAGGTCGGCGCGATCGGGTATAAGCGCTGTAAGGGCTGCTTTGCACCGGGACTCGGCTGGTGGTCCGCGAACGAATGGCGCGGCGAGCCCGCCAGACGATCCGGGCGACGCGAAGGGCAGCCGCCTGTTTCAGCCGCCGTCCCGATTCCATTTACAGGTAGATTTCGGAACGGGCATTTTATTCAGCAGGAGATGGCCGCTCGATGAAATGGCCCGCGAGCATCGTGCTGATCAGGCACGGAGAGTCGGCATACAACGAACTGAAACTTAAAAAGGACGCCGACCCGGAATACGTAGAGTTCAAGACCGCGCTGAGAAACGAGCCCTATGCCGAGCGCACCCGGGCCATGGCCGAGCGCTTGTTCGCGCGCTACCCCACTCCTTACAGCGACTCTCAGATGCCGCTCACCGAGATGGGCGTGCGCCAGGCCCGTCTCACGGGCGAAGCGCTCAGCACACAAATCGCGGCCCCCGAAGTAATCTTCGTCTCACCTTACCTGCGCACGCAGCAGACATTGACCTGTATGATGCAAGCATTCAGCGCGCTGGGCCGTGCCAAGATCGTGGTCGAAGACCGCATTCGCGAAAAGGAGCACGGACTGGCGACGCTTTATGGTGACTGGCGGTTCTTTTACGCGTTCCATCCCGAGCAGCGCCGGCTCAACCGTCTGATGGGCGAGTATTGGTACCAGTATCCGCAAGGAGAATCCGTATCGCAGGTACGCGATCGCATCCGCTCCGTGACCACGACCATGATCCGTGAGTACGCCGGCGCCAACGTCATGTTCGTCACGCACCACCTGACCATCCTGTCGATTCGCGCGAATTTCGAACGCCTGTCGCCCGAAGAGTTTCAGCGCCTGGACCGCGAAGAGAAGCCGATCAATTGCGGTGTCACCTTGTACCGCTGCGATGAGGCCGCCGGTCCCGCGGGCAGATTAAGGTTGGTTTACTACAACCGCAGATTGTATGAGCCGTAGAGACTCGCCAGGCCAACCAAAGCACCGCGCGTCTTGCACATTTGAGAGATCGATCGCGTTCCACGAGCAAGCTCTGCTTGTGAAAGCAGTGGGTGTGGTCTAAAAACAGCGCCCATAATGGGTGAATATGAGCTTCCTTCCGCCTCGCGCTGCGCCGCGGTTGTACTGACGCTGGTAATGATAAGCCTCGTGACGAGCCTGGCCGCCGCGGCCTCGCCCCGGGTTCTCATCACGCAGCAAGTCGACGAGAACAATCTGGTCGTCCTGCACGGCAACACACGGCCCGAATTGAGCGCGTCAACTGATCGCGGGGCGGTGCCCGACGGTTTTGCGCTCAACCATCTCTGGCTTTTGCTTCGCCCCCCGGCCGATCGCCAGCGGGCTCTGCAAAGCCTGCTTGATCAGCAACAGGATCCGGCCTCGCCCAATTTCCATCATTGGCTGAGTGCACAACAATTTGGCGAGCAATTCGGTCCCGCCCAGCAGGATATCGACACGGTTTCGGCCTGGCTCAAGGCGCACGGGTTCAGCGTCAACCTGGTCTATCCGAGCCGGATGGTGATCGATTTTTCCGGCACCGCCGGGCAGTTGCGCGCGGCGTTCCATACGCAGATTCATTATCTGGTGGCGAATGGACAGCGCCATATCGCCAACAGCAGCGATCCCGCGATTCCGGCCGCGATAGCGCCAGCAGTCGTGGGCCTCGTGTCGCTGAACGATTTCCGGCCGCAACCGATGCTGCAACAGCGCGTCGGCTACACTGCCGGCAATAATTACTATCCGGTTGTGCCCGCGGATCTGGCAACGATCTACAATCTCAATCCGCTGTTCTCGGCAGGGCTCTCGGGGCAGGGACAAACCATCTATCTGCTCGAAGACTCCGATCTCTATACCACCGCCGACTGGACCACGTTTCGCAGCACCTTCGGCCTGGATAGCCAGTTTCCCGCCGGTTCGCTGACGCAGATCCACCCTCAACCCGCCGCGGGCGGTCCCAATTGCACCGATCCCGGCGCCGGCACCGCAGCAGTCGAAGCCACGTTGGACGCGGAGTGGGCGAGCGCAACCGCGCCCAATGCCGCGATCATAGTGGCATCCTGCGCGGACAATTCGCAGGTGACAAATCCGGGCGTCTTCTTCGCCCTGCAAAACCTGCTCAATAACGGCGGTCCGCTCCCGGCGATCATCAGTATCAGCTACGGCGCGTCGGAAACCGTTGCCGGGGCGACCTACAACGCCTATCTCGACAGCCTCTATCAACAGGCCGACGCCGAGGGCGCATCGATCTTCGTCTCCTCCGGCGACGCTGGCGCCGCGGTAACCGATTCCAGCCTGGGCAACAACACGGTCGCCAAAAACGGTATCAGCGTGAGCAGCTTCGCATCCACTCCTTACGACGTCGCGGTCGGAGGCACGGATTTCGAGGATACTTACCTGCGCCAGGCCAGCACCTACTGGAGTTCGACCAACGGCACGACGTTCGGTTCGGCGCTGTCCTACATACCTGAAATCCCATGGAACGATTCGTGCGCGAGCCAGCTAATCGCGCAGTACCTGTCAGGCTCCAGCATCACTTACGGGGCCAGCGGATTTTGCAATAACATTCCGTCCAAATACGCGACTCTGCTGCTCAATATCGTGGCCGGCAGCGGCGGGCCGAGCGAATGCGCGACCGGCACCCCGTCGATTCCTTACCAGATCAGCGGGACTTGCGCGGGCTATCCGAAGCCGCCATGGCAATCGGTACTGGGCAATCCCGCCGACGGAGTGCGCGATGTCCCCGATATCTCGCTGTTCGCCTCCAACGGGATCTGGGCCCATTATTACGTCATCTGCTACTCGAACACGGCCGACCATGGGGCTTCGTGCACCGGGACGCCAAGCACCTGGGCCGGCGCCGGCGGGACCTCCTTCGCGGCGCCCATAATGGCGGCGATTCAGGCACTGATCGACCAGAAGGCCGGCGGTACGCAAGGCAATCCCAACCCGCGCCTGTACGAATTGGCCCGCCAAGAGTATGGCGGTTCGGGAAGTTCGGCCTGCAATGCCTCGCTCGGCAACAAGATCGCAAGCAACTGTATCTTCGATGATCTCACGCAAGGCGACAACGACGTTCCCTGCAGCAGCGGGCCCGATTGCTATCTGCCGTCGGGTACCTACGGTGTGCTGTCGACTTCGACTGCGGCCTATGCGCCCGCATACAATACGACCGTAGGATGGGATTTCGGCAGCGGTATCGGCAGCCCCAACGCCTACAACCTGGTGATGGCATTCGCCGGCGCGCCGACGGCAACCCCCACTCCGGCGCCTTCCGCAACGCCGAGCGGCCCGCCAACCACCACCGCGACGGCCGGGCCGACGTCCGGCGCAACTCCCACCGCGAGCGCCGCCGCGACGCCAACGCCGCAACCTGGATCGCTGCTGGGCACAATCAGCGCGTCTGCGCCGGTATACGTCAGCGGCACGGCGGGGCAGACAATCGGCGCTGGCAGCTTCAGCTACACCAACCGCACGACGGCCGCCCAGCAACTGGGTGCTGTCACCGTCACGGTGAGTGCGCCGGCTGCGCTGGCTTCGGTTGCCTTGAGCGCGGGCGGCCAGAGCGTCACGGTCGTGCCGGTCACAAATAACAACGTTTTCAATTTCAGCCCGCCGCTGACGGTAGCGGCGGGAACGACGCTGTCCTTTGCGCTCACCACCAGGATCGCCGATCAGATCGCGAGCGACTCGCAGCCGATCGATCGCGCCGCGATGTTCCCACCCATGCGCGGCGCGCTGACCCCCGCCGCGGGCATGCTGATACTGGGCTTGATGCTGATACCG
>Ga0070737_10003885_pt1 | contig 15538 bp, 14 predicted proteins | sample Coa_R1_10_FD_66438 | JGI IMG/M metagenome (GOLD analysis project Ga0070737, IMG submission 66438) | Surface soil microbial communities from Centralia Pennsylvania, which are recovering from an underground coalmine fire - Coalmine... | ecosystem: Environmental > Terrestrial > Soil > Unclassified...
GCCCGGGCCATGATCGACGACGGGCTGTTCGACCGGTTCGGCACGCCCGCGGTGGTCCTCGGCCAGCATGTCTCGCCGATGCCCGCGGGGCTGCTGGGCCTTCGGTCCGGGCCCATGTTCGCCGCCTCGGACGCGCTGCGGGTGGTGCTGCACGGCCGGGGAGCCCACGGGTCGCGCCCTGAGACGTCGGTCGACCCGGTGCTCATGGCGGCGGCGACGGTGCTGCGGCTGCAAGGCATCGTGTCCCGGGAACTGGCGGCCACCGACGCAGCCGTCGTCACGGTGGGCGCCCTGCGCGCGGGGACCGTGGAGAACATCATCCCCGAGCAGGCCGAGCTGCTGCTGTCCGTCCGTACCTTCGACGAAGGCGTCCGGAAGCGGACGATCAGCGCGATCGAACGCGTCGTCCGGGCCGAGGCCGCGGCTTCCGGCGCGCCCGCGGAGCCCGAGATCACGACGCTGGCGTCCACTCCCGCCGTCGTCAACGACCCGGCGGCGTGCGACCGCACGCGGGCCGCCTTCGACGCCGGCCTTGGCCCCGGGCTGGTGCTCGACCCGGGGCCGGTGACCGGGAGCGAGGACGTCGGGCTGCTGGGCGGCCCGGGCGTGCCCTGCGTGTACTGGCTGCTCGGCGGCGCCGACCCCGCGCTCTTCGCGGGGGTTCCCGGGCCGGCGCAGGCGGCGGAGATCGTCCGCGGCCTGCCCTCGAACCACTCTCCGCTGTTCGCGCCCGTCATCGAGCCGACCCTGCGCACCGGCGTCACCGCGCTGGCCTGCGCCGCCCGCGCGTGGCTGCCTGCCGAGCGCGGCTGAGCCCGGACGGCGGCCGAGCGCGGACGGCGGCTGAGCCCGGGCGGCGGCCGTAGCCGCCGCCCGGGGCGGGAACAGCGCTGGTCACCGCATGGTGAGCACCAGCTTCCCGGCGACGTGGCCGGCATCGCCGAGTTCGTGCGCCTTGGCCGCGTCGGCCAGCGGGAACGCGGCGGCGACGACGGGGCGGAGCTTGCCTTCGGTCACCAGGCCGGCGATCGCCGTCATGCCGGCGTGGTCGGCTTCTACCAGCATGACCTCTGCCCGGACGCCCAGCCGCGCGGCCTCGGCCGTGACCTCGGGCGCAACCGGCAGCAGGGAGACCAGGATGCCGCCCGGCCTGAGCGTGCGCAGCGACCGGGCCGGGTAGTCACCGCCGACCGTTTCCAGCACGACGTCGACATCCCTGACCGCCGCGGCGAAATCGGCCGAATGGTAGTCGATCAGCTCATCGGCGCCCAGGGAGCGCACGAGATCGTGGTTTCTCGCGCTGGCGGTGCCGATCACGTGCGCGCCCCGCGCCTTGGCGATCTGTACCGCCAGGTGGCCGACCCCGCCGGCCGCGGCATGGATCAGCACCCGCTGGCCGGCCGCCAGGCGCGCGGTGTCGACGAGCGCCTGCCAGGCGGTGAGCGCCGCCAGCGGCAGCGCGCCGGCCTGCACGTGGTCGATCTCGCGCGGCTTGAAGGCGAACGCGCGGGCGGGACCCGCGACGTATTCCGCGTGCGAGCCCGCGCCGTGCGGGTACGGCAGCATCCCGAACACCTCGTCACCCGGCTTGAACAGGGTTACCCCGAAGCCGGTCGCTTCCACCACGCCGGACACGTCCCAGCCGAGCACGAAAGGCGGCGGGCCGAGGAAGATCCGGTGGGCCCGGTGCTTCCAGTCGGTGGGGTTCAGCCCGGCCGCGTGCACTCGGACCAGGATCTGGCTGAGACCTGGCTGCGGCCGTTCCAGCTCGACTTCCTTCAGTACCTCCGGTCCGCCGAGGACCTCCTGGCGGATCGCGCGCATCGTCGTGGTCATGGCTCATAGCCTGCCCGCGATCGCGGCTCGCGGCTACACCGGGGGGCGCACTGCCGTGCGGGCGCCCGGCGCGCCGGGACGGGAGCCTGGCCGGCGCGCCACGGCCGCGGGGATCTCCACCGCCACGTTGGTCGCCTTGACGGCGGCGGTCGCGAGCATCCCCGGCTCCAGGCGGAGTTCGTCGGCCGCCTCGCGGCTGAGCAGCGACACGAACCGGTGCGGGCCGGCCTGGATCTCGACCTGCGCCATCACGGTGTCCCTGACAACCCTGGTGACGAGACCGGTGAACCGGTTGCGTACCGACTGCGCGGCCACTGGCGCGCCGTCGGCCGGCACCGCTGACTCGGCGCGCTCCCTCGCGAACCGCGCGAGCTCCGCCCCGTCCACCGCGAGGCGGCCGGACGAGTCGGTGGTCTTGGCTATCCGGCCGCTGTCGGCCCAGCGCAGCATCGTGTCGTAACTGACCCCGAGCAGGTCCGCGGCCTGTCTGATGCGGAAGACAGGCACGTCAGCCGGCGACGGCCACGATCACATCCGACGCCTTGATCACCGCGGTGACCTCGCTGCCCTCGGCGATCCCGAGGTCGCGGACCGCCTCCACGGTGATCGAGGCCACCAGGCGCACCCCGCCCGCGTCCAACTCGACGTTCGCGATCGCCTCTCCGGCGTTGATGGCGGTGACCCGGGCCGGCACCTGGTTACGCGCGCTCAGCTTCATGACTCGCACCTCCACGGGCGATCGGCGGCTCTCACGTCATGTGCGGCAGTTCATCCTCATTTACGCCGCACATGATGCTGCTTGCTCAATTATCTCCGGTATCTGCATGATGATGGCATGGACGTCAACGCGAGTCGCCGACGGTGGGATGAAATGCTGCGCAGCCTCGCGGGCCTGCTCCCGCCCGGCCCCGCGTCCGTTCTCGTCGGCGGCCGTGGTGAGCAGGCGGCGGTCCTCGCCGCCCGGCTCGCCGCCGCGCTGGAAGGGCGCGTCCGGGTGTGCAGCGACGGGGGCGACGGGGGCGCGCCCTGGGACGTGGTGATCTGGGCGCGCACCGCCACCGCCGCCACCGCCGCCACCGCCGGCCACGGCGGCGAGGACCAGGCCGACATCGTCATCGACATGCACGACCCGGACTGGCCGGTGATCCGCCGCGTCGCCGCCCCGCTCGCGGCCCGCGGCCCGTGGTACCTCACGGAGACCCGGGCGTTCTTCGGCTGCCGGGCCGCCACGTGGGACGCCAAGTTCGGCGATGACCTGCCCGCCTACGCCGCCGCCATCGCCCAGGCCGGGATCGCCGCGGGCGGTGTCGTCATCGACCTCGGCTGCGGCACCGGGCGGGCGCTGCCGTCCCTTCGCCAGGCGGTCGGCCCGGACGGCTCCGTCATCGCGGTCGACGTGACACCCGAGATGCTCAGCCAGGCACGTCCGGCGAGCCGGAGGGCGCGCGCCGCGCTGGTCCTCGCCGATGCCCGGCGCCTGCCCTTCGCCACCGCGTCAGCCGACGCTATTTTCGCGGCGGGCCTGATCAACCACCTGCCCGACGCCGAAGCCGGGTTCCGCGAGCTCGCCCGCGTCACCCGGCCCGGCGGGCTGCTCGTCCTGTTCCACCCGGCCGGGCGCGCGGCGCTCGCCGCCCGGCACGGCCGCGCTCTGTCCGCGGACGAACCGCTCGCCGCCGGACCGCTGCGACGGTCAACCCAGGCCACGGGATGGCGGCTGACGGCCTACGACGACGCGGCGAGCCGCTTCTTCGCCGTCGCGGTACGGCAACAGTCCGGCCTGGGCGGGTTATCGCCCCGAGGGGGCGGCCAGGCCGCGGCCTCGGCTACGCGGGGACCACCGTCCTGGCGTTCGAACCGCTGGGAGAGTCGATCCCGGACGAGATGATGCGCGTGGGCTTGATCCGGACGATGGTGTCGTCGGAGTTGTCCCCGAAGGCCTTGCCGCCCGAGGGGATCACCTCGGCGGTCCCGCGCACTTCGAGCATGCGCGGTTGCCACGGCGGGAGCACGTCGTCGATGACGATGCTGGCCCGGCCGGTGCGCCGCACGCCGCGGGTCTTCTTGGTCTGGCTGATCCGCGGCTCCGGGCGGCGCCCGGCACACGTCATCCAGCCTCGCGGGCCCCCTAACTCATCGCCGCCCGGCCCGGGGCACGATCGGGACAGTCAACGCGGTGCGCACGATCCGGCCCCGCAGCCCCGGGTATCACCAGTTCGAACGTCGAGCCGCGGCCAACGGCGCTGCGCACCCGGACCGATCCGTGGTGGGCTTCCGCGATCGCCGCCACGATCGGCAGCCCGAGCCCGAACCCGCCGGTCTCCCGGCTCCGGTAGGGAGTCGCGCGGGAGAACCGGCCGAAGATCCGCTCCAGGTCGTCCTCCGCGATGCCGCAGCCCGAGTCCGTCACCGTGAACACGGCGCTCCCGTCTTCGATCCGGGTGCTGAGCTCTATGAGGTCGTCTGCCTCGGTGTGGGCGACGGCGTTCTCCAGCAGCGCGTCCAGCGCCGCCGCCAGCCGGTCGCGGTCACCCTGGACGGTGGCCTCGGCCACCTCCCCCAGGCGCCAGCGGCGCGGCGTATAGCCCCAGCGATCCAGCGCCTCCATGACCACCGAGTCGACCGCCACCGGTGCCATGTCCAGGAAGCCGGGGCTGCCCGCCGAGGCGAGCAGCAGCAGGCGGCCCGCCAGCTTGCGCAGCCTGACCAGCTCGCCGACCACCACGCGGGCGTCGTCGGCGATCTCCTGGCCGGCCTCCTGGCCGGCTGCCGCCTGCTCGATGAGCTCTGCGTGACCGAGCGCCACCGTAATCGGCGTGCCCAGCTCGTGCGAGGCATCCAGCAGGAACGTCCGCTGCTGTTCGAGCAGCCGCAGGTTCTCGCGGGAGACCCGCTCCACCTGTTCCAGCGCGGCCAGCCGCTCCTCGAGCGCCGCCGCCCGCCGCCGCCCGTGCCAGACCATCGCCAGGAACATGAGCGCGACCAGCGGAACTTCGATCAGGTAATCAGCCTGCTGCTGACCGTCCGCGACCTGCGCCCCGATGATCCCCCCGGTCGCCAGCGTCACCGCCGCCACCGTCAGGATGGCGGGCTGGAGCCGCCACATCCGGAACCCGTAGACGATCGTCAGGCTCACCCAGATGACGAGGAAGGGGATCGTCGACCAGCTTCCCATCGCGCGCATGCCGAGCAGGTTCACCCCGACGAACACGGCCCAGCCGACGTCCACCCATGACGACCGCGCCCGCCGCAGCGCACGTCTCATCGGTGGCCCCAGGACACGCATCATCCCGCCTTCCGCTTCCTCCGCTCCCTCGCTGTAGACGCCGATCTTAGGGGGGCCATGTCACGCCGGCCAGCTACCGATAGTCTCGGCACAGGAACAGTTCGGATCACGCCACGCCAACGGACACGGAGGACATCATGCCGGCAAAGGGAAGCGCCGAATGGAAGGGTGACCTGCGGTCGGGCAGCGGTACCTTCACCGCTGGGGACTCGATCAGCGGCGGGTACACCTTCACATCCCGGTTCGAGGACGGTCCCGGTTCCAATCCCGAGCAACTGATAGCCGCCGCCCACGCGGCCTGCTTCTCGATGGCGCTGTCGAACATCCTCGCGGAGGCGGGGACCACCCCGGAGTCGGTCCGCACCGACGCCACGGTGACGCTGCGGCTCGTCGACGGCGCGCCCACGATCACGAAGATCGCCCTGGTCACGGTCGGCCGGGTGCCGGGCATCGACAAGGCCGCCTTCGCCAAGCACGCCGAGACGGCGAAGGCGACGTGCCCGGTGAGCAGGGCGCTCGCCGGCGTGCCCGAGGTCACCTTGGAAGCGTCGCTGCTTTGACAGGCGGGTCGCTGCCTTGACAGGCGGAGCGGTGACCGCGGACGGGCGCGCTGCTCGATTCCTGCCTGCGCATGGGCATCGCGCTTGAGGCGTACAGTCCCCTCGGCACCGGGCGCCACCTGTCCAACAGGGTCGTGACCGAGATCGCCGCGGCCGTGGAGCGCACCCCCGCCCAGGTGCTGCTGCGCTGGTGCGTCCAGCACGGCATCCCGGTCATCCCCAAGTCGGCCCATCGCGAGCGGATCGGGGAGAACGCGCAGATCTTCGACTTCACCCTGGCGGACGCCGACATGGCCGCGCTCGACGCGCTCGACCAGACCGGCGGCACCGCCCGGGCGCTTGAGCGGCCCTGGTGGTGAGGGCGCTGGCCGGTCCCCCGAACGGAAGGCGGCGGCTGTTCAGCCGGTGATCGACACGCTCGCCTCGGCGGTGTAGACGCAGAAGGTGAACGACTCGGTGAAGTAGAGCCGGACCCGGTCCGCGTCGTGGGACAGGTAGCCGATCGACAGGTCCTGGCCCAGGTGGAGTTCGTGGTCGCCGCCGCGGACGGACAGCAGGAGCGCGCCGTCGATCGCGGGCGCCCAGACGATGTCGCCGTCGATCACGCGCGCCAGGTGCTCGCGGATCGGGTAGCCGTGCTCGGTGGTCTCGCTGACCGCCGTGTAGGCGTCCGCGGACAGCAGCAGCGAGTACGGGCCGGCCACGCCCGCCAGCCGCAGCCGGCTCACCGCCTTGCTGACCGCGTCCGGGTAGTCCCTGGCCTCCGACGGCAGTGACAGCCTCTCGTTGGACGAGGCCTGCCGGATGCCGGCGATCTGGGCCGCCTGGTACCCGTCGAAGACCGCGCGGTCCTCGGCGAAGGCGATCTTCTTCGCCGCGTCCTTCACCGGCTGCCAGTCCGGGTCGAGCGCGCCCCGCTCCACCGCGTCGATCTGCGCCCGGTCCAGGGTGAACGGCACGGTGAGCTCCACGACCGGCCGCCAGGCACGCAGGCCCGCGAGGATCCCGTCAGCCGGCGGGTCGATCGGCGTCAGGTGGCCGGTGCCGACGCCCGCCAGCGTCACCCCGTCCGGGCCGGTCACGTCCACTACCCGCCGCCCGGCGACGTGCAGCTCGAACGTGCGCTTGGCCTCCTCTTCGAGGCTGGCCCACGCGGCGGCCGAGATCGGGGCGAGTTCGCGGTGCAGGTTGTTCATCGCTGTCCCTTCAAGGAGCCGATACCGAGAGAGCCGTCCCCGCCGGCCCGGGCCATGGCGTCCCGGGCCCGCGGCTGGGCCGCGCCCGGCGCGTCGGGCAGGTCATCGAGGAAATCCGCGGACGGGGCGAAGAACAAGGTGCCGGTCAGCGCGGTGGAGAAATCGAGGATCCGGTCGGTGTTGCCGGGAGGCCGGCCGAGGAACATGTTCTCCAGCATCTCCTCGGTGACCGAAGGCGAGGCGGCGTAGGCGATGTAATAGGTGCCGAACTCCCCCGTCCCGGCGCGCCCAAACGGCATGTTCGCCCGGACGATCTGCCGTTCCTCCCCGTCCGGGCCGGTGATCGTGTTCAGCGCCACGTGCGAGTCGGCCGGCTTGACGTCGTCGGGGAGCTCGATGTCGTCCAGCTTGGTGCGGCCGATCACGCGCTCTTGTTCCTCGACGCTCAGCGCGTTCCATGCCGCCATGTCGTGCACGTACTTCTGCACGGTCACGTAGCTGCCGCCGGCGAAGTCCGGGTCCTGGTCGCCGCTGACCAGCGCGGCCTTGTCGCCGGCCCGCCCGGACGGCGACTCGGTGCCGTCCACGAACCCGATCAGGTCGCGCTCGTCGAAGTACCGGAAGCCGTGCACCTCGTCGGCCACCGTGACCACGTCTTTCAGCCGGTCCATCACCTTGGCGGCAAACTCGAAACACAGGTCCATCCGGTTGGCCCTGATGTGGAACAGCAGGTCGCCGGGGGTGGCGGGCGCGACGTGCCGGGGGCCGGCCAGCTCGCGGAACGGGTGCAGCTCCGCCGGGCGGGGCCCGGCGAACAGCCGGTCCCACAGGTCTGAGCCGACCGCCGCGACGGCCGCCAGCTCGCCGCCCGGGGTCCGGAAGCCGACCGACCGCTGCAACCCCGGCACGTCGGCCAGCAGGTCCCGCACGGGGCCCTCCCCGCCCGGGTCCACGATCAGGACGAGGAAGATCGCCGCGGCGGTGAGCGGGACCACTATCGGCTGCGGCTCTGGCGGCATTGGCACAAGCACACGTCCCTTCGGCCTCGACGGACACTAGCTTCCCACACGCTGGCCGCTTGCGGCGGAGGGGGCGGCCGTAGCGGGCCGGCGCCGCCGGACTACCTGATCTTCCAGGTGAACGACGCCGACCCGGTCGCCTGGAGCGCGTCGGACGCGGTGACCTCGACGTCGAAGGTTCCCCGCTTAGCCGGCCGGCCGGTGATCAGCCCGGACGAGCTCATCGACAGCCCGGGCGGCAGCCCGGACGCGGCGAACGACACCGGGACCCCGCTGTCCTGGTCGGAGGCGGCGATCCGCAGCGCGACGGCTGATCTGGCGGCCGTCGTGCGGTTCCCGGGGGAGCGCACCGCAAGCGTCCCGTGCACGTCCCAGATGAACGTCACCGCGCCCGGGACGGCGCCGGCCGGCGGGATGACCGTCACCGTGTACCGGCCGATTGCGCGCGGTTTGCCGGTGATCTGCCCGAACGAGTTAACAGACACTCCCGGCGGCAGGCCGCTTCCCGTGTAGCCGGCCGGCGCGGTCCCCGAGGCCAGCGAGGTCAGCGTCCGGATCTGCTCCGTGCGGACAGCCGTGTTCACCTGGCTGGCCTGCACGGGGCCGAGGTAGTCGAGGTCCGCCTTGCCGCCGATCCCGCTTACGGTGCCATCCTGCGAGTACTGCCAGAACGTCAGGTTGCTCCATGCCGGGGGTATCGACGGGACGGGCACGCCGTAGGACGCGATCCACAGCGGGTCCGCGCTGAACAGCTTGCTGTCCCCCGTGCAGGCATCCCACCACGCGGTCGTGGTGTAGATGACCGGCGCCTCACCGGTCTTCGCCCTTGCCTCGCCGACGAACCCCTGGATCCACGCCACCATGGCCGGCGTGCTGAGCCCGTAGCACTGGTTGGCGTGCTTTTCCGAGTTGACGTACGGGTCGGGCTCCAGGTCCACCGCGATCGGCAGCATAAAAGGATAAGCCGAGGCGGGCACCTTGCTGATCTCGGTCCACGCGTAGTCGGCCTGAGCCTTTCCCGAGCCATTCCCGGGGTACGGGTTGGCGAACGCATAAGGCATCACATAAAGGCCCGCGGCCGCCGCCTGCTCGGCGTCGGGCAGGTAATCCGGGTCCGTGTAGTAGTCGCCCTCGGTCGCCTTGACCGCGACGAAGCTGTCCGCCCCGGCCACTTGCGCCCAGTTGACCGACGAGCCGTTTACCGAGGACACGTCCGTGCCCTGCTGGGCCGTGGCGACCGCGGCCGCGACAGGCGCCGGCGCGGTGGCCGCAATCGCCAGCCCCGCGATGATAATCAGCGCGCCGACAGCGGTGCCGGCGCGCCCCCGTATCCCAGGCACGCGCCGGAGCCTATCAACGCCTTTGCCGCGAACGCTGGCAAAACCGATGATTTAACGCCGATCTCTCGTGCCCGGCCCCGGGATCTTGATTTCAGGGAAGAACTGGGCATAAAGCGGACATCGGAATGCCGGCCCGGGATTCTAAGCTGGAGCCTTCTCAGCAGGTGATGCCGGCGCGCCGACAGTCCGATTTCATGGCCCGTTCACGGCCCGCGGGTACGATGGCGTGGAACCTGGGGGGCCTGAGCGTGCGCTTGTTCCGTGGCGAGGGGGCGCGATGTATCCGCACATCACCTATCCTGAGGCGCTGGTCGTCGGGCTGATTCAGGGCGTCACCGAGCTCTTCCCCGTATCCAGCCTCGGGCACAACGTGCTCATCCCCGCGCTGGTGGGCGGCCGGTGGGCGCGGGACCTCAGCGTCTCCGCGCCCGAGTCCCCGTACCTGGCGTTCATCGTCGGGATGCACGTCGCCACGGCGCTGGCGATGATCGTCTACTACTGGCGGGACTGGCTGCGGATCATCACGGGCTTCCTCACCTCGCTCGCGCATGTGATCAGCCCCGCGCCCGGCACCAGGCGCTGGGAGCCGCAGACCGCCGACCAGAAGCTCGCCTGGATGATCATCCTGGCGACCATCCCGGTCGGCATCGCGGGCATCGCGCTGGAGCACGCGTTCCGGGTCTACTTCAGCAAGCCGGTGCCGACCGCGCTGTTCCTCGCGCTCAACGGCGTCGTCCTGCTCGCCGGGGAGCGGGTGCGCAGGCGGCGGGCCGGCCTGGATGAGCAGCAGGCCCTCGAAGAGCGCCAGCTCGGGGAACGCCAGGCCGAGGAGCGCCAGCTGGCCGCCGTCGGCGCCCCCGCGGGAACGCCCGGGCGTTCGGCCGCGCAGCGGGCGCTCAGGCAGCGCGACGCCAGCCTGGCCGCGCGGTCCGATCAGCGGCTAACCCGGCTGGGCTGGGCGAGCGCGTTCGGCCTCGGCGTCATGCAGATCTTCGCCCTGCTGCCGGGGATCAGCCGGGACGGCATCGTGATGGTGTCCGGGATGTTCCGCGGGCTGTCCATGCGGGACGCCGCCCGCTTCTCGTTCCTGCTCTCCGCGCCGGTGATCCTGGCCGCGGGCGTGCTGAAGATACCGGACCTTACCGGCCCGCTCGGCAACGGGGTCCGCGGCCAGGTGCTGGCCGGCTCGATCCTGTCCGGCGTGGGCGCCTACCTCGCGCTGCGGTTCTTCGTCAGGTATATCTCCGACCCCAGGCGCACGCTGACGCCGTTCGCCCTGTATTGCCTGGCCGTAGGCTTGGGAAGCGCCATTTACCTAGGCATCGGATAGATGCCATCTACCTGGGCATCGGATAGATAAGGCGGAACGGGCCGTGCGTGCTCACCGGAGTCAGCCCGGTCCGTTCGGGATGAATTACCCGGGCTGCTCGCCGCGGGAGACGCGGCCGCGGATACGGGCGCGCTCCCTGGCGTCGAGGACGGCCTTGCGCAGGCGGACCGCCGTCGGAGTCACCTCGACGCACTCGTCGTCGGCGCAGAACTCCAGGGCCTGCTCCAGGCTGAGCAGCCGGGGCGGGACCAGCCGCTCGAGTTCCTCCCCGGTGGACTGGCGCATGTTGGTGACCTTGCGCTCCTTGGTGATGTTCACGTCCATGTCATCGGCCCGCGAGTTCTCGCCCACGATCATGCCCTCGTAGACCTCGGTGCCCGGCGAGACGAACAGCGACCCGCGCTCCTGGAGGTTGAACATCGCGTACGCGGAGGCGGTGCCGGCCCGGTCGGCCACCAGGGAGCCCGTCGCCCGGCCCCGGATCGGGCCGGCCCACGGCTCGTACCCCTCGAAGACGTGGTGCGCGATGCCGGTGCCGCGCGTCTCGGTGAGGAACTGGGTGCGGAACCCGATCAGCCCCCGGGACGGGATGAGGAAGGTCAGCCGCACCCAGCCGGTGCCGTGGTTGGTCATGGCCTCCATCCGGCCGCGGCGCACCGATACCAGCGAGGTGACGGTGCCGAGGAACTCCTCGGGGACGTCGACCGAGAGCCGCTCGACCGGCTCGTGGAGCTTGCCGTCGATCTCCCGCGTCACGGCCGCCGGGCGGCCGACGGTCAGCTCGTAGCCCTCCCTCCGCATGGTTTCCACGAGGACCGCGAGCGCGAGTTCGCCGCGGCCGCGCACCTCCCAGGCGTCCGGGCGCCCGGTGGGCAGCACCTGGAGCGACACGTTCCCGACGAGTTCGCGGTCGAGCCGGTCCCTGACCAGCCGCGCGGTCACCTTGGTGCCCTGCTGCCGGCCGGCCAGCGGGGAGGTGTTGGTGCCGATGGTCATCGAGATCGCGGGCTCGTCGACGGTGATCAGCGGAAGCGGCCGCGGGTCGTCCGGATCGGCGAGGGTCTCGCCGATCATGATGTCCGGGATCCCGGCGATCGCGACGATGTCGCCGGGGCCCGCCGTGTCGGTCGGCACCCGGTCCAGCACCTCGGTGCGGAACAGCTCGGAGACCTTCACCTTCTCGACCGAGCCGTCGCGGCGGCACCAGGCGACCTGCTGGCCGCGGCTGATCGTCCCGTTGTAGACCCGGCAGAGCGCGATCCGGCCCAGGTAAGAGGAGGCGTCCAGGTTGGTGACGTGTGCCTGGAGCGGCGCGGCGGGATCGTAGGCCGGCGGGGGGACCGTCTCGCGGATCACGTCGAACAGCGGCTCAAGGTTGCCGTTGTCGGGCATCTCGCCGTCGGCCGGCCGGCTGCGGCTCGCCCGCCCGGCGCGCGCGCAGGCGTACACGATGGGGAACTCGATCTGCTGCTCGTTCGCGTCCAGGTCGATGAACAGCTCGTAGCAGGCGTCGACGACCTCGGCGATCCGCGCGTCGGAGCGGTCCACCTTGTTGATCACGCAGATGACCGGCAGGCCCGCCTCGAGGGTCTTGCGCAGCACGAACCTGGTCTGCGGCAGCGGCCCCTCGCTGGCGTCGACGAGCAGCACCACGCCGTCCACCATGGAAAGGCCGCGCTCCACCTCGCCGCCGAAGTCCGCGTGCCCCGGCGTGTCGACGATGTTGATCGTGAGGCCGCCGTGCCGCACGGCCGTGTTCTTGGCCAGGATCGTGATGCCCTTCTCCCGCTCCAGGTCGTTGGAGTCCATCACGCGCTCGTTGACCTGCGCGTTCGCGCGGAAGGCGCCGGACTGCCACAGCATCGCGTCCACCAGCGTGGTCTTGCCGTGGTCGACGTGCGCGACGATCGCGATGTTCCGCAGGTCGTCGCGGGTGGCGAGCGCCGGGCCGGCCGGGCTCGCCATCGTGGTCTGCTGCTGTGCGGGCATGCGTGAGTCTCACTTGCTTCGGCGTCGGGACTGTGCCGCGCGAGTTCGCGGCCTCTGCCAGTCTAGTGCCGGGACCGGAGATCGCAGCCGCGTGGCCGCCGCAGGCGCGAGGTGCGGGGGGTTATCCCGCCCGGAGTGCGGGCGGTGAGTGGCTGTGCAGGATCTGTCCGTCCGGGCCGTATGCCGTGGTCGTGCCATCCGGGTGGAGGACTATCTGCCAGCCCCAGCGGTGGATGCATACGTCGTGGTGAAATTGACAAAGCAGGACGCAGCCGCTCACCGAGGTCTCGCCGCCGTCCTCTTTGTGCCGGATGTGGTGCACATCGCAGTACGCGGCGGCCCTGCCGCAGCGGGGCCAGGCGCACCTTTGGTCCCGGAGCATTACCGCCCGGCGGATGTGCGCCGGAATGTTCCCCGCGTAGCCGATATCCAGCGGCAAACTCGGCGTGTTGTACGGGGCTTTTAGGAGGTTAGCGCGGAGGACGGCGCCCAGGCCGTTGGGACCGGAAATGAAGTCGATGGCAAGGCGGGCGATGGCGTAGCGCAGGGCGGCCCACGCGTCCGGGGACAGGGCCTTGGGCTTCACGCCGCCCGCGGTATCGGCAGCGGCCAGGGCAAGCTCGATGATCTGGTCAATGACCGACATGTCGGCGTGGCCGGTGACGACGGGAACGGTGAGCGCATCGCAGGCGGCGGCTTCGGCGTCCTTGCCGGTGAGGTAGCCGTCCTCGCCGATCCGGGCCTTGATCCAGGCGGCTTCGAGCTCGGACGCGCCCGGCATCTGGCGGAGCTGTGACAGCGGGATGTGCGCTATCACCTGCGTGTCGGCCCCGGCCCGGCCGGGAACCATCTTCGCGCGGAGCAGGAGCTCACATCCGAGTTGCAGCGCATCATGGAACCGCTGGCCCTCGGTCCGGGTGTCCTCGGGGCCCTGCTTCTTGCCCAGGGACTCCAGGACCGCCCGGACGGCCGCGGCGCATTCAGGGGTCAGGTCTCCTCGGACACAGGACGCGCCGCCGAAGGTCGTAGCGATCTGGACGTACCGGTCGTCGAATCCGTCGTCGTCGGGGTCGGGGCGCTGGGAGAGCCACTTCTCCAGGGCGCAGGCAGCGATCGCGGCCAGGTCGTCCAGGGACGCGCCGCCCGCGGCGGCGTCCAGCAGGATACGGTCCGTCTCGCCGCGCATCTGTTCCGGCAGCTTCTTCGTCCATTCGGCGATCTCGGACGCCCACGACTGCGAGATCTCGCCCGCGGCGAGAGCGTCCGCCAGGTCGCGGTGGCTGCCGAGCTGGCGCATCTGCCGCACCGCGGCCCTGGCGTCCTTCTTGCTCATCTTGCTCATCGCGGCCAGCCAGGCGGAGGAGGTGGCGTACCCGTCGGCGTCGTGGGCGTCCAGCGCGTCGAACCGGCGCAGGAACGCCATGTGCGCGGCGGTGAACTTCGCCTGGATCTCGCCGAGGGCGGTCAGCACCTCCCCGCAGGCCGCCCCGTCGAGATCCCTCGCCGCCGGGGAATTGAGGTAGTCCAGGGACGCGCCGGCCATTCGCAGCGCCTCCGTGACGCTGCCCGGAGCCTGGCCACCCGCCATGCACATCCTGGACCACCCCCTTCCGGGTGAGCCGCGTCCGTAGCGCCAGTCAAATTGTAGCACCTACATTTTACGTACATCAATAAATGACACCGAGATCTTCTTTCGATTTTTTTCTTGCACTACTAGGGATGCGTCTATCGTGACGGGGGTGAAACACGCGTACGTTCGGTATATCCACGCGTTGGCGATGCGGAACGGCCACGGCGGCGGCGCGTGCCCGCGGACCGGAAAATGACTTTGGATCTCAGCCGTTGACGGACTGGATCTCGCGGACGCCGACCGTGACCGGCTGGCTGGTGCTGTCCTGCAGGCCCGCCGCGCCGGGGACGGGGTTGCACCTGGCCGGCGGCCCGTCGCCCGTGGCGTAGCCCGGTGCCCAGCACGCGTCCCAGCCGACGCTCACCGTGAGGTCGTACGTCCCCGGCGCGGTGTAGGTCACGCCGCAGTCGATCGCCTGGCCGGCGCCGTAACTCCCCGCGCTCGCGGTCAGCCGCGACCCGAGCGCGAGCCCATGGCCGTCCGGGCCGGCCGGGTGCGCCATGCTGCACGACGGCTGGTCCCACGTCTCCGCGTTCGAGGTGCCCGGATCGATGGTGAACCCGGTCGCCCACGCCCAGACCGTCGCGCTCTTGCCGTCCGGGGTCGCCGCGGTGGCCCACACGTACGGCCGCCCGGCCGGCACGTTCGGGTTCCCACCGCCGGTCACGGCGAGCACGCCCCCGGCCGGCTCCTTGAGCACGGCATCGACGAACGTCGGGAGGTTGGTGTCGCTCATCCCTTTGGGGTTGAGCGTGACCGTGCCGACCTGCGCGGTCGTGAGCTGGCTGTAGGCGAGCTCCGCGAGCGTCCTCGCCGGGATGTTCAAGCCTTTCACCACCAGCCTGTGGCCCCCCGGCACCCAGATGTAAGGCGGCAGGTTGTTGCACCTTTGCTGGGCGGCCGAACTGGCGTAGGGATTGCCGGTGATCTGGTACCACTCGCCGGGCGTCATCGGGTTGCTGTTGACCAGCTGTTCCGCCTGGTTGAGGATCGCCTGCTCCTGCCCGGACAGGGCCGGGGCAGGCGGGGGCGCCGTGCTGGCCGGCGGAGAAGGCGACGCGCTGCTCACCGGGGCGCCGCTGTCCCCGGCAGCGGGAGAGGAACTGCCAGGCGAGGGAAGCGGGGCCGTGTTGCCGAGGAAGCTGATGATGGCCTGGCTCCCCGAGTGCGCGTCGCCCGCCGGGAGCCCGATGCACGGCGGCGGGGTGATGACTACCCCGTTGCTTCCGCCCGTGCTGCCGCTGTAGGTGACGTCGTAGTTCAGCTCGATCATGCAGCTGGAGCCGGTGGTGCAGCCGACGACCGGCGGGCCGTTGCTCGCGCTCGCCGGCGCCGCGGCCAGCAGCGGCGCG
>Ga0070737_10003889_pt1 | contig 15517 bp, 12 predicted proteins | sample Coa_R1_10_FD_66438 | JGI IMG/M metagenome (GOLD analysis project Ga0070737, IMG submission 66438) | Surface soil microbial communities from Centralia Pennsylvania, which are recovering from an underground coalmine fire - Coalmine... | ecosystem: Environmental > Terrestrial > Soil > Unclassified...
CGTGCTCACCTGCATCCGCGAGGGCTGCAGCATCGCCGAAGCCGGCTTCCGCCTCGAAGCCAATGCCGAGCGCCATCTCAAGAGCGCCGCGGAGATGGCGCGGCTGTTCCGCGAGCGGCCCGATGCGGTGGCACGCACGCGCGAGATCGTCCAAGCCTGCCGCTTCTCGCTCGACGAGCTCAAATACGAATATCCCGCCGAGCCGGTGCCCGAGAACCGCACGCCGCAGGAAGAGCTGGCGCGGCTGGTCGCGCTGCATCTGCCGGATCGTTACCCAAACGGCGTAACGCCGAAGGTGCAGGCGCAGATCGCCAAGGAAATGGCGCTGATCGAGTACCGCGATTATGCGCGCTATTTCCTCACCGTTTACGACATCGTCAAATTCGCCAAGGAGCGGAAAATCCTTTGCCAGGGCCGCGGCTCGGCGGCGAATTCCGTCGTCTGCTACATCCTCGGCATCACCGCGGTCAGCCCGGAACAGGCCAATCTGCTGTTCGAGCGCTTCGTTTCGGCCGAGCGCAACGAGCCGCCCGATATCGACGTCGATTTCGAGCATGAGCGGCGCGAAGAGGTGATGCAGTACATCTTCGACAAATACGGCCGCGATCGCGCCGGCATCGTCGCCACCGTCATCACCTATCGGCCGAAGAGCGCCATTCGCGATGTCGGCAAGGCGATGGGGCTTTCGGCCGACATGATCGCGAAGCTGTCGACGACGCTCTGGGGCTGGGGCCGCGAAGGCATCGACGACGATTGCATCCGCCAGGCCGGCATCGATCCCGATGATCCGCATCTCAGGCGCACCCTCATGCTCGCCGGCGACCTGATCGGCTTTCCCCGCCATCTCTCGCAGCATACCGGCGGCTTCGTCATCACCCGCGGCAAGCTTTCCGAGGTGGTGCCGATCGAGAACGCGGCGATGGAAGACCGCACCGTCATCGAATGGGACAAGGACGATCTCGACATGCTCGGCATGCTGAAGATCGACGTGCTGGCGCTCGGCATGCTGACTTGCATCAAGAAGGCGCTCGATCTTTTGCAGGCGCATTACGGGATCGAGCGCGAGCTTTACGAGATCACCAAGGACGAGGATGCGCGCGTCTACGACATGCTGTGCAAGGCCGATTCCGTCGGCGTGTTCCAGGTCGAGAGCCGGGCGCAAATGACGATGCTGCCGCGCTTGAAGCCGCGCCGCTATTACGATCTCGTCATCGAGGTCGCGATCGTCCGCCCCGGCCCGATCCAGGGCGACATGGTGCATCCCTATCTCAGGCGGCGCGACGGCCTCGAAAAGCCGGATTTCCCCAAGCCCGAGCTCGAGGAGATTCTGAGCCGCACCCTCGGCGTGCCGCTCTTCCAAGAGCAGGCGATGAGCATCGCCATGGTCGCGGCGAAATTCACCCCCGACGAGGCCAATCAATTGCGTCGCGCGATGGCGACCTTCCGCCATGTCGGCAGCATCGGCAGCTTGGAAAAGCGCTTCATCGACGGCATGATCCGAAACGGCTACAGCCGCGAATTCGCCGAGCGCTGCTTTCATCAGATCGAGGGCTTCGGCGATTACGGCTTTCCCGAAAGCCATGCCGCGAGCTTCGCGCTCCTCGTCTACGCCTCGGCCTGGCTCAAATGCCATTACCCGGCGGTCTTCGCCTGCGCGATCCTCAACAGCCAGCCGATGGGCTTCTACGCGCCGGCGCAGCTCGTGCGCGACGCCAGGGAGCACGGCGTCGAGGTGCGGCCGGTCGATATCGCCGCGAGCTGCTGGGACCATACGCTCGAGCCCGACGGCAAGGGTGGTTTCGCGTTGCGCCTCGGCTTCCGCCAGGTCCAAGGCTTCCGCGAGGAGGATGCAAAGACGCTCGTCGCAGCGCGCGCCAAAGGCGATGCCGCGACCATGCGGCGGCTCTGGCAACGCGCCGGCAAGTTGAACCGCGGCGCCTTCGAGAAGCTCGCCGATGGCGACGGCTGGAACGGTATCGGTTTGAAACGCCGCGACGCGCTCTGGGCGGCAAGCGGCCTCGGCGCGCCCCCTTTGCCGCTCTTTGCCGCGGCGGAGAAGCCCGACGATGCGCCCGAACCGGCGGTCCCCTTACCCGCGATGAGCCTCGGCGAAGAGGTGACGGCGGATTACAACCACCTCCGCCTCTCGCTCAAAGCCCATCCGCTGTCGCTGCTGCGCACGCGCCTCCAAGGCGAAGGCGCGATCACCGCGCGCGATCTTCGCGACATCGAAGACGGGCGGTGCGTGAAGCTCGCCGGCATCGTGCTCATCCGCCAGCAGCCCGGCACCGCCAAAGGCGTGATCTTCATGACGATCGAGGACGAGACCGGCGCCGCCAATATCGTGCTCTGGCCCGATGTCTTCGCGCAGTTTCGCCGCGTCGCGGTCTCGAGCCGCGTCCTCGGCGTTACCGGCAAGGTGCAGCGCGACCAAAGCGGCTATGTCATCCATGTCATTGCCGAGAAACTCGTCGATCTCTCGCACCGGCTCGCGGCGCTCGACCAGCCGCTCATTCCGCGCGAACTGCCCGGGCCCGATAGCCGCGAGCGCTGGCGCCGCCCGCGCACGACTTTCCCGGCATCGCGCGATTTTCGTTGAGGTGCTACAACGCGCCCCTCTTCACGTCACCCCCGCGAAAGCGGGGGTCCAGGGAAACGCCTCGCTTATTGCCCTGGACCCCGGCTCGCGCTCCGCTTGGCCGGGGTGACGATTAAATAACGGGGACTTAGATGCGCATCTTGGTGATCGGATCGGGCGGACGCGAGCATGCGCTCTGCTGGGCGATCGCCGCTTCGCCGCTGTGCGACCGGCTTTATTGCGCACCGGGCAATCCCGGCATCGCCCAAGAGGCGACCTGCGTGCCGATCGCCGCGAGCGATCTCGACGCGCTGATCGCCTTCGCGCAAAAAGAGAAGATCGATTTCGTCGTCGTCGGCCCCGAGGCGCCGCTGGTCGCGGGCCTCGTCGATAAATTGGAAGCCGCCGGCATCGCCGCCTTCGGGCCGAGCGCCGCCGCCGCCGCGCTCGAAGGCTCGAAAGGCTTCACCAAGGATCTCTGCGCCAAATACGGTATCCCGACCGCGCGCTATCGCCGCTTTACCGATGCCGACGCGGCGAAAAACTATGCGCGGGCAGAAGGCGCGCCGATCGTCGTCAAAGCCGACGGGCTCGCCGCCGGCAAGGGCGTCACCGTCGCGATGACGCTTGGCGAAGCCGAAGCCGCGATCGACGAGGCGCTCGTCGCCAACCGCTTCGGCGCCGCCGGCGCCGAGGTGGTGATCGAGGAATTCCTCGCCGGCGAGGAAGCGAGCTTTTTCGTCCTCGCCGACGGAAAGCACGCGCTGCCGCTCGCCTCGGCGCAGGATCACAAGCGCGTCTTCGACGGCGACAAAGGCCCCAATACCGGCGGCATGGGCGCTTATTCGCCGGCGCCTTGCTTGACGCCCGCGATCGAAGCCGAGGTGATGGCGCGCATCATCCGCCCGACCTTGGACGGCATGGCGAAGGACGGGCATCCTTATAAAGGCGTGCTCTATGCCGGGCTGATGCTGACCGCCGCGGGGCCGAAGCTCATCGAATACAATGTCCGCTTCGGCGATCCCGAATGCCAGGTGCTGCTGCCGCGCTTGAAGAGCGATCTCTTGCCGGCGCTCATCGCCGCGCGCGACGGCGTCCTCAAAGATTTCGATCTGCGCTGGCACGACGAAACGGCGCTCGGCGTCGTGCTCGCGGCCACCGGCTATCCCGAGGATCCCCTGCGCGGGACCGAGATTCGCCATCTCGATGCCGCCGCGGCCGGCGATCCCGAGGTGCTGATCTTCCATGCCGGCACCAAGCGCCAAGGCGACAAGCTCGTCGCCGATGGCGGCCGCGTGCTCAACATCGTCGCCCTCGATCGGACCCTCGCGGCGGCGCGCGAGCGCGCCTATGCGGTGATCGACCGCATCGACTGGCCCGAGGGCTTCTGCCGCCGCGATATCGGCTGGCGCGCGCTGAAGCGTTAGCAATCCCGCCCCCCGCGCTTGTGATTCGCGCGCCAATCGGCGAAGCTTGACCGCGGGAGGAACATTCATGGCCATCGCCCAAGCGAGCACGGCTCTTAACGACAAAGAACTGGCCGTCCTGAAGCGGGTCTCGAACCGCTATCTGTGGTTCTTGATGATCTGCCTGATGATCAACTTCGTCGACCGCACCAATATCGGCTTCGCGGCGCTGACGATGAACAAGGCGCTCGGCCTCACGGCGACCAGCTTTGGCTTGGCCGGAACGGCGCTGTCGGTCGCCTATCTGCTCTGCGAAATCCCCTCGAACCTCATCCTCGAGCGCGTCGGCGCGCGCAAATGGCTGGCGCGCATCATGATCACCTGGGGCGTCGCCTCGGCGGCGACGATGTTCGCGGTGGGTCCGTGGAGTCTCGCCGGCCTGCGCGCCCTGGTCGGCATCGCCGAGGCCGGCTTCGCGCCCGGCCTCGTCCTTTATATGACATATTGGTATCCGCAATATCGCCGCGCCAGCGCGCAGACCATGTTCATGCTGGGCCAGCCGCTCGCCGGCATGTTCAGCGCGATGCTCGGCGGCTTCATCCTGCAGCTTCACGGCGCCTGGGGCTTGCAGGGCTGGCAGTGGCTGTTCCTCTTGGAAGGCGCGCCGGCGATCGTCTTCGGCATCTGGATGTATTTCCACCTCGCCGACAAGCCGAAGGACGCGAAATTCCTTTCCGCCGACGAGAAAGCGACGCTGATCGATCTTTTGGAGCGCGACGAGGAAGCGCGCCGCCGCGCGCAGCCGCAAGGGCCGAAGCGCTCGATCACGCGCATGGTTTTGGGCCGCAACATGCTGCTCCTCTCCTTCGCCTATGCCTGCCTCATCTGCACCGTCGCGGCGCAAGGCCTGTGGCTGCCGCAGATCGTGCGCGGCTTCGCCGGCGAAGGCATGCCGACATGGCAGATCGGCCTCATTGTCGCGATCCCGCCGGCTTGCTCGATCGCCTGGATGGTCTATTGGACACGGCACTCGGACCGCCAGAGCGAGCGCTTCTGGCATTGCGTCATCCCGATGCTGGTCGCCGCCGCCGGTTGGGCGACCTCGGGCCTCGCGGCCTCGCCCGTCCTGCAGCTGATCGGCATCATCTTCGCCTCGGCCTTCAGCCTCTCGGCCTGGCCGGTGTTCTTCACAACGCCCTCGATCATCCTGCCGCGCGAGGCGCATGCCCCGGGCCTCGCCTTCCTCAACACCGTCGCGATCGCCGGATCGAGCCTGTCGCCGATCATCGTCGGCACCTTGCGCGACGCGACCGGCGGCTTCTCGGTGCCGCTGCTCGCCGTGTCGGGCATCCTGATCCTCGGCGTTATTACGATGATGTTCGTGCCGCGCGGCCTGCTCGCGCAAAGGCCTGTCGCGCCGGCCCCGGTTACCGCCTAAAGATGGCCATCGCTCAAGGAGAGTAGCCGCGATGAGATTCGGTCATTTCTGCCTGCCGACCTATTTCGAGGATGTCGACGGCGATGTCGGCAGCTTCATGCGGCGCTTCGTCGACTTCCTCGTCTCGAGCGAGGAGGCGGGCTTCGACATGTTGTTCGCCAACGAGCATCATTTCGACGCCTATGGCGGCTTGATCCCCTCGCCGACCGTCATGGTCGCGGCCCTCGCCCAGCGCACCAAGCGCGTCCGGCTCGGCTCCTCGATCATCGTTTTGCCGCTGCACAATCCGATCGAGATCGCCGAGCAATGGGGCATGATCGATCTCATGTCCAACGGCCGCGTCGAATTGGGCATCGGCCGCGGCTTCGTCGAATACGATTACGACCGTCTCCATGTGCCGCTCCAAGGCGCGCAAGACCGCTTGAAGGAAGGCATCGCGCTCATCCGCAAGGCGTGGTCGGGCGAGCGCTTCAGCCATAACGGGCCCGCTTACCAATACGAGAACCTGCAAGTGTGGCCGCGGCCGCAGCAACGCCCGCATCCGCCGATCTGGCTCGCCTGCGGCGGCACGCCCGACAGCTTCAAATGGGCGGGCGAGCAGGGCTTCGGCATTTTCACCGTCGCCTATCGCGGCGTGCAGCCGCTGATCGGTTTGAACAAGATCTATCGCGATGCCTGGCTGTCGGCCGGCCATCCGGACAAAGCCTACAAGATCGCCGCGCATTACCAGGTCGTCCTCAGCGAAGACCGCGCCGAGGCGATCGACATCGCGAGGAAGGCGCTCGTGCGCTATGTCGGCGCGACGACCCACACCCTCGATCGGGTGCGCGCCGATCGCCCGGGCGAGAAACCGGCGGCGCTCGGCGATGTCGAACGCCAAGTCCTCGACGTGCCGAAGATGGTCGAGGAATGCCGCGTCGTCGCCGGCACGCCCGACGACGCGGTGAAGCTCCTCACCAAGGCGCAGGAGATGATGGGCATCACCCAGGTCGACTGCACCTTCTACTTCGGCGGCATCCCGTTCAATCTGGCGCAGCGCTCGCATCGCCTCTTCGCCGAGAAGGTGATGCCAAGATTGCGGGGAATTTGATTTAAAGAGGCCCCCTCACCCCAACCCTCTCCCCGGCGGGGAGGGACCCGCGAAGCGGGAGGGTGAGGGGGAGCCATCAGCGCCGCTCCTGAAAAAAATCCTTCAAGAGCGCCGCCGCGCGTTGCTCGTCGATGCCGCCGTAAATTTCCGGCCGGTGGTGGCAGGTTGGTTGCGTGAAGAAGCGCGGTCCGTGCTCGACCGCGCCGCCTTTGGGATCGTAGGCGCCGTAATAAAGCCGGCGCAGCCGCGCAAAAGAGATCGCCGCCGCGCACATCGCGCAAGGCTCGAGTGTCACGTAAAGGTCGCACTTCTCGAGCCGCGGCGATTGCTTCAGCGCCGCCGCCGCGCGCAGCACCAGCATCTCGGCATGCGCGGTCGGATCGAGCCGCGCCTCCACCTCGTTGCCGGCCGCGGCCAGCACCCGGCCGGCAGCATCGACCAGCACCGCGCCGACCGGCACTTCGCCGCGCGCCTGTGCCTGTCCCGCCTGCTCCAGAGCCAATTCCATCGGCGACGGCATTCGTGCTTCCTTGCTGCCGCGATGCGCGCGGCCTAAGACTCACGAGCATGGCACAACCCGTCATCGGCCTCACCCTCGATTCGGAGCCGCCGGGCGGCTATTCGAAGACGCATCCCTGGTACGCGCTCAGAGAGAATTACTGTACCGCCGTCACCGCGGCGGGCGGCCTGCCGATTCTGTTGCCGCACGAGCCGGAGCGCGCCGCGGCTTATCTCGATCTCATCCAGGGCCTCATCGTCACCGGCGGCGCCTTCGATGTCGATCCCGCGCTTTTCGGAGCGCGCAGCAAGCATGCGACCGTCACCACTAAGGACCGCCGCACGCAATTCGAATTCGCGATCACCAAAGGCGCGGTCGCGGCCGACAAGCCGGTCTTCGGCATTTGCGGTGGCCAGCAGCTCCTCAACGTCGTGCTCGGCGGCACGCTCATTCAGCACATCCCCGACGAGGTGCCGGGGGCGCTCGCCCATGAGCAGCCCAACCCCCGCACCGAGCCCGGCCACAAAGTCGCGATCGCGCGCGGCACGCAATTGCATCGCATCACCCAAAGCGACGAGCTCGCGGTCAATTCGGCGCATCACCAGGCGGTCAAAGACGTCGCGCCGGGCATGGTGATCGACGCGACCGCGCCCGACGGCGTCATCGAAGGCATCGAGGACCCGCGCCGCCGCTTCTGCATCGGCGTGCAATGGCATCCCGAATACGGATTGAGCGAAGGCGACAAGCGGCTATTCGCGGCATTCATCGCCGCTTGCGGCTGATGGCCGAGGCCGCTTCCGAGGCCAAAGGCGAGCGCGTCGCGAAAATCCTGGCGCGCGCCGGCCTCTGCTCGCGCCGCGACGCCGAGCGCTGGATCGCCGAAGGCCGCGTAAGTCTGCGCGGCGAAAAACTGACCTCTCCCGCCGTCAACGTTGCCGACCCCGCCGAGCTCTCCGTCGACGGCAAGCCGCTGCCCGCAGCCGACCGCGCGCGGCTTTGGCGCTATCACAAGCCCGCCGGGCTCGTCACGACGCATCGCGACGAGAAAGGCCGCGAGACCGTCTTCGACAAGCTGCCCGAGGGCACGCCGCGCCTCATTTCCGTCGGCCGGCTCGATCTCAATTCCGAAGGCCTGCTGCTTCTGACCAATGACGGCGAGCTCGCGCGGCGCTTGGAGCTGCCGGCGAATGGCTGGCTCAGGCGCTACAAGGTGCGCGTCCACGGCATCGTCGATCCCAAGCGGCTCGAAGCACTCGAGCACGGTGTCACGATCGACGGCGTCGCTTACGGCCCGATCCATGCCGTCTACGAAGGCGAGCAGCATACGAGCAACGTGTGGCTGACGGTCTCTTTGCGCGAAGGGCGCAATCGCGAGATCCGCAAGGTGATGGCGCATGTGGGCCTCGCGGTGACGCGGCTCATCCGCCTCGCTTACGGCCCGTTCCAGCTCGGCAACCTGCCGCGCGGCGCGCTCGAGGAAGTGCCGCCGCGCGTGATGAACGAGCAATTCGGCGACGAGGCGAAACCAGGCACGGCGACCGCCGAGAAGAAGCTGAAAGCGAAATCGAGACGGCGGCCGCGTCCCGGCAAACGCGCGCGCGAAGCGATGCGCGGCCACGCGGCAAAGGGCGGCGATGCGCATCATCGCCGGTAAGCATCGCGGGCGAGCGCTCATCGCGCCCGCGGGCCGCGCCGTGCGGCCGACCAGCGACCGCGCCCGCGAAGCCGTGTTCGACATCCTCGCGCATGGGCGTTTTGCCGAGCAGGATGCGTGCATGGACGCGATGGTGCTCGACGCCTTCGCCGGCACCGGCGCGTTCGGGCTCGAAGCGCTATCGCGCGGCGCGCGCCATGCGAGCTTCATCGAGCAGGATCGCGCTGCCCGCGCCGCCTTGCAGCAGAACATCGCCGCGCTCGGCGAGACCGCTCATGCCGCGCTCCTGATGGGCGACGCAACGCGCCCGCCGCGCGCGACCGGCGCCTGCTCCCTCATCTTTCTCGATCCACCCTACGGCGAGGACTTCGCGGCGCCCGCGCTCACAGCGCTGGCGACAGCCGGGTGGATCGCGAAGGGCGCGCTCGCTGTGGTCGAGATCGCCGCGAAAAAAGACCTCGACGAAATCGAAGGCTTCACGCGCCTCGACGAGCGCCGCTACGGCGCGGCGAAATTCGTGTTTTTGCGGTATCATGTTCGAGCATGAAGGCCGTAGTCGCATCCATTCTGATCGCTCTGTGCGTCAGCCTCTCAGGAGCTGCCATGGCCGAACAGCCACACATTGTGAGCGACGCGCTCGGCGCGTCGGAGTGGATGGCCAAAGCGTTATCCAGCTCGGGTTACAAAGCCGATTTCTCGCTGGAAAGCCTTCATGAAATCGACCGCTTTTTCGACGAGCAAGCGCCGGCTGGCAAAGCACGCCCGCGAGGATTGCTTTCCGAACAACTCGGTCAAAGGATTTTCGGGTTAGCGCTTACGTCGGCGAGGTGATTCGCCGCCATGCGGGCGGCGACTGGCAAGGCGACGACTCCGACCCGAATGCGGAAATTAATATCGCCATCAAGCTTAAAGACGGATCGCTGATCTGGCCGGTGCAGCGCGTCATGAAGCGTTTCAAGAACGGACCGGAAGACGGCATCTATGCTTACGGGTTCGCGCTACTCCATAAGTAGCAGCGAGGAGATGGGCCGTTTCGGTGGGCGAGCCGTTGAGGCATTGGCCGGAGAAGAAGCGCAATTAGTGAACCCACGGCCCACGTTGAAATTCAAACATGGGCGAAGCTATACAGGCTCAAAGCTTGGCCAACGATTAGCATCTTCCAACCGCTCAAATTCGGCGCCGGCAATTTGTTGGTAGGTTCGACGGAAGAATACCTTCATGTTCCCAGTGTCCAGCCAACCCGATTCTGAGATGGACGACTTTTCTGGCGCTAGAATGGTCCCGACAACTTTGTAGCTACCCTTGATCTTTACATTGATGCGTCGCGTCATGATTCGCCGCTAATTTCCAGCGAGTTTGATCCAACGTGAGCTTGCTACCCAATACCGGATATTTCAACATGTGGCCCGACAAAGTCACCGCCGTCCGAACAGCTTCTCGATGTCTTCGAGCTTCAGCTCGACATAGGTCGGGCGGCCGTGGTTGCACTGGCCGGAATGCGGGGTTGCTTCCATCTCTCTGAGGAGCGCGTTCATCTCTTCCGGCAGCAGGCGGCGGCCGGCGCGCACCGAGCCGTGACAGGCCAAGGTGCCGCACAGCTCTTCGAGCTTTTCCTTGAGCGAGAGCGCGTTGCCGAGCTCGGCGAGCTCGTCGGCGAGATCGCGGACGAGGCCTTGCACGTCGATCTCGCCCAAAAGCGCGGGCGTCTCGCGGACGACGACCGCGCCCTCGCCGAACGGCTCGATGACGAGGCCCAGCTCGGCGAGCTGATCGGCGCGCGCCGTCAGCCTTGCGACACCGCCTTCGTCGAGCTCGACCACTTCGGGCAGCAGCAAAATCTGCCGCGCGACGCCGGCCCCGGCGATCGCCGCTTTCATGCGCTCGTAGACCAGGCGCTCATGCGCCGCGTGCTGGTCGACGATGACGATGCCGTCCTGGGTCTGCGCGACGACATAGGTCTCGTGCAGCTGCGCCACCGCCGCACCCAAAGGAAAGAGCGTCGCCGCTTCCTCGGCCGCCGGCGCCGGCCGCGCACCGGGCCGAACGAACGCGTCCGAGGCGAGCGGCGCCTGATAAGCGGCGGCATCCTCGGCGACCCCTCGTGACGGCGCATAGCTCGGTTGCCCGAGCCACGCGCGATGCGGCACACCGGCACTGCCGCCCGGCCTGAAGGACGACAGCGCCGCTTCGGCAACGGTGGTCGAGGCGCGATGGCCGGCGGCGGCGAGCGCCTGGCGTAGCGCGCCGACGATGAGGCCACGCACGAGGCTCGCATCGCGGAAGCGCACCTCGGCCTTCGCCGGATGGACGTTGACATCGATCGCTTCCGCCGGGCCGTCCAAAAACATCGCCACCATTGGATGGCGGTCGCGCGCGAGGAAATCCTGATAGGCGCCGCGCACCGCGCCGGCCAAGAGCTTGTCTCTGACCGGCCGGCCGTTGACAAAAAGATATTGGTCGCGCGCCGTCGCGCGGTTGAGGGTCGGCAGGCCGGCGAGGCCGGTCAGACGAAAGCCCTCGCGCGTCGCGTCGATCTCGATCGCGTTGTCGCCGAATTCCTTGCCCAACACCGCAGCAAGCCGCAGCCGGCGCCCGTCGGTGCCGGTGAGGTCGCGCTCGACCGCGTTGAGGCGCAGGAGGATGCGATCTTCCTCGCCGCTCACCGTGAAAGCGATGCGCGGATAGGCCATGGCGAGCCGCTCGATCGCATCGAGCGCCGCTTCGCGCTCGGCGCGCGGCGATTTCAAGAATTTGAGCCGCGCCGGCGTCGCGTAGAAGAGATCGCGCATTTCGACCCGCGTGCCCTGGCTCAGTGCTGCCGGCTGCACCGAGCCTTTGGCGCCGCCCTCGACGCTGATGGACCACGCATTGGCGCTGCCGCGCTTGCGGCTGGCGATGGCGAGGCGGCTGACCGCGCCGATCGAGGGCAGCGCCTCGCCGCGAAAGCCGAGGTGATCGATGCGCAGGAGATCGTCGTCGGGCAGCTTCGAGGTGCAATGCCGCTCGACCGCCATCGCGAGCTCGGTCTCGTCCATGCCGATGCCGTCGTCGCTGACGACGACGAGGCTCTGGCCGCCTTCCTTCAAGGTGACGTCGATGCGCGTGGCGCCGGCGTCGATCGAATTCTCGACCAATTCCTTGAGCGCGGAAGCCGGGCGCTCGATCACCTCGCCGGCGGCGATGCGATTGACGACGGTTTCCGGGAGGCGGCGAAGGACCATGCGGCTATTGTGCCGCTTCGCGCCTCATCTCGCCAAGGTATTGCCGCGCGATGACCTTGCCTTCTTCGACCGCGGGCTGATCAAAGGCATTCACGCCAAAGAGATCGGCGGCGATGATGGTCTCGAGCATGAAATGCATGAGGAGCCCGCCGAGCACGCGCTCGTCGAGTCGCGCGAGGTGGAAGCGCCGAGTCGGCCGGCCGCTGCGGATGAGGCTCTGCTCGGTGGCGCGCTGCTCGGCATCGAGAAGATCGCCCATGCGCCTGCCGACGAGATAGCCGAGCGCGGGATCGGTGGCGAGATCGGGCGCGACCGCCTCGCCCATGCCGGCGACCTCGGCCGTCACAAGCGTGAACATCTTGTCGGCCGGGCCCGCGAGATAAAGCTGGAGCTGGCTGTGCTGGTCGACCGTGCCCATGGCGCGGATCGGCGTCGTGCCCTTGCCGTCCTTGCCGAGGCTTTCGGCCCAGAGCTGGCGGAACCACAGGCCGAAATGCGCGAGGCGATCGAGATAAGGCAGGATCACCGTGGTGCCGATGCCGTGTTTTTCCCAAAGGCCGACGCCGATCGCCGCGCCGAGCGCCGGCGCGCTGTCGCGCGGCTCGCTCGCGCCGAGCGCGGCGTCGAGCGTTTCGCCGGCACCTTGGCGCAGCGCCGCGACATCGAGCTGCGCCAGCATCGCCGGCAGCAGCCCGACATTCGACAAGACCGAATAGCGTCCCCCGATGCCCGGATCGTGGTCGAGCACCGGCGTCGTCAGCTTCATCGCGAGCAGCCGCAGCGGATTGTCCTTGGGCTCGGTAATCGCGATGGTATGGCGGCCGACGGCATCGGCATTGAGATGCGTGCGCAGCCATTCGACGCAGATCGCGAACTGCGTCATCGTCTCGGCGGTGCCGCCCGATTTCGAGATCGCAACCACGCCGGTGCGCGCCGGATCGAGCGCGGCGAACAGCGTCTCGAAGGTCGCCGGATCGATGTTGTCCATGAAATGCAGCTGCGGCTGCGCGCGCTGGTCGGCAAGGGCGTAGAGCGTCTGCCCGCCGAGGCTCGATCCGCCGGTGCCGAGGATGATGACGTCGCGGAAGCGCTGCCGCGGCGCGGCGCGGAAGGTCTTCAGGATGCGGCGAAGCTGCGCGATGTCGTCCTGGCGCTTCGGCAGGCGCAGCAGCGGCAGGCTGCCGTCCTCGCGCATTCGCTTGAGCTTGTCGAGCGCCGGGGCGGTGCGCGCCAGCATCGCATCGAGGCTGGCGCGATCGAGACCCTTGGCGCCCACCGTCTCGCTGAGGCAGCCGTCAATGTTCTGCCGGTAGTCCATGCGCTGGCACTCCTTGGTGGCTATTGTCCCCGCCAGGAGTAACGTTCTCCGCCCCTTGAAGGTTCTGCGGCTGGCCGACGACGACGAATAAAAGCTTGTCGGGCGACAAGAGCCGCTGGGCGACGCGCTTGGCATCGGCAAGCGTCACCCCGTTGATGATCGCATCGCGCTTCGCGAGATAGTCGATGCCGAGATGGTCGAACTGGATCGAGATCAGCACGGAGGCGATGCGGCTGGTCGAATCGAGCCCCAGCGGGAACGAGCCGGTGATGTAGGTCTTGGCGTCGGCCAGTTCCTTCGCCGTCGGCCCTTCGTCATGCATGCGCTTCCAGGTGTTGCGGATGACCTGGATGGTCTCCGCGACATGCGCGTTCTGGCTGCCGACCTGGCCGAGGATGACGCCGGCATGCACCAGCGGATCGAGATTGGCCGAGACCGAATAGGCGAGGCCGCGCTGCTCGCGCACTTCCAAGGCGACGCGCGAGGTCAGGCCCCCGGCGCTCAGGATATTGAGATCGAGGAGCGCCGCGTACCAGTCGGGATCGCCGCGCTTGATGCCCGGCTCGCCGAACACGACATCGCTTTGCGGGATCGGCATGTCGATCGTCTCGACGCCGCTTTTCGCCTGATCGGTCGCGTCGGGCACCGTATCGGGCAGCGCATGCGCGGGGAGCGCACCGAAGGTCGAATCAAGCAGCGGCTTCAGCTGCGCCGGCGTGATATCGCCGACGACCGCCACGATCAGATTGTCCTTGCCGAAGCGATGCTGGACGAAAGCGTGGAGATCGTCGGGCGTGATCGCGTTGACGGTCTCGGGCGTGCCGCGCGAGGAGAGGCCGTAGGGATGATCGGGAAAGGCGGTCTTCCACCACAAGCGGCTGGCGAGAGCGACGGGCTGGCGCTGCTCGTTGGCGATGCCGTCGAGAATGTCGGCGCGGATACGCGCGACCGGCTCGGGATCGAAGCGCGGCTGCGTCAGGGCAAGGCGCAGGAGATCGAAAGACGGGGCGAGATTCTTCGCGAGCGAGCGCAGCCGCACCGAGATCATGTCGGCGCTGGCGTTGAAATTGAGCTGCGCCGCGAGGTCCTCGAGCTGCGATTGGTAGGCGGTGCTGTCGAGATCGCCCGCGCCTTCATCGAGCAGATCGACGACGAAATTGGAGAGGCCGCGCTTGTCCGCCGGATCGAGCGCCGCGCCGCCGCGAAACGCGGCATCCATCGAGACGACCGGGACGCTGTGATCCTCGACCAGCCAGGCGGTGATGCCGCCCTGGCTCTGCACCTCTTCGATCTTGACCGCCGCGCGCGCCGGCATTGCCAAGATGACCAGAGCAAAGAGCGCGACCGAGCCGCGGCGCAGGAAGACGGCGCGCAAAAGACCCCGCTTCATGACGTGGGCCCCGGCATCAGGATGCCGGTCACGGCGACGTCGTCGCGGATCACCGCCTTGGCGGCGGCGCGCACTTGATCCGGCGTCACGGCCGCGACCTTATCGGGCCAGCTCTGCACATCGTCGAGGCTGCGGCCGAGCGCCAGCGCCGTGCCGACGATGCGCGCGGGGCCGGACAGGCTGTCGCGCGCATAGGTTACGTTCGCGATCATGCGCTGCTTGGCGCGCTCCACATCCTCGGCGGTGATGCCGCTCGCGAGGGCGGTCTTGACGACGTTATCGAACGCCGCCTCAAAGTCCTGCACCGAGGCGCCGTTTTTGAGCGTCGCCTCGAAGCCGAAGGTGGTCAGGTCGTATAGGTTAGGGTCGTAGGAAGCGTTCGCCGAGAGCGCCAAGCCCTTGTCGATGACGAGGCCCTTATAAAGGGGCGACGCGGCGCTGCCGCCGAGCACCTCGGCCAGGACCTGCAGCGGATAGGCGTATTGCGTGTCGCCCTTGCGATAGCTCGGCGCCAGCCATTGCCGGCTCCATTCGACATCGCTGATGCGCGGGCTTTTCATCGTCAGCGTCGCCGCGGCCACTTTCGGCGGCTCTTCGACGCGCCGGCGCACCGGCACCGGACGGGCCGGAATAACGCCGTAATATCTCTCGGCGAGCGCCTTCACTTCGTCGACCGTCGCATCGCCCGAGATCACGACCACGGCGTTGTTGGGTGCGTACCAACGCTTATAAAAGTCCTGCTCGTCCTTGGTCGTCAGCCCGTGCATCTCGTTTTCCCAGCCGATCGTCGGGATGCGATAGGGATGATGAAGATAAAGCGCGGTGTTGAGCTGCTCGTCGAACAGCGCCGCGGGATTGTTGTCGATGCGCATGCGGCGCTCTTCGATGATCACCTCGCGCTCGGGCGTCACGACCTTGTCGTC